>Ga0207678_10002531_pt1 | contig 16661 bp, 17 predicted proteins | sample KBSC63metaG_FD_184319 | JGI IMG/M metagenome (GOLD analysis project Ga0207678, IMG submission 184319) | Corn rhizosphere microbial communities from Kellogg Biological Station, Michigan, USA - KBS C6-3 metaG (SPAdes) (version 2) | ecosystem: Host-associated > Plants > Roots > Rhizosphere > Soil ...
CGGCAAGGCCGAGGTCGCCAAGGACGCGAAGGAAGCGGGCGAGGGGAAGCCGGCCAGGAACGGGAAGAGCGAGAAGAAGAAGGCCAGGCCCATGGTGGAGCCGGTCGCGGACAAGGGCCTGTCCCCGATCATGGGGGCGCGCTGGACCAAGCCGAGCGGCGAAGTGATCGCCTGCCCGGTCACGTCGGTGCTGGCCCTGCGGCACGGCCGGTCCGGCAAGAGCTAGCGCAGCAGGCTGAGCGCGAGCTCGAGGACGATGAGGACCACGATGGTGGCCTCGAGCAGGACGAGGCGCCGGTCCCGTGAGACGTCGAGCACGAGCTCCAGCGCTTCCTGCACGCCGCGCAGCTTCAGCTCGAGCGCGTTGAACCGGTCGCCGAGGTCGAACTCGTCCCGCAGGTCCGCGTAGATCGCGTCCATGGCGGGGTCGTCCCAGGCGGCGTCGGGCTTGTCGAGGAGGTGGAGCACGGAGAGCACCTCGTTCCGTGTTCCCACCGCCTCCCCGATGAACTGGTGGAGCGGCCGCGTGCGCAGCGGCGTCGTGCCCCGGTGCTCGAGGCGCTCGACGAGCCGCCGCGTCCGCTCGAACATCGACTCCACGATCGTCTCGTAGTACTCCATGGCCGCGCTCTGGGCCACCGTGAGCGCGATGATGCCGGCGCGCGCTTCCGTCAGGCGATCGGCCACGAGCACGCCCCCCGACATGCCGGGCGCGGATCCCGCGTCCTCGCGCACGACGAGGTCTTCGACCGTTCCCGGCCCGCTCAGGCGGGGCTCGGCCTTGCGCAGGGCCTCGAGCTGGGCCTCGCGGGCGGCGGGATCCACGTCCTGGAACACGACCACCCCGAACGGGTAGAGGAAGAGCGTCCCTCCTTCCGCCAGCGCGACCCGCAGCTCGTGCGTGCCGCGCACCGCGTGCGGGACGAGCGCGGAGAGCGCGCGCAGGGGGACGTTTTCGGGAAAGGCCAGGGCCTGGAAGGAATGGACGGCGGACATCACCTGCAGTCTACCCGCCGGCGCGAGCCCTCGTCCCCGCGTCACACCGTCGTCACCGGCCTTGCCTAACCTGCGGCGCTTCGACGGAGGTCGCGATGCCCGACCCTCACGCCGGTACGCCCGTCCTGTTCCTGTGCCGCGACAACGCGATCCTGAGCCCGATGGCGGAGGCCCTCCTCAACCACTGGGGACGCGGCCGGTTCCGCGCCCACAGCGCGGGCTGGGAGCCGGCGGCGGGCCTGCACGAGCTGACCGCGCGCGTGTTGCGCCGCGCCCAGCTCGCGCCCGCCGTCCTGAAGCCGCGGGATTGGAGTGAGCTCATCGTCGGAGACGCGCCCTCGTTCCGGATCCTGGTCGTGCTCGGTCACGTCATGCCCGAGCGCGACGTGTTCGGGGTGAAGGGCAACCCGCTGCTCGCGCACTGGCAGATCCACGACCCGCTTTCGCAGACAGGCTCGGTGGAGGCCAGGGAGCGCGCGTTCGAGCGCGCCCTGCGCGAGATCGAAGCGCGCGTGAAGCTCTTCGCCAGCCTGCCCATCGACAGCCTCGACCGCCTGGCCGCGGCGCAGCGGCTGGCCGAGATCGAGGCCACGGCCGCCGTCCCGTGAGCTCCTGATCCATCACACCACCGTCATATCGCGGGCACACGCGCGTCAACGGCGGCGGTGACAGTACCCGGAACTTCAGGAGGGCAGCTATGCGGTGGACGTACGTTCAAAGCGGAAGCGGTCTGGGCGCGGGCGCGGCAAGGCTCATCTCGTCGGTCGCCGTCGCCGCTCTTGCGCTTCAAGGAACGGTGTTCGCGCAGTCGCGGACGGCCGGCACGGGCATCATCACGGGCACGGCGCGCGACGCCAGCGGCCTCGTCCTCCCGGGGGCGACGATCGCGGCCAGGAACCTGCGCACGGGTGAGTCGGCAGATGCCACCTCGAGCGCGCAGGGCACCTACGCGTTCGCGGGCCTGACCCCCTCCACCTACACCGTCACGGCGCGCCTCACCGGGTTCGCCCCCGTCGAGTTCAAGGAAGTCCAGCTCCTGGCCGGCCAGGAGGTCCGCCTCGACGTGACCCTCGCCCCCGCCTCGCAGAGCGAGACGGTGAACGTCACCGCGGAGGCGCCGCTGCTCGACGTCAGCGACGCGCGCATGGGCGCGAACGTCAACGAGCGCGAGGTCTCCACGCTGCCCATCAACGGCCGGCAGCTCTCACAGCTCTACCTGCAAGCGCCGGGCGCCCTCAACAGCGGCACGGGCACCTTCGGCGACATCCGGTTCAGCGGCCGCGCGGTCGAGCAGAACATCGTCCGCTACGACGGTGTGGAAGGCTCCGCGATCGTCGACGCCTCGCCCGGCAACCTCAACGGCGAGATCGCGTCCCCCTTCCGCCTGCAGTCCAGCCTCGAGAACGTGCAGGAGTTCCGGGTGGACTCGAACAACTACCCCGCGGAGTACGGCACGGGCACGGGCGGACAGGTGACGGTCGTGACCAAATCCGGCAGCAACACCTTCCATGGCGCCCTCTTCGAATACTTCCGTGACGACGGCCTCGACCAGCCGAACGCGTTCGATCCCGTGGTGAATGGAGAGCAGCAGAAGTCGAACCTCCGCCTCCACCAGTTCGGCGCGTCCGTGGGCGGGCCCCTCGTCAAGGACAAGGCGTTCTTCTTCGCGAGCTACGAGGGCTATCGCCTGAATTCCGCCATCAACTTCGTGGAGGCAGTGCCCAGCGCGGCCGCGCGCGCCCGCGCCGTGCCCGCGGTGGCCCCTCTCCTCGACGCCTTCAAGGACCCGCGCGCGATCATCCTGCCCGGCGCGTCCGCCAACCCTGATTTCGACATCGCCCAGCTCCAGGACGAGTCGCGGGTGGACGAAGACGCGTTCAGCGGCCGCATCGACATCCGCTTCAGCCAGAGGCACAAGTTCTACGCCCGTTACTTCCGCGACAACGGCGACAACGACCAGCCCGAGGGCGTGACCGGCCGCCGGCAGATCTACAAGGCGCGGCCGGAGAACGCGGTGGCCGCGCTACAGAGCACGATCAACCCGAACGTCGTCAACGAGCTCAAGATCGGCTACAACCGCGCGAACACCGAGATCAACGGCTTCGCCCCCACCGTCAACGGAATCGACCTCTCCGCACTCACGATCAACGTCACGGGCAGCGTGGCCAACACCGGCATCGCCGGGCAGGGCTCGAACTCCGGTGTGGCCATCCCCGGCGGCCTGCTGCGGCAGAACAGCGCCAACAACGGCCGCGGCGCCCCCTACCGGCCCTACACCCTTTCCATCATGGACTCCGTGGGCTGGCTGCGCGGCCAGCACTACTTCAAGCTCGGCGCGGAGTTCCGGACCGTGCGCGTGAAGACGGACCGGCTGGGCGGCACGACCTACACGTACTCCAACCTGAACGACTTCCTGGCCAACCGCCTCCAGCAGGTGCAGTTCCTGGGCGACCTCTCCGCTCCGAGCCCGTTCCACAGCGGGGCCACGGGCGAGCGCGAGGCGAAGGCCGAGTACTACATCGGCTACCTGCAGGACGAGTGGAAGGTCAGCCCCAAGCTCACCCTGAACCTCGGTGTGCGCTACGACTACTACACGCCGCTCTACGAGGGGCGCGAGCTCGAGGTCAACTTCGACGCCATCAACGGCGTGATCCTGCCCCAGGGGGGCACGGTCCTGCAGGGCAAGAAGAACAGCATCCAGCCCCGCGTCTCCTTCGCCTTCACGCCCTCGCGCAGCGGCAAGACGGTGCTGCGCGGCGGCTTCGGCATCCTCGTCGGCCCCGGCCAGGTCGAGGACCAGATCCAGCCCATCGAGTCCGATCGCGTCTCGAGCACCCTCACCGGCGGCACCTACCCGGTCGACTCCGCCGCCCTGACCTCCAGCTTCACCAGCAACCCGAACAACCGGAACTACCAGCCCCGCGCCTACCTGCCCGAGTACTCCATCCCCGAGAAGGTCTACCAGTATTCGCTCGGCCTGCAGCAGGAGCTCCCGGGCAATCTGGCCTTCACGGCCGCCTACGTCGGCAGCCAGGGGCGGAACCTCTTCCTGCGCAGCATCGCGAACCGGATCACGGCCGTGCGCACGAACTCGAACCCGGCCGGGAACGCGATCGTGATCCGCGAGTTCTCGATCGTGGGCGCGGACGGCTCCGTGCAGAACCCGTACGCGGAAGTGGACGTGAAGACCAGCGGCGGCCATGACAGCTACAACGCGATGCAGCTCTCGCTGACCCGGCCCTCGATCCACGGCCTCACCCTGAACGCGCAGTACACGCTGTCGAAGAGCTTCGGCAACTCGGCGGGATCGAACGAAGCCCAGACCGTCGGCAATAACGCGCGCGCGATCGGCGACTTCGACTACGACGACGGCTACAACCGCTTCGACGTCCGCCACACCTACAACGTGAGCGCCGTCTACGCGCTGCCCGTCGGGGCGGGCAAGAAGAAGGACCTCGGCTCGCTCGGCAACGCGATCCTCGGGAACTGGCAGGTGGGCGCGATCTTCAACGGCCGCAGCGGCCTGCCCATCGACGTGCTCGTCACCCGGCCGGACGTCGCCTATCGCGATGCCGGCGGCGCCCTCTTCAGCACGCCCGCCGCGGGCCGTACCGCGATCATCAACACGCCCGGAGGCGGCAACTCGCGCAACGTGCGCCGGCCCAACCTGATCCCGGGCGTGGACCCCTACCTCAAGAACGGCAACCAGTGGCTCAACCCGGCTGCGTTCGCGATCCCGGCCGCGGGCGAGTTCGGCAACCTGCAGCGCGGCGCCATTCGCGGGCCCAGCTTCCGGCAGCTCGACCTCGTGCTCGTCAAGGGCATCCCGACGGGAGGACGTTCGCAGCTCGACCTGCGCTTCGAGGTGTTCAACGTCTTCAACACGATCAACTACGCGCTGCCGTCCGGGCGCCTCAACAACGCGCTGGGCACGGGCGCGAACCAGATCCAGCCCGACCAGCCGTTCACCCAGGCCGCCGCGGGCAGCACCTTCGGCCTCCTGACCTCGACCGTCGGCACGACCATCGGCCTGGGCACGAACCGCCAGGTGCAGCTGGCCGCGCGCTTCAGCTTCTAGGACTCACCCCGCCGTAACCCGCCGTACGTCTCGCCTCCTGGCCCGCCGGCGCTCACCCCGCCGGCGGGCCCCTTCCCTCGCCGCCGCGCCGTGCGAGACTTCAGAAATGCCCGCCACCAAGGTCATCTTCGCGTGCCGTCACAGCGCGGGCCGGTCCCAGATGGCGACGGCGTTCTTCAATCAGCTCGCGGATCCCGCGCGCGCTCGTGCCCAGGCCGCGGGCACGACCCCGGCCGACCGCGTTCACCCGGAAGTCGTCGAGGTCATGCGCGAGGTGGACCTCGACCTCTCGGGTGCGCGGCCCCAGCTCCTGACCGCGCAGCTCGCAGCCGGAGCCGGCCACCTCGTGACCATGGGCTGCGGCGAGGAGTGTCCCTACATCCCCGGGGCCAAGGTGCAGGACTGGGCCCTCGACGATCCCAAGGGGCAGCCGTTGGAGCGCGTGCGCGAGGTCCGCGACGAGATCCGCCGGCGGGTGACGGCCTTCGTCAAGCAAAACGGATGGACGCCATGACCGACGAGACGGACGCGATCCGGCGCACCTACGACAAATACTTCCAGGTCTTCCAGACCCTCAGGGCGGAGGCCGTGGCGTCGTTCTGCCACGTGCCCTGCCTGGCCCTCGCCCCCCAGGGCGTCACGGTGATGACGACGGCGGAGGAGGTCCGCGCCTTGTTCCGCGCCATGCGGACGGCGCTCCAGGCGCGTGGCTACGCGCGCAGCGAGCACGGGGACCTGCAGGTGAGGCGGCTGAGCGACCAGATGGCGCTCGTCAGCACGAACGTCGTGCGCTACGCGACGGACGGCGAGGAGCTCGAGAGCTTCGGCGCCACCTACGTCTTCCGCAAGACGGATGACGGCTGGAAGATCGCCGTGATCACGATCCACGACCCCGGCCCCGTCTAGACCAGGGCGCCGCGCAGGATCAGGGCCGCCACCTGGAAGTAGATGATCAGCCCCGTCACGCCCCGCGCTTCTTCACCATGTCCCAGAACGGCACCTGCGCGTAGGGCGCGTCGAGCGCTTCCAGGCCGCCCATCTTCTGGATGTCCTTCGTGGCCTGTGCGCTCACGGAATCGAGGACCGCGTCCACGGCCAGCGCCCCCATGAGCTTGCCCCTCTCGTCCACCACCGGTGCGCAGACGAGGTCGTAGCGGGCGAAGGCTTCCGCCGCGGAGGCGAGCTTGTCCGTGGGCTTGAGCACCACCGGGTCCGGCGTCATGAGGTCGGTGACGGGGCAGGCGGGATCGCGCACGAGCAGGGTGCGCATGGGCACCACGCCGCGCAGGAGGTTGCGCACGTCCACGACGAACAGCGCGTCGAGGTGGCGGGAGAGCTGCCCGCGCGTGCGGATCTGGCCCAGGACCTCGCCGACGGTGCGTGAGTCCGGCACCGCGACGTAGTCCTCGACCATGAGCCGGCCGGCGGAGTCCTCGGGATAGGCCGCCACGGTCTCGATCCAGGAGCGCTCGCTCGCTTCTCGCGCGCGGTAGGCCTCTTCCAGGACGGCCTCCGGCACGGACTCCGCGACGTAGGCGAGGTCCGCGGGATCCATGCCGGCGAGAACGGCGACCAGAGCGCGGTGACATCTTCGCCATCCGTCGCGGTCATGACTCCTCCATCTGCTTCGCGTTGCTGGAGACAGTACCGTCCGCCCGCCGAAACCGTCAATGGTTTGCCGCGAGGCGCTCCTGTCGTGGGCGGATCACGCCGCCGCCGCGCATCCGTCACGGCTTCCCGGGATCGTGGGGGCATGCGGTATCAGGCCCTGGCCGTGGACTACGACGGCACCATTGCACGCGAGGGCCACGTCGACGACGCGACGCGAGCCGCCCTCCGGCGGCTGAAAGCCAGCGGCCGGCGGCTCCTGCTCGTCACCGGCCGCGAGCTCGCGGATCTGGCCGGGGTCTGCGACGACCTCGCCCTGTTCGACCTCCTCGTCGTGGAGAACGGCGCCGTGCTCCACGATCCCACGGCGCGCACCTCGGTCCTGTTGTGCGAGCTCCCTCCGGCGGGATTCGTATCCGAGCTCGCGCGGTGGGGGATCGAAGGCGTGGCCGTGGGCCAGGCGATCGTGGCCATGCCCGCGTCCTTCGCCCCCGTCGTGCTCGAGGTCATCCGGGATTGCGGCCTCCCCCTCCACGTCGTCTTCAACCGCACGGCGCTCATGGTCCTTCCCGCCGGCGTCCACAAGGGCACGGGCCTTGCCGCCGCGCTCGCGCGCCTGGGCGTTCACCCGGCGCACGCGGTGGCCATCGGAGACGCCGAAAACGACCAGCCGATGCTTGCGCTCTGCGGTTACGGCGCCGCGGTGGCGAATGCGGTCCCGGCCCTGAAGGCGCGGGCCCAGGTCGTGACCCGCGGTGACGGCGGCCAGGGGGTGGCGGAGCTGATCGAGCGTCTCATCGCTTTCGACCTTCCCGACGCGAGCCCGGAACCGCCGCTCGACGCGCCGCGCAAGCCGTGGCCCATGGCCTCGCGGTGAGCGGAGCGGCGGGGAACGCGCGCGACTCGTAACACGGCCGTCACACCGTCGTCACACGCCGTCCCTAGCGTCGAGATGGCCCGAACAACCGCGCACCATCGAGGAGGAAGTTTGAACGAAGCGACTCGTTTCATCCGGACGAAGTGGCTCCCGAAGGCCGCCTTCGCGGCCGCGGTCCTCCTGGGCGCGGCCCGCCCGGGGCAAGCCCAGGTCACGCCGGCCGCCGGCCACACGCCGCCCGACGACACGCCTTCCATCAAGCTCGGCATCGTGATCTACACGGACTACACGTACACGGACAAGCCCACCGTCCAGGACGCGGACAAGAACACCATTCATCCCAACGCATTCAACGTGAGCCGGTCCTACATCAACGTGACGGGGAACCTCTCGCACCTCGTGGCCTTCCGCATCACGCCCGACATCACGCGCGAGACGGGCACGGGCAGCACCCTTAGCGGCAGCCTCACCTTCCGCCTCAAGTACGCGTTCGGACAGGTGAACTTCGACGACTTCCTGACCCACGGCTCCTGGGCTCGCGTCGGCATCCAGCAGACGCCGTTCGTGGACTTCATGGAGGGGATCTACCGGTACCGGTTCCAGGGGACGATCTTCGAGGAGCGCGAAGGCTTCCTCACCTCGTCCGATGCCGCGATCGCCGCGCACTACAACTTCCCCGGCAACTACGGCGACATCCACGCCGGGGTGTACAACGGGGACGGCTACTCGCGTGTCGAGGCCAACAACGAGAAGGCGTTCCAGATCCGCGGCACCGTCCGTCCCTTTCCGCTCGGCGGCAACCTGAAGGGCCTGCGCCTCACCGCCTTCTACGATGCCGACAAGTACATCCGGAACGGGCCGCGGAACCGCTTCATCGCCGCCGCTACCTTCGAGCACAAGTACTTCAACGCCGCCTTCGACTACCTGGACAGCAAGGACAAGACGGCGCTGAGCGCGACGGAGGTCAAGTCCAACGGCTGGACGGTCTGGGCCACGCCGAAGTTCCTGTCCCTCCAGGAGTCGAAGTCGGGCCTGGAGGGGCTGATCCGCTTCGACAGCCTGAAGCCCAACAAGACCGTGGACGCGCGGCGCAAGCGGCTCATCGTCGGCCTGTCCTACTGGTTCCCGTTCCTGCGCGGGCCGTCGGCGGCGCTCATGCTCGACATGGACAAGGCCACCTTCGACTCCGTGCTCAACCGGCCGACGGAGCAGCGGTACGCCCTGCATGCGCTCTTCCAGTTCTGAGCGCCGGCCGTTCGGTCATGCCGCCGTCACACGCCCGTCGCAGGCCGTCGTCATCGTGATTCCGTCTTCCATCCGCGCCCGCGTGGCCGGACCGATCCACTGTGAGGTGACTCGATGAACCGCTTGACCGTTGCCCTCGTTCTCGCCGCCGCGGGCGGCCTGGCCGGCACGGCCACCGCCGCTCCCATCCAGATCAACGGCGCGGGCGCGACCTTCCCGTACCCGATCTATTCGAAGTGGTTCTCCGAATACAACAAGCTGCATCCCGACATCCAGATCAACTACCAGTCGATCGGCTCCGGCGGCGGCATCCGCCAGCTCACGAACCAGACCGTCTTCTTCGGCGCCACGGACGGTCCGATGACCAACGACCAGATCCAGGCCGCGGGCGCGAAAGTCCTTCACCTGCCGACCGTGCTGGGCGCGGTGGTGCCGATCTACGAGTTGCCCGGAGTCAGCACGCCGCTGCGCTTCTCGGGCCCGCTCCTCGCCGACATCTTCCTCGGCAAGGTCACGAAGTGGAACGACCCCGCTCTCACCGCCGAAAACCCCGGCGTCAGCCTTCCCGCCGCGGACATCACGGTCGTGCACCGCTCCGACGGCTCCGGCACGTCGTACATCTGGGCCGACTATCTCGCCAAGGTCTCGCCGGAGTGGAGCAAGAAGGTCGGCGTGGCGACGGCCGTGAACTGGCCGGTGGGCGTCGGCGGGAAGGGCAACGAAGGCGTGGCCGGGCTCGTGAAGCAGACGCCGAACAGCATCGGCTACGTGGAGCTCATCTACGCGCTCCAGAACAAGATCCCCTACGGCGCGGTGAAGAACGCGTCCGGGGAATACGTGCGCGCGAGCATCGATGCGGTGACCGCCGCCGCCGCCGCCACGGAAGGGAAGATGCCGCCGGATTTCCGTGTCTCGATCACCAACGCGCCCGGCAAGGACGTCTACCCGATCGCGTCCTTCACCTGGCTGCTCCTGTACGAGAGTCCCAGCGACAAGGCGCGGTCCAAGGCCATGGTGGACTTCGTGAAGTGGGCCCTGGCCGAGGGCCAGAAGTTCGCGAGCGACCTCGGTTACGCGCCTCTGCCCGCGAGCGTCGTGAAGATGGAGCTGGCCGCGCTGGGCCGCATCAAGTAGGGAGAGTTTACGTCCCGTTAACTTGCAGGAAACCCCTTGTTAACTCCGAGCACCTAGGTTCGACACATGAACACCATCCTTCGCCAGACAGGGCACGTACGCGCACTCGCCCTCATCGCGACGACCGCCGTCTTCACCGCCTGCAGCGGCGGGCAGACGCCGCCCTCGGGCCAGGCGGCCAGCCCGGCCCTGCCCGGACAGGGCGCGCCCGCCGCGGACGGGGGCGGGGCGGATCAGATCAACGGCGCGGGCGCGACGTTCCCCTATCCGATCTATTCGAAGTGGTTCTCGGAGTACGCCAAGGAACACGCCGACGTCCGCATCAACTACCAGTCGATCGGCTCCGGCGGCGGCATACGGCAGCTCACCGCCCAGACCGTCTTCTTCGGGGCCACGGACGGGCCCATGACGGACGAGCAGCTCAAGTCCGCGCCCGGCCCGATCCTCCACCTGCCCACCGTCCTGGGCGCGGTCGTGCCCGTCTACAATATTCCCGACTTCACGGGCGACCTGAAGTTCTCCGGCCCGCTCCTGGCCGACATCTACCTCGGCCACGTCAAGAAGTGGAACGACGCGGCCATCGCCAAGGAGAACCCGGGCGTGAAGCTGCCCGCCGCGGACATCGCGGTGGCGCATCGCTCCGATGGGTCCGGCACGACCTACATCTTCGTGGACTTCCTTTCGAAGGTGTCGCCCGAGTTCAAGCAGAAGGTCGGCGTGGCCACTTCCGTCAACTGGCCGGTCGGCGTGGGCGGCAAGGGGAACGAAGGCGTGGCCGGCCTCGTGAAGCAGACGCCGGGCACGATCGGATACGTCGAGTTGATCTACGCGCTCCAGAACAAGATTCCCTACGGCGCGGTCAAGAACAAGGCGGGCACGTACCTCAAGGCGTCGCTGGAGTCGGTGACCGCGGCCGCCGCGGCCAGCGCGGCCAGCATGCCCGCGGACTTCCGCGTGTCGATCACGGACGCGGACGGAAAGGACGCCTACCCGATCTCGTCCTACACCTGGCTCCTCCTGTACGAGAGCCCGACGGACAAGGCCAAGGGCAAGAAGATGGTCGAGTTCATGCGCTGGGCCATCACGGACGGTGAGGCGTACGCGAAGGACCTCGGCTACGCCCCGCTCCCCGATTCGGTGGTGAAGCTGGAGCAGGACGCGCTGGGGAAGATCAAGGTCCAGTAGGAATGGCCCAATCCCCGACGGGGCGAAGGCAAGCGGGCTGGGCCGATCCCCTGTTCCGCGTGGGCACGGGTGCGGTCGCCGTGCTCGTCATCGCCGTCGTCCTCGGCATCCTGGCCGTTCTCGTGAACGACTCGATGCTGTCCGTGCGCAAGTTCGGGCTCTCGTTCTGGCGCACCCGGGTCTGGGATCCCGTGGCCGGCGACTTCGGGGCCCTGCCCTTCATCTGGGGCACGCTCTATTCGTCGGTCCTCGCCCTGCTCGTGGCCATGCCGGTGGCCCTGGGCATCGCGATCTTCCTCTCCGAGCTCTGCCCGCGCTGGCTGCGCCAGCCCCTCGCCTTCCTCACGGAGCTCCTGGCCGCCATCCCTTCGATCGTCTACGGCCTCTGGGGCATCTTCGTGCTCGCCCCCGCCGTGCGCACGCTCCAGGTCCACACGCCGGACGCGCTGCGCCGTACGCCGTTCTTCTCCGGCCCTCCCCTGGGCGTGGGCATGCTGGCGGCGGCCCTCATCCTGGCCGTGATGGTGATCCCGTTCACGGCCACGGTGGCGCGCGAGATCCTGAAGGCCGTCCCCGTCTCGCAACGCGAGGCCGCCTACGCCCTCGGAGCGACGCGCTGGGAAGCGATCCGTCTGGCCGTGCACTACGGCCGCATCGGGATCCTGGGCGCGGTCATGCTCGGGTTCGGCCGGGCCCTGGGGGAGACCATGGCCGTCACCATGGTCATCGGCAACAACCCGCAGGTCGCGCTCTCGCTCTTCGCGCCCCAGCACACCATGGCCGCGGTGATCGCCAACGAGTTCACGGAGGCGGCCGACGCCCTCTACCTGAACGCGCTGGTGGAGATCGGGCTCGTGCTGTTCCTCATCACCGTCATCATCAACGGCCTCTCGCGCTTCCTCATCTGGAGGATGGTGCGCGTGCGCCCCACCCGCGTGGTGGCCCCCGTCAAGGTGCCCCTTGCCGCCTGACGCCTTCGCCCGCCGCTATCGCGTCCGCAAGCTCACCTCGGGGCTCATGACGTTCCTGTGCGCGCTCTCCGTGGTGGTGGCGCTCATCCCGCTCGCCTTCATCCTGTTCTTCGTCCTCCGCCAGGGAGTGCCGGCGCTGAACTGGGCCTTCTTCACCGAGATGCCGAAGCCGGTCGGGGAGACGGGCGGGGGAATGGCCAACGCGATCGTGGGGACGGGCATCCTGATCGGCCTGGCCGCGCTCGTCGCCGTGCCCATCGGCGTCACCTGCGGCGTGTACATCACGGAATTCAAGACGAGCCGCCTCTCTCCGGCCGTGCGCTTCGCCGCCGACATCCTCAACGGGGTGCCGTCGATCGTGATCGGTGTGTTCGCCTACGCCATCGCCGTCCTGCCCTTCAAGCGCTTCTCCGCGCTGGCGGGCGGAGTGGCCCTCGGCGTCATGATGATCCCGATCATCGTGCGCACCACGGAAGAGCTCCTGGCCCTGGTCCCTTCGTCGCTTCGAGAGGGCGCGCTGGCCCTGGGCGCGACGCGAGCGAGGGCCGTGGCCACGGTGATCCTGCCCGCGGCCCTGCCCGGCATCGTCACCGGCGTCCTGGTGGCGCTGGCCCGCGTGGCCGGGGAGACGGCGCCCCTTCTCTTCACCGCCTTCAACAACCGGTTCTTCTCGACGAGCCTCGACCAGCCGATCGGTTCGCTGACCGTGCAGATCTTTACGTACGCCATCTCGCCCTACGAGGACTGGCACCGCCAGGCCTGGGCGGGGGCGACCGTGCTCATCGCCGCCGTGCTTCTGTTCTCGCTCCTGGCCCGGGCCGTGACGCGGCGCCTGGAGCGGATGCACCACGGATGAGCCGAGGGAGTGCCATGGACGACGAGACCAGCGTGATGGAGCAGCCGGGCATCAAGATCCAGACCGCCGTGCGCTCGGAGCCGGTGGTGGAAGCGGAGCGCCAGGCCATCACGATCCGCACGGCCAACTTCTTCTACGGCGACAAGCAGGTCCTCTTCGACATCGGGATGGACATCGGGGAGAACCGGGTGACCGCCCTCATCGGCCCTTCCGGGTGCGGCAAGTCGACGCTCCTGCGCTGCCTGAACCGGATGAACGACCTCATCGAAGGCGCGAACCTCAAAGGCGAGGTGAAGGTCAAGGGCCGCGACATCTACGGGCCGGGCGTGGACGTCATCGAAGTGCGGCGTCGCATCGGCATGGTGTTCCAGAAGTCCAATCCCTTCCCGAAGTCGATCTACGACAACGTGGTCTACGGGCTGCGCATCGCCGGCCAGCGCGACCGCCGCAAGCTCGACGAGGCCTGCGAGGCGAGCCTCCAGCGCGCCGCCCTCTGGGACGAGGTCAAGGACCGGCTGGAGGAAAGCGCGCTCTCACTCTCCGGCGGGCAACAGCAGCGCCTCTGCATCGCGCGCGCCATTGCCGTCGAGCCCGAGATCCTGCTCATGGACGAGCCGAGCTCCGCCCTCGACCCCCTGGCCGCGGTCAAGATCGAGGAGCTCATCTACAGCCTGAAGGACCGCTACACGATCGTCATCGTGACCCACAACCTGCAGCAGGCGGCGCGCGTGTCGGACAAGACCGCGTTCTTCTGGCTGGGACGCCTCGTGGAGTACGGGCTCACGCCGCAGATGTTCACGAACCCGAAAGAGAAGCTCACGGAGGACTACATCACCGGCCGGTTCGGGTGAGGAGTAGCTGATGGAGAGGCATCACTTCGAGACGGACCTGCAGGCGCTCAAGAACCGGCTCCTCAACATGGGGGCCATGGTCGAAGAGCGCGTGCACGGCGCCATCCAGGCCCTCATGGAGCGCAACCTGGAGGGGGCGGAGGCCATCGCCCACGGAGACGAAGAGGTCAACGCGCTGCAGATCGAGATCGACGACCGCTGCCTGAAGCTCCTCGCCCTGCAGCAGCCCATGGCCTCCGACCTGCGCCTCATCACGTCGGCCATGAAGATCAACGCCGACCTCGAGCGCATCGGCGACCAGGCGGTGAACATCGCGGAGAACGCGACCAAGATGCTGGCCGCGCCGCCCCTCAAGCCCCTCATCGACCTGCCGCGCATGGCGGAACGGGCGGAGCGCATGACCCGGGACAGCCTGGACGCCTTCGTGCGGCGCGACGTGACCCTGGCCCGCGAGGTGCTGGCCCAGGACGACGAGGTGGACGGCCTCAAGGACACGATCTTCCGCGTCCTGCTGACCTACATGATGGCGGACCCCGGCACCATCGAGCGCGCGCTCGCCCTCATCCTGATCAGCCGCAACCTGGAGCGCATCGCCGACCACGCCACCAACATCGCGGAGGACGTCATCTTCCTGGTCGAGGCGAAGGACGTCCGCCATCACCATGAGGAGCCCACCACTCCATGAGGGCCCAGGAAGCGGCGGGCGCGGCGGCGGGCACGGGGCGGCGGCGCGTCGTCCTCATCGAAGACGAGCCCGACATCGCGGAGGCGATCGGGTACCAGCTCCAGAAGGTGGGGCTGGAGGTGCGCGTGGCGCGCACGGGCGAGGAAGGGCTGCACGCCGTGCGGGCAGGGGCCGACCTCGTCCTCCTCGACCTCAACCTGCCGGGCATGGACGGGCTGGAGGTCTGCCGGATGATCCGCCGGCAGGCCACGACCGCGCACCTTCCCATCATCATCGTGTCCGCGCGTGCGGACGAGGTGGACCGCGTGCTGGGCCTGGAGATGGGCGCGGACGACTACGTGGTGAAGCCGTTCAGCTTGAAGGAGCTGGCCGCGCGCTGCCGCGTCGCCTTGCGCCGGCATGGCCCGGAGGCGGCGCCCGCCCAGGGCTATCGCGACGCGAACTTCGAGGTGGAGTTCGATTCTTTCGTCGCGCGCTACCGCGGGACCGACCTGCGCCTCACGGCCAAGGAGTTCGAGCTGTTCCGCGTCCTGATCGAGAGCGCCGGGCGCGTGCTCACCCGGGAGCGCCTCCTCGACCGCGTCTGGGGCCACGACGCGGAGGTCGATCTGCGCAGTGTCGACGCTCACGTCCGTAGGTTGCGGGCCAAGCTGGGTTTGGGCCGGAACCACGTCGAAACCGTGGTCGGGCTCGGGTATCGATTCGTCAAGGACGGGGACCCGAAGCGACAATAGGCCGTGCGTCGTCTGGCGTCCGCGTCCGCTGCCATCGCCGTGCTCGCGCTCGGCTGCGCCAGCGCCACGCGGTTCCGGCCCTTGTCCGCAACGCTGCCGGTCGGCCTGCCTTCCGCAGCCCAGCGGGCCACCTGGGAACGGATCGACGGCGATTACGAAACGGAGCGCGAGCACGTCCGCTATTCGCTCTTCGTGGATCCCGAGCGGCCCCTGCTCTTCCGGATCACGCAATACCGCGTCAGCGCGCGCCGGCCGGCCGGGAGCCGCTCCCGATTCGAGGAGGGCGCGGAGACGGTGGTCTGGAACGAAACGCCGGGGCAAAAGGGCCCCTTGCGCTGCTTCGCGGAGGAACGGCTCGAAGGCGCAGCGTCGACGCCCGCCGTGCCGTCCTGGCGGAGCGTGAGCCCCGCGACTCCCGAGTTCCAGCTGAGCATGTATCGCGCGTTGGAGATCTACGGGCGGGTGCGGCGCGAAGGACGGGCGGGCCCGCCGGTAGGGTAGGCGAGCAGCCACGACCAGTTCGCGAGCTGCTTCTCCGCGCTCGCCTCGGACAGACGCGCCGCTTGACCGGCGACGTCCGCCGGCACCCACCGCGGACAAGGCGTGACGCGCCGCTCGTGGCGGCCCGAAGCCGTGTGCTCTTCCGAGATCTGGTCCAGACCGCCCTTGGGAAAGCGATCGGCGAGGTGAACCAGCGCCGGCCACAGCCGCCGATGGACGAAGGTCACCTTCCCGTCGACGAGCCGGCAGACGAGCACGTCACCGCTGTCCTCGACGAAGTTGGCGGCGTCGAAGATCGCCTTCCCCTTCGGGTGTCCCCACCAGCTCCCGCGGATGGGCGCGCCGGCCACGAACTCCGCGAGGTTGGGCACGCGCCCGCGCGCGGCCTGGAGCACGATGCCCTCGCGCTTCACGAAGGCGAGCGCCTTCCGGCCGATCGCCGGGGCGTTCACTCCTCGTGTGGCGCTTGCCCTGCGCGTGGGTGGCATCGCTAGAGCGGCATGCCGGTCACGACCGGCCCCAGGCAGACCCATCGTCCGGCCTCGTGCACGACGCGGTAGACCGGCCGGCTCGAAGAGGAGCGCGAACGAGTGAACCCGCCGTCGACCTCCGCTTCGTCGGCCGCGATCCAGCGGATCGGGCCCGACGTCAGCAACGCGGCAGGGACTCGCGATCCGGCAAGGTACACGTCGCCGTCGACGAGCGCGCAGGAATCCGACGACCGGGCGTCCGGCAACGTCGGATGCAGCGCCTCGCGCACGCGAGCTTCCGTCCCGTCCGGCGCCCCCTGGATGGCGACGCACATGGGGAGGCGGTCTTCCGAGAGGAACTGTCTCGCCTGATAGCGCAGCACCGCGGCGTGAACCAGCGAGGCAGTGTCCTCTGCGGGCGGAGCCGCGGGCGCGCGGCCGCAGCCGAGACCAGCGGCAGCAACGGCGAA
>Ga0207678_10002532_pt1 | contig 16661 bp, 18 predicted proteins | sample KBSC63metaG_FD_184319 | JGI IMG/M metagenome (GOLD analysis project Ga0207678, IMG submission 184319) | Corn rhizosphere microbial communities from Kellogg Biological Station, Michigan, USA - KBS C6-3 metaG (SPAdes) (version 2) | ecosystem: Host-associated > Plants > Roots > Rhizosphere > Soil ...
CCGAGCAAGGCTCAGGGAGAGCTTGGCGCCGTTAACTTAATGAGGATGAATCCGGAAAACTGCCAGCGGCGGGCTTCTTGCGGCGGGCTGCGCGGGGTTGGGTGGATTCGCGCGGCAAAGGCGTGGAGCCTGATGGGCTCGAGACTCGGCATCGTGGGGATGCCGCGGGGGAAGCCATGGCCAGCACCGTCCTTTCACGACCTTCGCATTACGACACGCTCGGGCTGGAGCCGACGGCGAGCCAGGCCGAGATCGAGCGGGCCTTCGCCTGGGGCATAAGCCCGTTCCGGCCGCGCCCGATCGGCGGCGTGGCGCAGGTCAGCATCGCTTATCAGGCGCTGCGCGACCCCGAGCGGCGGCGGGCCTATGACGAATCGATCGGCATCCGGCCGGAGCCGAAGCCGGCGCCGCGCCCGCTGCACAGCGGAGCGAGCTTCCGCATCGCGGCGCCGGTTCACGCGTCCGAGCGGTTCGGGCTGGAAGGCCGGGCAGCGCTCACGGCGGAGCGGGCGGTTGGATCGTTCATCGCGGCGTCGCTGCGGACGCCGGTCGAGGTGGTGGCGGTGCCCGAAGCCGAGCCTGAGCCCGTTCCCGTGGCGATTGCTGCCGTCGAGCCGGTCGTCGTGCCCGCGCCGGAGCGCGTACCGCGCCTGCCCGAGGACGAAGCGGGCGAGACGGGCATCAACCGCACCGCGCTCGGCGTCGGCGGGGTGGTGCTGGCGGTGGTGCTCGCCGGCGCCTGGGCGGGGCTCGAGGCGGGAGATCCGGGCGACGCCGAGCAAGTGAAGGCGGCAGTCAGCGCGGAGCTGCCCAAGGCGAAGCCGCTGACCAGCGCCATCGCAGCCGAGCCTGCGCCGGTCGAAGCGGCGCCTGCTCGCCAGCAGCCGCTGGCGTTCGGTTCGCTGAGGACGCGGCATGTCGCGCCGAAGCCGAAGAGCCGCGACGCACTGGCCGAGGCGAGCCCGACGCCACAGCATCACAGCTATTATGAAACGACCGGAGCGGACGGCACCCCGGAGATCGCGGTCGCCGATCCTGCCGTCAGCACCGACGCCGCGCCGACCCAGGCGACTCCGGCGAGCATGCCCCTGCCGGGGCGGGTGGTGGCGCGGACCCTCCAGAAGATCGGCTATCCGTGCGGAACGGTGGCTTCGACGACGGCGGTCGAAGGTTCCCCGGGCGTGTTCACGGTGACCTGCAGCTCCGGCCACTCGTATCGCGCGGCGCCGGTGCACGGGCGCTACCGCTTCCGCCGCTCCGGCTAGAGCGCCGCCGAACTATTCCGATTGCGGAAGGTTGGCGGCGGACTCCGCAGCCTGCGCCTCGAGCCGGGCGATGTCGGCGTCGCCTTCGTCGGCCATTTGCCGGAGGATCGCCGCGGCGCGGGCGTCGGTGATGGAATCGGCCAGGCGTCGGCATTGCGCGACGCGGGCGCGCATGTTGGCGAGCGCTTTTTCGTCCATCGATGGGAAATTCACACAGGTTCGTGGCGGTTCCGATTTTTCGGTCGCGACGGCGACCTTTGAGAGCAACTGTTGCGCCCGGGTCACGCGGCTCGCGCAATCATGCTATGCGGCGCGTCAGACAGGGGGGACGCATGAAGGAACGGTTCGAGCGGCACCGCCAGCCGTGGCGGGCGGACGAGTTGCACAAGCTGAGGACGCTGGCGGGCAAGGGCGTGGCGCTGAAAGCCATCGCCAAGGCGCTGGTGAGAAGCGAGGAATCGATCAAGCAGCGCGCCAAGGAAGACGGGCTGAAGATCGCCAAGCTGCGCTAGGCGGAAAGGCCGACGGTCGAGCGCACGACGTAAAGCGGGCGCTGCTTGGTCTCGGTCAGGATGCGGCCGACATATTCGCCGAGGATTCCGAGCGACAGCAATTGCATTCCGCCGAGGAACAGCACCGAGACCATGATCGAGGCGTAACCCGGCACGGGATTGCCGAACAGAATGGTGCGCGAGACGATGAAGGCGGCATAAGCCAGCGCGGCTAGAGCGATCGCCCCGCCGATATAGCTCCACACACGCAGGGGCACGGTCGAGGCCGAAGTGATGCCGTCGAGCGCGAGCGTCCACAGCTTCCAATAGTTGAACTTGGTCTCGCCGGTCGTGCGCTCGGCGCGGTCATATTCGACCGCCGCTTGGCGGAAACCGGCCCAGGCAAACAGCCCCTTCATGAAGCGGTTGCGCTCGGGCATCGCCTTGATCACCTCGACCACCTTGCGGTCGAGCAGGCGAAAGTCGCCGGCATTCTCGGGAATCTTGTCGGCGGTCAACGCATTGTGCGCGCGGTAATAGAGGCCCGCGCTCCAGCGCTTGGCGCGCGTGTCGGTAGAGCGGCAGCGACGGACGCCGAAGACCATGTCGAAGCCCTCGCGCCACTTCGCGACCATTTCGGCCAGTACTTCGGGCGGATCCTGCATGTCGACGTCCATCGGCACCACTGCGCGGCCGCGGGCATGGTCGAGGCCGGCGGAGAGCGCGGCTTCCTTGCCGAAATTGCGCGACAAGGACAGCGCGCCGACGCGCGGATCGGCCAAGTGCGCCGCGGCGATGGCCGCCAGCGTGGCGTCGGTGCTGCCGTCGTCGACGAACAGGATTTCCCAGCCCTCGTTGCGGCAGATCGTCTCGAGGATTGGCCCGACCCGATCGACGAAGGCGAAGACCGATTCCTCCTCGTTCTTCACCGGCACGACGATCGACAGCAGCGGATCGCGCCGTGCGGGCGCGCGCTTGCGGCTCGGCGCTTCGGCGCTGGCGATCTTGCGCGGCTGGTAGGTCACGTCGCTCCCCCTTCGCCGGCAAAGCTAGATGCGAATGGTTTACGAGCCCTTTACCTCTTGCCGCGAATGGTGGCCGGGCAAGCGAGGGGGAGTGGCAAACGCATGGAACGCGCGGTGTTCGACCGGATGGCCGAGCTGGACCAGGAGCATTGGTGGTTCCTCGCGCGGCGGCGGATCCTCGACCAGCTGATCGAGCGGGTCGTGCGACCGCCGGTCCAGGCGCGCGTGCTCGAGGTCGGCTGCGGCACGGGGCACAACCTGCCGATGCTCGGCCGCTTCGGAAGCGTCGACGCATGCGAGCTCGACAAGTCCGCGCGGACGCTGGCGAGCAAGCGGCTCGGCCGCAAGGTCAAGGATGCGCGGCTGCCCGATCTGTCGATGTTCGAGCGCAACGGCTATGACATGGTCGCTCTGCTCGACGTGCTCGAGCATGTACCCGACGACATCGGTTCGCTGCGCGCGATCCACCGGCGGCTGAAGCCCGGCGGGGCGCTGCTGCTGACGGTGCCGGCCAATCCGTGGATGTGGAGCGCGCACGACGTCGCGCACCACCATTTCCGGCGTTACACGCGCGCGGGCTTGTCGCGGCTGTTCATGCAGGCGGGGTTCGAGGTGCAGCTGCTGAGTTACTTCAACAGCCTGCTGTTTCCGCCGATCGCGGCGGCGCGGCTGCTGCACAAGGCGGCTGGCAGGGACAGCGCCGACGACGCGCTTCCGGGGGCGAAGATCAACGGATTGCTGAACACCGTGTTCGGGCTGGAGGCGGGCCTGATCGGGCGGCTGCCGATGCCGTTCGGGGTGAGCCTGGCCGCCGTCGTCAGGCGGCCGCTGACTCACTAAGTTACTCTTCCGTCCGCACAAGCACGGTTTCGCCGATGAGCAGGAACAAGAGGAACGGCGCCCATGCGGCGATCATCGGCGGGTAGGCGCCGGCATTGCCCATCGCCAGGCTGAAATTGTCGGCGACGAAATAAGCGAAGCCGAGCGCCATGCCGGTCGCGGCGCGGAGCAGCACCTGGCCGGAGCGGGCGAGGCCGAAGGCGGCGACCGCGGCGAGCAGCGGCATCAGCAAAGTCGACAGCGGGCTCGAAATCTTGTGGGCGAGGCCGGCGCGCGCTTCGTCGGTCGGGCGGCCGGCGGCTTCGAGTTCGGCGATGCGGCGCTTCAAGGTCCAGTAATCGAGCTCGGTCGGGTCAACCTTGGCCAGAGTCATCTGCGTCGGCGTAACGCCGGCCAGTGCGGTCATCTCCGGCTGGCGCGCAACCACGTTCATGTTGGCGTCGTAGGTGCGCACGTCCTGGAGCAGCCAGTCGTTGGAGGTCGGCCGAGGGACGGCGCGCGCGGCGACGATCGAGCGCTGGAGGACGCCGCCGCCACGATCGTAGATCTGGAGGTTCTGGACGCGCAGGTTGGGGGCGTGGCCCACCACCAGCCCGGCGCGGACGAGGTCGTCACCGTTCAAGAGCCAGACGTTGCTGAGGATGCCGCTTTCGGGCGGGACGGGCTTGTAATCATTGTCCGACCATGCGGTGACGACGCGCGTCGATTTGACCACGACCGTCTCGTTGAAGGCGAACAGCAGAACCGCGATGCCGATGCTGGCGACGATCAGCGGCGCGAGGATCTGGTGGGCCGACAGGCCCGCGGCCTTCATCGCGACGACTTCGCTGTGCTGGTTGAGGCCGACGAACGCGATGAGCGTCCCGAGCAGCACCGAGAAGGGAAGGAAGCGCGAGACCAGCAGCGGGATGCGCAGCGCGACATAATGCCACAGCTCGGCATCGCCGTTGCCGGGGACCGCGAGGATCTTGCCGGACTCGCCGAGCAGGTCGAGCGTCATCAGGATGAGCACGAGCGCGATCATCACCGCGAGGCTGCGCGTCAGGAACAGCCGCACCATGTAGAGCGCCAGGCGCCGCGACGGGAAGAAGGCGAGGTTGATCATGCCGCCCGCGCCCTGGGCATTGCCGATCGCACCGCCTTGGCGGTCTTGGCGAAGAACCATTCGAGCGCGCCGATCGGCTGCCCGCCTGGCCGGTGGGCGAGGATGTGGTACATCCACAGGATCATCGCCGAGAGCAGGACGAACGGCACCCACAGCGCGAGCGTCGGGTTGAGCTGGCCGTTGGCGCCGGCGGCATCGGCATATTGATTGATCTTGTGATAGGCGACGACGATCAGGATCGCGATGAAGATGCCCAGCGCGGAAGTGCTTCGCTTGGGCGGAACGGCCAGAGAAATCGCGAGGAACGGCAGCATGAACATCATCACCACCTCGACCAGGCGGAAGTTGAAATGCGCCTGCGACTGGATGCGCTGCTTCTCGCTGGTCGCCCCGCCGCCATAGCCCAGCCGCCACAACTCGTGGAGGTAGAGCTCGTCGGATTCATTGCCGCCGCGGCCGCGGAACTGGTCGATCATCGGCAAGCTGATCGGCAGGTCGTAGCTGTCGAACGCGAGCGTTCGGGGCGTCGCGAATTTCGGCGAATCCTGCACCAGGCGGCCTTTGGTCAAGCGGAACAGGATGGTGTCGGCGTCGTCGGTCGAGAGGAAGCGGCCCTGCTCGGCGGTCGCGGCGACCGAGCGTCCCTTGCCCTGGTCCATCTGGATGAAGATGCCGTGGAGCTGCGTGCCCTTGTGCTCGCTGCGGTCGATGCGCAGCGTCAGGTGGCGGCCAAGCCGGTTGAATTCCCCGACCTTGATCGCCGCGCCGAGCGCGCCGGACTTGAGGTCGAAGCGCAGGCCCTCGTAACGGTAATGGGTATAGGGCTCGAGGTAGCCGACGATGCCGAGGTTAATCGCGGCGAGGGGAATGGCGTAGAAGAAGGGCACGCGGAGCAAGCGGCCATAGCCGATGCCGATGCCGCGCAGCGCGTCCAGCTCCGAGGACAAAGCCAGCTTCCTGAAGGCGAGTAGGATGCCGAGCATCAGACCGATGGGGATCCCGAGCGACAGATATTCTGGAAGGAGGTTGGCGAGCATCCGCCAGACGACGCTGACCGGACCTCCGGCGTCGACGACATACTGGAAAAGCCGAAGCATCTTGTCGAGGACGAGCAGCATGGCCGCCAGGATCAGGGATCCGAGCAGCGGCACCGCGATCGAGCGCGCGAGATAGCGATCAATGAGGCCGACTTGGCTCAACTTGGTCGTCCCAGCACCATCATTTGGCCGCAAAGGCGGCGGAGATTCGAGCATGGACGGAATGCGCCAGAAGCGCCTCCGCCCAAGGTGCCTATAGCGAACCGGTTTGCGAATTCATGCCGAAAACGGAGTCAGTGCTGAGCGAGACCGCCGCGTGCGCGCCGCACGTGGCGCGGCCGCGCATCGCCTTGCTGTCCAACCCGCGCTCGACCGGCAACCTCGCGCAATTGCCGCGCATCCGCGAATATTGCGCCGACCATCCCGACGTCTTCCATTACGAGGTCGAGCACGCGAGCCAGATCGGCGAGGCGATGAAAGTCATCGCCCGAGTCCGGCCCAAGGTGCTCGCGATCAACGGCGGCGACGGAACCGTCCAGGCGGCACTGACCGAGCTTCACAATGGCGGCCATTTCGGTGACGGGCCGCCACCGGTCGCGGTTCTGCCGAGCGGCAAGACCAACCTCATCGCGCTCGACCTTGGCGCGCGCGGCGACCCGATCGAGACTCTCGAGCGGCTGATCGCGCTCGCCCGGTCCGACCTGGCGCCGTACACGGTGGCGCGCGAGCTGATCGCGCTTCGCCGCGGCGAAGGCGAAGATGCTCCGGTGATCGGCATGTTCCTCGGCGGCGCCGGCCTTGCCGACACGATGATCTATTGCCGCGACAAGATTTATCCGCTGGGGCTGCCCAACGGCCTCAGCCATGTGATCACCGCGATGGCGCTGCTCGCCCGGCTGTTCTTCCGCGTGAAGGGCAGCTTCCTGCCGCCCGATCCGCAACCTTTGAGCGTTTCGATGCACCGCGACGGGCCAATCACGGGGCGCTTCTCGCTGCTGATGGTGACCACGCTCGACAAGTTGCTGCTGTCGAGCGACCTTGGCGGAGAACGGCAGGGAACGCTCAAGCTTCTGGCGATCGAGGAGCGGCCGATGTCGCTGATCCGCGCCTTTGCCGCCAGCGTCGCCGGGAAGCTCGGCCGGGCGCATTTGCGCGGCGTGCATTTCGAGGAAGCGAACGAAATCACGATCGAAGGCGACAGCTCCAACGTCATCCTCGACGGTGAGACTTTCCGCGCCGAGCGGGGCCGGCCGATCAACCTCAGGCCCGCGCAGCCGCTGTCCTTCGTCAAGCTGGCGGCTTAGGCCTCCCTTCCATGAGCGAACTTCGTGCGCTGGTCGCCGGGGAATTGGCGGTGCCGGTGGATGGGCGGGTGGCGGCGATGGCCGCGGCGATTGCGCGCAAGCATGGCGCGGCGAGCCGGGCGGTGCTGTTTTACGGGTCGTGCCTTCGCGAGAAGAAGCTCGAAGGCCTGATGCTCGATTTCTATCTCATCGTTTCGGACTATCGTTCGGCTTATGCGAAAAGGTGGCTGGCCGCGGCCAACCGGCTGATCCCGCCCAACGTTTTCTATTTCGAGCATGACGGGCTCAGCGCCAAATATGCGGTGTTGAGCGAAGCGGATTTCCACCGGCTCAATGGCCCCGAGACGCGCAGCGTTTCGGTCTGGGCGCGGTTCGCCCAGCCGTCGCGCCTAGTGTGGGCCAAGGACGACGCCGCGCGGGAGCGGGCGATCGACGCGGTCAGCCGCGCGGCGCCGACGCTTCTCGGCGCCGCCGGGCGACGCGCGCGGGAGAAGCCGCTCGACTGGTGGCGGCGAGCGTTCACCTTGACCTATTCGGCCGAGCTTCGCGCCGAGCGGACAGGCCGAAGGGCATCGGTCGTCGACGCCGATCGCGAGCGCTACGTCCGCTTCACCGAACCCGCCGCAGCCGCCCTGGAGCGCATCCCAAAAGGCAGCTGGCGCCGGCGGCGGATCGAAGGAAAGATGCTGTCTGTGCTGCGGCTGGCCAAGGCCAGCGCGACCTTTGCCGGCGGCGCCGATTACATCGCGTGGAAGATCAACCGCCACGCGGGCACCGAGATCGCGCTGAAGCCGTGGCAGCGGCGGCACCCGCTGCTGGCCGCTGTTACCCTTTTGCCGAAGCTCTTGAAGAGCGGGGCGGTTCGCTAGCGTCGCGGGTCAGCGCGGCGGCGACCGCGCTTGCCAGCGCGCTGACGGTGAACGGTTTGCGCAGCAGCTCGTGGCTGCGGAGATCGTCGCTTTCGCCCTCGCCGACATAGCCGGTGACGAAGAGCACGGCGAACTCGCGCTCGTGGGTCGCCTTCAAGTGGCGAATGAGCTCGGGGCCGGTCATCTCGGGCATGATGACGTCGCTGATGACGAGATCGAATTCCTGCCGCTGGAACAGGTCGATCGCCTCCGCGCCGCTGTCGCAAGCGACCGGATTGTAATCGAGGTCCTCGAGCGCATCGACGGTCGCGGTGCGCACGCGCGGGTCGTCCTCGACCAGCAGGATGCGGGCGCCCGCGACATGCGCCTCGGACTCGGCGGCGCGCTGGACCGCGGGATGGATGCGGACCGACGCGGCGGCCTCGGTGCGCGGCAGGAAAATCGAGACGGTCGTGCCTTTACCGACCTCGCTTTCGATCCCCACCTCGCCGCCCGACTGGTGGGCGAAGCCGAAGATCTGGCTGAGGCCCAGGCCGGTACCCTTGCCGACCGGCTTGGTGGTGAAGAAGGGCTCGAACGCGCGCTCCAGGACGTCGGGGGTCATTCCGCAGCCCGTGTCGGACACGCTGATCTTCACATATTCGCCGGGGCGGATGTCGCCGACCTCGTTGGCGGCGAGCTTCGCGTTGGCGGCGGTCACGCGCATTACGCCCTGGCCATCCATCGCGTCGCGCGCGTTGACCGCGAGGTTGACGATGGCGTTCTCCAGCTGGTGCGGATCGACGTAGATCGGCCACGTGTCGGCCGCGATGCGGACCTGGACGCGGATGCGCTCACCGAGCGTGCGGTCGAGCAGGTCGGACATGCCGCCGATCAGCTCCTTGCTGTCGACGCGCTCGGGCAGCAGCGGCTCTGACCGCGCGAAGGAGAGCAAGCGGCGAGTCAGCGCGGCGGCGCGGGTCGCGCCTTCCATCGCATTGTTAAGGTGGGTCATCACCTCGCGCCGCGGGCCGTTGAGGCGGCGGAGGCCAAGGTCGATGCCGCCGACGACGACGGCCAGCATGTTGTTGAAGTCGTGGGCGATGCCGCCGGTCAGCTGGCCGACCGCCTCCATCTTCTGCACCTGGCGGAGCTGGGCTTCGGCGGCCTGGCGCTCCTCGGCTTCGGCTTTCAGGGCCTGGTTCGCTTCCCACAGCTCCTGAGTGCGCTCGCGCACCGCCTGCTCGAGCGCTTCCGAACGCTCGGCCTCGTCTTCGACCTGGCGCCGCGCCTGCGCGTTCTGCCTGAGGGCCTGCACGGCGATGACCCCGAGCGTGATTGCGCCGATCCCGACGAGAATGCCGAGCCAGCTGAGGTAATCGGTGAAGCGGTCGGCCTCGGCCGAGAAGAACTGGCTCTGCGTGATGCGCTCGCGCAGCGCCTGGCGCTCGCTGACGATGATCTCGTTGAGCTTCTTGTCGAGCAGGCGCCCCGTGGTCGTTCGCGCGGCGGCGTAGAAATAGCTGATTCCCGCGTCACCCTGCTTTGCCAGCGCCGCCCGGGCGGCCACGGCCAGCTCCTCGCCGCGCAAGTTGTAAAGTGACTGCAACTCACCGACGCGCTTCTGCTGCGCCGGGTTGTTGCGCATCAGGTCCTTGAGCTGACGGATCTGGAAGCCGGCGAGCTGCCAGTCGCTCGAGTAGATATTGCCGCTGGTCCGGACATCCTCGTCGAGCACGAAGCGCGCCAGCGCCGCTTCCGACTGGGCGACGTTGGTGCTGACGTTCCGGACTACGAGGGCGACGTCGTAGGAATGACGCTCGGCGGTCAGCGCCTGCTCGCGCGACTGGTTCGCGAACTGGACGAGGAAGATCATGACCACGAGGATCAGGGCCGCGATCAGGCCGACGGCCGCGGCACCGCCCCGCCGCCAATCGAAGCGAATTTCGTCCCCGTCCCCGATCATTCGCCCAACCTAGACCCGTTAACCATTTGGCGAAAGCCAAAGGTTCCCTCGACTTGGCTCAGCTTATGCAACCCGTTGCACGGCCCGCCGCAGCGAACATGCCGAGGATCTCCCCGACCTGGTCCTCGGTATGGAGCGCGCAGAGCGAGCAGCGCAGCAGGGTCATGCCCGCGGGCGTGGCCGGCGGCCGGGCGAGGTTGACGTACAGGCCCTCGTTCAGAAGCGCCTCCCACATAGCGGCGCCCTTTTCGAGGTCGGGCATGATGACCGCGATGATCGCGGATTGCGGCTCGTCAGTGCCGAGCTGGAAGCCGAGCTGGCGAAGGCCGGCGTGGAGGCGCTTGCTATTCTCCCACAGGTGGGCGCGCTTGCCGGCGCTGTCCATCAGCTTGCGGATCGAGATCGCCGCGGTGGCGACCACGCTCGGCGGGAGGGAGGCGGTGAAGACGTAGGGGCGGCAGACCAGCCGCAGGATCTCAAACTTCGGGTGGTTGGAGACGCAGAAACCGCCGACCGTGCCGACGGATTTCGAGAAGGTGCCGATGATGAAGTCGACGTCGTCCATCACGCCCTGAGCCTCGGCGACGCCGCGGCCGTGCTCGCCGATGAAGCCCATCGAATGGGCTTCGTCGACCAGCACCATCGCGCCATTCTCTTTCGAGACGCGGACCATTTCCTTCAGCGGGGCGATGTCGCCAAGCATCGAATAGACGCCTTCGAGCACGACCAGCTTGCCGGCGCCTTCGGGAATGCGCTTCAGGCGCTTCTCCAGCGCTTCGAGGTCGTTGTGGCGGAACGGCACGATTTGCGCGTTACCGAGCGCGCAACCGTCATAGATCGAGGCGTGGCTGTCGATGTCGAGGACGATGTAATCGTCCTTGCCGGCGATGGTCGAAATGATGCCGAGGTTCGCCTGATAGCCGGTCGAGAAGACCATGGCATGATCCATGGCGTAGAAGTCCTTCAGCGCCTGCTCGCACGCCTTGTGGCCGGCGTAGGTGCCGTTGAGGACGCGGCTGCCGGTGGTGCCGGAGCCATAATCGTCGAGCGCCTGCTTGCCCGCCGCGACGACGTCGGGATCGAAGGTCATGCCCATGTAATTGTAGGTGCCGAGGAGGATTGTGCGTTTGCCGTTGCAGATCGCGACCGTGGGGCTTTCCACCCGCTCCATCACGAGGTTGAAGGGGTCGGTGCGGCCGCTGTCGAGCAACCCCTGGCGGAGCGCGATGACGTCGTCGAACTTCGAGAAAAGATCGGTCACTTCTGCTCTTGCAATCGCTGCAGCGCATCGACCAGCTGGCCGACCGTCTCGATCTCGGCCTGCATGTTCATCGAGATGAGGACGTCGAACGCATCCTCGACGTCCGCGACGAAATCGAGCACGGTCAGGCTGTCCCACTCGAGGTCGGTAGCGAAGCGCGTGGCCTCGGTGACCGCGACATTCTTCTTGTTCAGCGGCTCGATGATCTCGACGACGGTGTCGTAGGTTTGCTGGCGGTCAGGCATGGCGCGTCCGTTAATGCTCGGCCCCGGCATAAGCAACGCAATGGGGCGGCAATGGGGCGGCGGAGGGGCATTGGCCCCGGGTCACTGCCTAGAAGGCGCGGCCCACCGAAAGCACCAGCCGGTAGCGATTGTCGGGATGCGAGGCGCGGATGTGCTGCCAGACGGGGAGGGCGACAGCGGCCGACGCGCTCCACCGGGATGAGGCGTTGAAGCGGACACCGGGGGCGACATAGACCCAGGTGCCACCGCTCGCGCGCTCGACCTCGCCGTCCATCTTCTGCCGGCCTTCCCATTCGCCGGCGAGCTCGACGAACGCGTCCCAGCTGGAATGCGGCGCTTCTTCGTGCTCGTCCAGCTCGTCGCCGTGATGGTGGTTATGGCTCTCGCCATGCGCGCTTTGCGCCGCGCCGAACCGATGCGACAAAGCGATGCCGCCCTGGAAGCGGTCGCCGAGCCAGCTGTCCTGCGCGCCCTTGCCCGAGAATTGGTAGAGCGCGCTCGCCGTTAGCTGCACTGCCCCTGCCTTGGTGGAGGCGGAAGCGCCGACGATGGGGTCCCAGCTGCCGGTTCCCGGCTGATGCTCGGTTTCGAGGCGCTCGCCTTCGGGGGAACGCTTGTGGGTGCTTCCGGTGGGAAGCTTGAGGCCGGCGATCAGGGCGAAGCCGGTCGAGCCGCCGTCGCTCAGGCGGTATTTCGCAAGGAGATTGAGGTCGCCGACGCCCGAGATGTTGCCGAGGGGCTCGACGCCGCCGTCCGCCGAACCTTCCCTCAGATGGTCGCGGCGAACGTAGGGCAGCTCGGCCGAGATCGTCAGGTGATGGTCGATGCCGTAGGACAGGCCCGCCGAGCCGTTGAAATTATAGTCGGTGTTGTGCGCATCGATATCCTGGGCGGTCAGCGCAGCCAGCTCGGCGTCCGAGCGGCGCTCGGGCCGGGTGTAAGCGAGGCGGAAGCCGAAGGACCAATGGCCGGCATCGAGCGTGTCGGGGGCGAAGACGCTCATCCCGCCGCCCGACCCGAAGCCGCTTGGGCCCATGTGGTCGGCAAGTGCGGGCGAGCCGAGCGCGGACAGCACCGCGCCGAGAAGCAGGGATTTCCGGGTCACGGTCTTCGATTTTTCACTCGATAGGGAAGTTGAAGCGCCCTAGGCAGCCTGAGGTTCGGCTGCAAGCGACTGAGCTAAAGCCAGCCTTGAGCGCAATACCATTCGGCGGTTTGCTTGAGCCCGGCCGAGGTTGGTATTTTTGCGTGCCAGACCTCGGGTGGAATGGCCCGGTCCCGGCTTGCGACCCAGTCGGGATGGCAGAAATAGGCGACGCGATCGGGGGTCAGCCTGGCCTTGTCGCCGCGGAACAGGCGGTCGAGGCGGGCGGCGATCGAGAGCAGCAGACGCGGCGTCGAGACGGTTCGGGCCGGCATGCCGACCGCCTCGCCGAGGGCATCGCCGAACTCGCGGTGGGTCCAGCCGCCTTCGCGGCCGTCGTCAGGTTCGAGCAGAAGGCCGGTCGGCCCGTCGGGCGCGGCGAGTGCCAGCAGAAGAGCGGCGAGATCGTCGACGTGGATGAGGGAGAGCCGGCCGGCCGGCGGCATGAAAATCTGGCCGCCGCGCGCCATCTTGAACAGGTCGAGCGTCTCGCGGTCGCCGGGGCCGTAAACCGCCGGCGGGCGAACGATCGTCCAGTCGAGGCCAGATTGCTCGACCAGCCCCTCCGCTTTCGCCTTGGACGCGCCGTAAAGCGACAATCGCGGCTCGCGCGCGGCCAGCGAGGAGACGAGGATGAAGCGCCGGGTATCAGCGGCCTGCGCCGCGGCCAGCAATAATTTCGTGCCTTCGACATTGCCGAGCTCGAACCCGGCGGCGTCGCGCGCCTTGAGCACGCCCGCGACGTGGATGATCGCATCGGCGCCCGCGACCAGCCCGTCGAGCGCGGCGCGGTCGGCGAGATCGCCGGCGATCCAGGTCAGGCCCTCGCGGGCCGGCTGGGCGCGGCGGGTCAGGGCGGTCACCTGATGCCCTCCGACGAGCGCGGCGTCGATCACGTGCGCGCCGACGAAGCCCGTCCCTCCGGTGATCGCCAGTTTCATAGCGGCGACCAGTGACGCTCGCTTTCCGCAGCTTCGGACGCGTCCCGGGTCGCCGAGCCGAGCCGCTCGATGATCGCGTCGAGCAAGGGCTCCATGCCCTCCTCGATCGGAGCCGAGATGGCGAAGACGTGCGCGGCGGTGGCCTTCTCCAGCGCCTTGACCAGCTTCGCCCGCGCCTTGGCGTCGAGAAGGTCCGCCTTGGTCAGGGCGATCACTTCGGGCTTGTCCTCGAGGCCGGCGCCATAGCTGTCGAGCTCTTCGCGGACGACCTGCCACGCTTCGACCGGATCGGCGCAATCGGCGGCGACGAGGTGAAGCAGCAGGCTGGTCCGCTCGACATGGCCGAGGAAGCGGTCGCCGATGCCCGCGCCCTCCGCCGCGCCCTCGATCAAGCCCGGAATGTCGGCGATGACGAACTCGCGGCCCTTGTGGCGAACGACACCCAGCTGCGGACGGAGCGTGGTGAACGGATAGTCGCCGACCTTGGCGCCGGCGTTGCTCACCGAATTGAGGAGCGTCGACTTGCCGGCGTTGGGCAGGCCGACGAGACCGACATCGGCGAGAAGCTTGAGCCGCAGCCAGACCCACATCTCCTCGCCGTCCTCGCCGGTCTGGTGCTGGCGCGGGGCGCGGTTGGTCGAGGTCTTGTAGCTGGCGTTGCCGCGACCGCCCATGCCGCCCTTGAGCAAGGTCGCGCGCTCGCCCTCGCGGGTCAGGTCGAGCAGCAAGGTGCGATCCTCGTCGTCGGCGAGAATTTGGGTTCCGACGGGGAGCTTGATGACCAGGTCCGCGCCGCCCGCGCCGGTGCGATTGGAGCCCGCGCCACCCTTGCCGCGCGGCGCGCGGAAGTGCTGGGTGTAGCGGAAGTCGATCAGCGTATTGAGGCCCGGCACCGCTTCAAAGATGACGTCGCCGCCCTTGCCGCCGTCGCCGCCGTCAGGGCCGCCGAACTCGACGAACTTCTCCCGCCGGAAGCTGACCGCGCCCGGGCCGCCGGCGCCCGAGCGCACGAAAATCTTGGCCTGGTCGAGGAAATGCATCGCGGCGGGTTAGGCGATGCGCACGAGGAGGGGAACCTCAGAAGCGGTCGAGGAGGCGGTCGACGGTGTCGTCCGCAGTCTGTTGCTTGCCTTCCTCCTTGAGCTTCTTGGCCTGCCGCTCGAGGCCGGCGCGCAACAGCTCGATCTGCTGGTCGGTCAAATGCTCGATACCGATGAATTGCTCGCGCGCCTTGCTGACGGCGCGCAGCAGCTCATCGAGCTTCGCCTGCATCGCCGCCCCGTCGCGGTTCTGGCTGTTCTGGATCAGGAACACCATCAGGAAGGTGATGATGGTCGTCCCGGTGTTGATGATCAGCTGCCAGGTGTCGGAGAAATGGAAGATCGGCCCGGTGACCGCCCAGACGAGGATGACCGTCAGGGCGACGATGAACGTCAGCGGTTGACCGGCGGCGGTTGAAATGAAGGTCGCGACGCGTGTGAACAGGCGGTCCATGGCGTCGAAACGCCGCTGGAACGAATAGGTGCCGCGCAAGCGTTCAGGCCGCCAGCGAAGGCTCCTCGTCCTCGTCGATAACGGAGCCGGCCAGCGACAGCCGCATCAGGCGCGCTGGAACATCCACTCCGCGCGCGCAGCTGTAGCGCGGCGCGATCAGTCCGAGCGGTTCGAAGCCGAGCTTCTCGAGCACGCGGGCCGAAGCGGGATTGTCGACGAAGTGTGAGCCTTCGAGGGTGGCCAGCCCGAGCGTCCGGGCGATATCGACGAGCGCGGTGCAAGCCTCCGACGCGAAGCCGCGGCTCCAGTGGGAGCGGGCAATCCAGTAGCCGATCTCCACCGCGCCGGACGGGCGCCGCGCAAGGCCGCATTCGCCGATCAGTTCCGGCGGGCCGTTCGTGCGGTGGAAGATGAGCAGGCAGGGAAGGACGGGATCGCGCGCACGCGCCAGATAGGCGTCGGCATCGCGGATGCGAAACGGCCAGGGCGGGCCTGCCAGGTTCATCACGATCGCCTTGTCGGCAATCGCGGCGGCAAGCGCCGGCGCGTCTTCCGGGAAGCCCGGCCTCAGCAGCAATCTTGGCGTTCTCGCGAACATCGCTTCATCTCCTCCGCACGGCGCGCTGGCGCCGCTTGGTGACAGTTTCGGGAGAAGATGAAGAAGGCTGCGGTGAGCCGCCTTCGATGGGAGGCAAAAGAAAAGCCCCCTTGCGGGGGCTTCCCTCTTCTCCCTTGGTGGTCTCGATCTCTTCAGATCTCGTCCGGGCCGCCCCCTTGTGGGAACGGTCCCTTTCTGACCGTTCCTATGCGCTGGTTTCCGTAATCGCCGGCATGACGTGCACGTACTTGCGGCCCAGCTTCCCATCTCGGAAACAGACTTGGCCGTCGGTAAGTGCAAACAAGGTATGGTCCTTGCCCAGGCCGACGTTGTCGCCCGGGTGCCACTTGGTGCCGCGCTGACGCACGATGATGTTGCCGGCGCGGACGGTTTCGCTGCCGAACTTCTTCACGCCGAGGCGCTTGCTCTCGCTGTCGCGGCCGTTGCGGGACGAGCCGCCTGCTTTCTTATGTGCCATGTCGAACTACTTCGCTTTTGGAGACTTCTTGGCCGCGCCCTTAGCAGGTGCAGCATTTTTTGTCGACGGGGTTTCCGCCTTGGCCTTGGGCGAAGCCGGCTTCTTCGCCGCCGCCTTGGGGGCGTTGGCCGCTTTCGGGCTGTCGGGCGCCGGGTTCTCGGTCGGCTTTCCGGCGACGTCCGCGGCCTGGTGCTGGTCGGCCGTGGTGTCGGCGATTTCCTTCGCGTTCGCGGCAGGAGTCTTGGCCGGTTTCGCTTCGGGCTTCGGCGGAGCCTCCCCCTTCGGCGCGGCCTTCTTCTCGGCCTTATGGTCGCCGATAGCGACGATCTTGAGGATCGTGTGCTGCTGGCGATGGCCCTTCTTGCGGCGATAATTGTGACGGCGGCGCTTCTTGAACACCGTCACCTTGTCGCCCTTGGCCTGGGCGACGATCTCCGCCGCGACGGTGAGGCCGTCGGTCGACTTGAGGCTGCCGCCGTCGCCGGCCAGCAGGACGTCGCCTAGCGTGACCTTGTCACCGGCATTGCCGTCGAGCTTCTCGACGACGATCTTGTCTCCCGGGGCGACGCGATATTGCTTGCCGCCCGTGCGCACGACTGCGAACATTGGCTCTTCTCTT
>Ga0207678_10002535_pt1 | contig 16646 bp, 18 predicted proteins | sample KBSC63metaG_FD_184319 | JGI IMG/M metagenome (GOLD analysis project Ga0207678, IMG submission 184319) | Corn rhizosphere microbial communities from Kellogg Biological Station, Michigan, USA - KBS C6-3 metaG (SPAdes) (version 2) | ecosystem: Host-associated > Plants > Roots > Rhizosphere > Soil ...
GGCGGCATCGAATCGAAACGATAAAAAGTGCGTTGCTTAGAAGGCGGAGTGGCCAAGCCACTGCCATTCGGGTTTAAAAATGACTCGATCCTTAATGGCGGCACTTATCAGCGGAAACTGATGGCGCTTGGCAGAAGTTTTCTTTGGGCCGGAGACAGCCATTCAAGTCACCAATTCCACCAATAGTAGGCGCAAATCACGCGGGTGGAGAATAGCCGGTTTAGAGCTGCACCCAACGATCAGTCGATTTGCGTGGTGTTTTCTTTAGTTCACTGGAGGACGTGGTGCTTTGCGCCGTATCACATGGTAAAATTTTGAATATCCAAGACCTTCGCCGCAAGGCGAGTGAGGTGGCTAACTTGGCCTCGGAAGCACAGCAAAGAATTTTCGTCACCGGCGCAACCGGCTTTATCGGCGCACATTTCCTTCGCGCGGCAGTGACGGTCGGCCACCAAGTTGATGCGTTGACCCGATCAAAAGATTGCGCCGCTTCGCTTAGCTCTTTAGGAGCGACGGCGATTGTCGGGGACTTGTCGGATGCAGAGGGAGTTTGGCGGGAAGCGCTAACGAACGCCGACGCCGTTGTCCATCTCGCGCAGCCTCAGACGTTCGGTGGCCGCCTGACCAAGGCGCGCGCCAGGCAATATTGCGTCCGCCGGCTCAAGATGGATCGCGCGCTGTTCCATGCAATCGACCCCGCCAAGACGCGGCGGATCATCTATGTCGCCGGCACGAGCTACTACGGGGAGTGCGGATCGATGGTGTGTGACGAGGGCGGCGTGCCACACCCTATGGGCTGGGGACCTTATCTTGCTCCCGCAATCGAATCCTTGCCAGGCTACGTCGCCCGCGGGCTGCCCATCGTCGCCGCCTTCCCCGGCTGGGTATACGGTCCAGGTTCGTGGTTCGCGCAGTATGTCCTGGAACCTCTCTTTGCCGGCAAGCCGGTTTACGGTCTGCGTGGTCGCGCCAAGTATACGTCTCCGGTGCACGTGGACGATTGCGCCCGTGCCCTTCTTCATCTGATTGACCATGGCGAAGTCGGAAGCCGCTATTTCATTGTCGACGACGCTCCCGTTCCAAGCGAGCGATTGGCGGAACTCGCGGCCGAGGCCCTGGGCGTAAACGGCCGAGGCCGCAAGTTACCATTCGCTATGCTTAAGCTTTTGTCTGGTCAGGTAGTTGCGGAAAGTCTCGCCTATGAAAACCGTCTTTCGAATAATCGGCTGAGATCCACCGGCTTTTCGTTCAAATATCCATCATGCGAGCAGGGTGTCCCCCAGGCTGTTGGGATGTGGTTGAAGGAGGCGGCAAGTGCTCAGCAATCAACCAACCCAACTATTTCAGATAGGAATGACGTCTAGCCGTCTGTAAGTTCTCAACCGATCTACGACGCTAGACTTTTGTCCATTCGTTCGCGACCGGTCCATGATCTCAGATACCATCGGTCTGCCGCAAATAATCGCTCTTCTCATCCTCATTCAACGTGGAGCCGAGGAGCTTTACTCTGCGCGCAATACGCGGGCCCTGATTGCGGCGGGCGCAAGAGAAGTTGGTCGATCCTACTATCCCGTCGTCGCCACGACGCACCTTGCCTGGATCGCGAGCCTCTTCTTCCTAATACCGGCAACCGCGACCGCGTCCTATTTGTTGGCCGCGATCTACATCGCCCTTCAGGTTGTGCGTTACTGGGTCATCGGGACCCTCGGCCGATTCTGGACGCATCGCATCTTTACCCTCGACGACGCGCCGATCGTCAGACGCGGACCCTATCAATACGTCCGCCACCCAAATTACGCAGTCACGATTGCCGAGACGTTTCTTCTGCCCGCCGTCTTCGGCGCCGTGGCACTCGGTATTATCATGGGCGCGGTTTGGAGTGCTGTATTGACCTACAAGATCCGTCTTGAGGACAAGGCACTCTCGATCAGGCGTCCGCTTTCAGAGCAAAATCTTGAAACACGGCGAGCCCAAACCTGACGAAGCGCTTTTCGACGGCGCGTCGGCGGATGCCATAGCCGCCGGCGGGGGTCTTGCCGGTTCCGCTTTTGCTCTCGAACTCGCGCGTCACGGCGCGAGCGCAATGATCTTCGAACGCATGCCCGGTCCGCACCACAAGGTCTGCGGAGAATTTTTGAGCGACCGGGCGCAGGCTCTGCTTCAGTACCTCGGCATTGATGTCGAAGCCCTCGGCGGCAGTCCTGTCGAGACGCTATGCCTTTCAAACGGCTCGAAGCAAGCTAGTGCGCCTTTGCCCTTTAAAGCCGTCGGCATTTCTCGGTTTCTTCTTGATGAAACGCTACTCAAGGCGGCCGAGCACGCTGGCGCAAGGGTCTTTCGCGGTGTGCCGGTCGATGGGCTTGAAGATCGGGGCGGTCGCGTGCTCGTTCGGACGGCGCGTGCAACTTTCGAATGCCGTGCGGCTGCCCTTGCAAGCGGCAAGCACAACCTTCGTGGTTTGCCGCGGCCTGACGGATCAATGGTCGGCTTCAAAATTCACCTACGACCTGCGCAAGCGGCGTGCAGTGCGCTGATCGGGGTTGTTCATTTGATAGCGTTCGAGGGTGGCTATCTCGGGCTGTGCATGGTGGAGAAGGGCACCCTCTCGATTGCATGGATCATCAATGCCGACATTCTGCGGTCCGTTGGAACAAGTTGGGCGGCGCAGTCGGCCTATTTCTCGAAGCAATCATCCTTCTTCGCCGATCTGACCAACGGTGCGACACCCGCTTGGGAAAAGCCGCTCGCCGTTTCTGGACTGCCGTACGGTTTCATGCGGTCGGAAACAATTGCCCAATCAATCTTCCCTGTCGGCGATCAATTGGCTGTAATCCCGTCATTCTCCGGCGACGGCACGGCACTCGCTTTGGCGTCGGGGATTGCCGCCGCGAAGGCTGTTCTTAAGGGAGAAAGCGCGGCCGACTTCCAGTGTCGCATGCTCGCGAACTACAGGCCGCAGTTCCGCCGCGCGGCAGCTCTCGATCTGGTCATCGCCAATGCACTGCTCCGCCGCGCTGGAATCGTCGGGGCGCGCCTGTTACCGCGCATGGTGACGATGCTTGTATCGGCGACACGATTACGCGGCCTCGACGGCCTCACCGCATCAATGGAAGCGCGCGACTAGAGATCGAGCGCCACGAAATACGCGGAAAATCCCGGTCCAAATGCAGCCAAAAGGTGCCGACCTTTATCACCGGCGTTCATCGCTTTTTGTAGGACGAATAGCGCCGTCGCCGATGACATATTGCCGAAGTCGCGCAGCACATCCCACGAATGACCAAGCAGCGACCTGTCGATGCCGAGAACCGCTTCGGCCGTCTCGAGCACCTTGCGCCCTCCTGGATGAAAGAGAAATCCCTTGAAATCACCGATCGACATTCCCCTCTTGTCGACAAATTCTTTCACGACCTGACCAAGATTTTCGCGCATCAAAGTGGGGAGTTCTGGACTCAGCACGACGCCAAAGCCATCGCCTTTGACGTCCCATCCCATTATATGTCGCGTGTTTCGCCAAGTGTGCTCACCGAACGAGAGTACCAACGGCCTATCGCCACCTGCAGTCGCGCCCTCAGTCGATGCCCGCAGAACGACGCCAGCAGCACCATCTCCGAACAGAGCCGCAGCGACGAACATCGCCATGCTCGGGTCATTAGGACGTGCACAAAGGCTGCAAAGATCGACGGTGATGAAGAGCACGTTCCGTCCCGGGCGACCTTGAGCAAAGCGCGCCGCGCGTGCGAGGCCTGCGACGCCGCCGCCGCAACCGAGTCCGAATATCGGCAGCCGCTCGACATTCGGCGAAAAATCCAGCCGATTCATCAGAAGCGCATCGAGACTCGGAATAGCGAGACCGGTGATCGTATTCGTAACGAAGGCGTCGATCTCATGGAGTGACAAACCGGCTCGTGCGGTCGCCTCGATCGCAACGTGTTCGAGGAGCTCCAATGCGTGCTTCTGGAAAACCTCGGTACGTTCCTCCCATGTATGGGGCTGCTGGTACCATTCGTTCGTCTTGCACGTGTAGCGAAAGTCGATGCCAGTATTGGAGAAAAGTCCGAACACGCTCGCAAACTGCGGATAGATAGCGGCCGCGCCTACGAGTGCGTCTCTCTGGTTGACCTTGTTGGGAGGATTGGCAGTTGCGATCGACAGTATTTCTACCGCGAGCCCAAGGTCCGGTTTGAGCGCGTGCTTTGCAAAGTCAACTGGCAGCACCGTCATGGATTGTTTCCCAACGGTCGAAAGGGTGATGTACCCCACGCCGCTTTCGGCTGGCCCATAGTAAGTTAGATTGGGAAACACGGGCAAACACGCACTATAAGCATGCTTACTCAGCCCGCTTGGATCTCGCGAAATTAAACTCCCTTAGTGCATTACACCGTAGTGAAGATCAGGCTTTTCCGTGGCGCCGCTGACGAAGATCCTTGGGAGACTAACAGCCCCAGTTCCCACATCGGGCGTGCACGATCGGCAGCCCCCGGGGCGGTTGCGTCCCCTCCGCGAGAAAGCTTAATGAACCTCCCCCGTACTGAAAATCAAAGCGCCAAACAGGATTAAGGCACGTATTCGCCTCCTAAAAACGAGTTGTATCAGTTGCGCGGATGGGAAAGACGGATAACTTCCTCCCCCTAGTTCGGGCGATCTCCCCCCGCGCTGCCTTGGCCACAAGTGGAAGTTGAGACTACTCGACTCGCATCATCGGCGGCTGCTTCCACGTGCCGTCGAGCGCCTCCGGCTTCGACAGTAGAGGCGCATCACAATGAGGAAGGAGCCCTTGGGCGCAGGCAGCCCGTTCGGCTATTCGTCGTTGCCTGGCAAATCGTTCTGGACATAGAGCGTCAGGCCGCCATCGGCATTCCTTCACGAACTCCGGCAACATCGGCGAGTTGAGCAGATAGCGGTTGATCGGATTAGCGACGAGCAGGCTCGACGGCAGCTCATAAATTGTCGGGAGGTCTTCGCCGAGTTTTATGTAAGACCGCTCGTTAGCACGCCTATTCGAGCCCGAAAAAAATTGGCTCACATGTGAATTGTGGGGAGTGATGTAATTACGTCAGGGCGCTTCAGGCCGACTCAGGATCGTTTCTAACTGTTCATCGATCCTTTAATCCTGGAGAGAGACGTGACAAATGTCATTCCAATGAAACCGAACGTCGAGGGATTGAACTCGGCGCAGATGATCGATCACCTTCATACGCTGTGTGAAAGGCTTCAACAGGTGAAGGGTGAGGCCCTGCATCTCGAGAAACTACTGCATCGTGACCGGCAGCCTACGAAGCAAGACCTCCTTGCACGCGACGCGACACGTCAGATGATCGAGCTCTTATCGCCCACAATTGATGTGGTCCTTGATGCAGTCGCTGAAATGATTGTCGAAACAGCTGCGGAACTGATCGCGCCACCGTCACCCTCAATCAATTAGCCCAGCCAGTAGTTGGCTGGGCTCGGAGTCGCGGCAAGCCTTAGGTTTGTTCCGGCGACCCTAGGCGGCGATGCCTAGCGCTTTCGCGATATCGTTGAGCGTTGCCTTTTCCTTCGCGCTCACTCTCACCCCGCCGAAGCCGAGGGTGCCTCCCTCGCTCGCGGCATCAGCGACTTTACTACTGATCGTGCGCAACCACGTCTTGAAGGCCGCCGCTTCGGTCGGAGCTTTGGAGTCAAGAAGTGCCGAGACCTCGCTCAGGGCTTCGACGGCACGCTGGCTTACGTTAGCCTGGTTTGCTCCGGCAAGTCGTGACTTCAAGGCCTCGCGAATTCTCGTACGGCCTTCAGTCGTCTCGAAATCGGTCACTACGGACTTGACGAGTTCGCTGGCACCCGGATCCGCCTTTGCAGAAATTGTTGCATTAGCGCTAGCAAACGATTCCTTTAGCAAACCCATAAGGCCGCTCGGGTCCGCAGCGGTGACTGCTACGGCTGACAACGCCACACTTTCTAGGATCTTGGTCCATTCATCGGACGTAAAGTTCTGCTTGTTTGTCATGTCATTCTCCAATGCCGGTTGTTGCGCAGCACGCCACAATGAGACGTCGCGCCTGATCATTTCCGTAATGACATTTTCTCAACTTGCGATCGGCTGACGGAGGTCCGTGGATCGGGGGTAAAGGCACCGCGACCGTCAACAGCATGAACCCTACGATATTGTGGGTTCAATAAATAGTGGGCTCAGCGCGCGCAAGCGCTCGAAGGCCTGATCGAAGACCGACGCTGCTAGGACTCTGTCGCTAACAACACCATGCGATCATTCTAGCCGACGCCCCGGATCGGTGCTGATGCCATTGGGTCTAACGGCTACTGATGCAACACCTCAAGCAACGCTTTGTGAAACGCGGCTGGGTTCTGAAGCTGCGGCGAATGACCGAGGTCGGGAAACTCAATCAGCCTAGCATGAGGAATGGCCGAAGCCGCCGCCTTGCCGAGTTCAGGGTAGTTGCCGAGGCTGGCACGGATCGCCGGCGGCGCGGTGTCCCTGCCGATGGCTGTTCTATCCTTGTCTCCAATCATTAGGACCGTCGGCACCTTGACGTCCTGAAGTTCGTACACGACAGGTTGAGTGTAGATCATGTCGTAGAGAAGGGCTGAGTTCCACGCGACGGCGTCTCGCCCAGGGCCGCGATACATGCCGGCCAACATCTGAACCCATTTTTCGTATTCCGGCCGCCATTCTCCCGCGTAATACACCTCTTTCTCATAGTTCCGAATCTGCTCGGCCGTCGTCTGACGCTCCCGGGCATACCATTCGTCCACGCTGCGCGAAGGAACGCCTCGCGCCTTCCAGTCTTCGAGACCGATCGGATCGACCAGCACAAGCTGATCGACATCGACCGGATACATCAGGGCGTAGCGGATCGCGAGCATCCCTCCTGTGGAATGGCCAATCAGGATTGGCTTCACCACCCCAAGCTGCGCAAGCAGGTCATGAGTGTTCCTGGCGAGCTGCTGAAAAGTGAACTGATACCTATCGGGCTTGTCAGATTTGCAGAAGCCAATCTGGTCCGGAATTATTACTCGGTATCCTTGTTGGATCAGAAACTTGGCCGTCGCCTCCCACGTTGCGCCGCAGAAGTTTTTGCCGTGCAAAAGCACTGCCGTGCGGGCGTTCGCATTCTCCGGACGGATGTCCATATATGCCATATGCAGCGTCTGACGCTGGGATGAAAAACTAAAAGTTTGGACGGGCCACGGATAAGCAAATCCCTCTAGCTTCGCCCCGTAGATCGGCTCCGGAGCATCCTGTGCGGCGACGGAAGAAAGCGGTGCAATGATCAGGAAGCAGGATAAAAATATCCATCGGGTGAAATCGATCGCCAATCTATTTGGTGCGCCATCAAAGGTTCCTCGATAGCGAGACAAAGTAATTGCCATTTAGTGCTCTTGCTGCTGTTCACCGATGAAATAAAGATCCGGCATCTGCCGCCGAACAAAGCTGTTCTCACTCCAGTTCCGATCCCAGATCTATTTCGTCTTCGACGACGTGGTGGAGATCAGTTCCGGTTGCCGTCAAAACCATCTTCAATTGCAGCTTGCCGGCACCCGCCAGGTGATGCTCGCGCACAATGCGTTCGACTTCCTGTTGCGAAGTTATGCCCACATGCTTGAGAAATTTGCGCAGCGATAGATTAAATCTCTCGTCTTCCATCATGCCTCCACCCAAGGTCTCTGTTTTGGGGTTCGCGAATAAGCCAACTTATCACCTGCCACCGCCATTCACGCGGCTTTTTTGTGCACGCCGTAGGCATAACAGCGTTTGCAGATGCAGAGAAATTGTTGAGCACCGCGGCTTTGCCATTCAATTCATAAGCGTGGCTTGAGACTTTGCCCTGCAGCGATTTTTTGGCTGACGTTTAAAGGCCATTTAGACTCACGCACTTCTCATGAAGGTCATGTCGGTTAATTTTGCGGTTGATGAAGCCTTTCCGGCGACCCCCTCCGGGGAGCGCCAATAAAGTACATCGCGACATGCGGTGTTTGAGTTTATCGATGCAAATTTTACCATCCGTCGGTCGTACCTCCTCTTGCGACGGCGCGAACCAAGCGGCGCCATGTTCGCGATCGTAGTCGCTGAAATTGGAGTGAAGCGATGCACCGGCACGCAGCTCGTCGGCGAATGAGGCTAGCAGATAGCGCCGAGCTTTGCCGCGACGCGACATCCACATGGATCGCCTTCCGGCGGCACAGCGGCAAGGTGGTGAAATGCGCAGCCATGCTGGCGATCGTGCCTACGTGCGCCGGAGCTGCCGGCGTACTTGATCCGCAGGGCCCGGTCGGATCTGCCGAGAAACTAATCTTGATCAACTCTCTGGCGATCATGTTGCCGATCGTGATCCCTACGATCTTAGCGACGTTGGGCTTCGCTTGGTGGTTCCGCGCATCGAACGCCAAAGCGGCCTATCAGCCTAGCTTCGTGTATTCGGGTCGCATCGAACTCATCATCTGGTCGATTCCGGTTCTGGTCATCCTGCTTCTAGGCGGTATCGCCTGGATCAGCGCCCACGAACTTGACCCGGTTCAGCCGCTTGCGAGTCAAAAAAAGCCCCTGGAAGTGCAGGCCGTTTCCCTCGATTGGAAGTGGCTGTTCATCTACCCCGACGCGAAAATTGCCACGGTCAATCAGCTCGTCGTTCCTGTGGCGACGCCCATCCATTTCTCGCTCACCTCGGCATCGGTGATGAACGCTTTCTTCGTCCCGCAACTGGGCAGCATGATCTACACGATGAACGGAATGACGACGCAATTGAATTTGCAGGCCGATAAGCTTGGCGATTATCACGGCCTGTCGTCCCACTACAGTGGTGCCGGCTTTTCCGGAATGAACTTCAAGCTTCATGCCGTGACGGACGGCGAGTTCGCTGCCTGGGTCGACAAAGCACGCGCAGGCGGGCCGACACTTGATGAAAAAGCGTATGCCGATCTAGTTAAGCAAAGCAAGAACGTACCGCCCGCTATCTATCGCGACGTTGTGCCAGACCTTTTCAACTCAATCGCGACCCAGCAATTGGCGCCCGGGCCCGGTCCAGCCGAGGGCAACTCCGCGCCAAGTCTGTCTCCTAAGCGGGAGGGCTAAATGCTGGGCAAACTGAGCTGGGCCGCAATACCGTTCGATCAGCCGATCCCGCTGTTTGCATCTGCGATCATGATCGTCGCGATTATCGGCGTTCTCGTGTGGGTGACGTACAAAGGCTTCATTCCGTATCTCTGGAACGAATGGCTCACGTCCGTTGATCATAAGAAAATCGGCGTGATGTACACGGTTCTGGCGATGGTGATGCTCCTGCGCGGCTTCATCGACGCGCTGATGATGCGCGCCCAGCAGGCTATGGCCTTCGATGGGCCGGGCTACCTCCCGCCCGAACATTACGATCAGATCTTCTCGGCTCACGGCACCATCATGATCTTTTTCGTGGCGATGCCGTTCGTGATCGGGCTGATGAACTTTGTAGTGCCACTGCAGCTCGGCGTCCGAGACGTCGCCTTTCCGACGCTTAATTCCGTCAGCTTCTGGTTGACCGCATCGGGTGCCCTGCTCATCAACATCTCTCTCGTCGTCGGCGAGTTCGCGCGGACCGGATGGCTACCCTTTCCGCCGTTGTCAGAACTGCAATATTCGCCCGGCGTCGGCGTCGATTACTACATCTGGGGCCTGCAAATATCTGGGGTAGGAACCCTTATGACGGGCATCAATTTCGTCACCACGATCCTGAAAATGCGAGCGCCCGGCATGAGCTACCTGCGTATGCCGATGTTCTGCTGGACGGCACTTGCAACGAACCTGCTAATCGTCGCCGCCTTCCCGGTTTTGACGGCGACGCTCTCGATGCTGGCACTCGATCGCTATCTCGGGTTCCACTTCTTCACGAACGAAGCCGGCGGCAACATGATGATGTTCATGAACCTGATCTGGATATGGGGCCATCCGGAAGTTTACATCCTAGTCTTGCCCGCCTTCGGCGTCTTCTCGGAAGTGATCTCGACCTTTTCGGGCAAGCCGCTCTTCGGCTACCGGTCGATGGTCTTGGCCACGATGGCGATTTGCATCCTGTCGTTTCTGGTCTGGCTCCATCATTTCTTCACGATGGGTGCGGGCGCGGATGTCAATGCGGTCTTCGGTATCGCCACGATGATCATTGCCGTGCCCACGGGCGTCAAAGTGTTCAACTGGCTATTCACGATGTATGGAGGCCGCGTCCGCTTCACGTCGCCGATCCTATGGTCGATCGGCTTTATGGTGACCTTCGTGATCGGAGGTATGACCGGCGTGCTGCTCGCGGTGCCTCCCGCAGACTTCTTGCTGCACAACAGCCTGTTTCTCGTTGCTCACTTCCACAATGTCATTATCGGCGGCACGCTGTTCGGCATGTTCGCCGGCTATACCTTTTGGTTCCCGAAAGCTTTTGGGTTCAGCCTCGACGAACGGCTGGGCAAGATCGCTTTTTGGTTCTGGATCACCGGCTTTTACGTCGCCTTCATGCCGCTTTATGTGCTTGGCCTGCTCGGAATGACGCGGCGCATGCAGCATTACGATGTCGCCGCATGGCGCCCATGGCTGATCGTGGCTGCCGTCGGCGCCGTGCTTATTCTTTGCGGAATCGCGGCGCAGGTCGCTCAGCTCATCGTCAGCATCCGCAATCGCGAGCGGTTGCGCGACGTCGTCGGTGACCCGTGGGACGGCCGTTCGCTGGAATGGTCTACGCCGTCGCCGCCGCCAGTCTTCAACTTTGCGGTGCTGCCCAATGTCGTAGGCGAAGAACCGTATTGGGGAATCAAGCAGCGCGCCTTAAGGGAGCAGCGTCTTGGCGAGGAGCCTGCTTATGAGGCGATTGAGATGCCGAAAAATAGTCCGACGGGATTCGTGACCGCGTTCTTCACGAGCGTAACCGGCTTCGCCCTTATATGGCATATCTGGTGGATGGTGGTGATAGGGCTCGTCGGCGCCTTTGCGACCTTCGTGGTGTTCGCCTGGCGCGATGTCGACGAATACGAATTTCCGGCCGAGGAGGTAGCGAAGATCGATCGCGAGCGGCGTCGCGTGCGGGCCGAGGCGATCGCAGCCATGAGGCAGCCGGCATGAGCGTTGGTGCGACTGCGAGCGGTATGTCCGGCGACCCTTACAAACTCGGATATAGCCATCACGGCCATCTTGAACCGGGGACAGACGAGGCGACCGGACATGGCGAAGGCGGTCCTGCCTCCAAGCGGATCGTGGTGGCTTACGGCTTTTGGATTTTCCTGCTCAGCGATATCATCATGTTTTCCGCCTTCTTCGCTTCCTATGCGGTGTTGTCGGGCGCGACGGCGGGCGGTCCAACGGGGCGCGAACTGTTCGACTTGCCGCGCGTCGCAATCCAGACTCTTTGCCTGCTGACGTCGAGCTTTGCGTGCGGGCTAGCCGCAATCGCGACCCGGCTGCGCAATCATCTGTGGACGCAGATCGGACTGCTGGTCACGGGGTTGCTTGGCGTCGTTTTCTTGGCGCTGGAGTTTCAGGAGTTCACCACCATGATTGCGCAGGGCGCGGGCCCGAGCCGCAGCGCCTTCCTGTCGTCCTTCTTTGCCTTGGTGGGATGTCACGGTTTGCACGTAACCGCGGGCCTACTGTGGCTCGGCACTATGATGGCGCAGGTTTTCGTTAAGGGCTTTCAACCGCCCATTCTGCGACGGCTAATGTGCTTCAGCCTCTTCTGGCACGCCCTCGACATCATTTGGGTGGCGCTGTTCTCGGTCGTCTACCTCATCGGAGCCTACTCATGAACGCTTCTTCCAATACGCGCGACGACCAGCGCGACCTTGCTCCCGGCGACGAACTAATCACTGACGGCGACGTCGCCAGCGGACTACTCGGATACGTGATCGGGTTCGTGCTGGCGCTTGGGCTGACGGCATGCTCCTTCTATGTGGCGGGTTCGGACCTGATCTGGAAACCGGGCATTCCGACCGGGTTGATTGTGCTGGCCGTAGCGCAGATGGGCGTCCACCTCGTATTCTTCCTGCACATCACAACATCGCCCGACAGCACGAACAACGTCCTGGCTCTCGCGTTCGGGGTGCTGATCGTCGTGTTAGTCATCGGCGGCTCGCTTTGGATCATGGCGCATCTCGATCACAACATGATGCCGATGGACAAGCTCATGGAGATGCAGCGCTAGGAGTTGCCGGGGGGACGGATTGGTAACGCCGAAGATATCGCCTCGGGGCGTTCTTTTCCTGATGACGAACGGTTTTGTTACCCAACAAACTTCCGGCACATACAGACGAGCGGGCAGCACGATTTTTTTTTGCCGCAAGTCGAGGGCGGGACCTGCGGCAGATATGCTTGAGCACTCCCAGTCAAAAAAGCTGACGCGCCAAGTTGCCGGTGAATCGGCCGCGTGCGCATGTAATTGAACGTTCGAGGCGCATCAATGCTTTCGAATATTTAAGCCAACCGGCGCCTTGCGAAAGCTTGTCGATGGCAAATTCGCAACGACATGAACCGCAGAGCGACGCCCGTAATTGAATGGGTAATATGCGAAATCAAACCGTGGAAAAGCCATGACAGAAGAAACTTCATCAAGTGAAAATCAATTGAAGAGCCGTCTCACAAAGCACCGACAGGGCTTGGCCGCTGGCACGGCGGCTATTGCGATCTGCGCCGTGATCGGATCCGCAGCGGTCTTTGCGGGTGGTACGGCTTCAAACAACAATGCGGCGTCTCACGTGATGCCGGTGGCCGCAATCCCCGCCAACCAGGGACAACAAGCATTGCCTAGCTTTGCCGATCTCGTAGAGCGCGTGAAGCCGGCGGTCGTTTCAGTTTACGTGAAATCAGAGCAGAAGGAGGGTGTCGCCTTGATGGGTTCGGAAGGGCAGAGCCAGGTTCCGCAAGGCTCGCCGTTCGAATTCTTCTTTCGGCAATTCGGGACGCCCCAATCGGGCGGTCCGAATGTCCAGCCCGCACCGCACATTTCGCGCGCGCAGGGGTCTGGCTTCTTCATTTCTTCGGACGGCTACCTGCTCACCAATAACCACGTTGTCGACCATGCGAAGAGCGTGGTGGTCATGACGACTGACGGTAAGCGCTATCAGGCAAAGGTTGCGGGCGTCGATCCAAAGACAGACCTAGCGCTCCTGAAAGTCGAAGGCGGTACTGATTTCCCATTTGTGAAATTTGCATCTAGTTCACCGCGAATTGGCGACTGGGTTTTGGCGATGGGCAATCCATTTGGCTTAGGCGGCACTGTCACCGCCGGCATCGTATCGGCCAATGGCCGTGATATCGGATCGGGACCTTACGATGATTTTATGCAGATCGATGCACCTATCAACAGCGGCAACTCCGGTGGCCCGACCTTCAATCTCAAAGGCGAAGTCGTCGGAGTGAACACTGCAATATTCACCCCATCCGGTGGTTCCGTGGGTATCGCCTTCGACATACCTGCGGAGACCGCAAAATCGATTTCCGATCAACTCGAAAGAACGGGCACCGTAGTACGCGGGTGGATTGGCGTGGAAATTCAGCCTGTGACCGCGGACATCGCCGATAGCTTAGGTCTCAAAGATGCACAGGGCGCTCTTGTGGACGAACCCCAGGATGGCAGCCCGGCAGCGAAGGCAGGGCTCAAGTCCGGCGACGTTATTTTGTCGGTTGATGGTCAATCGATCAAGGACTCGCGCGATCTGGCTCGCAAGATTGCCGCCGAAAGCCCTGGCCGGACCGTCGATCTCGTGGTGGTTCGAAATGGCAAACAGCGAACGATGAATTTGACTGTGGGCTCCTATCCGAACAGCCAAACTGCCGAAAACACTCAGTCCGGCGAAGCGGCCCCCAAGATTGGTCTGACGCTGGCGCCCGCCGGGGACGTTGCCGGTGCGGGCTCGCGCGGTGCCGTGGTCATCAACGTAGATCCTGATGGGGCTGCTGCCGATAAAGGAATTGAGCCGGGCGATGTAATCCTCGAGATTGGCGGCAAATCCGTTTCTGGACCTCAGGACGTCAGAAATGCTTTGCGAGAAGCGAGGACGGACAGCAAGCGCGCAATCCTATTGCAACTCAAGACAGCGCAGGGCGATCGCTTCGTCGCGATTCCTACAGGCGAAGGCTGAGCTGAGCACCGACTCCGACTCCGAGATACGGCGCTGGATGCTTCAGGCGGCAGTGCTTAACCAGACAGATCAACGACGCGAAACAGACCGTTTCGCGCCGTTGGCTGGGTAGCGCCGTCGATCACATCTTTCGCTGATCCTTACTGCGACGGAGATTTTTCAGATGCTGCAGACTTGTCGGAGATTGCTTACGTTTCATTCCGCTCTGTCGGCCCGAGTTTTTCAAACTCTGGCACATTGCCTTGAGGTCCATTGACCTCCGAAAAATAAGTCACCTTGTTAGAGTCACAGACATACATCCATTTATAATCGAATAGTTCTTCGTCTCGAATGTATCCAAACACGGCCCCTTTCTCTCCACGCCAGAAAAGCATGGCCGGCGCTTTTGGGCCCATTTTCTCCCAGTTCGGCTCGATGAACTCGTCGATATGCTTCCAACAAATCACTGCGTTAGCTCCCTAAGAAGCGCTCTAAATTCACCGGCCAATTTCTGCTGAGTAGAATTAGCAGTCGTAAAGCTTGCGTCTCAACAACGCATGCCACCCCAGCGGCCGCTTCAGTCCGCATACTTGAAGGACACACTCAACTTCGTACGGAAGGCCTCGACCTTGCCATCCTCGATTATGAGGTCTTGGTGTACGACTTCAGCGACGCGCAGGTCGCGCAGTGTCTTGCTCGCGCGCTCGACCGCGACCTTGGCCGCATTCTCCCAGGAATCTTTACTGGTGCCGATGATTTCTATGACCTTGTAGACGCTCTCGGACATTGCACGCTCCTTGGTTTTCCGCACGCGTGGCAACCTTAGCACAACCTCGATCGTGCCGCCCTCACCATTGCACGAAAAAAGCAGACTTTTATTTCCGCGCAGTGAAGTTCCGCGCTCCAAGAACCAGCTACCGTAGGCGTCCGATAAACGGAACTGAGTAGAGAGAACGAGGCGATGCCAAAGCGCGCGGACAAGGCTGACTTTCCGGTTTCTAAGGTACGGCGTTATCTGGAACCCGGCCCGATAGTGCTGGTTTCGTCGCGACTGGATGACAGGCGCAACATCATGACAATGGGCTGGCATACGGTCATGGAGTTTACACCGTCACTGGTCGGTTGCGTCATCGCTAGTGGAAATTACAGCTTTGATCTCGTGCGCAAGTGCCGTGAATGCGTCATCAACCTGCCGACGACGGCGCTTACCGACACGGTGATCGGAATCGGTAACACGACAGGCGCAGAGCTCGACAAGTTCGAACACTTCGGCCTTACGGCGCAGCCAGCCGAACATGTAAAGGCGCCACTAATCGCAGAGTGTCATGCCAATTTCGAGTGCAGGCTCGCCAACGACGCGCTGGTCGATAAGTATAACTTCTTCATCTTCGAAATCGTGAAGGCGCATGTCGCCAAGTCGCCCAAACATCCGGAAACACTGCATTATACCGGTGACGGCGTGTTCATGGTTTCTGGTAAGATCATCAGTCGTCGATCGTTGTTCCGACCGGAAATGCTGTAACGAGCGCACCAGTAGTAAAACCGTCGCGGCGGCTGAGGTGTTTGCGATGCCAAGACAGCGAAGGCTTTTCACCATCGACACAGAAATTCTTCAGGCGCTCTATGAATATTCCCATCAGAGCGGTGACCGGCTCGATGCCCTTTATGACGAGGCGCTCCGGGATCTTCTGAAAAAAAAGGGCCAGCCGGTGACGCTAAAAGAGGCTCTTCAGCAAAGTGCACGTTCGGTGGCCGCCAATGATCCAGGTCCGAAAGGGCGAACGCCGAAGCGACGCTCGTCCCGCAAGCGATCAAAGGTTTTATGCAGGGCCGCAGATAATGATCAGGCCCTATCTGTCGAGTAACGAAGTCAGTCGATACGGCACTCAATAGCTATAGTCTTCGAATTAGGGTATGTTTGTCATTCGCCTTGAGGTTCGACCATGCACAACGTCTGGCACGATCGCGGCTTTCGCATTCATCTTATCGTATACGCGGCGGTCAATTTCCTGCTGCTCGCAATCAATCTGCTCTCTGACCGTGGTCACTTGTGGTTCTACTGGCCCCTCATCGGTTGGGGCATAGCGCTGCTGGGTCACGCGTTCCTAGTTTATCGTCGAGGTCCCAAGGCAGTTAAAAGGGCACCGATCCCCCGCCCTCCCGGCCGCTGAACCAGGCAGGTCAAACGCCATCCGGTTATGAGCATTCGCGTGACCACGGCGGCAAAACACCTTTTAGGCCGTCATCGCGTGGTCGCGGCGATCATTTATGCGGCTGCTACCGGAAATCATTGTCTGGCAGGTGTGGTAGCTCCCACAGCCTAGAGCAGCAATTAAGCGACCGACTATCGAATTCGCTCCGCTCGATTTCGATAATTGCGACTGAGCCGACACGGTCGAATTGCACCGCACCGGCCCACGCGGCCGATATGGCTAACGGTATATTAGGAAAGTGCGCGCAATTTTATATCTTTTGCTATTTTAGGGCGAGATATATGTACCGCGTTTTTTCCTGCTTAGCGACAGAGCACGACTATTGGCTTGTGGGCCTCGCCGCCATTGTCTGCGTCACCACCACCCTATCATCAT
>Ga0207678_10002536_pt1 | contig 16644 bp, 12 predicted proteins | sample KBSC63metaG_FD_184319 | JGI IMG/M metagenome (GOLD analysis project Ga0207678, IMG submission 184319) | Corn rhizosphere microbial communities from Kellogg Biological Station, Michigan, USA - KBS C6-3 metaG (SPAdes) (version 2) | ecosystem: Host-associated > Plants > Roots > Rhizosphere > Soil ...
CTGGCCGATGAGCTGCCCGAGGCGCAGGTGCTCAGCTTCGACGACTACGGCGAGATCGGCGCCCGGCTTGACGACGTGCTGGCCGGCCGCAAGCGCCCCGCGCACGTGGCCAGGGACCGCCGCACCCTGCTGCCCATCACCCCCTCCGAACGCCAGCCGTTGCAGCGTCCGGCTCCGGCCGAGGCCCCGGCCGCTCCCTGGACAGGTCCCGGCGGTGGCGTATTCCGGCGGCGCCTGTCCGCTGGCGTGGTGGCGCCGTTGAAGATCGCGTCCGGCTGCGACCGCCGGTGCTCCTTCTGCGCGATCCCGTCCTTCCGCGGCGCGTTCGTCTCCCGCCGCCCGCCCGAGATCCTGGCCGAGGCCCGCTGGCTGGCCGCCAACAACGTGCGCGAGCTGGTGCTGGTCAGCGAGAACTCCACCTCCTACGGCAAGGACCTGGGCAACTTGCGGCTGCTCGAGGAAGTGCTGCCCGACCTGGCCGCCACCGAGGGCATCGAGCGGGTCAGGATCAGCTACCTGCAGCCCGCCGAGCTGCGGCCGGGCCTGATCGAGGTGATCGCGTCCACCCCGGGCGTGGCGCCCTACTTCGACCTGTCCTTCCAGCACGCCAGCGGCCGGGTGCTGCGGGCGATGCGGCGGTTCGGCGACCGCGAGCGTTTTCTCGCCTTGCTCGACCAGATCAGGGACCGGAGCCCGGAGGCCGGGGTGCGGTCGAACTTCATCGTCGGCTTCCCGGGCGAGACCGCGGAGGACCTGACCGAGCTCGAGCTGTTCCTCAGCCACGCCGGCCTGGACGCGATCGGGATCTTCGGCTACTCCGACGAGGACGGGACCGAGGCGGCGTCGCGGCCCGGCCAGCTGGAGCAGGCGGAGATCTCCCGGCGGGTCGAGGAGTTCGCCGCCCTGGCCGACGAGCTGATGACCCAGCGGGCCGAGAGCCGGCTCGGCGAGACCCTGGACGTCCTGATCGAGGAGGCGGCCGATGACGGCCTTCCCGGCCGCTACCTGGGCCGGGCCGCTCACCAGGCCCCCGAGGTCGACGGGGTGACCACGGTCGTCTCCCCGGTGCCGCTGACTGCCGGGGATATGGTCCGCGCCGTGGTGACCGACTCCGAGGGAGTCGACCTGATCGCCGACGTGAAGCCGCGGTGACCTCTGAGGCCGGGCTCTGGAACGTAGCGAACATCCTCACGATCGTTCGCATCGTTCTCGTCCCGGTCTTCGTCGGCTTCCTGCTCGCGGGCGGCACGGCCTGGCGGCTCGCCGCGCTCGGCACGTTCTGCGTGGCGTCGCTGACCGACCTGCTCGACGGGCGGCTGGCCCGCAGCCGCGGGCTGGTGACCGACTTCGGCAAGATCGCCGATCCGGTCGCCGACAAGGCGCTGACCGGCGCGGCCCTGATCTGCCTGTCCGCCCTCGGCGAACTGCCGTGGTGGGTCACCGGCGTGATCATGTTCCGGGAGCTCGGGGTCACCGGGCTGCGGTTCTGGGTGATCCGCCGGGGCGTGATCGCGGCCAGCCGCGGCGGCAAGGCGAAGACTCTGCTCCAGATCATCGCGATCTGCCTGTACCTGCTGCCGGCCTCGCTGAGCCCGCCGGCGCTGGTTCGCGAGCTCTTCATGGCGGCGGCGGTTGTGGTTACCGTGGTGACCGGCGCCGACTACGTGCTCCAGGCGATGCGGCTCCGTCGTTCACAACCGGAGCGTTCAGAACCGGCCACCGGCCGGTAAGCGTCCAGGGCTAGGGGAGGCAGGATCGTGGTCGTGGAGTCGGGGTCATCCGCGGGCGAGGCAGCGCGTGACCTGGCGAGCCAGGTCCTGGACCTGCTGCGGGCCGGCGGCCAGACTGTCGCCGTGGCCGAGTCGCTGACCGGCGGGCTCGTCGCGGCCGCGCTCACCGACGTGCCCGGCTCATCCGCGTCTTTCCGCGGCGGGGTGGTCGCCTACGCCACCGAGCTCAAGGCCGACCTGCTCGGCGTGGACGCGGTGATGCTCCGGCGGCACGGCGCGGTCTACCCGCCGGTCGCCGCGGCGATGGCCCAGGGCGTCCGGGCCAGGCTCGGCGCCACCTACGGGGTGGCGACCACCGGCGTGGCTGGTCCCGATCCCTCCGACGGCCAGCCGGTGGGCACCGCGCACATCGCGGTCAGCGTGGCCGACGACACAGTGGTCCGGACGATCGGGCTGACCGGGGACAGGCACGAGATACGTAGACTGACCGTAGAGCATGCCCTGGGACTACTGCTTGGCAGGCTTCGGGAAGAGAGTTAGTGATTACAGCGTTACGTTGGCAGCGAACACGAACTGGCATGATCTCGCGGACATACGGTTAGTCCAGTAACGTGGAGGTGTCGGGGATTACAGCCTCGGGGAAGGGAGCGCGACAATGGTTCTGCTCCGTCAGTTGCTAGGTGACGTACTGCGTCGGCTGCGCTTGCGGCAGGGTCGTACGCTGCGCGAGGTTTCCGCCTCGGCGCGCGTTTCCCTGGGCTACCTGTCGGAGGTCGAGCGGGGACAGAAGGAAGCCTCCTCTGAGCTGCTCGCCGCCATCTGCGGTGCCCTGAACACTCCGCTCTCCCAGGTGTTCCGTGAGGTTTCCGACAACTTCGCCCTGGCCGAACTGCAGAACGAGCCGGTTCTCGGCGTCCCCAGGGAGCCCGGTCTGCGGGTGCCCTCGGAAGCGAGCGTCGGACTCGACGGGGAACGCGGTTTCGTGCCGATCAGCACCATGGTCCCGGACGAGGAGTTCGGCGACAGGCCAGCCGGCTTCGGTGCGGCCTCCGGCCATGTGCACGATGTCACCGACATGGTGTCGGTCTTATCGCTGAGCCGTTCAGACCCAGGCGCTCGGATTTTCCGTCAGATTCCGGATCATGTCCGGCAGGTTCCCTGACACGATGTCAGCCAGCGTGACCTGCTCGAGTACGGCCCGCTCGTTGGCGCGCAGCGCGATCCACACCTGCTGCAGCGGTTCGGCCACGCCCGGGTAGGTGATGTTCTCCGGGCGCTCGCCCCGGACGCCGAGCAACTGCCCGTCAATGGCCCTGATGATGTCGGCCAGCGAGATCTCCGCCGCCGGGCGGGCCAGCCAGAAACCCCCGTCAGGCCCGCGCTGGCTTCGGATGAGTCCGGCCCGCCTGAGCTGGGTCAGGATCGTCTCCAGGAACTTTCCCGGTATCTGCTGGGCGCGGGCGAGCTGATCGGCCGTGACATGCCCGCTGCTGGCCGCGGCGAGCTCGATCGCGGCACGCAACGCATAGTCGGCGCGGGCTGACAATCGCATGAGGGTCATTATGCACGTTCCCCATCGCTTTTCTGGCATTGGCACCCGGCGCCGCTGCTCAGCCGCCCCCTTAGCCACCCCTGACCCCACTGCTCAGCCTGGCCCCTGGTCCGCTGCTCAGCCAGGCCCCTGACCCGCTGCTCAGGCCGACCCCTGGCCCGCTGCTCAGCCTGGCCCCTGGCCCGCTGCTCAGTCGCCCTGGCCACCCCGCCAAGCCGCTCGAGCCCTAGCCCTCAGTCAGGCTCGGCCCTGGTATTGCTGCGTTCCTGCCGTACTGTCGTGGCTCGTGTTGCGTGCCGGCTGGGCTGGCCTTATGCAGTGCCCGCAACCGTCGCCCGGCGGCTGTCGCCCCCCGCTACGGTCAACGCGCGTGACGCATGATGCCGCAGTGCCGCGAAGCACGTTCACGCTACAGCCGGCTACGTACCCATCTAGCGCGCGTTCCATGATCCCGAAGGGTTTGGTACTGCCTGCAGTACCAAACCCTTCGGGATCATCGAAATCCGTTCCGAAGTAGCGCGTCTGCCATGATCGCGAAGGATTTTTAGTCTCGGCAGACTAAAGATCGTTCACGATCATGGAAAACCAGCCCCTGGTACGCGTCTAGGCGGGGTTAGCCCGAGCAGCTCAGCCGCGGCGTGCGCGCTGGCCCGGGAGGCGCCGTAGGTGGCCAGATAAGAGGTGCCCTCTGGCGGACGCCAGAACGGCAGGCCCATCTCCACCAGGATCAGGTCGGGCCGCGCCGCGAGCAGAGCGCTGACCAGCGACCGGGTTTGCTCGTCCCGGTGCGCGTCGCGCACCACGGCCACCAGCGAGCGGCCCGCCGCGGCCGCGAGGATCGCCGCGGCGTCTACCCGATCGCCGTCCGCCGCGCCGTTGTCCGCCGCGCCGCCGTCCGCAGAGCCGCCGTCCGCAGAGCCTCCGTCCGCCGGGCCTCTGTCCGCGGGACCGCTGCGCTCGGGGTCCGCCAGGCCCAGTCCTGCGCCGTTGAGCAGCCTGCCCGAGGCGCTGACCCGGTGCACGCTCCCGGCCGGCGCCCACGGGGCGAGTCCCCAGCCGAACCGCCCCGCGGCGATGTTCTCCCGCGGCTCCACCTCGATGATCACCGGGTGGCTCAGCGTCCGGTGCGGGCCGGATACGCGCACCGCGCGCCGGGCCGCGACCAGGCCGACCTCAGGGCCCGCCATTGGGCTGACCGCAGAGCCGACCGCGGGGCCGGCCATAGCGCTAACCGCAGGGTCGGCCGCGGGGCCAATCCCACGACCGACCCCGGGGCCGGCATTATCACCGGCTGGGGCCGCCGACCGGGTACGCGCCAGGCCCCCGCGCAGGCGCGCGACCCGGTCGGCGGCTTCCTCCAGCCGCTCCCCGTCGAGTGCGCCGTCGCGGACCGCGGCCACCAGCGCGTCGCGGACCGCGAGGTAGTCGGCCTCGCTGCCGTCCCGTCCCAGGCACAGCAGGTCGGTACCGGCCGCCACGGCCAGCACCGCGGCCCCGGGAATGCCGAACGTATCCCTGGTCGCCCGCATCTCCAGCGCGTCCGAGACGATCACCCCGGTGAACCCGAGCTCGCCGCGCAGCAGCCCGGTGATCGCGGCCGCGGATACCGTGGCGGGAAGATCGCCGGTGAGCTCGGGTACGCGCAGGTGACTGGGCATGATGGCCAGGGTGCCGGCCCTGATCGCCGCCTCGAACGGCGGCAGGTCGACCAGCCGGAGATCGGCCAGCCCGCCTTCGATGGTGGCGATGGCCTCGTGGCTGTCGGTGCCGGTGCGGCCGTGCCCGGGGAAGTGCTTGGTGCACGCGGCCACACAAGCGCCCTGCAGGCCGGCCACTGCCGCGGCGGTGTGCCGGGACACCAAGCCGGTCTCCGCGCCAAAGGACCGGGTGCCGACGGCGGGGCTGTCCGCCGTGCCGAGCACGTCGGCGCACGGCGCGAGGTCGAAGTTGATCCCGAGCGCGGCCAGGTCGGCGCCGATCGCCCGATAGACCGCCTGGGTCAGGGCGACATCATCGACCGCGCCGAGGGCGGCGTTGCCCGGGTACGGGCTGCCGTCCGCGTACGCCACCCGGGTGACGTCGCCGCCCTCCTCGTCGATCGCGATCACCGGGTCGTCGCCCGGCGCCGCCGAGCGCAGCATCGCGGTCAGCGCACTGACCTGGTCCGGAGCCGAGATGTTCTGGCCGAACAGGGTAACTCCGGCCAGGCCCCGGCCGAGCGCGTCGAGCATCCAGCGCGGCGCGGACAATCCCGGGAAAGGCGGGATGAGGATCGCCTCGGCCAGGCGGCCCAGCACGGGGTCCGCCGCCCTGACGTCCGTGTCCTGGCTCACCCCTTCACCGCCCCGGCCATCAGGCCGTTGGTCATGCGCCGCTGGACGATGAGGAAGAAGACCAGGACCGGGAGCGTGAACAGGGTGGAAGAGGCCATGATCGATCCCCAGTCCACCGTGCCGCGGCCGTAGAAGTACGTCACGTAGATGGGCAGCGTGTACTTGGCGGTATCGGTGCCGAGGAACGTCAGCGCGAAGATGAACTCGTTCCAGGCGAAGATGAACGCGAACACGCTGGTCGCCACCAGGCCGGGGGCCACCAGCGGGAGCATGATCCGCCAGAAGATCCGCATCGGCCCGGCGCCGTCGATGGCCGCCGCCTCCTCCATCTCGCGCGGCACGGCCGCCACGAAGCTGCGCAGCATCCAGATCGTCACCGGGATCGAGAACGCCGTGTAGACGAGGATCAGCCCGGCCAGGTTGTCCAGCAGCCCGATCGAGCGGAAGTCGAGGAACAGCGCGATCACCATCGCCTGCTGCGGCAGCATCTGCACGATCAGCAGCATGATCAGGTAGGAGGTGCGGAGCCTGAACCTGAACCTGGCCACCGCGATCGCCGCCAGCAGCGATATCAGCATCGACGCGATCACCGAGGAGAGGGTGACGAACAGGCTGTTCTTCAGGAAGTTCCAGTACGGCAGCCCGATCACCTTGCCGTCGATGACCGAGCGGAAGTTCCCGAGCGTCGGGTGGGAGGGCAGCAGATGCGGCGTCAGCGAGTAGATCTCGCGGGCCGGCTTGAACGCCGTGGACACCATCCACAGGATCGGGAACAGCGTCACCAGCGCCACCAGCACGCCGAGCACGTTCAGCCCGGCCCGGCGGGCCGCGCGCGATCTGAGCCTCATTGGACCGCCCCTTGCCGGACCGAGGCCCGGACGTAGCCGATGGTGATGATCAGCAGGATGACCGTGAGGATCAGGGCCAGCGCGGACCCTATCCCGTAGCTCGGCGGCATCGTGAACGCCCGGTCGTACACGTAGATGCCCAGGTTGTACTCGTCCCGGTTACCGAGCTCGCCGGTGATCAGGTAGGCCTGGGTAAACACGCCGAAGTCCCAGATGATCGACAGCAGCAGCAGGACCAGGAAGATCGGCTTGAGCAGCGGGTAGGTGACCCGCCAGAAGATCCGCCACGCCCCCCCGCCGTCCACCCGGGCGGATTCGTGCAGTTCGCCCGGTATGGTCTTCAGCCCGGCGAGCACGGAGACGGCGACGAAGGGGAAGCCCTGCCAGACCACGAGCAGGGTCAGCAGGGTGTAGGCGGGCAGCGGCGCGTTCGTCCAGCTGAAGCCGGCCCAGTGCGCACCGCCGCCCAGCCAGGACGGCATCTTGGCCAGGGCCCAGTCCACGACGCCGCCGTCGGGGTCGCTGAGCCAGATGAAGATGACGCTCGCGGACACCGCGGGCGTAGCCCAGGCCAGCATGGCCGCGCTCGATACGAACGCGGCCATCTTCGGGCCGAGGCGGTTCAGCAGCAGTCCGACTAGCGTGCCGGTCAGCAGGGTCAGGGGCACCACCACGGCGGCGAAGACCAGGCTGATCCGCAGCGACAGCCAGAACTCCGGGTCCGCCAGGATGGAGCTGAAGTTGGCCCCGCCCACCCACTGGGTCGGCGATACCCCGGTGACCTGCGGCAGCCCGTAATTCTGCAGGGAGAACTCCGCGATCTGGATCGTCGGCCAGAACAGCAGCAGGCCGATGGCGATCGCGGACGGCAGCAGCAGCGCGTACGGCGTCAGGCGGCGGCGCCGGATGAACGCCGCGGTGCGCTGTCGCACACCGGGTACATCCCGGAGACCGGGACTGCGGCGGCCGGCCGGGCCAGCCGGGGAGGCGGGGCTTTCTGGTCCCGGGATCCTCCCCGGCTGGCCGGATACGGTTCTCACCATGCGGAGACTAACCGGCTAACCCTGGCTGCCGTTGTTGAGGACGTCCTGCAGCTTCGTATTGGCGGCGGCCACCGTCGAGTCGAAATTGGCCCCCTTCATCAGCTGCTTCATCATCGTGGGAATGACCAGGTCGGTCGCGTCCGCGGTCGCCCAGTTCTTGGCGTTCATCGGGGAGATCTGGGTGTTGGTCGCCGCCTTGGCGAAGCCGGAGAGCAGCTGGCTGCTCGAGTATGAGCCGCCGGTGAGCTGCGAGGTGTACGGCGGGAAGAAGCCCTGGGAGTTGGCGAAGGACGTCGAGTTCGGCACCGAGTCCATCACCTGGACCAGGTTCCAAGCCGCCGTCTTGTACTTGCTGCCGGACCAGACCGCGAGGTCCGAGCCGCCGGCGAAGGCCGGTGCCGGGTTCGGGCCGCTCTGGCTCGGGATCGGGAACGAGGCCCACTGCGATTTACCCTGGGCATTGGCCGGGAAGGTGCCCGAGGCCCACGCTCCGTCGATGTACATGTCGAGCTTGCCCAGGGCGAAGTCCTCGTTCGCGCCGCCCGAGGTGGCGCCCGGGTTGCCCAGCTCGGTCTGGCCGATGTACTTGGCCGGAGAGAGACGGTTGGCCAGGTAGAGGTCGGTGTAGAACTTGATGCCCGCCTCGGACTGCGGGGAGGTCAGTTGCCCGACCCACTTGCCGTTCTGCTCTACGGCGATCTGGCCGCCCGCGCCCCAGATGAAGCTGGCCACGGCTGGCGTGTCGTAGGTCGGCGCGCCCAGTCCGTAGGTGCCGGGGAACTTGGCCATCAGCTTCTTCGCGTCGGTGACGAGCTCGGACCAGCTGGTCGGCGGGGCGCTGATGCCCGCGGCCTTGAACTGGTCAGTGCGGTACCAGATGCCGCGCACGCCGCCGAACCACGGCACCGCGTAGATCGTCCCGCTCTGCGTGTCGTTGGCGAGCATGCCGGAGACCACGTTGGGCTTGTTGGACCAGGAGTTCACGTTGGACGTGATGTTGGCGAGCATGCCGAGCGACGCCTGGGTGGGCGTGTCGGTGTTGCCGAGTTCGGTGATGTCGGGGGCGTTCTTGCCGCTGGACAGCGCGTTGGTCCAGTCTTGGGTGCGGTTCGTCCAGGGGATGAACACGACCTTGACCTTGGTCTTGGCGTAGGCCGGGTACTGCTTGTGGAACTGGCTGACCACGCTGTTCATCCAGGTGACCTGCGCGGGCGTGGAGGAGCCCATCCGCCACACCGTGAGCTGCGCTGGCGCAGCCGATGAGGACGTGGACCCGGCCGATGACGAGCCGCTTGAGCTGCAGCCCGCGATCGCGAGGGCCGCGGCCGCGACTGATGCGGCGATCGCGGCCGGTGTTTTCCTGAGTCTCACTGCTGGCTCTCCTTCCGGTGGACCGGGTGGTTTAGGGAGGTGACCTCGGGTTTCCGAGTGTGGCAGGAGCCATCGAAGGAGAAACTATCAGGAAACTTTCCTATAAGATAGCCTTCGTTGCCGTATAGAGATCAAGTCTTCACTGCGGCAGCCTGACCGACGCCCCGAATGCGGAGGCCGGGCAGGGTGCGGCACACTGGGCCAACGGATCACAGGAAGGCAGCGCGATGCAGTCTTACCAGGAGGGAACGCGGGCTCAACCCGCGCCACAGGGCCGGCCAGGCACGCCGAGCTTGCTGCGCGTGCTGAACGACCGGGCCGCGCTCGACCTCCTGCTCGGCGGCGAGATGCTCACCCGGGCCCAGATCAGCGAGTACACCGGCGTGTCCAAGGTCACCGTGTCGCAGATGCTGGCCCGGCTGGAGGAGCGTGGCCTGGTGGCGATCGCGGGGGAGCAGGCCGGGGGCCGCGGACCCAACGCCGCGCTGTATTCGGTCGTCCCGTCCAGCGCGTACGTGGCCGGCCTGTACGTCGACTTCGACCTGGTCAGCGCCGCGGTGGCCGACGTCACCGGCCGCCGGGTGGCCGAGGTGAGCGGCAACCCGAACGGGACCGACGACCCGGTCGAGCTGGTCCGCGGCACCATCGAGCAGGCCTGCGCCAGCGCCGGGATCGAGGTCACCCGGCTCAGCGCGCTGGTGATCGGCAGTCCCGGCGTGGTCGACCCGCGCACCGGCGACCCCAGGCTGGCGGTGAACCTGCCTGCCTGGCACGAGGGCGCGCTCGACGCGCTCACGGACGCCTGGCACAAGCCGGTGGTGATCGAGAACGACGTGAACCTGGCCGCGATGGCCGAACGGGCCGACGGTGCCGCCGCAAGCGCCGACGATTTCGTCCTGGTCTGGCTGGGCGTCGGCCTCGGCCTGGCCACCATCCTGGGCGGGCGGCTGCACCGCGGCACCGCCGGGGCGGCGGGCGAAATCGGCTACCTGCCGGTCCACGGTGCCCCGCTGCACACCGACCTCAGGCACCCGGCCAGTGGCGGCTTCCAGTCCCTGGCGGGCGGCAACGTCGTGCGCGAGCTCGCGGCCGGGCACGGGTTCACCGCACCGACGCCGGCCGAGGCGGTCCGCGCCGCCGTGTCCACCGCCAACCACGGCGATGTCAGCTACGGGGACGCCAGCCACGGGGGCGGCAGCAGCGACCGGGCCGAGGCCTTCCTCGGCGAGCTCGCGCATCGGGTCGCGGTCGGGGTCGCGTCCGTCTGCGTCGTGCTGGACCCGGGCCTCGTCGTGCTGGGCGGTGAGGTGGGCCGGGCCGGCGGCACCGTCCTGGCGGACCGGGTCGCCGCGGCGGTGGCGAGCATCTGGCCGTCCCGTCCGCGCGTGGTGCCGACCGGCGTTCCGGGCGAGCCGGTGCTGCGCGGCGCGATGCTGGCGGCTGTGGCGCGAGCCCGTTCGGCCCTCTTGGCCTCCGTGGCCGATCCTCAGTGATCCTCAATTTCGCGTAACTCGTTGCGCAACTTCAGTAACGGGCGCCCCTACCCTCAGTAGCGCTGCTACTCGGCCGCGTAGCGTCCGGAACGTACCTCAGTTAGTGGAGTATGGAAACGGCCATGCACGTGCATAATGGGGTGTTAACGAAGATCCCGATACGGACAAGGTTCCCCGTGTCTGAGCCTCTCGGTGTAGTGATGGAGTTACCCGGGAGGCCTTCGGCACCGGATGAATTGTTGGGGGTAACGGGCGGTGGTGCCCAAGGGCGGCATGTCGGCTGAGCATGGAGCTCAGCGATTCCGCGTGGGCGAGGTACCCCCGCTGGCCGAGGGATACACCGACCGGCCCGACACCGCTCGCGGCATCCTGGAGGCGCTCGTTCCCGGTGCCACCCTGGCGCTCGTGCCAGGTTCGGCCTTCGCCGAGGGACCCTCCAACTGGCTCGGTGCCTGCGGCAAGACCCAGATCGCGGTCATCGTCGCGGAGTCGCTGTGGCGGTCAACCGCTATCGACGCGCTGATCTGGATCTCGGCCACCAGCCGGGAGGCGGTGCTCTCCGCCTACGTCGAAGCCTCCGCGGCCGCCTTCGGGATCGCGCCCACCGGGACCGCCGAGTCGGTCGCGGCCCGCCTGGTCAGCTGGCTTGCCACCACCGACCAGCGGTGGATGATCGTCCTGGACGATTTGCAGGACCAGACGGACCTCGACGGGCTCTGGCCGGAGGGGCCATCGGGGCGGGTGCTGGTCACCAGCATGCAGGCCTCGCTTACCTCGGGCCGGCGCGGGATCCAGGTCATACCCGTAGGCTTCTTCAGTATCCGCGAGGCCCTCAACTGCCTGACCGAGCGGCTCAGCGTGAACCCCGTCCAGCGGCACGGTGCCATTGACCTGATCGAGGCGCTCGGCCGTGAGCCGCTGGCCCTCGCCCAAGCCGCCTCGGTCGTCGCGAACTCCACCCTGGCCTGCCGGGACTACCGGGACTACTTCGCCCGCAGACGGCAGCAGATCGGCGTGGCGGCGGGTGAGGTGCCTTCCGCGGCGGCCGTCACCTGGACGCTTTCTCTCGGGCAAGCCGAATCGCTGCTGCCCGGCGCGTCGGTCCGGCTCATGCTGGTGCTGGTCGCGCTGTTCGATGGGCACGGCATACCCGGTGCCGTCTTCAGCACGTCGGCCGTGTCCGCGTATCTGGGCGGCGCGGCGACCCCGTTTTCCGCGTTGGTTGACCCCAAGCCAGCCTGGGATGCGTTGCTCGCCATCGAGCGGGCCGGGCTCATCAGCGTCAACCGCGCCGTTTCACCGCCGACCATCCTGGTGAATTCGGTGCTCCAGGCGGCGATCAGGCTGGCTGCGCCGACCAACGTCCAGGAGCCCGCGGCCCGCGCCGCCGCCAATGCCCTGCTGGAGATCTGGCCCGTCGACGAGGCCGGGCCATGGACCGCGGCTTCCCTGCGGTTGAACGCGGCCGCCCTGCATGACGCGGCCCCCGACGTGCTGTGGGCCGATGGCTGCCATCCCGTGCTGCTGCGGGCCGGGCGCAGCCTGGACGATGCCCGCCTGGTCGGGCCGGCCGTCGAGTACTGGCGGGACCTGTCCGCCCGCTGCGACACCAAGCTGATGCCGGGCCACCCGGACGCCCTGGTCGTGGCCGCGCACCTGGCCGCCGCCTACCTGGCCGCCGGGTACGCGAGCGAGGCCGTGCACTGGTACCAGCGGGTCCTGGCCGAACGCGGCCGCGAGCTCGCGCCCGGGCACCCGGCCATCATCGCGGCCCGGGTCAACCTGGCCAGGGCCCTGATCCTGGCGGGCGAGCCCGCGGACGCGGTCACCGTGCTGGATCGCGCGGTCAGCGAGTGCGAGCAGTTCCGCGGGCCCGGGCACCCGGACACCCTCAGCGCCCGGGACGACCTCGCCTCCGCCCACCAGGCCGCGGGCGACTTGGCCGCGGCCGCCAGGTTGCTGAGCCGCAATCTGATCGACCGGGAGCGGCTGCAGGGCCCGCGCGACGCGGAAACCATGGCCACCCGGGACCGGCTGGCCGCGGCTAGCCTGGCCGCGGGCAAGGTCAAGGACGCGATTTCGCACTACAAGCGCGTGCTGTCGGACCGCGAGAAGGTGCTCGGCCCGGGACATCCGGACACGATCGCGACCACCGCGAACCTCGCCGCCGCGTACCAGGCGGCCGGCCGGATGCCGGCCGCGATGCAGCTGTCCGAGCAGTGCTGTGCGGATTCCGAACGGGTTCTCGGTTCGGATCACTCGGACACCCTCACGCGCATGGCCAACCTGGCGTACCTGTTCTACGCGGTAGGCCGGGTCGGGGATGCGGTGGCCTTGCTTCGCGACCTCGCCGTGCGCTGCGAGCGCGTCCTGCCGGCCGGGGATCCGCTCACCGAGACCGTTCGGCAGAGCCTGCTGAGCATCGGTGACAGCTGATGCTGTCAGCAAGGAGACTCTCGGCCGAGGCCGAAATTTTCCGGTTTGTCGCCTGCTGCGGCGAACTGACCGGTACTATCACGCTGGTGTTTCTCTCGTGTCGGCCTGCCTCAAGACCACCGGAGGTCTCAGCCGCGCCAGGTGTGGTGACAGCGCAGAGGCGCATTCCCTTCGAAGACTGAGTGAGGCTTTCCGCTGCGCATGATCGCGTGAAACGCCAGGCAGCAGGATAGGAGACCCCAGATGTCGGTTGAATCCCCGGCTAATGTCGCGAGGCCCGGGCTCGTCCCCGAGGGCAGGCTCGAGCCGAATGCCATCGGGGTAGCGCAGGACACCGTCATCGGGATGGCCACGGCCGCGCCTGCCGCATCGTCCGGGCTGACGCTGGCCGCGCTCGCCTTGGCGACCGCCTACGCCAGCGGGCCGGCCCTCATCCTGATGGCGCTGCCGATGATCGTCATCGCCAACTGCTACCGCCGCCTCAACCTGTGGAACGCCAACTGCGGCGCGGCCTTCGAATGGGTCGGCCGCGTGATCAACCCGTACATCGGCTTCCTCACCGGCTGGCTGATGATCATGGGTGGCATCATCGGCACGGTCAGCACCACGGTCGTCCTCGGGCCGACGGTGCTCGCCGTCGTCGGCTCCACCACCACCGCTGTCGTGCCGAACCTTGCCATCGACACCGTGGTACTCCTCGGCATGCTCGTGATCGCGATCATCGGGATTCGCCTCACCGCCCGGACCCAGGTCGGCCTGGGCCTGATCGAGTACACGATCCTGATCGGCTTCGCCATCGTCGGCCTCATCGCGGTCATCAGCCACCGGCATGGCACCTTCCCCATTACCAAGGGCTGGTTCAGCCTCAGCGGAATCGGGGGTCACGGCAGCCTCACCGCGGGCTTCCTCGTCGCGTTGTTCGCCTACACCGGCTGGGACGGCACCGTCTACGTCAACGAGGAAGTCAAGCACCGGCGCGTCAACCCGGGCAAGGCCGCCATGATGGCGGTCGCCTTCCTGGCCATCGTCTATACCGTGTCCGCGGTCGGCCTGCAGGGCGTCGTGTCGCCTGGCAAGCTGCAGGACAACGCGACCAACGCCCTGCCGTACGTCGCCCAGGTCCTGGGCGGCAGCGGCTGGGCGAAGGTCATGGCGTTCTCCCTCGCGCTGTCGGTGATCGCGACCACCGGTGTCGGTATCGTGCTCGGTGCCCGGGTCATCTACGGGATGGCCAACCACCGGGTGCTTCCGCCGTTCCTCGGCAACGTGAACCGCCGCTACGCTACCCCCGTCGCCGCGAGCCTGGTGGTTGGCCTGACCCTGTTGGGGCTGACCTGGGCCTACCTGCTCTCCACCTCGCTGGCGAACGCCTTCAACGACGCCATCGCGATCACCGCCTTGCTGTACGCGGCCTTCTACATCCTGACGGCGCTCGCCGCCATCACCTACTACTGGCGCCGCATCTTCAGCAACGTCATGGACGCGGTGAACCTCGGCGTGCTCCCGCTCGGTGCCGCCGGGTTCCTCGGGTGGATCCTGGTCAAGTCGCTGCAGTCTGCCTCCGTATCGCAGATCTGGTCACTGGTCGCGATCATCGCCGTCGGCGTCCTCCTCATGCTCATCGCGCGCGTAGTGCTGCGGCCGCAGTTCTTCCACCTCCGGCGGGAGACCGAGGGTCCGATACGCTGACCCGGGGATGCCAGAAGCCAGCATTACCGTGCGTGATAGCCGGTACGACGTCCTATTCGAGCCGGTTCAGCTGGGGCCTGTTCGCGCCAAGAACCGGTTCTTCCAGGTGCCGCACTGCAACGGCATGGGTTACCGCGATCCCACCGCGCAAGCGGCCATGCGCAACGTCAAGGCCGAGGGCGGCTGGGCTGTCGTCTGCACCGAGCAGGTGGAGATTCACCCGAGCTCCGACATCACCCCGTTCATCGAGCTGCGCTTGTGGGACGACGATGACCTGCCCGCGCTGGCCAGGATCGCGGACGCCATCCATGCCGGCGGCGCCCTGGCCGGAATCGAGCTGGCGCACAACGGGATGAACTCGCCGAACCTGTCGAGCCGGGAACCTCCGCTGGGCCCGGCTCACTTGCCCATCGTGACCTGGGCGAACGACCCCGTCCAGGCCCGGATGATGTCCGCGTCTGACCTCGCCGACCTGCGGCGTTGGCATCGTCAGGCGGTCCGGCGCGCCCTGTCGGCCGGATACGACGTCATCTACGTCTACAGCGGACACAACCTGAGCATGCTGAACCACTTCCTGTCCCGCCGGTACAACCAGCGCACCGACGCCTATGGTGGCTCGGTCGCCAACCGGGCGCGTTTGCTGGCCGAAGTCCTGGATGATACGCGCGAGGAATGCGAGGGCCGGGCCGCCGTCGCCTGCCGTCTGACCGTCGACGAGGGGATCGGCGACGCCGGGATCACGCCCGCCGAGGCGGCGGAGGTCATCTCCCTGCTCGATCATCTGCCCGATCTCTGGGACCTGGTCCTGGGCAGCTGGGAACTGGACTCGGCGACCTCGCGCTTCGCGGCGGAGGCCAAGCGCGAACCGCTGATCGCAGGCCTGAAGCAGCTGTCGGCCAAGCCAGTTGTCGGGGTGGGGCGTTTCACGTCGCCGGACACCATGGTCCGCCAGGTGCGCGCCGGCATCCTGGATATGATCGGCGCGGCCCGGCCCTCGATCGCGGATCCGTTCCTGCCCGCCAAGATCCAGGCGGGACACCTCGATGACATACGTGAATGCATCGGCTGCAACATCTGTATCTCCGGCGACATGACGATGTCGCCTATCCGCTGCACGCAGAACCCGTCCATGGGCGAGGAATGGCGCCGGGGATGGCATCCGGAACTGATCAGGCCGAGGGAATCAGACGCCAGCGTCCTGATCGTCGGGGGCGGCCCGGCCGGGCTGGAAGCCGCCCGTGCGCTTGGCCAGCGGGGCTACCCCGTGATGCTCGCCGAGGCCACCCGGCAGCTTGGCGGACGGGTTCCTCGTGAGGCCAACCTTCCGGGGCTGGCCGCGTGGCGCCGCGTCGCCGAATACCGGATCGGGCAGCTCAGCCGGCACTACCGCAACGTGGACATCAGCCTGCAGAGTGAGATCACGCCCGATGACGCCCTGGATCACGGATTCACCGACGTCCTGGTAGCGACCGGCGCGCGGTGGCGGACGGACGGCGTCGGGCGGTGGTACACCAGCGCGATACCGATCGAGGACGAGGCCAGCGTCCTGACGCCTGACGACCTGCTGGCCGGTGATCATCCGCTGCAGCGGCCTGGTGCCGCACCGCGGCGGATCCTTGTGTTCGACGACGACCACTATTACCTCGGCGGGGTGCTGGCCGAGTTGCTGGCCCGGCACGGGCACGAGGTCCGGCTGGTCACCCCGGCCCCGCTGGTGTCGTCCTGGACAGCCAACACCCTGGAGATCGACGACATCCAGCGGCGGGTACGCGAGGCTGGGATCATCGTGGACGTCAGCCGGGTACTCGTCGCCGTCGGCGCGGGGGAGGCGCGGACAGCGTGCGCGTTCACCGGCACGGAAGCCAGCGTGCCCGCCGACGCCGTGCTGCTGGTGACGGCCCGGCTGCCTCGCGACGACCTGTTCCTGGCGTTGCAGGAACGCCAGGGCGAGTGGTCCGCGCGCGGCGTCCGGTCGGTCACCTGCGTGGGTGACGCCTGGGCTCCGACCACGATCGCCGGCGCCGTGTGGGCGGGCCGTCGCTACGCCGAGGAACTGGATACCCCAGGCCCGCCATCGCGTGACCGGAGCTACCAGCGCGAATACACGGCCCTGGCCAACCTCGCCCCAGGCACCTGGCCACGGAGCTAG
>Ga0207678_10002539_pt1 | contig 16635 bp, 17 predicted proteins | sample KBSC63metaG_FD_184319 | JGI IMG/M metagenome (GOLD analysis project Ga0207678, IMG submission 184319) | Corn rhizosphere microbial communities from Kellogg Biological Station, Michigan, USA - KBS C6-3 metaG (SPAdes) (version 2) | ecosystem: Host-associated > Plants > Roots > Rhizosphere > Soil ...
GCTGCGTTTCCTGCTCGGCCCGTCACGCCGGCCGCTGCATGCCGCACGCGCGCGCATAGTGCGCGATCACCTCGCGGATCCGGTGGCGCACCCACGCGCGCGGTTCCTTCGCGAGGCCGCCCGCGCGGCACGCCGCGTACACGTCCGGCAGCCATTGCGCGACGAGCGTCTCGGGCACCGGCTGCCGCGCGAGATTGTCGAACAGCTGCTCGACCGCCGCCGCGACGGCCGGCTGCAGCCAGTAGTAGCGGATCCGGTCGCTGTAGCTGAACTGGCGCGCGAGCCGCTGCTCGGTTTCGTCGCCGCGGTAGTACGGCGCCCAGTGCTCGGGCTGCGCGCGCATCGCGGCGTCGACCACGTCGCGCAGGCGCGAGCGCTGCGCGACGTCGCCGATCAGCGCGTCCTCGATGAAGGTGAGCGCGAACAGCGCCTCGCGCAGCGCGAAGGTCAGCGCGGGGCCGACCTTCAATACCGCGAAGTGGTCGCGCACGAGCGCGGCGAGCGCGTCTTCGGTCTGGTAGTCGGTCGAATGCGCTTCGAACACGAGGCGCGGCGTGCGCAGGATGCTCGCACCGAGCGACGCGGCCTTCGCGCTGTCGTAGTCGAGCACGTGGCGATCGTCGAAGTCGACGCCCGGCTGCGCGACGATCGCGACCACGCGGTTCCACGCATCGTCGAGCCCGGCCGCCGCGAATGCGTCGCGGTGCGCATCGAGCGTCGCGGCGATGCTGTCGCTGCGCGTGACCGCGATCCGCGCGATCGCATCGCCATCGCCATCCGCATCGCCGGCCACTTCGCCGCCCGGCGTCGGCACTTCGGTGCCGATCACGTAGACGGGCGCGACGCCGGCGCGCGCCGCTGCATCTTCGGCCGCGCGGCACAGCTCGGCCGCGCGCGCGGCGATCGTCCGGTCGTCGAGCCGCGGCGGATCGTCCGCGCACGCCATGCTCGCATCGAGGTGGATCTTCTCGAATCCGGCTTCGACATACGCGGCGACCATCGCGGCCGCTTCGCGCATCGCGTCGGCCGCGCGGCGGTGCCGCCACGGGTTCGGGCCGAGGTGGTCGCCACCGAGCACGAGCGCCGATGGCGCGAGCCCGCAGCGCTGCGCGATCGCATCGACGTCGCGGCGGAAATCGGCCGGCGTCATGCCCGTATAGCCGCCGAGATGGTTCACCTGGTTGCAGGTCGCCTCGATCAGCAGCGGCGAGCCGTCCGCGCGCGCGGCTTCGCAAGCGGCCTCCAGCACGAGCCGGTGCGCGCTGCAGATCGAATAGATGCCGCGCTGCGCATCCGCGCGATTCGCGTCGAAGATCATCCGCAGCACGGCGTCGGCGTGCGCGTTGCGCGGGCGTTCGGCGGTGACGGTCAGGCCGGACATGCGACACCTCGTTCGGTCAGGAAGCCGTCGATCTCGGCCGCGCTGCTGTTGCCCTCCATCGGACCGCGCCGCGTGACGGCGATCGCACCGGCCGCATTCGCGCGGCGCAGCGCGAGGTCGATCGGCAGGCCCGCGACGAGGCTCGCGACCAGCGTGCCGCCGAAGCAGTCGCCGGCGCCGGTCGGATCGAGTTCGTCGACCGGCCAGGCCGGCGCGTCGACGCGGCTCGCACGATCGAATGCGGTGCTGCCGGCCGCGCCGCGCTTGAGCACGACGCGCTCGAGCAGCGGATGCGTCGCGAGCAGCCCGGCGATCGCACGCTCGGCCGGCTGCGGCCCGCAGAAGAACGGCAGGTCGGCCTCGCTCGGCAGGAACAGGTGACACGCGGCGAGCATCGCGTCGAGTGCCGCGCGCATCGGCCGGAAGCTCAGCATCTCCGGCCGGACGTTCGGGTCGAACGACACCTTCGCGCCGACGCGCGCCGCTTCGATCACGCCGCGCTGCACCGCCGCGATCGCCGATTCGCTCGTCAGCGACGAGCCCATCACGTGGAAGTAGCGGCAGCCGTCGAATATCGCGGTGTCGACGTCGGATGCGTCGACGCACGCGGCCGCGCTGGTGGACAGGCTGAAGACGAAGCTGCGCGAGCCGTCGTCGCGATACGCGACGAACGCGGTGCCGGTCGGGCGGGCGACGCGGCGGATGCGCGCGACGTCGACGCCGTCGCGCTCGAGCCGCGCGACGATCGCGTCGCCGAACGCATCGCGGCCGACGCAGCCCGCATACGCGACGCGCGCGCCGAGCCGCGCGGCCTGGTCGGCGAAGATCGCCGGCGCGCCGCTCGGAAACGGGCCCGCGAACAGGCCCGGCGTGTCGAAACCCTGGCCGCGCTCGGCTGCGACGAATTCGGCCAGCAGTTCGCCGGCGACCACGATCTCGGCCATCATGCGGGCCCTCGTGCGGCGGCCGCCGCGTATAGCGACCCCGCCTGAGTTGCGCGTGCGAGCATCGCCACGTCAGCTCATCCAGTTGCCGCCGTCGACATTCAGCGTCTGGGCGGTGATGTAGTCGGCGTCGGCCGACGCGAGGAACAGCGCGGCGCCCGTCAGGTCGCCCGGCACGCCCATCCGGCCGAGCGGCACGGCCTCGCCGACGAGCCGCTTCTTCTCGCCGGGCGGGCGATGCTCGTAGCGCGCGAACAGCGCATCGACCTGCTCCCACATCGGCGTGTCGACCACGCCCGGCGCGATGCCGTTCACGTTGATCCGGTGCGGCGCGAGCGCGAGCGCGGCCGACTGCGTGTAGCTGATCACCGCGGCCTTGGTCGCGCAGTAGTGCGAAACGAGCGCCTCGCCGCGACGCCCTGCCTGCGACGACATGTTGACGATCTTGCCGCCGCGGCCCTGCTCGACCATCCGCTGCGCGACGGCCTGCATCAGGAAGAACAGCCCTTTCACGTTGACCGCGAACAGCCGGTCGAACACGTCCCAGGATTCGTCGAGGAGCGGGCGCATGTCGAACAGCGCCGCGTTGTTGAACAGGATGTCGACGCCGCCGAAGCGCTCGACCGCGGTGGCGACGATCCGCTCGATGTCGTCGCGGCGCGTGACGTCCGCTGTGACGGCCACCGCGCGGCCGGGGCTCGCCTCGATCAATCGTGCGAGCGAACCGCTAGCCGGCTTCACGTCGACCAGCACGCAGCGCGCGCCTTCGTCCAGATAGCGTTGCGCGACCGCCTCGCCGATGCCGCTTGCCGCGCCCGTCAGGATCGCGACCTTCTGTTCCAGTCTCACTGGTTGTCTCCGGTTCGTTCTGCTGCTCGAAGGTCGCGAGGTGAGCGAACGCTCGCTGACCGATCAATTGCTCTGTTAGTGATCGAATGATCGGATACGCGATTCGCGCTGTCAAGGCGACGCGGCGGCTTTCGATGATGCGCTGCGGCACGACGCAATGCAGCGTCGGCCCGCGACCCGCGTCCGGCAAGGCGCGGCGCACCGGGTGCGGCGCGGCTGAAACGACGATGAAGGGGACGCAGCGTATGCGGGGGACGGAATTCGGGCTGCACGCCAGGGAGATACGTTATATCATCGCCATACTTCGTTTTTCATGCCTGCTTCACGCCATGGCCACCTCATCGCCCATCGACGCCCGGCTGTCCCGGGCCGACGCATTCGCCGCCGAGCACGGGCTCGCGTGGACGCCGCTGCGCCGCCAGGTCTACGAACGCGTGCTGGCCGCGCAGCGCCCGATCGGCGCGTACGATCTGCTCGCCGAGCTCGAGCCGCAGCGCGGCCGCGTGCCGCCCACGACCGTCTATCGCGCGCTGGATTTCCTCGTCGAGCACGGCTTCATCCACCGGATCGAATCGAAGAACGCGTTCTTCGCGTGCTGCGAGATCGGCGTGCCGCACGAAGGCCAGTTCCTGATCTGCGATTCGTGCGGCGAGACCGTCGAGATTCCGGGCAGCGACCTCGCGAAGCAGCTGTCCGCGAGCGCGCCCGCGCACGGGTTCGAAGTCCATCATCAGGTCGTCGAGCTGAACGGCCTGTGCGGGCACTGCAAGGGCAAGCCCGCGCATCGCTGACGCCGCCCCGCGTGGCGCTCGGCGCCGCCCCCTTCCAACGAGGAGTTCCATGTCCATTGCCCTGAAGCGCGCGCCACGACGCGCCCTGCCGCTTGTTCGCCTGCTGGCCGCCTCGGCTGCCGTGCTGTCGATCGCGGCGCCCGCCTACGCGCAGGCCGCGACCGTCAACGTGGTCGCCGCCGAGAATTTCTATGGCGACGTCGCATCGCAGATCGGCGGCCGCCATGTCGCGGTCACCAGCATCCTCAGCAATCCCGATCAGGATCCGCACCTGTTCGAAGCGAGCCCGAAGACCGCGCGCGCGCTGCAGCATGCGCAGGTCGTGATCTACAACGGCGCGAACTACGATCCGTGGATGAGCAAGCTGCTCGGCGCGTCGAAGCAGGCGAAGCGCGCGACGATCGTCGTCGCCGATCTCGTCGGCAAGAAGGCCGGCGACAATCCGCACGTCTGGTACGACCCGGCGACCATGCCGGCCGCCGCGCGCGCGATCGCGGCCGAGCTTGGCCGTGCCGATCCGGCGAACAAGGCCGACTACGACGCGAACCTGCAGAAGTTCGTCGCGTCGCTGAAACCCGTCGACGACAAGGTCGCCGCGCTGCGCGCGCAGTACAAGGGCGTGCCGGTGACGGCCACGGAGCCTGTGTTCGGCTACATGTCCGACGCGATCGGCCTCGACATGCGCAACCAGCGCTTCCAGCTCGCGACGATGAACGACACCGAAGCCAGCGCGCAGGACATCGCCGCGTTCGAGAACGACCTGCGCAAGAAGCAGGTGCGCGTGCTGATCTACAACAGCCAGGCCGAAGCGCCGATGACCAAGCGCCTGCTGAAGGTCGCGCGCGACGGCGGCGTGCCGAGCGTGAGCGTCACCGAGACGCAGCCGGCCGGCAAGACCTTCCAGCAATGGATGACCGGCCAGCTCGACGCGCTCGCGGCCGCGCTTTCCGCCAGCAAGAAATGATCGACGCAACGACATGAGCCCCACTCCCCACGCACTCGCACTCGATCGCGTCACGCTCGAACTGGGCGGCCGCACGATCCTGCGCGACGTCAGCTTCTCGATCGAACCCGGCGAATTCGTCGGCGTGCTCGGGCCGAACGGCGCGGGCAAGACGACGCTGATGCGCGCGGTGCTCGGCCTCGTGCCCGTCTCGGGCGGCACGCTGTCGGTCGGCGGCGTGCCGGTCGTGCGCGGCAACGCGTCGATCGGCTACATGCCGCAGATCAGGAGCGGCCTCGCGAATCGCCGGATGCGCGGCTACGACTTCGTCGCGATGGCCGCCGACGGCCATCGCTGGGGGCTGCCGCACACGAACGCGGCGACGCGGCGCGACGTCGAGCGCGTGCTCGAGCTCGTCGGCGGCGCGGCGCTCGCGCGCCGGCCGCTGTCGGAGCTGTCGGGCGGCGAGCGGCAGCGGCTGCTGCTCGCGCAATGCCTGCTCGGCAGCCCGAAGCTGCTGCTGCTCGACGAGCCGCTGATCAGCCTCGACCCGAACCACCAGCGCGGCGTCGTCGAGCTTGTGCGCAACGTGCAGCGCGAGCTCGGCATCACCGTGCTGTTTTCCGCGCACGAACTGAATCCGCTGCTGAACGCGCTCGACCGCGTGCTGTATCTCGGCAACGGCGTCGCGGCGCTCGGCACCGTCGACGAGGTGATCACCAAGCCGGTGCTGTCGCGACTCTACGGCTCGCCGATCGACGTGATGCGCGTGAACGGCAAGATCTTCGTGATGTCGGGCGACGTCGAAGTCGAGAAGCACGATCACGAACACGAGGACGACGACGGCCACTCGCACGGCGGTGGCGGCGGCCACGGCCATCACCACCACGGACACGCTCATCCCGGGCATTCGCACGATGTTTGAATACGACTTCATGATCAACGCGTTCGCCGCGTCGGGGATCGTCGCGGTGCTTGCGGGCATCGTCGGCTACTTCCTGGTGCTGCGCGGACAAACCTTCGCCGGCCACGCGCTGTCGCACGTCGGCTTCACCGGCGCGACCGGCGCGGTGCTGCTCGGCATCTCGCCGATGTGGGGGATGGTCGGCTTCACGCTCGCGGCCGGCATCGGGATGGGCGCGCTCGGCGAACGGCTCGCGGGCCGCGACGTCGCGATCGGCGTGGTGCTGTCCGGCGCGCTCGGCTTCGGGCTGCTGTTCCTGCACTTCTACACGTCGTTCGCGACGCAGGTCACCGCGCTGCTGTTCGGCAACGTGCTCGCGGTCAGCCGCGACACGCTCGCGGTGCTGGCCGGCATCGGCGCGGTGAGCCTCGTCGCGCTCGCACTGATCGCGCGGCCGCTGCTGTTTGCGTCGCTGCAGCCCGAACTGGCCGAAGCCAAGGGCGTGTCGCTGCGCACGGTGTCGATGCTGTTCCTCGCAGTATGCGCGCTCGCGGTGGCCGCGGCGACGCAGATCGTCGGCGTGCTGCTGGTGTTCACGCTGCTGGTCGGGCCGGCCGCGGCCGCGCAGAACGTGTCGACGCGGCTGTCGACCGGCGTGCTGCTCGCCGCGTTGTTCGCGCTGTTCGAAGCGTGGCTCGGGATCACGCTCGCGTATCACACCGACTGGCCGACGAGCTTCTGGATTACGGCGTTGTCGGCGATTGTGTATGGGGCGAGTTTGCTCGTGAAAGCTCGAAACTAAATGCAGTGAACGGTCCCGCGACGACCATCGCGGGACTCGACAGAATGGATCACCACGGCGCGCTTGACCGTTGCAAGTAGCGTGGAATCTCTGCCTTGCATTTTTCCAGGGTCTGTGAACTGCGATCGGCCATTCCGAATCGATACTTGCAATAGTCGGCAAATCTGGCGCGCTCGACCGTCGACAACGATTCAACCAGTACGTCGTCTCCTTTGTTTGCAAACGGATCAAGGAATTCCATCTGGAACGTCGGGTATCGCTTGATGAACAGAGTCGTTTGCGTCTCGCGGTCAAGATACGATCTGACGTAGCCTATGTATAGCAGCGAGATGGCGGCAATGACAGAAGCCACTCTCGCCAGCGTCCAGCGGTGCACGGTGCTCACGGCGCCCCCAATCCCGTCGACGCGCGTAGCTCCCTGACAAGCGACAAGCCGACATTCCCCGGGCAAATCTTCCCCTCCCCCGATTGCCCCAGGAGTTCAAGATGTCCTACAAGGGTGTCGCTAAAGAAGAACTTCTGCAGAATTCCGACGAATGTCGCTAGCGATCGCGCCTGACTTTCTGGAAGTGCCTGACGTTGTCTGTATCCGATTGCGTCGAGAATTCGGCGTACGGCAGCGACGCCCCATCTGCATGTTCTGTATCTCCTGCATTTGACCGCCCATTGAGTGCCCGAGGATAGGGCGAGCCTGTTGCGCAGGCCTCGGTGACGCGCCGGGCCTGCCGCCGAAGTCACAGGCTCGCTCTCCATGCGCATGCGCCCGTTGCCGCGAGAATCAGGAAGCTGACCCAGGGTCTGCGACCGACGCCCCCGGATCTCGCGAGCAACACGACTTGAGTGACGGCAACGACGATCAGGAGCACATATGCTGCGAGCCTCCGGTCGCCTGCTTCGTCGTTGATTGCGCCGATCGCGACGGATGGATCGATTTCATGCATCCACGCGTACTGGTTCCCGGTGATCGCGACAACGACAAGCAAGCCGACGACACACGCGGCATGAATGGCGAAATGGATTAGGCGAGTCATGTTGGTACCCTAAGCATTTACTGCATGAGCCGAACGAAACGCTGCCAGTGCTTAACGATAAAATCGCCGTAGCTGGTATTTTGTCTGATCTGCTCAAGAGACAATCCACTCCCTCGATTGTATCGAGCGCCGATGATCCGAAGCTGATCGACCGAAAATGGAAATTCGAATCCGTCACGCTCCGCCAATTGCCGGAGATGACGCGCAACCAGATTGATATTGAAGATATCGCGCTGAAGGCAATCGGCCAGACCTCGGAATTGCGGGGCGGACATTTTAAGGGGGTCCATTCCGAGTGTTTGTGCTGCCGTGCGAAGCTGCATGCTGACGGGACCAAATGACGTCATCGCGGGATGACGCGTGAGCGTCAGATGCTTGTCGACGAATGGCGGGCCGGTCCAGTCGAACGCGCGCACCTCGAATGCAACGCGATCGATGAATTCCGGGTCTCCGCCAACCTCGATCCAGCATACGCCTGCGAGCATTTCCGGGGGCAAGCTGTTTCGTCCCGCTGCCGCCCTGATGTACGGCTTGTTGTGCACGACCCACGCATCTTTGAACGTCTGAATATGCTTCACACCACCATTCCATCGTTCAGGCACAAGTTTCCACGCAAACAGATTGATCAATCCCCAGCTGGGGGAATTATTTGATACGTCGCAAACCATTTCCGCCATCCGGATCAGCCCTTGCTCGAGTAAATGTCTCAATGATTAAATTGTTGACCATTATTGAGCGAGACCATTCGAGTGGCCATAGAACCGGTACGAATTTTCAGCGATATGCGATGTTTGTTGGCTGACGCTACTTCATGCCTGTCATACGCATGCCGTCGGCGTGGAGATCGACGATGCGTTAAAGTGTTTGCATGACCTTCCGGAAAGCGGGGGTCTGCGCCGTTCATGCTTGTAAATGGTTTCCGGAAGAGCAAAGGCCCGCAGACGATTTCTGCTTGTCGTCGCGCGTTTGCTGCATGCATATGCCATCCCATCCCGGCGGTATGGCTGGCCTTGCGTATCTGGCGACGAATGACACGCCACGTCGCCCCCACCGGTGCGGAACGACATGGCGTCCGACAGCTCAGCGCCCGAGCACTCGCGCGTGATGCTCAATGTGCTCCGCGATGAACGTCGAGATGAAGTAGTAGCCGTGGTCGTAGCCTGCGTGTCGGCGCAGCGTCAGCGGCTAGTCGGCCTTCACGCATGCGGCCTCGAACACGTCGGGGTTCAGTTGGTTCGCGAGGAACGGGTCGGCGGCACCCTGGTCGACGAGGATGCCGTCGGCGAACTTCGGCGCATCCTCGCGCGCGACGAATTCGCTCGCGTCGTGCTGCTTCCACGCGTCGCGGTCGGCGCGCGCAGCTCGCCCGTCACGTACGACTCCATCCGGTAATGCGTCGACAACGGCGCTTGCGTCGCGTCGACATAGAAGCCCGCGCCGACGCCGAAATCCCACGCATCGGACTCGCCCGGCACGTCCGCGCCGCGCGGGCTCGTATCGGGCATCACCAGCGCGAGGCCGTGCTGCGCCGCATACTGCTGCGCGCCGCCCTTGATCGCGAACGTCTCCTCGGTGCACGTGAGCCCCGCGAGGTAGAACAGCGCCGGCACTGGCCGACGAGCTTCCGGATCACCGCGCTGTCCGCGCTGGTGTACGGCGCGAGCCTGTTGCGGCGTCGCACATGACAATCAGCCGACTCTCGGCAAACGCGTCGCCGCGCTTGTCGACGCCCCCGATATATTTCGTACCGGTCAAATTGTGCGCACTGCATTGACCATGGCAGCATTCTCGGCACTCAATCATGCTGAGCGATACCTACCATGCTCCAATGCAAATTCGAACTGAACGATCAGAACATGAGCGTTCTGCAATGCGGAGCATGTCCTTTCCAGCCTTTTCAGGCAGCTTGCTGATCTCGCAGAAGCCCTTTTCGATCCCCGGCTCCTCGCTGCGGGCATACGGCATGGTTACGGTCAGATGAAGCGAGTCGTGTACCGAGCCGCAATAACCGCATGGGTACTTGTAGCGTCAGTGCTGCTTGCAAGGCTGTGCCTGACCCACGAGTCGTTCGCACTACCGATACCGGAGCATGCGTGGGCGTGGCTCGTCACGCACACTCCCGGATTCTGGGACGGCGAGGCCGGCGACGATCTCGTGATCATCGTGCATTTGCTGATAGCACTGGCGGTCGTGATGTCGATGACATGGCTCGCCTTGCGCATGCTGCGAAAGGCGAAGCACCATGCCACCCGATGACGCGAACTGGCCCGGCCAGTTTGTCGCACTAACGCGCCAGCACGCGCGCATGATGCGCGATGTGATCGGCGATGAACGTCGAGATGAAGTAGTAGCCGTGGTCGTAGCCCGCGTGTCGGCGCAGCGTCAGCGGCTGGCCGGCCTTCGCGCACGCGGCTTCGAACACGTCGGCGTTTAGCTGGCTCGCGAGAAACTGATCGGCGAGACCCTGGTCGACGAGGATGCCGTCCGCGAACTTCGGCGCATCCGCGCGCGCGACGAGTTCGCTCGCGTCGTGCTGCTTCCACGCGTCGCGGTCGACGCCGAGGTAGCCCGAGAATGCCTTCTCGCCCCACGGGCAGCGCGTCGGCGCGGCGATCGGCGCGAACGCCGACACCGACCGGTACAGGTCGGGATGGCGTAGCGCAAGCGTCAGCGCGCCGTGCCCGCCCATCGAGTGGCCGAAGATCCCGAGCCGCGCGCCGTCGATCGGCAGCTCGGCCGCGACGAGTTCGCGCAGCTCGCCCGTCACGTATGACTCCATCCGGTAATGCGTCGACCACGGCGCTTGCGTCGCGTCGACATAGAAGCCCGCGCCGACGCCGAAATCCCACGCATCGGCCTCGCCCGGCACGTCCGCGCCGCGCGGGCTCGTATCGGGCATCACGAGCGCGAGGCCGTGCCGCGCCGCGTACTGCTGCGCGCCGCCCTTGATCGCGAACGTTTCCTCCGTGCACGTGAGCCCCGCGAGGTAGAACAGCGCCGGCACGCGGCCGTGCGCCGCCTGCGGCGGCAGGTACACCGAGAACTTCATCGGCAGGCCGATGGCCTTCGAATCGTGGCGATAGAAGCGTTGCTCGCCACCGTGGCAAGCATGCGAAGAAACGAGTTCGAGCATGGGGTTCCCTTCCGTTCAATACAGCACGATCGGGCGAATCGATTCGCCCGTCTTCATCGAGTCGAAGCCGTCGTCGAGCTTCGGGGGCGGCAGCGCGTGCGTGTCAGGCCAGGCCGTGCCGCGCGACACGGCGAAACCGTGCCCGCCATGATCAGCGATCCCGCCGCCCGTCGCGTGCGCGAAACAGTCGCCGGCTTGCCGCGATGCGTCACCGCCGTCGCAACAGGACAAGTGCCCGAGTTTAAACGCCGGTCGTGAACCACGCATCCGTTCGCGCATACAGATCGACGAAACGCGCATGGCGCGCGGCCAGCGCGCGATCGTCGCGTGGCGCGGCCACCGGCGACGCAGCCGGCGCCAGCGTGCGCAACGCATCTTCGCGCCAGTGCCCGATCGCGACGCCCGCGAGCAGCGCGGCGCCCCGCGTCGCGGCGTTCGGGCAATCGACCGCGTCGAGCGAGGCGCCGAGCGCATCGGCGAGCAACTGGCGCCAGCGCGGATCGACCGAGCCGCCGCCGGCGAGGCGCAGCGTCGTCACCGGATCGGCCGGATTCGCGTCGCGGATCGCATCGAGCCCCGCGCGCAACGCGAACGCGACGCCTTCGAAGGCGGCGCGCATCATCGCGCCGCGCGTGTCACCGAGCCCGAGACCGAGCCAGCCGCCGCGCGCATCAGGATTCATCCACGGCGAGCGCTCGCCCGTCAGGTACGGCAGGAAGCAGAGCCGCTCGGACGGCGGCTGCGCGAACGCGTCGTCGTACGCCGCCGGCCAGCCGTCATAGCCGAGCCAGCCGCGCACCGCCTCGAGCGCAATGCCGACGTTCTGCATCGCGGCCATCGTGTAATAGCCGCCGCCGGCCGCCGTGCGATAGCGATGCAGCCCGCGCCGCGCGGGCGGCAAGCGATCGGCGAGCACGACGATCTGGCCGCCGCTGCCGGTGGTCAGCAGCGCGTCGCCGGCCGCGACGAGCCCGCTGCCGAGCGCCGCGCACGCGGTATCGGCCGCCCCCGTCGCCAGCGGCACGCCGGCCGGCAGCCCGAGTGCCGCCGCGGCCGTCTGAGCGAGCACGCCGCAGCGCGCGCTCGACGCCTGCACCGGTGCGAAGCGGTCGGCCGACAGGCCCAGCGCGTCGATCAGCGCCGTATCCCACGCGCCGTCCGGCGTCGCGAGCGCAGTCGCGCATGCATCGCTCGGATCCGCCGCGACATCGCCGCCCAGTGCGATGCGCAGCCAGTCCTTCGGCTGCACGGCCCAGCGCGCGGCGCGCAGCGCCTGCGGTTCGTGTGCGGCGAGCCAGCGCAACAGCGGGCCCGCCATGCCGGGCGCGACGGGATTCGGTGCGACGGGCACACCGGCGACGGGCACACCGGCGACGGGCAATCCGGCGACGGGCAATCCGGCGACGGGCAATCCGGCGCCCGGCCAGTCGGCCGCGTCCGCTTCACGCACCGCGCGCGTGTCGGGCCACAACAGCGCGGGCCGCACCGGCTGTCCGGCCGCGTCGATCAGCACGACGCCATGCATCTGGCCGGAGAAGCCGATCGCGGCGACCTGCTCGCGCTCGGCGGCCGGCAGCCGCGCAGCGGCGCGCACGAGCGCCTGCCACCACACGTCGGGCGCGATTTCGGCCCAGCCGGGCTGCGGCGAAGACAACGCATAGGGTTCGCTCGCAACCGCGCGCTCGACGCCGTCGGCATCGAGCGTGACGAGTTTGACGGAGCCGGTACCGAGGTCGATTCCGAGCAGGCGCATGGCTGAATGGCGTAGTCGAGTAAACGGATGTCGATGATAGCGGGATCGCGGCACACGCCCCCGATTTGCGCCGCGTTTGCCGCCGCGGTAATGCGAAAACGCGGCCGCGTGCGGCGGGCTTCACGAGGCTGCATCTTGCGCGTGAAAACGGCCGCTCGCGGGTTAACCCGGCGCGATTTTTCGCAGGTCGTTTTTGCCACTATGCCGGCGCGCCGATACACACCATAAAGCCGACGATATTTGACATGGGGGCCCGCACTATTTTGAAGGGCTATAAAACCGGGGAACCTCACTCCAGCGGTGTTTCCCGATGATCTTCCCCCTGTTGCATGCCGAACCGGCATATCGAACCTGCAAAGAGCGGAATAGAACCCAGTGCTCTTGTTGCGATGGTGCATTCCGCATAACTTCGTACCACCCCGAAAACAAGATCATGGAGTGAGACAGATGCAATCGAACACGGTCCATCCGTGCGATGAGGTGCTGCCGACCGGCAAGCTTGTAACGCTTGGTCTGCAGCACGTCCTCGTCATGTACGCCGGCGCCGTCGCAGTGCCGCTTATCGTCGGCGGCGCGCTGAAGCTGCCGAAAGACCAGATCGCGTTCCTGATCAGCGCCGATCTGTTTTCGTGCGGCATCGCCACGCTGATCCAGACGCTCGGCCTGTGGATCTTCGGGATCCGCCTGCCCGTCATCATGGGCTGCACGTTCGCCGCGGTCGGCCCGATGATCGCGATCGGCACCAACCCCGGCCTCGGCATTCTCGACATCTTCGGCTCGACCATCGCGGCCGGCATCATCGGCATCGTGCTCGCGCCGATGATCGGCAAGCTGCTGCGGTTCTTCCCGCCGGTGGTGGTCGGCACCGTGATCGCGGTGATCGGGCTGTCGCTGATGGAAGTCGGGATCAACTGGGCCGCCGGCGGCGTCGGCAACCCCGAATACGGCAGCCCCGTCTACCTCGGCCTGTCGCTGCTCGTGCTCACGCTGATCCTGTTGATCAACAAGTTCGGCCGCGGCTTCCTCGCGAACATCTCGGTGCTGCTCGGCATCGTCGCCGGCTTCGTGATCGCGTTTGCGGTCGGCCGCGTGAATACCGACGGCGTGGCGCTCGCACCGTGGGTGGGCTTCGTGATGCCGTTCCACTTCGGCCTGCCGCACTTCGACCCGCTGTCGATCGCGACGATGGTCACGGTGATGTTCGTCACGTTCATCGAATCGACCGGCATGTTCCTCGCGGTCGGCGACATGGTCGATCGTCCGGTCAACCAGGACCGCCTCGTGCGCGGCCTGCGCGTCGACGGCCTCGGCACGCTGATCGGCGGCATCTTCAACTCGTTCCCGCACACGTCGTTCTCGCAGAACGTCGGCCTGATCGGCGTGACGGGCGTGAAGAGCCGGTACGTCTGCGCGACGGGCGGCGTGATTCTCGTGCTGCTCGGCCTGTTTCCGAAGATGGCGCAAGTCGTCGCGTCGGTGCCGCCGTTCGTGCTCGGCGGCGCGGGCATCGTGATGTTCGGGATGGTGGCGGCAAACGGCATCAAGGTGCTGTCGAAGGTCGACTTCGTGAACAACACGCACAACCTGTTCATCGTCGCGGTGAGCGTCGGCATGGGCCTCGTGCCGGTCGTGTCGCCGCACTTCTTCTCGAAGCTGCCGCCCGCGCTCGCACCGATCCTGCACAGCGGCATCCTGCTCGCGTCGGCCTCCGCCGTGATCCTGAACATCGTGTTCAACGGCGTGAAGGGCGAGAAGGACGCGCGCTGCGAGATCCGCCGCGCAGGACATGACTTCGACGGGCGCCCGGCCGACGTGCATCACTGATCGGTCCGCGCCGGACGCCCGGCGCGACACGGCAAACGAAAAACGCCACGGCAAGCCGTGGCGTTTTGCTTTGCTGCGGAGAACCGCAGCGGGGATGATGGTAATGCCGGTGATCGCGATGCGGTCGCGACAAACCGGCCGCCCAAAAAGAAACGCCACGGACTTTCGTCCGTGGCGTTGTCGCATCCGGGGACCGCGACTTCAGCGAACCGGTGCGGTCGCCCGCCCCTGCCCGCCGTCGTGCTTACCCGTTCGTCGCGGCCGCCGACGCAGGCGCCGGTGCGGCCGCCTTGTCGTAGTCGACCGTCTGGTCCGGCGCACGCGGCGTCTCGCCGGCTTGCTGGATCCACCCGCCGCCCAGTGCGCGGTACAGGTCGACCAGGTTCGTCCAGCGCGCCAGACGCGCGTTGATCAGCGACTGCTGCGCGGTGTACAGATCGGTTTGCGCGGTCAGCACCGACAGGTAGCTGTCGACCCCGTTCTTGTAGCGCAGGTCCGACAGATCGAAACGACGCTGCTGCGCGTGCTCGTTGCGCTGGAGCGCGGCGATCTGCTGGTCGTACGTGCCGCGTGCCGCCAGCCCGTCCGACACTTCGCGGAACGCCGACTGGATCGCCTTCTCGTAGTTGGCGATCTCGATGCGCTTCTGCACGTTCGCGAGGTTCAGGTTCGCGATGTTCTGCCCGCCCTCGAAGATCGGCATCGTGATCTGCGGCGCGAACGACCATGCGGCCGTCCCGGCCTTGAACAGCCCGCCGAGCGTCGGGCTGCCGGTGCCGAACGCGCCCGTCAGCGAGATACGCGGGAAGAACGCCGCGCGTGCCGCGCCGATGTTCGCGTTCGCGGCCAGCAGCGTCTGCTCGGCCTGCATCACGTCGGGGCGACGCGTCAGCAGGTCCGACGGTAGGCCGGCCGGCACGTCCGTCAGCAGGTTCTGCGCGTCGAGCGGCATGCCCGCGGGCAGATCGTCGGGGAGCGGCTCGCCGATCAGCAGCACCAGCGCATTCAATGCCTGCGCACGCGCGCGCGCCTGCGCCTGCTGGTTCGACAGCGCCTGCTCGACCACCGTCTGCGCCTGACGCAGCTCGAGCTCGGAGCCCGTGCCGTTGTCGAACTGCAGCTTGGTCAGGTCGTACGACGCCTGCGCGGTCTTCAGCGTGTTTTCCGTGACCTTCAGCAGGTCGTCGGTCGACAGCAGCGTCAGGTACTGATCCGCGACCTGCGACACCAGCGAGATCTCGGTGGCCTGCCGTGCATACGACGTCGACAGGTACTGCGCGAGCGCCTGGTCCTTCAGGCTCTGCACGCGGCCGAACAGGTCGAGCTCCCACGACGCGGACAGGCCGACGTTGTAGGCGCGCGAGATGTACGGCGCACCGGTCTGCGAAAGGCCCTGCGGCACGCGCTGGATACTGCCGGTGCCCGTGCCGTCGAGCGTCGGGAACAGGCCGGCGCGCGTGATCTGGTACTGCGCGCGCGCCGCCTCGATGTTCAGCACCGCGACGCGCAGGTCGCGGTTGTTCTTCAGCGCGATCTCGATCAGCCGCTGCAGGCGCGGATCGACGAAGAATTCGCGCCAGCCGATGGCGGTCGCCGCCTGGCCGTTCGCGCTGCGCGCGCCGGCAGCACCCGGCTGCGTCGCATAGACGCCGTCGGCCGGGTACGCCTGCGCGACGGGCGCGTCGGGCCGCTTGTAATGCGGCGCCATCGTGCAGCCCGTGGCAAGGAGCGCGACCGCGATTGCAGTCAAAGCGTGTTTTTGCATCATCACTGTCCCTTGTTGCCTTCGTCGCCGTTGCCCGGCTTCTCTTCGTGGTGCGAGTGCTCCTGAGCCAGGCGCAGCGCCTCGTCGACGTCTTCCTTCTCGCCGCTGAAGATCGCTCGAATCTTCACGAAGAACATCGGGATCATGAAGATCGCGAGGAACGTCGCCGTGATCATCCCGCCGATCACGCCCGTGCCGATCGCGTGCTGGCTCGCCGAACCCGCGCCGTTACTGATCGCGAGCGGCATCACACCGAGAATGAACGCGAGCGACGTCATCAGGATCGGACGCAGCCGCAGGCGCGCCGCTTCCAGCGCGGCCTCGATCGGCCCCATCTTCTCCGTCATCTGCAGTTCGCGCGCGAACTCGACGATCAGAATCGCGTTCTTCGCGGACAAGCCCACCGTGGTCAACAGGCCGACCTGGAAGAACACGTCGTTCTCGAGGCCGCGCATCGTCGCCGCGAGCAGTGCGCCGACGACGCCGAGCGGCACCACCATGATCACCGAGAACGG
>Ga0207678_10002541_pt1 | contig 16635 bp, 12 predicted proteins | sample KBSC63metaG_FD_184319 | JGI IMG/M metagenome (GOLD analysis project Ga0207678, IMG submission 184319) | Corn rhizosphere microbial communities from Kellogg Biological Station, Michigan, USA - KBS C6-3 metaG (SPAdes) (version 2) | ecosystem: Host-associated > Plants > Roots > Rhizosphere > Soil ...
GTCTGGTCGGCCGATGACGTCCTCGACGCCTGCTATGCCCTCTCCCTCGCCCACCTCGCGCCGCCGCGGGCCGCGCTGCTCGACGAGGGGTTTCCCGCGGGGGTTCCGGCCGCGCTGCCTCGGCTGCCCGCCGTCGTGCCGGTGCCGCCCGAGCCGCCTCGCCGAACGCCCGACCCGGCCGTCGAGCCGCCGGTGGGGGTGGACCTGCCGCGCGGGCCCGTCTCCGCCGTCTTCCCGCGGCCGCGGCCGATCCGGCAGGTTCCGTGGGGCCTCCTCTTCGTGCTCGCCGTCCTCGTCGCCGTCGGGGTGGTGGCCGCGGTGTTCGTCGCCCAGGTCTTCCACGGCTCTTGACCCGATCGATTCGCTTCAGATAGACCAACTGCACCGTTTCCCCGGCGCGTCCGCTGGGCACCTCCCGGTAGACGTGAAAGGGGTTCACGATGCCGCGCACCCGAGCGCTTGTCCTTCTCGCCGTCCTCGCAGGCTCGTCGCTCACCGGGTGCAAGCTCGCCGACGAGCTGGCGTCCGGGGCCGGTCCCGTGACCGACGCACCCGGCACGGTCGCCGCCCCGCCGATCCCGCCCGCCCAGGCGCGGACCGAGCTCGCGGCCCTCAAGGTCGCCGTGCGCGGCACCATGGACGGCTACAGCCGCGACGAGTTCCCCCACTGGGACAAGGTCGACGCCAACTGCGACGTCCGCGAGCAGGTGCTCAAGCGCGACGGCAAGGACGTCAAGACCGACGCGCAGTGCGCCGCGAAGTCCGGCACGTGGGTCAGCCCCTACGACGGCGAGACCTGGCACAAGGCGTCCGATGTGGACATCGACCACATGGTCCCGCTCGGCCAGGCCTGGATCAGCGGCGCGAAGAGCTGGACGCGGGAGCGGCGTGAGCAGTTCGCGAACGACCTCGTCCGACCGCAGCTGAAGGCGGTCACCGACAACGTCAACGAACAGAAGAGCGACAAGGCCCCGGACGCCTGGAAGCCGCCGCTCGTGTCGTACTGGTGCACCTACGCCACCGACTGGATCGTCGTGAAACGCAACTACGGCCTCACGATCACCGTGCCCGAGAAGAAGGCGCTGGAGATGATGCTCGACCGCTGCTAGAACGAGCGGGCCGCCGCCACCGCCTGCGCGGCATAGGACTGTCCGAACAGGACAGTGTGCACCAGCAGCGGGAACAGCTGGTGCAGCCCGATCCGGTCACGGCAGCCGTCCGTCAGGGGCGACGCCTCGTCGTAGGCGGCGACGACGCGGTCGAGGTGCGGGCAGCCGAACAGGTGCAGCATCGCGAGGTCCGTCTCGCGGTGCCCGCCGTGGGCGGCGGGGTCGATCAGCCACGCCTCGCGCCCGTCCCACAGGACGTTGCCGTTCCACAGGTCGCCGTGCAGCCGCGCGGGCGGTTCGGCCGAGGCCGGGATCCGCGCGCACGCCCGCTCGAACAACGCCGCTTCGGACGAGCCTAACGTGCCCGCGTCCACCGCGAGCCGGACGTAGGGCAGCACGCGATCGGAGGCGTACCAGGACGCCCAGTCGTCCGCCGGGACGTTGGCCATCGGCGCCCGGCCGATCCACGCGTCCGCAGGTCCGTCCGGCGGCGGCGCGCCGAACGCCGGGGCGCCCGCGGCGTGCACCCCGGCCAGCCCGCGGCCGAAGCGTTCCGCCGCCGGGGCCGACGGGCGACCGGCGGCGACGCGGTCGATGACGAGCTGGTCCCGGTCGTGGCTGCGGACGACCGGCACCGGCACCGTGCCCGCCGAAGCCAGCCAGCGCAGGCCCGCCACCTCGGCCGCCGTCGCGCCGGGCGCGTGGCCCCGCTTGACCACCACCTCGCGGCCGTCTCCGGACTCGGTCATGTCCGGCACGGTACCGGCGCGCTACGGTGGTTGCCGGAGACAGGGGGAGACGACGGTGACGGTGCAGGTCCGGGAACTCGAACAGCTGCTCGGGACGCTGGCGGAGGTCCAGCGTTCGGAGGCGCGCGACTACTCGTCGTTCAGCGTGCGCGGTGCGCGGTTCGGCTACTTCTGGCCGCGGACCCGGACCGTCGGCCTCAAGCAGCTGGTTTCCGAGCAGCTGGCGCTGGTCTCGGAACGGCCTGACGTGTTCGAGGTGCAGTTCACCGCCGGCGGCTTCGGCTGGGTGGTGGTCCACCTCGACGGCATCGACGCCGACGAGCTCGCCGAACTCCTCTACGAGGCCTGGCGGCTCTCCGCCCCGGACGACCTCGTCGCGGAGGTGCCCTTCACCAGGATCGCCCGCGCGTAGAGCAGGTCGAACCCCTGCCGCTGCGCGTTCTGGTGCGACTTCGACCCGGGCTGCGTCGTGACGACGGCGAGGTCGCACCCGGCCTCGGCGGCCGCGGCGAGCCGCGCCCGCAGCAGGGCCGTCTGGACGCCGCGGCGGCGGTGGGCGGGCACGGTCGCGGCGCCGCCGAACTGCGCGATCCCGTCGGTCACCCGGAAGAACGCGCCGCCGGCGAACTCGCCGTCCCGTTCCGCGGTGTACCGCCGGACCCCGGTCATGTCCCGCAGTGCGTTCACGATGATCTCGCGGGAGAGGGCCTCGTGCGACGGCAGGCCTTCGGTGTCGGTGACCGTGGAGGCGTCGGCGATGGCGGCCAGCCAGGTCTCCACCTCGTCGTCGCGGCACGGCCGGACCCCGTCGGCTTCCACGGGCCCACCGAGACGCCGTCCGAGCACGTTCTCGTACCCCTCCAGCCGGTAGCCGCGCGCGGTCAGGAACGCCCCGACGGCCGGATCGGCCAGGTGGCACAGTTCGACCGGGACCGGCGCACCCAGCTCGGCGAAGGCTGCTTCGACCTCGTCGAGTCCCTCGGGCAAGCCCGCGAAGCCCAGCCCGGCGACTTTGTTGAACGGTGAGCCCGCTTCGGCGAAGGTCGCGACACCGCCGGCGAGCGGGCGCGTGAAGCCGGCAGCGAGCCGCACCTGAGCGGCGTCGCAGCACGCGGCGAGGAAGCGCACTTCCGCGCGTTCGATGCGTTCCGCCAGCGCGACATCACAGAAAAGCCGTTCCCCGTCCACGTCCCCACACTGGCGGACGCGGACGGGGAACTCCAACCGGTTTTAGCCCTCCACGCGGTGCGAAGCCCAGAACGACGTCAGGTCGGTCGACCCGGCCGCCGCCTGCGCCGCGGCCTTGAACTCCGCCGTGGTCGACACGCCGTACCAGTGCGACTGCGCGTACGACTTCAGCAGGTTCGCCATCGCCGTGTCGCCGATCAGCCGCCGCAGATCGTGCAGCGTGCACTTGCCGTAGTTGTAGACCACCGTCGAGTACCGGGACGAATGCGCGTCCCAGTAGGCCATCGAGTTGGTCAGCTTCTCCGCGCTCGACTGCCACGTGATGCCGCAGCCGCTGCCGGTGACCCCGCGGTAGAGGTCGGTGGCGTAGTCGGTGAAGCTCTCGTCCAGCCACGGCGAGTTGTACTCGTCGTCGCCGACGATCCCGTAGAACCACTGGTGGGCGATCTCGTGCGGCAGCGCCACGTTCGACACCAGGTCGAGCACGAAGCCCGGGTACTCCATGCCGCCGAACCAGAAGTTGTTGTCCAGCACCACATCGAGCTCGCCGTACGGGTAGTCGCCGAACCGGCCCGAATGCACGTCGACGGAGTCCGCGGCCAGCGAAAGCATCGAGTTCGCACTGCTGGTCGAGATCCCGCTGACCGAGTAGACGTTGACCCGCACGCCCTTGCCGGACGTCGTGGTGACCTTCGCGAACGGACCGGCGGCCCAGGCGAAGTCCCGCACCTTCGAAGCGACGGCGTGCGTGGTCGTCGTCGTGCCGCTGGTCGTCTCGGTCGACGTGCCGGTCGCCGGGGTCGGCAGCGACGTCGGGTGCACCAGCGTGACGTCGAAGTCGCCGATCACCGTGTAGAACGACTCGCCGTTGTTGGTGTACGGGTCGAGGTGCCAGCCCGCGCCGTCGCGGACCGCGAGCACCGGCAGCGCGTTGCCGATCATGTTGTACGCGCCGTCGTGGCCGAACCGGTCGGCGCCGCTGGGCACGACGATCTTCAGGTCGAACCCGATGGTCGCCGACTGGCCCTGGGCCAGCGGCGTGGGCAGCGTGATCTTCAGGGCCGTGCAGTTGACGCTCAGCGCGGACGGCGTGCCGCCGGTGACGTTCGTGACCGTGATCGGCGTCGTCGGGCAGGCGCCGTGGTAGTTGTCCCAGAGCCGCAGGTACACCTCGGGCAGCGCGGTCGCCGAGCCGTTGGTGAAGCCGACGCTCTGGTGCCCGGTCCAGGTGTCGCCGGCGGTGTTCGAGGTCAGGTTCACCGTGTAGGCGGGGTTGATCGGGGTGCGCGTCGAGTCGGCCGGGGCGGCCGAAATCGTCCACGTGAAGGTGGCGCTGCCGCCGTTGCCGGCCGGGTCCTTCGCCGTCACGGTCACCGAGGACGTGCCCGCGGTCGTCGGGGTCCCGGTGATCTTGCCGGTGCTCGCGCCGATCGTGAGGCCGGCGGGCAGTCCGGTGGCGCTGTAGGCGAGCGCGTCACCCTGCGGGTCGCTCGCCTGGATCTGCAGCGACGCGGCCTGGCCGACGGCACCGGTCTGGGCGCCCGGCGAGGTGACGACCGGCGACTGCGAGGTCCCGGTCGTGGTCAGCGAGATGTCGTCGAGGACGAAGTTGGTCGCCAGGCTGGAATCCTCGGTGCCGGTGATCTTCAGCGCCACCGTCTGGCCGAGGTAGCGGGAGACGTCCACGGTCCGCTGGACGTAGCCGGTGTTCTTGTCCAGGTTGGAGTAACTGGCCAGGGTGTCGGCACCGGCCTGGACGACCAGCTTGTCGTACTTCGTGCTGGTCGTCGTCTCCTTGGTGTCGATGTGCGACCACCACGAGAGTGTCGCCGAGGCGCAGGCGGCGGGGAGCGTCAGCGACTGGGACAGGGTGTCGGTGTGCGTGCTGCCGGTGCCGTCCAGGCGGGCGAGCATCGTCCCGCCGTGCGCGGGTTGCGCCGTGGTGGCGGCGGTGATGACGCCGCTGGTCTGGGTCCACGGCGTGGTGCCGCTTTCGAACCCGCCGTTGCCGACGATCTGGTCGCCGCAGACCGCGGCGGCCTCGGCAGGCGTGGCGACGGCGACGGTGCCCAGCAGGCCGATGGCCGCGCCGAGCACAGCAGAAAGCACCCTCGATCTCATGAAGGTCGTCCTTTCCCGGCTCCGCCCGTGGGAGCCAGGAGAAGCGTCCTCTGCGCTCCGGATGGGCGGAACCCGCCAAGAGTCGGGTTCGGTGACCCTTTCGTCGTGTATGCGCGGCAACGTCCGGGTGTACGGATCTTGTACACCGCATTGCGAGCTTGGGTCCTTCCGACAGGGAGGACGACATGGCCCCGAAGTTCAAGGCGCTCACCGTGGCCGTCGGCGCGCTGCTCGCGCTGGCCGGCAGCGGCGTCGCGCACGCCGCACCGGCTGCGGTGCCCGCCGACGCCACCGGCATGGAAGCGATCTTCAACAACCCGCCCGAAAACGGCGACCGCGACCACTCGATCGAAACGCGACTGGTCCAGCTGACCAACGCCACCCCGGCCGGTGCGGAGATCCACATCTCCCTCTTCAGCTGGACCCGGCCGGCGCTCGCCGAGGCGGTCAAGGCGGCCCAGGCCCGCGGGGTCAAGGTGCGGATCGCGCTCGACGGTGCCGCCGACGACGACCCGGCCAACACCGCGATGCCGATCCTCAAGTCCGCCGGGCTGACCCAGCTGGTCTTCTGCGGCACCGGCGGCATCAACACCGGGTGCATCGCCCACGACGGCAGCCCGCACTCGATCAACCACGACAAGCTCTGGATGTTCTCCGAGACCGAGGGCAAGAAGGACGTCGTCGTCATCGGCTCGTACAACCTGACCACCGTGCAGGGCAACATGTTCAACAACGCCCTGCTCACCCACGGCGACCCCGACCTGTACGGCTTCTACGTCGGGCACATGCAGAAGATGCTGGCGCAGAAGAAGAACAACAACTACTTCGACGACGCCGGCTACCACAAGACGCTGACCACGATGGTCACCAGCTACCTCTCGCCGCGCGCCGACTCCAACGGCGGCACGTCGGAGGAGTTCGCCACCGACACGTGGGCGCAACTGCTGAAGTACATCACCAAGTACGAAGCCGGCTGCTCGCTCAACGTCGTGCAGGCCAACATCGCCGACTCGCGCACCCCGGTCGTCACCGAGCTGGCCCGCATCGCCAAGCTGGGCTGCAAGGTCCGGATCGTCTACGACGACATGGGTACCGCGGCGCTGGCCGCCCTCAAGGGCAAGGCGAACATCACGCTCAAGAAGTTCAGCACGACCGTGAACGACCGCGAGATCACCGTGCACTCGAAGTACATGCTCTACACGGGCAACTACAGCGAGAAGGCCGGCCGGCAGCTCGTCTTCACCGGCTCGCACAACATCTCCGGCGCGGCCCTGCGCGACAACGACGAAATCCTGATCAAGGTCGAGAACGCGGCGATCAGCGCGGCCTACCAGGACAACTTCGGCACCATCCTGGCCCGCGCCAAGTGCTCGGCCCCGGCCACCTGCTGACGCTCAGGCGGCCAAGCCCCCGAGGGTGCGTGCCGCCCGGGTTTCCAAGGGCCGGTAGCCGGCCTGGGCGGCGAGCCTGACCGCCGCTTCGCCGTGGGTGCGCGCCGCTTCGGCGTCACCCACGGCGAGCGCCGCTTCGGCGAGGCCGGTCAGCGCGGCGGCCTCGCACCACGTGAAGCTCGTTTCGCGGGCGATGTCCAGCGCGGCGGTCAGGTGCGGGACCGCGTCCCCGGGACGGTCCAGCCGGAGGCAGGTCTCCCCGAGCGAGGCCAGTGCCGACGCCTCGGTGCCGCGGTCGCCGATGCGGCGGGTCAGCTCCACCGCTTCGGCCGCGTCGGCCAGGGCCCGGGCGCCGTCGCCGGCCCGGGCCTCCATGACCGCGCGGCCGGACAGCGCCGCCGCTTCGCCGTACTGGTAGCCGAGTTCCCGGTTGGCGGCCAGCGCCCGCTCGTAGAACTCCACCGCGACCGCGTTCCCGAGGTCGCGGTGGACGTGCCCGAGGTCGACCAGCAGCACGGCCACGCTGAACCGCGCGCCGTCGCGTTCGGCGATCTCCAGTGCCCGGGCGAAGTGGCCGAGTGCGGCGTCGAAGTCGCCGACCTGGGCGCAGGCGAACCCCAGGTTGGCCAGCGCCATCGTGATGCCCGGCATGGCGGTTTCCTCGCACAGCCGCAGTGCTTGCAGGCCGCACGCGATCGCCTCGTGCGCGTCGCCGAGGCGCTGGAGCACGGCGCTGAGGTTGTTGAGCGCGGCCGCGCGGCCGGCCGGCCACTCCGCCGCCAGCCCGTCGGCCAGGACCGTCGTCAGGTGCTGCCGCGCTTCGGCGTAGCGGCCGCTGTTGACGCCGGCGAGCGCGATCGAGAGCCGCATCGCCGCCTGTGCCCGGTGTTCCCCGGCGGCCAGGGCAGCGGCCAGCGCCGTCGTGGCGGTGTCGATCCACTCCGTGTGGTGGCCGCGGTGGTGGAAGAACGCCCGCAGCGCGTCGGCCAGGTGCCACGCGTACTCGCGCGGGCCGTGCGCGGCCGCGTGCTCGACGGCGGCGGCGAGGTTCGGCCACTCCGTGTCCAGCCAGGCCAGCGCGCCCTCGGTGTCCTCGAACGGCTGCTCCGGCTCGGGCCGGGGGAGCCGGAGGAAGTGCGGGATCAGCAGCCGCCCCGCCGCGTCGGCCGTGGCGAGGTAGTGGTCGAACAGCCGTCGCCGCGCCGCGTCCCCGTCGGCGGCGGTGTCGTCGGCCGCGACCCGGCCGCCCGCGTAGCTGCGCAGCAGGTCGTGGAAGCGGTAGCGGCCGGGCAGGTGCCGTTCGACGAGGTTGGCCGCGGCGAGCGCCTTGAGCTGCCGGCCCGCCGGGCCTTCGGCGACCGCGGCGAGCCGGGCGGCCACCGGCGCGGTGAACGTCTGGCCCGGCACCAGCGCGAGCCGCCGGAACAGCAGGCGGTGCTCGGCGGGCAACGCCCGGTACGACACGGAAAACGCCGTCGTGACAGCGCTTTCTTCGGCGCCGTCGACACTCAGCCCGGCGAGCGGATCGCCGTCGGCCAGTTCCCGGGTCAGCTCGGCGATGCCGGACACCTCGCCGGCGCCGAGGTTGGCCGCGGCCAGCCGGAGGGCGAGCGGGAGATGCCCGCACAGCCGGGCCAGCTCCGCCGCCGCGGCCGGCTCGGCGGCGACCGCGGGCGGCCCGAGCACCGTTTCCAGCAGGTGCCGGGAGTCCTCGGCGGGCAGCACGGACAGCGGCACCGCCCGCGCGCCGGTGCGGGCGATGAGGTCGCCGAGCCGCTGGCGGCTGGTGATCAGCACCGTGCCCGACGACGGCAGCAGCGGCGTCACCTGGGCGCTGTTGCGCGCGTTGTCGAGCAGGACCAGCACCTGCCGGTCGGCCAGCAGGGAGCGCCAGAGCGCCGTGCGGCCGTCAGGGTCCGGCGGGATCGCGCGCGGGTCGGTGCCCAGCGCCCGCAGCAGCTGCGCGGCGGCGACGGCCGGGGTGAGCGGTTCGTGGTCCGGGTCGAACCCGCGCAGGTCGAGGTAGAGCTGCCCGTCCCCGAACCGGCCGCGGACGCGGTGCGCCCAGCGGACGGCGAGCGCGGTCTTGCCGACGCCCGCGGTGCCGGTGACGACCCGGATGTCCGGCCCGGGGCCGGCACCGGGCGGCTCGTCGAGCCGGGCCAGTTCGGCGGTGCGGCCGGTGAAGCCGCGCACGTCGTGGGGGAGTTGCGCCGGGCGCACCGGTTCCGGTGGCGGCTCGGGCGCGGGTTCCAGCGAGGGGTCGCCGGCGAGGACCGCGGCCTCGAGCCGGATCAGCTCCGGTGCCGGGTCGAGCCCGAGCTCTTCGACGAGCCGGGTGCGCAGGCCGCGGAAGGCGGCGAGGGCGGCGTCGGTGCGGCCTTCGCGGTGCAGGGCGAGCATCAGCTGGCCGACGAACCGCTGCCGCAGCGGGTGCGCGGCGACCAGCGTCGTCAGCTCGGCGAGCACGTCCCGGCCCCGGCCGAGCCGCAGCTGCGCGTCGATGCGGTCTTCCAGCGCGCTCCAGCGGGCTTCGTTCAGCCCCGCGAGCAGCCGCTCGGCGACGTCGCCGGACGCGGCCCCGGCCAGGGCGTCACCCCGCCACAGCGCGAGGGCCTCGTCGAGCAGCGCGATGGCGGTCTCGTCGTCGGCCGCGCGGGCCCGCCGGGCGAGGGCGGTGAAGCGGTGGGCGTCGACGGTGTCCGGGTCGGCGCGCAGGACGTACCCGTGCCCTTCGGTTTCGAGTCCGGGGCCGCCGGCGGCCCGGAACACCGCGCGCAGCCGGGAGATCAGCGCCTGGACGGTGTTGCGCGCGCTGGCCGGGGGATCGTCGGGCCAGAGCAGGTCGACGAGGGTGTCCCGGGCCACCGGGCGGCCGGCGTCGAGGAGCAGGACGGCGAGGACCAGGCGCTGCTTGCGGGAACCGAGATCGACCGGGGCGCCGTCCGCCGTCGCCTCGACGGCGCCGAGGACGCGGAACTCCACCCGCTCACCTCGCTTTCGTTCACCCGATCGTGGCGTGCAAGCGTACTGCAAGCCTGGTGCAGGTCCGGTCCGCCATCCTGGCCGGGCTGCAGGACACCATCCCGACGGTGTCCACGGCCGGCGCGTGCAACAGTCCGGGAACCGGCGGATTCGGCTGTCGTTTCACGGGCGGCGCGAGCTGGGGGTAGGACCACCACGGCGACCCCTCCACGGTCGCCGTGGTGGCCCTTTCGTGTTCGTTGCCCAGGGCAGCTTCCGCCGGGTGCGGTAGCTCCGGTGGCGGCCCGGCCAGGCGCGACGCAGAATGCGCGCATGCAGCCGACGGTCGTCCGGGTGGCGCGCCTGGCCGACCCGGCCGGGCCCGCCGACGGCGTCCGCGTGCTCGTCGAACGCCTCTGGCCGCGCGGCACCGCCCGCACGGCGGTGGTCCTCGACGGCTGGTACCGCGGCCTGGCCCCCTCCGACGAACTCCGCACCTGGTACGGCCACGACCCCGAGCGCTTCGCGGAGTTCGCCGAGCGCTACCGCGCCGAACTGCGCGAGCCCGACCGCGTGGCGGCCCTGGACCGGCTGCGCGAGCTGGCCGGAGACGGCCCGGTGACACTCCTGACCGCGAGCGGCTCCCCGTCGATCAGCCAGGCGGCGGTCCTGGCGGCGGTGCTCACCGGCGAGTGATCGGAGAGGCATCTCGCGTGATCGGAGGGGCATCTCGCGTGATTGGAGGGGCGGCACGGCGCTGGGTCAGGGGCGCCTCGACTCCGACGTCACCCGGACGGTCGCCGTCGCCGAGCCGAGCGTCTCGTGGCGGGCGGTCAGCGCGAGCGTCCCCGGCGGGCCGGCGAACGGCCGCAGCCATACCGCGGCCGCGCCGCCGGTCGCCCCGAAGTCCAGCGTCGGGTCGCCGACCAGCTCGCCCGGGCCGGTCAGCGTCAGCTTCACCTGGCCCGTCGTCCCCGCTCGCAGCGTTCCGAAGCGGTCGAGCGCCGCCACGACCACGCGGGTCGCGTCACTGCCGTCGGCGCGCAGTTCCGGGTCGTCGGGCACACAGCCGAGCACGTCCGAACCGCGGTCCCCGCTGAACCGGCGGGTGACGACGAGCCGCCCGCCCGCGTACCCGTCGAGGCGCAGCTGCGGCCGTTGCCCCTTCGGCACGACGAGGTCGGCCGCGAAGGGCGGGTACCGCAGGTGCGGGAACTCGGCGCGCCGGCTGCGGGCCTCGCCCGCGGGCCGGTCGTCGAGGAACAGCAGCAGGCGGTCGCAGTTGGACCAGATCGTCACGCCCGGCCCGGGGCCGGACGGCTGAGCCTTGAAGTCCCAGGCGAAGCCGGGCTCGAGGACCGCGCGCACCCGCGGGTCGACCTGCGAGGCGTAGAACGCCGCCGCGGGCTTCGGGATCCGGAAGATGTCCGACACCCCGGCGTACTTGGACCCGTCCACCGACCGCTGCCAGCCCGACGGGTAGTCGAACGCGCACCAGGCGAGCAGCCCGCAGTAGCGGTCGTCGGCGGCGGCGAGGTCGTGGGCCTTCGCGTGCAGTTCCGCCTGCTGCCGGACGGCCGTGGCGTCGGTGCGGCGGTAGGCGCGGGCCCCGGCGAGCGTGCCGATCGTCTCCGTCACCAGGTACGGCACCCCCGGCCGCGGCGGCCGCAGCCGGAACGGTGCCCCGCGCCGGGCGGTGTAGTCGTTGTAGGCCAGGACTTCGACGTCGTTGCCGGCGAATCGCCCGAGCGTGGTGCTGGCCAGCGCCCCGCTCGTCGGCCGGGACGGGTCGAGCTGGCGGGCGAGCCGTCCGGTCCGCTGGTACATCGCCGTCGTGCCGTTGGCCTCGTTCACCCGCGTGCCCCAGACGACGATGCTGGGGTGGTTCCGGTCGCGCACGACCATGCCTTCGACGTCCGCCAGGTTCCGCCGCTGCCAGGCGTCGTCCCCGACGTGGCCCCAGCCCGGGATCTCCTCCCAGACCAGCAGGCCCAGCTCGTCGCAGGCGTCGAGGAACGCGCTCGACTGCGGGTAGTGCGAGCAGCGGACCATGGTGCAGTTCAGCTCGCGACGCAGGATCTCGGCGTCGCGCCGCTGGACGCGGTCCGGCATCGCGCCGCCGGCGAAGGGGTACCACTGGTGGCGGTTGAGGCCGAACAGCTTGAGCCGCCGTCCGTTGAGGAAGAAGCCCTCGGTGGTGAACCGCGCGTCGCGGAACCCGGTGCGCACCACCCGCTGGTCGAGGGCGCGCTTCCCGGACTGGACGGTCACCACGACGTCGCACAGGGCGGGATCCTCGACGTCCCAGAGCCGCACCGCGTCGAGCCCACCGACGTCGAATTCGACCGTCCTCCCGCGCACCGCCGCGGAGCCGGTGGCGAGTTCGCGGCCCGCTTGCCGCACCGACGCGGTCACCTGCCCCACGACAGGCGCGTCGAGCGTGCAGGTCAGGTGCAGCGACCGGCCGGGGGAGAGGACGTCGACGGGCCGGGCGAAGACGTCGGCCAGCCGGATCCGGGGTACCGCGCCGACCGTGGCGGGGCGGTAGATCCCGGCGGGCTGGTAGAAGTCGATCACCGACGGCCCGCCCCGCGGCAGGTTGGGCGGCACGTCCAGCGCCCACCGCCCGTCGACGACCACGGCGAGCACGTTGTCGCCCGCCACGACGTCCGGCAGCTCCACCTCGAAGGGCAGGTAGCCGCCTTCGTGCGTGGCGAGCAGCTTGCCGTTGAGGTGCACCTCGGCGTTCGTCATGACGCCGTCGAAGCGGGCGGTGCAGCGTCCGGCCGCCGCGGCGGTGAAGTGCTTGCGGTAGATCCACCGGTCCTGCCAGGACGCCGGATCCCAGCCGGTCCACGAAAGCGGTGTGACGCAGTGGGGCAGCTGCACCGGCGACAGGTCGATCTCGTCGAAACCGAGCTCGGTGCAGCCGTCTTCGTACCGCCCGAACAGCCAGAAATCGCCCAGCCGCACGGCGTCCGGCCCGGGCGCGGCGTGCCCGGCCGACCCGGCGGCGACGCCGAGCAGCGCGGCCCCGCCGGCCGCGAGGAACCCACGCCGGGACAGCCGCGCCTGCGAGTCGGCCATCCGCGACCTCCGTGCTCGGGCTTCCCCGGTGTATCGCCGGTGGCCGGTAAGACGTCACAAACGATCAGGGGGTTGCTCAGCGCAGGGTCGAAGCGCGCACCACCAGCTCCGGGGTGAACACGACTTTCCGGTGTTCGTGGCCGGTTTCGGTCGCCTCCGCCAGCAGCAGCTCCACCGCCGTGCGGCCCAGGCGGCGGCGCGGCTGGCGGACCGACGTCAGGGGCACCGCGGCCGCCGCGGCGAACTCGATGTCGTCGTAGCCCACGATCGCCAGGTCGTCCGGGACGCTCATGCGGAGGTTCGCGCACGTCTGCAGCAGGCCGAGGGCGACCAGGTCGTTGGCGCAGAACGCGGCGGTCGGGCGGACCGCCGCCGGCAGGCCCGCCAGCCGCTGGCCCGCGCCGCGGCCGTCGGCCACCGTCAGGGCCGTGGTCGTCAGGTCGACGAGGTGGTCCGGACCGAGCCCGGCGGCTTCGAGGGCCCGCAATGCGCCGAGCCGGCGGTCGCGGACCTGGCCGACGGTCGTGTGGTTGCCGATGAAGGCGATGCGCTCGTGGCCCTGCTCCACGAGGTGCCGCACGGCGATTTCGCCGCCGTAGACGTCGTCGACCGCGACCGAGCAGTGCGTGGTGCCTTCGGGCGTCCGGTCGACGACGACCACCGGCGTGCCGCGGCGCGCGAGCTCGCCCAGCAGCGGGGCGTCCGGATCGATCGGCGTGATGAGCACGCCCTGGACGCGCTGCTGTTCGAGCCGTCCGAGGTAGGCCGCCTCCCGCGACGGCTGGTGCGCGCTGTTGCAGAGGAACAGCGACAGATCGCCCTCACCGGCGGCGTCCGCGGCGTCCTCCATGCCGGCCGCGACGTCGGTGAAGAACGGGTTGCTGCCGTCGAGCATCACGTAGGCCAGCACGCGGCTGCGCCCGGCCCGCAGCTGCCGCGCGGATTCGTTGCGCACGAAGCGGAGTTCGGCCATCGCGGCCTCGACCCTGGCCCGGGTGGCCGGGCTGACCCGGTCGGGCCGGTTGAGCACGTTGGACACCGTGCCGAGGGAGACGCCGGCGGCCGCCGCGACCTCCTTCATGCCGGCCACGCGCGGCTCGGCACCGGGCTCCCTGACGACCATCGAAACCCCCTCTTGGATGAGCCCTGTTGAAACGTAACATCACCGGGAATGACCTGGTGAAGATGCCGTTTGGCCACGCCTTCGCCGATGCATTGACTTCTCGTTCCGTCGCATAGTAGCTTCACCGCACCAGATTTGTGAAACCTTTCAATCCGGAGGTCGCGATGACGCGGCAGGACCCGGGCCGGGCCCCTCTGCTGGAGGTGCGCGGCGTGACGAAGTCGTTCGGCGCGGTCGCGGCCGTCGCCGGCGTGAGCTTCGGGCTGCACGCCGGGGAGGCCCACGCGCTGGTCGGGGAGAACGGCGCCGGCAAGTCCACGATCGTCAAGATGCTGGCCGGGGTGCACAAGCCCGACGACGGCACGCTGCTGCTGGACGGCGAACCGGTCGAGTTCGGCTCGCCCGCCGACGCGAAGGCGGCCGGCATCGCGGTCATCTACCAGGAGCCCACGCTGTTCCCCGACCTGAGCGTCGCGGAGAACATCGTGATGGGCCGCCACCCGCGCAAGAGCCTCGGCCGGATCGACCGGGCGGCGATCCGCGCCGAGGCCGAGCGCCTGTTCGCCCGCCTCGGCGTCCGGATCGACCCGGCCCGGCCCGCCAGGGGGTTGTCGATCGCCGACCAGCAGATCGTCGAGATCGCCAAGGCGCTCAGCGCCGACGCCCGGGTGCTGGTGATGGACGAGCCGACGGCCGCGCTGACCCAGATCGAAGTCGAGCGGCTGTTCTCCGTCGCGCGGACGCTGCGCCAGGAAGGCGCGGCGATCATGTTCATCTCCCACCGCTTCGAGGAGATCACCGAGCTCTGCCAGCGCGTGACGATCATGCGCGACGGCAAGCACGTCTCCACCGACGCCATCGAGGACGTCACCGTCGAGGAGATGGTCAAGCGCATGGTCGGCCGCGACCTCGACGCGCTGTTCCCCAAGCAGGACGTCGAACCCGGCGCGGTCGTCCTCGAGGTCGAGGGTCTGGCCCGCGAGGGCGTGTTCCGCGACGTCTCCTTCTCCGTGCGGGCCGGCGAAATCGTCGCGTTCGCCGGGCTGGTCGGGTCCGGCCGCTCGGAGGTCGTCCAGGCCGTCTTCGGGGTCGACGAGCGGGACGCCGGGGTCGTGAAGGTCGGCGGCAAGAAGCTCAAGCCGCACTCGTCGCGGGCCGCGATGGCCGCCGGGATGGCCCTCGTGCCCGAGGACCGGCGTCAGCAGGGCCTGATCATGGACCTTTCGATCGAGCGGAACGTGACGCTGCCGCGCTCGCGCGCCCTCTCCAAGCTCGGCTTCCTGACCGGCGCGAGCGAACGCCGGGAAGCGCGGCACTGGACCGAGCGGCTGCGCACCAAGTACCGGCGGCTCGGCGACCCCGTCGGCACGCTCTCGGGCGGGAACCAGCAGAAGGTCGTGCTGGCCAAGTGGCTGGCGATGGCGCCGAAGGTGCTGATCGTCGATGAGCCGACGCGCGGCATCGACGTCGGCACGAAGGCCGAGGTCCACCGGCTGATGTCCGCGCTGGCCGCCGAGGGCGTCGCGATCGTGATGGTGTCCTCGGAGCTGCCGGAGGTGCTGGGCATGGCCGACCGCGTGCTGGTGATGCGGGAGGGCCGGATCGTGGCCGAGCTCCCGCGCGCCGACGCGACCGAAGACTCGGTGATGTTCGCCGCGATGGGCCAGGGGGCCGCCGCATGACCGCGACGAAGGAGGCCGCCGTGACCGCGCAGCCGACCGTCCACTCCGGACGATCGTGGGCCGCGAACGTGTTCAGGGCCCGGGAATCCGGGATCGTCCTCGCGCTCGTCGTCCTGGTCGCGGTCACCGCGACGCAGAACTCCCGGTTCCTGTCCGGGCAGAGCATCCGCGACATCCTGCTCGGGACCGCGATCCTGGCGGTGCTCGCCGTCGGGCAGGCGATCGTGATGATCACCCGCAACATCGACCTGTCGGTCGGCTCGGTGCTCGGCCTGTCGGCGTTCGCCGTGGGCACGCTGATGAAGGACAACCCGGGCCTGCCGGTGATCGCCGCCATCCTCGTCGGGCTCGCCGTCGGCGCGGTGTGCGGGCTGGTCAACGGCGCACTGGTGCGCTTCGGCCAGGTGCCCGCGCTGGTCGTCACCCTCGGCACGCTCTACGCCTTCCGCGGGGTCAGCTACTTCTGGGCCGGCGGCCAGCAGATCAACGCCGACAAGCTGCCGGCGTCCTTCCTGGACTTCGGTACGGCGTCGGTGCTCGGCGTGCCGTGGCTGGTCCTCATCGCGGTGCTGGTGCTGGTCGCCGCCGGGATCGTGCTGCGCAGCTACCGCGCCGGGCGCGAGCTGTACGCGATGGGGTCGAGCCCCCAGGCCGCGCAGCTGGCCGGCATCCGGGTCGGCCGCAACACCAGCGCCGCGTTCCTGGTCAGCGGCGCCCTCGCCGGGCTGGCGGGAGTGCTGTTCGCCGCCCGGTTCGGCACCGTGGACGCGGCCGCCGGCACCGGCTACGAGCTCAACGTCGTCGCCGCGGCCGTCGTCGGCGGGGTCGCGGTGTTCGGCGGCAGCGGTTCGGTCTGGGGCGCGGGCCTCGGTGCACTGCTGCTGACCGTCATCGGCAGCGCGCTGGCCGTGCTCGACATCAACCAGTTCTGGCAGCAGGCGATCGTCGGCGCGCTCATCCTGCTGGCCATCGGCGCCGACCGGCTGGTCGCCGTCCGCGTGGCCAAGGCACTGAAGAAGAGGGATTCCCATGTCTGACCAGGGGAACCGGCTCGGCAGGCTGCTCAGCTGGGACGCCGCCGTCGTGCTCGTGACGGTGATCGTCCTGATCGTCGCCTCCGGCGCGGTCGAGAACTTCGGCACCAGCCGCAACTTCACCTTCCTGCTGCTCGACCTGCTCCCCATCGCGCTGGTCGCGCTGCCGATGACGTTCATCATCGTC
>Ga0207678_10002542_pt1 | contig 16626 bp, 15 predicted proteins | sample KBSC63metaG_FD_184319 | JGI IMG/M metagenome (GOLD analysis project Ga0207678, IMG submission 184319) | Corn rhizosphere microbial communities from Kellogg Biological Station, Michigan, USA - KBS C6-3 metaG (SPAdes) (version 2) | ecosystem: Host-associated > Plants > Roots > Rhizosphere > Soil ...
CCCTGCCAGGGATCGGCGGTGATCGTCGTGGCATGGGTTGCCGTGGTGTTCATCACTACCTGGCCGACGCCATTGCCATGATCGCGCGAATAATCGCCGGCGATGTAGATGCTGAAGTCGCTGCTCGGTTCAAAGCGCAGCGAAACGCGGCTCGCGACGGTGTTCTGGTCATCCATTCCGGTGCGCTCGATGTAGCCGTCATGTTTGATGAAGCCGACCGCGGCGCGCATCGCAATTTTGTCGTTGAAGGGAAGGTTGACGACGCCCTTCAGATCAACGGCGTCGTAATTTCCGTACTGCGCATCAAAATGCGCGCTGGTTTCAAAGTCCGGATGATTGGTGATGTAGTTGATTGCGCCGCCCGTCGCGTTGCGGCCGTACAGCGTGCCTTGCGGCCCCTTCAGGACTTCGATCCGCGCAACGTCGAGGAAAGCGCCGGAAAGCGCAGTGCCGCGCGCGACATAGGCGCCGTCGATGCTCTGCGCCACAGCCATGTCACCGAACGCGTTTATGATCTGCGCACCGATGCCGCGGACATAAATATTGTTCAGCCCGCCAAAGCCGCGACTGACCGACAGCCCCGGCACCAGCTTCACGAGGTCTACGGGCTTGGACACATTGGCTTCCTGAAGGGCGCCACCGTCCACTGCCTGAATGGCGATCGGCGTGCGCTGCAAGCTGCTCGACCGGCGCTCGGCAGTCACCACGATGTCGGCCAGCTGGCTGGATCCTTCCTGCGGCGACGCCGTCGATGACGCCGACTGCTGTGCAGCCTCCTGCGCGAATGCCTGACCAGAAGCGATCAGCGCAAGCGGTGCAGCGGAAACCCAGAAAATGGCCCTGAAGCGCTTTGGCATTTCATTCTCCCCTACTTCGCTGCTTCTGTGGACGGCCGGAGGATGTGCGCGAGCAGCGATTTATCAGTCCGAGCATTAGGCAAATGGCGCGGACTGTTCTTGTTTCTCATTGCGGCAAATCTATTCTCGCCGTGCGGCCCTTCACCCGGATGATGGAAGGGCTGTCCTCTGTAGGCACCGAGCATAAGACGGTGATGATCGACGCGACCTATCTGAAGGCGCACCGCACGGCATCGAGCCTGGCGGTAAAAAGGGGGATCTAGGGCGCCTGATCGGCCGCACCGAAGGCGGCATGAACACCAAGCTCCATGCCGTTACCGATGCGAACGGCCGCCCTTTGAGCCTCTATGGGGCCCGAGAATAGAACATATAAAGAACGCAAGGAAGGGGTGCCGGGTTGGGATATGCGCACCGCCTCACCGGCGCTCACAATATCGGGAAAGCCGAGCCCGGCACGGGATTCACCCGTCACCCGCAGCAATTGATCCGGGGCGGTGGTGGCGTCGCGCACAGCCTAACCGTCCATCGCCGCGGTCGGCTGACCCCACAGGCGGCCCTTGCCGCTTCCTTCGAGCCTCAGTTGCCGGATGCGGTGTCGCTGGATGCGACTTCCTCCTGAAGCCACCTGCGGAAGCGAAGCACGCTGGGAGAATTCCAGCGATCTTCCCGCGCAAGGATTGTGTAGGCGCCGAAACGGATCGGACGAAAGCTGCCATTGGCGGGGATGATTTCCACCAGCCGTCCCGCTTCAATATCGTCGCGCAGCAGCCAGCGGTTCGCCAATGCCACGCCATGGCCCTGGCGTGCTGCCGCCAGCGTAAGGTGAGCGTGCCAGAGGCGCGACCCCCCGATCCGATCCGGCACTCTGACGTCATGACCCAGCAGCCAGTGCCGCCATTCCAAGTCGCTTTCCTCATGCAGGAGCGGCAGGGAAAGGAAATCCTCGGCACTGTCGATCGGCTTCAAGTTTGCGGCGCACGCGGGGCTTGCCACGGGGAAAACCGTGGGACGAACGAATTCGAAGCGCCGTACGGACTTGGGCAGTGCCGCTTCTTCCCATTCGCGCAAATAGCGGATGTCCGTATCGACCAGATTTCCCCGGAAATCGGGGCTATGGTCGGAGGGGCGGAAGTCGACGTCTATGTCGCTATTCTTGCTGATGAAATCGCCCAGGTGATCGCTCAGCCACAGGGACGCGAAGCCCGGAATGCACTCGATGCTGAGTTAAGGTCGCCGCCCCTGCTCATCAACATGCTCGTCGCGCTGGCGATGGCCCCCAGGGCAGAGGAAATCTGCTCGTGATATGTGCTGCCCAGCTCGGTCAGCGAATAGCCCTTCGCATTTCTCGTCAAGAGTTGTGCGCCGACCCACGCCTCCAGTGATCGTATGTGGCGGCTGACGACAGCATGGTCCACCGTCAGTTCTTTCGCGGCGCGGCGGATGCCATGTAGCCGGCCAACGGCTTCGAAGGCTCGCAGCGCCGCCAGTGGCGGGTAGTCTTTCGGGTTGGCCACCAAACCTCCTTAATCCACCAGAACGACCTTTCGATTTCACGGCCCACCCCGGTTATAATGGAGAAGTCACCAATGTGCCCGCGGCGTCTTTGCGCTGACCCCCTACCCAAACTCGGCTGAGAGAGGATCGGCGGCAAAGCGCCGGCCGGTCCGAACATCGTTGATGATATGGCTACGATGCAGGCAGCCGCTGACGGTCAGCGGGGCTTTATGTTGAACACGGTCTCCGCGTTTGTCTGGAAAAACTGGCGCTTTTCCTCAAAACCGATCGGCAAATTGTCTTGGACGCGCACCTCGTCCGCCACATACTGATATGGGTAGTCCATCGCGTACATGACGCGATCCGTACCCATGACCTTCTGGCAGTAGAGGATCGTGTCGGTCCACGGCATGCCACTGGTCGTCAACCAGAAATTCTCCTTGAGTACCTGGAGCGGGGAGCGGTCCAGCTTGATCGTGCCCTTGCGGCCGGCCGGCACCGAGGCCGTGTGCCAGAAGTCCATGCGGCGGATCCAGAAAGGCAGAGCCTCGCCAAGATGCCCCGCCACGACCCGCAGCCGGGGGAACCGATCGAACACGCCGGCAGTAATCAGTCGCGTCAGGTGCAGTCCGGTTTCGACGCCGAAGCCGAAGATCGCCGCTTCGAGCGCCCGGTCCAGAAAAGGCTGGATGAGCTGCTTCGAAGGCGTGTTGGGATGGATGTACAGCGGCACGTCCATCGCCTCGATCACCTCGAGGATCGGCCAGAAGTCGGCCTCATCCAGATAGCGGCCCTGAACGTGCGAATTCACGATCACACCCTTGAACCCGTGCTTCGTGACGGCGCGCTCGACCTCCCGCACGGACTCGTGGACGGCTTGCGGCGCGATGGCAGCCAAGCCGACGTAACGGTCCGGATGCGCGGCTACAGCCTCCCCCAACTGGTCATTGGCATCGATCGCCATGGCCGCACCCTCGGCCGGCTCGAAGATCTGGACGCCGGGACATGTGATGCCGAGGATCTGCATATCGATGCCGGTAGCATCCATGTCGGCGATGCGGCGGTCGCCCAGATCCTGGATACGCTCCCGGAGCAGTCGCGCTCGCTCGCTGGGGCCACCATAGAAGCCCCAGAGGCTGTAAAAGCCCGGATCGTCGATCGACCGATCCTCCATGATCTTCATGAAGCGGTCCATCAGCTCGGGCGGACAGAATGCTTCCTCGGTCGCGATGCGGAGGTAGCCGCGATCGCCGCCGGTGCGGAGCGGATAGTCTGTGTTTGTCATGCTGATCCTTCCTTTGATGCCGTTCGATCGGCCAGTGGGTTTAGGTTAACCCGTAATGTGCGGGGCGAATGGCGTGGCTACCGTTGCTCGCGCGCCGATCGGGTGCGTCGGAAGGGTTCCGCCCGGTCCCCTCATTGCAATGTCGCCCCCGGCGCCCCGGTGATCAGGTACGCGCCCATTCTGTACGTATCAGAAGCATGTATATTGAGTAATCAACAATCTCAAGCTGAATTGAAATTGCGTTCGAACAGTACTCCGCGTGTGGAACTCAGCGGGCTCGCATCATGCGCTCGACCACCTCCCTGGGTGCGGGGACACCACGGATGCGCTGCGTCTCCGGATCGCGCGCCGCCCAGACCCGCTTCTCGTAGCCCGCAACGGCCAGCACGCTACCGTGCAGCAGATCATGACGGATCTCGAAGCTCGATCTGCCCCACCCCGCCACGAAGCTCCTGATCGTGACGGTGTCACCGAATGTTGAGGGCAAATGGAAAGAAGCGTTGGTCGCGATCATCGGATAGCCGATCATGTCGAAACGCTCGAGCATTTCATGCTTCGGATAACCCGCCGCGGCGAAGAGATGGATCGTCGACTCGTTGAACATGTCGAAATACCGTGGATAGTATACGATCCCGGCGGGATCGCACTGTCCCCACTCGATGATGAACGAACGCTCGGCGAAGAATCCGACCTTTTCCGAGTCGAACTCCTTCATCTCCTGCCCAATCATCGATTCTCTTCCTCTCCACCCCGTCGGCGACGCAGCCGTGCCCCGACTTCCCTGGCAGTCTAGTCATTTCCATTGATCCGTCAATAAATTATGGTGGCCGCATTTAGTGTCGACACATGCCGGGTCTCCAAGCCGCCGGGATCCATGCTGTCCTTGGCCCTTCATAATGCAAGCGTGAGGATTGACAGCGCTTGACCAGCAAGAATAATGCTAAATCAATGAAATTTTGCAACACACCGGGTTCGCGGATAGACCCTATACTCCGGCCGATCGCTGCATGGAGGATAGCAGCTCTGGTCCACCTGCCCGATCAGAGAAGGGTCTCTTGAGCATGTCGTCGGACAGAATCATGCACCGTCGAGCGGGACTGGCGGCCCTGCTGATCGGCGCGCTTGTCGCTCCGGCCAGCGCGGAGCAGCCGCATGGTGCGCGGACACAGGCCGCAGCGCCGCCTCTCGCAGAGCGGCTTCCCCCCGCCAGCCAAATGTTCGTCTTCTGGCCCGACGATGTCCGCCCGGCAGGGTTTCGAAACATGGCGAAGCTCTACGTCGCCGCGCCCGTCGCGCGCGGTCCGCGCATCACCCCCCTGCCCGTGTCCAAACTGACGCTGAAGGCCAGCTATCGCGAAAAGGGGCGGATTCGCACCATCGCAGACTATATGGCGGACAATCACACCGCCGGGCTGCTCGTGCTCCATAGAGGCAGGATCGTGCTTGAACGCTACGGCCTGGGCCTCGGAAAGGACAAGGTCTGGGTCTCGAACTCGGCCGCCAAGTCTTTCACCTCGACCCTGGTGGGTGCTGCGATCAAGGACGGCAAGATCGGCAGCGTGGACGATCCGGTCACGAAATATGTTCCGGAGCTGCGCGGCAGCGCCTGGGACGACGTGACCATCCGTCACGCTCTGACGATGAGCACCGGCATCGAATATAAGGAGATCTACGGCCAAGGCGGCGATGGTGGGCGGATCACCGGGCTCGCGGTGCCGGACGGCAGGCCGGTGCCGGAAGGTGTCGACCTCCTCACCTTCCTCGCGAAATCGAAGCGCCTCACCTCGGCGGGCACCACGTTCAACTACGCGTCGAGCGTCTCCCGGCTGCTCGGCGTCATCGTCGCCAACGCCACCGGCAAGCCGCTCAACGCATATCTGTCCGAAAAGGTCTGGGTGCCGGCCGGCATGGAGCATGACGCAAGCTGGATCGTCGACGGCGCGGGCCGGATAATGAGCAGCGGCTTCCTCAACGCCACGCTGCACGACTATGCGCGATTCGGGCGGTTCTTCATGCTCGGTGGAAAAGATGAAAACGGCAGATCCGTACTGCCCGATGGCTGGGTGGCAGAGGCCACATATCCGACGCAGGTCGCCGACGCGGACGGCACGGGTTACGGTTACCAGTGGTGGGTCACCGAACTGGTGGAGCTGATGGCCGGCTGGAACGGTCTCTTCACGGATGCCGACGGGGATGGCCGTTACGACGATCCCGGTCTGGTGGCGTTCGAGGCCTGGCTGCCGATCGCGCAACAAGCATTGGTGGGCTCCGTCATCGGCGACTGGTGGCACCGGATCGACGACTACAAGCACATAAAGTACCGCACGAGCCTCCTTCTGCGGGTGATAGAGGGCAAGGATGCCGCCACGCCCGCGAAGTTCGACTTCCTGCAGGGACGGGATCGTGACGCGGTGTTGCGCTCGACGCTGACGACCACCTTGGCCAAGCTCCGCGCGGACTTCGGTCAAGGGCCCCTGCGCGGGCTTCGCCAGCCCGTCTACTACCGCTATTTCGACCCCTCGAAGAAGGAGTCAAGCCGGCCCACCGCGCCAGTTGACGGCTTTTTCGATCATGGTGACGTCGAGCTGCCCGCCGCGATGCGCGGACTCGCCCCGCTTTCGTGCGGGACAATGGCGGCAACGAGTGGGTAGCCTTCATGGAGCTGGCCAAGGATCGGCGCGAGATGCTGAGCGTCGTGGACGCTGGCGGCCAAAACCTCTTCATCGATCCGCAAGGACGCGGCAATCCTCACCTCACCGATCAGATCCAGCGGCACGTCGATCTCGACCTGAAGGTAATCCCGCTCGATCAAGACAGCGTGCGCGCCGCGACCGAGGCCACGCAAACGCTCGACGTGCCCTCCCTCCCGGCTGAGGCCGTGTCCCGGCCGCGCTCTCCCGCACCGACCGGTGGACGCTGAGGCAGCCGCAGCTCCTGCCGGTGGCGCGGCAGGCGATCGCGGTCGAACACGATTACTGCCTTGTGATGCACACGGATTTGCTGCGCACGCCGCGCGTGCGCGCCGTCGTCGACTTTCTTGGGCGGCCCTGATTGGCGGGATGCGCGACCGTCTCTGATCGCCTGCCTGTTGTCGAGAGGCGTCCGCGTCACCGCCGCCTACTTGATCGCGTAGTAGCGGAACAGCGAGTGGTCGGGCTCGTCGTCCGGAGTGATCCGCGGCCGGCGCTGTCCCACGCCCACGATCACGGTGCGGTTCAGCCACTCGTGCGGGCCATCAGGGGCACGGAAATAAGGCGTGCAGCGGAAATAGCGTGGGAGGGGCGGCCGTCCAGGCCGCTCCAACGGACCGTGTACGTAGCCAAGATTGCGTATGTAGATGCGCGCGCCGTCATCCGCCTCAATCATGTAGTGGGCGTTGAGCTCCACGACGCCATCGCTGCGGATCGTCGGCCAGTCGGCGCCGCTATAGTCGACCAGACGCCCGTTCAGTAGGGGACCAAACACGATCCCGCCCTCGCCCACCGACGTGTAGCCGCAGTCGGGACCGCCAGGATGGATGGGACCCGTCGTCCATCGTCGATCGAAGTTGACGCGGATGTCGAACGCATGCTCGTACTGCAGCGCCAGATCGGGACCATCTAACATTCTCGTCTCCTCAGCATCCTGGCGCAACTTCTGTCGTCTCAAGGCCGGATCTGCGACCGAGCGACGCATCCGCAGGTCGTTCCAGGCTCAAGCGATACCGATGCAAAGATATTTGATCTCCAAATAATCGTCGATGCCGTGACGGGATCCCTCCCGTCCGAGGCCAGAGGCCTTCACGCCGCCGAACGGCGCCACTTCGGTGGATATGAGGCCCGTGTTGATGCCGACTATGCCGCTCTCCAGCGCCTCCGCCACGCGCCACGCACGGCCCATGTCGCGCGCATAGAAGTAGGCGGCAAGGCCGAACTCGGTCGCATTGGCTTTGGCGATGGCGTCGGACTCGTCCTCGAACCGGATAATAGGTGCGACGGGGCCGAAAGTCTCCTCGTTCAGGACGAGCATGCCGGCCTTGACGCCCTCGATTATGGTCGGCTGGAAATAGCGACCGCCCAAGGGATGAGCCTTGCCGCCGGTGACGATGCGAGCGCCCTTGGCGACGGCGTCATCGACATGCTGCTGGGCCTTGGCGACAGCAGCCTCGTCGATCAGCGGGCCAATCGTGGTCGCCTGATCCAGTCCATTTCCAACGACCAGTCCGTTCACCGCCTTCGCAAGCGCCTCTACGAAGCGGTCATGGATGCCCGCTTGCACATAGAGGCGGTTGGCGCATACGCATGTCTGTCCGGCGTTGCGGTACTTCGACGCGATCGCTCCCGCGACGGCGGCGTCCAGATCGGCATCGTCGAACACGATGAACGGCGCGTTCCCGCCGAGTTCCAGCGACAATTTCTTGATCGTCGGCGCGCTCTGTTCGTAGAGCTTGGCGCCGATCTCGGTAGATCCCGTGAACGTCAGCTTCCGAACCACCGGGCTCGCGGTCAGCGCTCCGCCAATCGCGGCCGCACCGCCGGTGACCACGTTGATCACGCCGGCGGGCACGCCTGCCTCCTCGGCCAGGACGGCGAGCGCGAGGGCGGTGAAGGGCGTCTGGCTCGCCGGCTTCAGCACCGTCGTGCAACCCGCCGCCAGTGCCGGCGCCAACTTGCGGGTGATCATCGCGGCCGGGAAGTTCCACGGCGTGATCGCCGCGACGACGCCGATCGGCTGCTTTAGCACGACGATGCGCTTGTCAGGCATATGTCCAGGCACGACTTCGCCATAGATCCGCTTCGCCTCCTCGGCGAACCACTCGATGAAGCTGGCGGCATAGGCAATCTCGCCCTTCGCCTCCGCGAGCGGTTTGCCCTGTTCGCGCGTGAGGATGCGCGCGAGCACGTCCTGGTGCGCCATGATGAGGTCGAACCATGCACGCAGAACCTGCGCCCGATCCTTGGCGGTGCGCGCCGCCCACGCCGGCATGGCCCGGTCGGCCGCGGCGATCGCCGCCTCGGTCTCCGCCGCGCCGAGCTTCGGCACACGGCCGACGATCTCGCCTGTCGCGGGGTCGTCGACGGCGATCCCGTCGCCTCCGGCCTCAATCCAGGTCCCGTCGATCAGGCAGGCCTCGCGGAGCAGATCATTTTCGCTGAAGCTTTTCATCACGTCCTCGGTTCAACGGTTGTTCGGTACGATCAGGCTGCGTCTGGGGTCTGACCCGGCACCCAGTTGCCGTGCAGACCCTGACGCATGCGGAACGGCAGGGCGATCGAAGCGACCGGACCTTGCGACAGGTTGAGCGCATCGAGCAGCAGCAGCCGCGATCCGTTCTCCGCCATCCGGTTCTCGATGCAGATGAGATAACCGTCCCCCTCCTCGGTCGATCCCGGACGCGGGACGAAGGCGGGCTCCTGGAGGGACGAGGTCGGGCCGACCCAGAATGTGTCCGTCTCGCCCGTCTCCAGGTCGATCCGGCCAAGCGTGTTCATCATGAAGCCGGCCGCGCTCCGACCGCCCGGCAGATCGATCGGCTTCGACAAATCCTGCGCGAGTTGCCAGCCGTAGCGGTTCTTCAATCCCGCGAAGCGATCGTCGATGCGGGGGAACTCCCCCGTCAGCTCCGCCAGGGGCGTCATCTGGATGTCTTCGCTGTTGGAACGCAGGTCAACGGTCCAGCGGGTCATCCGCGCCGCCGCGGCGACCGGGTCGAACGGCTCGCCGTCGGTGTCCGGAAAGAACGGGAACATATTGCCGCTCGCCATCGGCACGTCGAAATGCACCATGGTGCCTTCATTGTACGCGTTCATGACGTGGCTGGCGAAGCAGGTCGGCGCCGAGAACCAGCGGATATCCTCGGCGCCACCGTTCCGCGGCAGGACGCCGAGGTGAACGGGGCGGCCGCGATCGAAGCCGAAATGCGGCAGGCCCGCCTCAAGCCGTTCCCAGGAGCCAACGATCGGCACGACGTGGAAAACAACATAATCCTCGGTGATGCCGAAGTCGTGCATCATGCAGTAATAGGGTATCTCGAACCAAACTTCGCGCGTGATCTCCCCTTCCGGGCTGATCACGTAGAATACCATGTCGCGTGTGCACAGCCCCTTCGCGGCGTAACCGAAGGCAAGCATCTCGCCGGTGCGCGCATCGATCTTCGGATGCGCGGTGAAGGTCTCCGACGTCATACTGCCCCCGAAGGTGTATTTGGGGTCGATCGTCTCCAGCGTCTCCGGGTCCATCCACACCGGCGGACTGTCCTCCTTGAGCGCGAGTAGCTTGCCGGCATGGACGACCACATTGGTGTTCGCCGTTCCGCGCACTTGGCCCTTCACGCTCCCGTCGTCGGTCAGCGGATTGCGATAGGCGCCGAAAAGCGCGTGCCCGGCCTCCCGTTCCAGTCGGAACTTGTCGGTGCGCGCCCAGCGTTGCTGCAGGGAGACCTCGCCATCCTTGAAGCGGAACCGCGTGACCATGCCGTCGCCGTTGAACCAGATGTCGTTTCCGGCGAGTGGCGGGTACTGCGGATCGGGCGCGACGCGGTAGAAGCTGCCGTCGAGGTCCGCCGGAATGACACCCGCGACCACCGGGAGGTTGCGCACTTCGGCCTCGACGCCGGAAGGGGCGAAGAAGCCGGTGAAACTGGGCGTGTCCGGGAATTTCATACCGTGCCTCGTCGAGATGATGATGATATATTCGGCGGCGCCGCAGGGCCGCCGCATGTGGCGACGCGATTCAGCGCGACATCATTGTTTAGTCAACGACATTACACTTCGAGGATCTCGGGTCAAGCGCTCTCGGATCGGCAGGCCACTTGCCGAGCCGCTGCGCCAGGTAACAGCCCGAAACCAGCCACCGCTGTCAGCGAGCGCTCGATAATATCGAGCCCTTCGCCAATTATCGCGTCCGAAGCGGTGAGCGGCACCAGGATCCGGATCGTCTCCCCCTTCGCTCCACAAGACAGGACGATCAAGCCCTCCTCAAGCGCCGCCGCGCAGACCGCCTTGGCAGCGGTGCCGTCGGGCACGCCGTCTGTTCCCAGCACGTCGAAGCCGATCATCGCGCCAAGGCCACGGAGGTTCGCGACCGGCAGCCCGGCGTCGCGATATCCCTCGATGCGCTTCCGCAGTGCCGCTCCGATGATCTCCGCACGGGCGTTGAGCCCTTCCTCCTCGATTACGTCAAGCACGGCGAGCGCCGCCGCGCAGCTCACCGGCGACCCGCCATAGGTCCCGCCGAGTCCGCCCGGATCCAGCGCGTCCATGATCTCGGCGCGACCGATCACCCCCGCCAGCGGGAAACCGCCGGCGAGCGACTTGGCCACGCAGACGAGGTCGGGTTCGACGTGGCTGTGCTCGATGCCGAACATCCTGCCCGTACGGGCGAAACCCGACTGGACCTCGTCGGAGATGAGGAGGATACCGTGCTCGTCGCAGATCCGGCGCAGGGCCTGGAGCAGTTCGGTTGGAGCGACATGGAAGCCGCCCTCGCCCTGGACGGGCTCGATGATGATGGCGGCGATCCTTTCCACCTCGACATCCGCGGCAAATAGTCCGGCGAGCGCGTCCAGACTGCGCCGCACGGTGGCGTCCCCGATCTGGGTCGGGAACGGCAGGTGAAAGATTTCGCCAGGCATGGGGCCGAAGCGTCGCTTGTACGGCGCAACCTTTCCGGTCATGGCCGACGCCAGCAGCGTGCGTCCATGGAAGCCGCCACTGAAGGCGATGACCCCGGATCGGCCGGTCGCCGCGCGAGCGATCTTCACCGCGTTCTCGGTCGCTTCCGCGCCGGTCGTCAGGAGGATCGTTTTTGCGTCGGCGCTGAACGGCGCCGCAGCGTTCAGTCGCTCGCACAATTCGATATACGGCTCGTATGCGGCCACCTGGAAGGCAGTGTGCGAGAATCGCGCGAGTTGCGCCTGGACGGCAGCGGTGACCTTCGGATGGAGATGTCCAGTGTTAAGTACGGCGATGCCTCCAGCGAAGTCGATGAACCTGCGCCCTTCGACATCCCAGAGCTGGGCGTTCTCGGCCCGATCCGCGTAGATCGCGGTGGACGATGCGCGCCTTCGTCATCAAATTTCTCCCCTTCTTGATGTCCCCCGGCTCCCTGGAGTCGGACCTCCGATGCACATATTCATATATTCATTGATTTATCATCATAATGAAATATGCGCGGCGTGCAAAGTGCCTACTGAAGAATCCTGCGTTTTTCTGAACGTCGAACGATTCTCAATTGGCCAATCATTGATTTAGCCCGTGCGCCGGACTACTCCTCGTGGATGGCCTTCGTGACGAGGCAGGCGTCAACGCCTTCCAGGCCGTCCTCATGGCCGTGGCCCGACCATTTGACGCCGCCAAACGGGGCATCCGCCCCGCCGATCTTGCTGGTGTTGATGCCCAGCATGCCGGTCTCAATCTCACGCGACAGCCGGCGCTGCCGATTGGCGTCGTCGGTCCACAGATAGGCGGCCAGCCCATAGGGTAGCCGATTGGCCTCCGCGACCATCTCGTCCTCCGACCCGTAGGCGTTGCAGATGGCTACGGGTCCGAAGGGCTCCGTGTTCATGATGTCGGCGTCCAGCGGAACATCCGTGATGACGGTCGGTTGGAAGAAGAAGCCCCGATTTCCGATCCGCTCCCCGCCGGCCCGAACCTGGGCGCCACGCGCCTTGGCGTCACCGATCAACTGGTCCATGGCGTCCAGCCGGCGCGCGTTCGCCATCGGACCCATCTGGCTGTCGGAATGGGCGCCGTTGCCGACCTTCAGTGCGGCGGCGCGACCGGCGAAGCCGTCGACGAACTCGTCGTAAATGGCGTCCTCGATAATGAAGCGCGTCGGTGCGACGCACACCTGGCCGGCGTTGCGGAACTTGTGGGCGACCACCGTGTCCAGCACCTTCTCCACCTTCGTGTCCTTGAACACGAGCACCGCGCCGTGGCCGCCGAGTTCCATGGTGGTCCGCTTGAAATCATCGGCCGCAAGCTTGAGGAGATGCTTTCCAACCTGAGTTGATCCGGTGAAGGAGAGCTTGCGCACAATAGGCGATGCCAGAAGATGGCGTGACACCTCGTCCGGGATGCCGAATACTGCTTGCGCAACGTCCTTTGGCAGTCCGGCTTCGAGCAGGGACTCCAGCACGAGGATTGCCGAGGCCGGCGCCTCCTCCGCCGACTTGAGGATCACCGAGCAGCCCGCAGCGATGGGCGCGCCCAGTTTGCGCCCGGGATTGTTGATGGGAAAGTTCCATGGGCTAAACGCGACTACGGGGCCAATGGGCTCCTTCGTCACGATCGAACGTGAGCCCGCTGGCCGCACGAGCGAACGCCCGTAAAGCCGGTGACACTCGCCCGCGTAAAACCGGAACAGGTTCACGTTCATCGCTACTTCGGTTCTGGCTTCGGCCAGAGTCTTGCCCTGCTCGGCCGTCGCGACCCGCGCGATGTCTTCGGCCCGCGCGGCCATGATCGAAGCGGCGCCCAGCAGAACCGCGGAGCGCTGCTCCGGTGTCGACTTCCGCCATGTCGCGAAGCCACGCGCCGCAGCGTCAAGTGCCCGGTCCAGGTCGGCGGCGTCCGCCAGGGGCAGTTCGCCCAGTCGCTCCAGCGTCGCGGGATTGATGACAGTGTGCGTGCGACGATGGCCGACGGGAATCCGCTCGCCGTCGATGATCATGCAAAGTTCAGGATAGGCCATTATCGTCCCTTGTTTCTGAAATGATGGACCGCCGCTCGCTCAATGCAGACCTGCTGGCCGTGCGACGTCAGCTACAGCCTGCGGCGTGCCGCGCATGAACAGGAACAGCATCGCGACGATGAGCGGGGGTATGGAAATCGTGGTCATGGTCATCGGGAGCGACCAGTTGTAGGTGAGCGCGGCGCCGCCCAGCAGGGGCGCGACAATGCCGCCGATCCGTCCGACCCCTCCGGCCCAGCCGATCCCGGTGCTCTTCATCTCGGGCGGATATATCTGGGCCATGAGCATGTTCAGTCCGGACTGTCCCCCGGCGGAGAAGAAGCTCCAGACAACCAGCACCAGCACGAAAAACGGGCTGTCGAATGGCACCTGTCCGATGGCGAAAATCGACACCGCCAGAGCGCCGTAGAATAGCGGTATGAGGCGGCCCGCACCGAACCAGTCCATGAGGCGGCCGACGCTCAGCGTGCCCATGACGCCTCCGAAGAAGCCGATAGCAGCCACAACCGCGAAACGCTGCAGCGACACCCCCGCCATCTCGCGGAAAAAGGACGGCAGCCAGGCGTAGAGCAGGGCGATGTTGCCCATGCTGAAGAAGCAGCAGATCCAGATGATCGTGGTCGCACGTGCCCGGCCGCCCCGGAAGATTTCGAAGACGCCGGACCTCTCGCGGGGCAGCCGTTCCGGCAGCACGAACCGCTCGTCGCCGCTCAGATCCAGTCTGGGATCGATGCGCCGCACCAACCGTTTCAGATCACTTCCCGCGCCTGTTCGACGAGGCTGGGCGACGGCGGAGTCAACCAGGAAAACCGCCATCAGCGGAGTGAGCAGGAGAGGAAGCGCTCCGCCCACCCAGAAGGCGGCCTGCCAACCATAGACCGGGATCAGGAATGCCGCTCCGGCACCGGCCGCGTTGCCAGCCGAGTAGCCCACCATCGCGACCCCAATCACTGTGCTCCGCAGCCGTCGAGGCGCGAACTCGGAAATGAGGGCAGCCCCCATCGGCACGGTACCGGCGAGAGAAATGCCGGCCAGGCCCCTCAGCACGGCGATCTGCACGATATTGTGTGCCAGGGACGTCGCAAGCGTGATGAGGCCAAAGACGAGCAGCGACCAGACGAGAGCACGCTTCCTTCCGAAGCGATCAGCCAGCGGGCTGACAACGAAAGAGCCGATCGTGAGTCCGATTTGCTGCAGGAGGAAGACGATCGTCATGGCAGCGGGTTTCACACCTACACCCTCTGCGACGGCCGGAGCTATCTTCCCGAGCATGAAGATGTCGTATCCATCGACGAACATCGCCGCGACGACGAGGATAAGGACGGAAATCTGTGTCCGGCCGAAGGGCTGGTTGTCCAGCACCGCGGCGAGATTCACCTCCCGGCGCCCACTACCTTCCATGCCCTGCCCCCTTTCAAGCGGTCAATCAGCACGCCGCCACGAGCAGCGCCCGACAGTCGACAACGGCGTTGCGCAGCAAGTGAGATCGGCCTTGCCTCTCCTTGCCCAATAGTTGATAGATCAATGATACGAGCAGTGCAATGACTTTTGCACTCGCCTAGTTTATAGCTGCCCTTCCAACTGCGGCCCAGAGCATATAGAGGACAGGTTCCCGCAACGCTCGCCAGTCCATCGGAGCGCCGGTTCGGAACGCTCCAGCACAGAAATTCATGATGAGTCATGAAGTATCTTGAGTTCTGGCGTCCTGATCATATACCGCATCCTTCTGCCCTGAGGCTCCGGCGGCATCGACATTGCGGTTCCACTTCAGGTCGCATTTAGCGGGAAGGGCGCCTCTTGGAGGCGAATAGCCAAGGATGTGCCCACGGCATCCTGGCTGGAGAACTTAGGAGCGATACTATGGTGCAGCAGAATGGTCATGGACGGCTGTTGGGCGGTGCGACAATGATCATCGCAGCTGCGGCATCCGTGGTGATCCTGGCTGGGGCGGGCTTCGCGTGGGCGCAGCAGCCGATAGCAGCGGCGGCGCCTCAGGTCTCAGGCTCGATGGCCCCACAGCTCGTCGCCGGCGCCGCATCCTACAGCCAAAACTGTGCAAGCTGCCACGGCGAACAGTTGGTCGGTCCAGGTGCCCCTGAGCTCAAGGGAAAAGCGTTCCTTGCGACTTGGGCGGGCGCGCCGGCGCGCCGGCTCTACAGTCGGATACTCAGCACGATGCCCCTCACCGATCCCGGCAGCCTTGATCCCAAGGCGGCGCTCGATATCACGACATTCATCCTCAACGAGAACAAGCAGCCCGTGCCGGCCGCCGGCTACGCGAGTCCAGCCGAGCTCGATAAGATCTCGATCAGGAATGGCGGCTGAAAGTTTCCCTGGCCCGATCAGTCCTAGGACGGATCGACGTTCAGATGATGACGAGCCGAAAATGGTGATTTTTCGTGACCCGGCGCGCCGCGTACTTCCAGTAGGTGAGCACCGGAAGCACGAAGGGCCAACATTTGCAGGCCGTCGGGGCTGAATGTCGGTCCGTCCTAGCTCGATCAGCGCCGGGCCAGGTCGACGGGAAGAACTCCCCCTTAGCACATCGGCGCTCATCTTCGAGCGCAGGGACGGCCCGTTCCCGGCACCGCACCGCCTTGAACAGGCATGAACCCCCAGTCTCTTCACCGCGATGTTCGATCTGCTTGCACGAGTCCTTTCTGAGCGCTATCGTTGATTCATCAATGTGTTTGAAGACTGGGCGCATGGACCGGGCCGTTGCAGGAAGCGGTCGCCAGCTGACGGGCAGCTTCCCGAAAGCTGTGGGCACGTCGCAAAGGCCCAGCCAGTGTCATGCTTGATCGTTGAATCGGAAGGATATCGAATGGCCAGCTCGAAGTTGATTGTCACCGTGGCACCGACGGGTGGCATGGCTTCCAAAGCGCAGAACCCCAATCTGCCAACGCAGCCGGCGGAGATCGCCGATTCGGTCTACAACTCTTACAAGGAAGGCGCGGCGATCGCGGCGCTCCACGCGCGGCGGCCGGACGATGGGGCCACCTGCAATGCAGACATCTACCGCGACATCAACGAACGGATTCGTGCCAAGTGCGACATCATCATCAATAACTCGACGGGTGGCGGCTCCAGCGGCGACATGCTCGTCGCCCGCGAGGACGGCCTGTTCGAATCGAACTTCGAGGAACGGCTGAAAGGCTGCGAAGCGGGCGCCGAGATGGCGACCTTCGACGGAATGACGTTCGTGGACGTCCACGGCGGCAGGGAAATCCTCGTCGTCACGCCGCCATCGCGGTGCGAAACTCTCGTCAAGCGGATGGTGGAGCGTGGCATCAAGCCCGAATGGGAGGTGTTCGGTCC
>Ga0207678_10002546_pt1 | contig 16608 bp, 12 predicted proteins | sample KBSC63metaG_FD_184319 | JGI IMG/M metagenome (GOLD analysis project Ga0207678, IMG submission 184319) | Corn rhizosphere microbial communities from Kellogg Biological Station, Michigan, USA - KBS C6-3 metaG (SPAdes) (version 2) | ecosystem: Host-associated > Plants > Roots > Rhizosphere > Soil ...
ACCCAGGTCCGCAACATCGCCGAAGTGACGACGGCCGTGGCCCGCGGTGACCTTTCGCGCAAGATCACCGTCGACGTCAAAGGCGAAATCCTCGAGCTGAAAAACACCATCAATACGATGGTCGATCAGCTGAACGGCTTCGCCTCCGAAGTGACGCGCGTTGCCCGCGAAGTCGGCACCGAAGGCAAGCTCGGCGGACAGGCACAGGTGCCCGGCGTCGCCGGGACCTGGAAAGACCTGACCGACACCGTCAACGTCATGGCCGCAAACCTGACCGAGCAGGTGCGCGGCATCGTGAAAGTCGTGACGGCCGTTGCCGAAGGCGATCTGAAGCCGAAGCTCACGGTCAAATCGAAGGGCGAAGTCGCGGCGCTTGCCGAAACGATCAACGACATGACGGATACGCTGGCGCTCTTCGCCGACCAGGTGACGACGGTTGCGCGCGAAGTCGGCGTCGAGGGCCGCCTAGGTGGGCAAGCCAACGTGCCCGGTGCCGCCGGGACCTGGAAAGACCTGACCGGCAACGTCAATCTGCTCGCCGACAATCTCACCAACCAGGTGCGCGCCATCGCCGAAGTCGCGACCGCGGTGACGAAGGGCGACCTGACGCGATCGGTCCAGGTTGAGGCGCGCGGCGAGGTCGCCGAACTCAAGGACTACATCAACACGATGATCGACAATCTTCGTCTCACGACGGAGCGCAATACCGAACAAGATTGGCTGAAGACCAACCTCGCCCGCTTCACCAGCATGCTTCAGGGTCAGCGTGACCTTGTGACGGTCGGCAAAAAGCTGCTTTCCGAACTCGTGCCGCTCGTCAACGCGCACCAGGGCGTCATCTATCAATTCGATGCGACGACCGGGACGCAGTTGAAGCTTTTGGCGAAATACGCCGATAATGTCGGGGCGGGATATCCGGATCGACTCGAACTCGGATCAGGGCTCATTGGGCAGTGCGCCATTGAAAAACAGCGCAGACTTATAACCGATGTTCCTCAGTCGTCCGTTGCCATCGATGCGGTCGTGTTCAAAGCCCTGCCGCGTAGCGTCATCGTTCTGCCGATCACCTTCGAAGATCAAATCAAGGCCGTGATTTCTCTAAGCTCCTTGAACGAGCTCGAACCTGCACACCTTACCTTCCTTGAACAGCTGACCGTCGGCATCGGTATCGTCTTGAACAGTATCGAAGCGACGATGCAGACCGAAGGCCTGCTTACGCAATCTCAGGAACTCGCCGCCGAGCTTCAGGACCAGCAGAAGGCGATGCAGAAGACCAACGAAGAGTTGGCGCAGAAGGCTCAGCAGCTGGCCGAGCGAAATGTCGAAGTCGAGCGCAAGAACGAAGAAATCGATCAGGCCCGTCGCGCGGTGGAAGAAAAAGCCGCCGAGCTGGCGCTGACGTCCCGCTACAAATCCGAGTTCCTCGCGAACATGTCGCACGAACTCAGAACGCCGCTGAACAGCATTCTGATCCTTGGCCAGCAACTCGGCGACAATCCCGACCACAATCTGACGGACAAGCAGGTCGAGTTTGCGCGCACGATCCACGGCGCCGGCACAGATCTCTTGAATCTCATCAGCGACATTCTCGATCTTTCGAAGATTGAATCGGGAACGGTATCTGTCGATGCCGAGGAGATCGCCTTTAACAGTCTCCTCGAAGCGATTGCGCGACCGTTCCGGCACGAGGCCGAACGACGTGGCTTGACATTTGAAATGACTTTCGATGCTGACTTGGGCCGGACCATCTACACCGACTCGAAGCGTTTGCAGCAGGTATTGAAAAACCTGCTTTCCAACGCGTTCAAATTCACTGGTCAAGGTCACGTGCGTTTCTCGATCAAGCCCGCGAACATGACTTGGAGTCCGGATCATCGGATCCTCGCATCCGCCTCGACCGTGGTCGCCTTTGAAGTCGAAGATTCCGGAATAGGAATTCCGATCGACAAGCAAAAGTTGATCTTTGAGGCCTTCCAACAGGCAGACGCGAGCACCAGCCGCAAGTACGGCGGCACGGGTCTCGGCCTGGCGATCAGCCGGGAACTCGCGCATCTGCTGGGCGGCGAGATTCAGCTTCGCAGCGAACCCGGTAAAGGCAGCACTTTCACACTTTACATTCCGCTGAAATATTCCTTCCCCCAGAGCGAAGGCCGGACTAAGTCCGAATCGATTTCGGCTGCGATCCAAGCGCAATCCGTTACCGCTCTACCAGAACCCATCGACGACGATCGCAATCGCATCGTGGCCGGCGATCAGGTGCTGCTCATTATCGAAGACGACGCGAACTACGCCCGCATTCTTTTGGATGCCGCACGGGAAATCGGCTTGAAAGGCATCATCTGCCAGCGCGGCATCGACGCCTTGACGCTCGCGACCGATTATAATCCGACTGCCATTTCGCTCGATATCCATCTGCCCGACATTTTGGGATGGTCGGTACTCAGCCAGCTAAAACACAACCCGCTGACACGGCACATCCCGGTTCAGGTCGTGACGCTTGACGACGATCGCCACCACGGCCTCGCCAGAGGCGCCTTTTCATTCTTCACGAAGCCATTGCAGTCTAAAGATCTCAAATCGGCATTGCTGCACATCGCCAAGTTCTCCACGTCCGGTCGCAAGCGGCTGTTAATCGTCGAAGATGATCCAATTGAAAGCATGAGCGTCACCGAGCTTCTGAAAAGCGACGATATCGAGATACTGACGGCCGCAGATGGCAAAGCTGCAATTGAACTCCTCAGTCAGACGCAGATTGATTGCGTCGTTCTCGATCTTAAGCTGCCGGATATGTCGGGTTTCGAGATTCTCGAGTACATGAGCGGCGACGCGAACATGCGTGACATCCCGGTCGTCGTGTTCACGGGGCGCGAACTCTCCAACGACGAAAACCTGAAGATCAGGCAGCTCGCCCGCACGGTCGTCGTCAAAGGCGTTGAATCGCCAGAGCGCCTGCTTGACGAAACAGCGCTATTTCTGCATCGCGTCGTCACGGAATTGCCTGAAGAGAAGCAAAAGCTCCTGTCGCGGTTGCATGGCACCGACGACTATCTTCTTGGCCGCAAGGTTCTGCTGGTCGACGATGACGCGAGAAATATTTTCGCGCTGAGCAGCCTGCTTGAACGCCGCGGTATGCAGGTTCTGACGGCCACAACCGGCCTCGAGGCAATAGAAACACTAAGTTCTACGGATGTCTCGATTGTGCTCATGGACATCATGATGCCCGAAATGGACGGTTACCAAACGATGCAGCGCATCCGCAACAGCGGCAAGCATCAGCGTCTCCCGATCATCGCCTTGACCGCAAAGGCGATGAAGGGCGATCGCGAGAAATGCCTGGAGGCTGGTGCGTCTGATTATCTGGCAAAGCCCGTCGATACCGATCAGTTGTTGTCTGCGTTACGCATGTGGCTGCATCGCTGATGGGGACCGAGATGACAACGAACGACTCCGTCAATATCCTTCTGGTCGACGACCAACCGGGCAAGCTTCTCGCGTATGAGGCGATCCTTGATGGCGTCAATGCAAACCTGATCAAGGCGACGACCGCGGAAGAAGCGCTGACGTCGCTGCTGAAAACCGAAATTGCGGTCATCCTCATGGATGTCTGCATGCCCGACCTCGACGGTTTCGAGCTCGCGGCCATGATCAGAAATCATCCCCGGCACGAGAAGACCGCGGTTATTTTCATTTCGGGCGTTCGTCTCGAAACGGATGATCTGTTGAAGGGATACAGGACGGGCGCAGTGGACTACGTCCCGGTCCCCGTGGTGCCCGAGATTCTGAGGGCCAAGGTCCAGATATTTGTCGAGTTGTATCGCAAGACCCGGCAGCTCGACAGTCTCAACGCTGAGCTCGAGGAACGCGTCAAACAGCGTACCGAGCAACTGGAGGATTCCCATTCGCTCCTGCAGCAAAGCGAAGAACGCTTGCGGCTAGCCAGCGAAGCGGCGCGTCTTGCGACCTTCGAGTACGATCTGATCGAACGCCAATTGCAGTGGTCGCCTAACATTTCGGAAGTCTTGCATACCGGCGTACCGGAGCGCCAAAGGTTCGACGCCTTCATCGAGCTGATGCATCCCGATGACCGCGACGCAGCGAGGGTATATTTCGGAGATGCGCACCTTGCAGACACGACGACCGAAATAGAATTTCGCGTCAAGGGCACGCGCGGCGTAGCATGGATTTTAGCGCGCGCACGTGCCTTCAAGAATGGCGAAGGCGCAGTCCCTCGCGTCTTGGGCACACTGCTCGACATAACGGATCGCAAGTCGACCGAAAGCCATCAGCAGCTTCTGATGGCCGAGCTCGACCATCGCGTCAAAAATATCCTGGCCAACGTCGCTGCCATTGCCAGACTGTCGAGTTCGAACGCGGTTTCGATCAAGGCCTTTTCATCAGCTCTCGATGGGCGCATTCACGCCATGTCGGCCGCCCACGATCTGCTTCGCCAAAGCAGCTGGACGGGGGTTGATTTGCACGAGCTCGTTCAAGGCGCGCTTGAACCCTACCGCTCCCGAACCGATAACGAAATTACGGTCGAGGGCGAGCGATTGCGCCTCACATCGAAATTCGCGCAGTCGATGGCGCTCGTCTTGCACGAGCTTGTGACGAATGCGGTGAAGCACGGCGCGCTCTCCGCCTCCGGCGGCAAAGTTGCAGTGAACTGGTCCCGCATCCCCGGAAGCGACGGCGACAGAATCAAATTTGCATGGAAAGAGCGCAGCGGACCTAGCTGTATTGCACCTAATAGAAATGGCTTTGGCCTCGCCGTCATTCGCAGCGCCGCGTCCGAATGCGGTGGGCAGGCTGAAATGAGCTTTGCGCCCTGCGGTTTCGAGTTCGGGTTCGAAGGTGAGCTCTCTTCCCGCACGCTGATGGTTGGGCCGAGGCACATCGCGATCATTCCGAATGCGAGGACACGCGCAGCTGCCAGCGATGTTGCTCCGGTCAGCGGCTGTAAAATCCTTGTTATCGAGGATGAAGCACTGATTGCAATGCAGCTTAAACTCGATCTCGAATCCGATGGCCACGTAGTCGTCGGTCCGTTCGGCAAACTATCCGAAGCATTGCGCGCTGCTCACGAAGACAATTTCGATATCGCACTGATCGACATTAATCTCGGCGCCGACAACAGCGCCCCGATTGCCGAAATTTTGGACCGGCGCTCGATACCTTTCGCCTTTACCACCGGCTACAATGACTTGATCTTCCTGCCGCCCGCGCTGCGCGAATACCCGCGACTGACCAAACCTTACAATCCAGGCGACGTGAAGAACTTGGTCTTGAAATTGCGAAGTCTGGCGACGGAGCGGCTAGCCGGCGCGGATGGCACATCGAGCGTGGTCGCCTAAGGCTAGCCAGCCTGAGCATACGCAGGTGATCTTGTTGTAATGCGCGTTACCGGAAGACCGTGACAAGTTGCCTTGTTCGTCCAATGGTCAATCTATTGTCCGATGCCCCTCGTCACGCCGGACGCGCTGTTGTAGCAATTCAGGCGCACACTCGTCAGGACTGCCAACGGGTGGCAGGACAAGGTAGCCCGGTCTTGAATGGGCATTGTGCGGAACAATCATTACGCCGCGCTCTCCTCCAAGCCGACGGAGTTGCGCATTAGCTTGCACGAAACCCGTGCCTGCGTTTCGGAGTTGTCACGGTTTGCAATGTCATTAGCAGCGGGGGTTTTCATGGCCGGCAGCAAAAAGCGATCGTCGCTCAACGTCGCGGCGATCGGAAACGGCCGGGTTGCTGCATTGCTCGATGACGGCGGCCGCCTCATCTGGTGGTGCTTTCCGAGATTGGACGGAGACCCGATCTTCAGCCGGCTTCTTGCAGGCGATGAGGAGAAGGGCTTCTGCGACGTTGTTCTGGATGGGCAAATTTCGGCTACATCGAGCTACGTGCGCAATACGGGCATCGTCGAGACCATCCTTGTCGCAGCCAACGGCTCGAGCGTGAAAATAACGGACTTCGCGCCGCGGTTTCTGCGCTACGACCGCTCGTTCCATCCGGCACAGTTGATACGCAGGATTGAGCCGATGAGCGGCCTGCCGCGTATCGTTTGCCGTTTTCGCCCGACCTTCAATTATGGCCGCGAAGCGACCAATGTTTCGCAGGGGTCGAACCACATTCGCTACACCGGTGGCAGCACCCCCATTCGCGTTACGACCGATCTCGCCGTTTCCTATATCGTGCACGAGACGCCGTTCGCTTTGACGCGGCCCGTCACGCTGGTGATGGGTAGCGATGAGCCGATCGAAAGCTCGGTCGACGCACTGTCGCGAGAATTTCTCGACCGCACCCGGGAATTTTGGGTGGCGTGGGTCCGCGGCCTCGCCGTCAGCTACGAATGGCAGCCCGACGTCATTCGCGCCGCCATCTCGCTAAAGCTCTGCACGTTCGAAGAGACGGGCGCCATTACCGCGGCGCTCACGACATCCATTCCCGAAGCGCCAAACACGCCGCGCACCTGGGACTACAGGCAGTGCTGGCTTCGAGATGCTTATTTTGTCATCCGCGCACTTAACAGGCTCGGGGCGACGCAGTCGATGGAGCACTATCTCGGCTACATCACCACGATCATCGCCGACGCCGAGAGCCCGCTACGTCCCGTATACGGCATCGTGCACAATGATACATCAGACGAACAGATTGCTCCTGATCTGCAGGGGTTTCTCGGCATGGGTCCGGTGCGCGTCGGAAATCTGGCATCGCAACAGATGCAGCATGATGCCTACGGCAGCGTCATCCTCGGCGCCGCGCAAATGTTCGTCGACCGCCGGCTGCCGCGCATGGGTGATGCCAGCCTCTTTCGAGATCTCGAGCAACTGGGGCAGCAAGCGCGCCGCCTATATCTCGAGCCAGACGCCGGCATCTGGGAGTACCGCGGGCGGCAACGCATCCACACGCATTCTGCCACGATGTGCTGGGTCGCCTGCGATCGACTGGCGCGGATTGCGGTGCTGCTCGGCCTCACCGAACGTGCAGCATACTGGGCGCAGTCTGCCGAGCGCATACGCGCGGAAATCCTGACGAGAGCCTGGAGCGAGAAGCGCGGCGCATTTACGGGCGCCTTCGATCACGGCGAACTCGATGCAAGTGTTCTGCTGCTCGCCGAACTCGGTCTCGTCTCGCCGGACGATCCTCGCTTCGTGAAAACATGCGATACGATCGGGCGCGAACTGATGCGCAACGGACTATTGCTGCGCTACGCTGCGGAAGACGATTTCGGATTGCCCGAGTCCGCGTTCCTTGCTTGCCAATTCTGGTACATCGACGGACTCGCCTCGATCGGCCGCACCGATCAGGCGCGCGAACTGTTTACGGAATTGCTCAGCCATCGCAACGCGTTCGGAATGCTGAGCGAAGATTTGCATCCAGCGACGGGCGAATTGTGGGGCAACATCCCGCAGACCTATTCGATGGCCGGTCTCATCAATTCCGCCATGACGCTTTCCCGGCGTTGGGAAGATGCCTGGTCGGGACCGATTATGCCGGGTGATGTGAAGCGCACTAAACCTCAGGAGGAGGCAAGCGTCGACGCGCCAGAGCCGGAACACGCGCCTCCGCGCGGCTCGTTGAATCTGAATTGACCTCATTGATGAGTGGTTAGCGCGGCCGCCGCGTACGCCGTGTGGTCGTTTGCTTTATGACGGCCGCGATGCGGCAGTGGACGCCGTCGGGCGTAAAGGAGCGCTCGACCGTTGCGGACGGAAACCCGCTATCGATGAGCGTGGTACCGAGCCCTCGCCTTTCCGGTGCTGTGACGACGGGGCCGCCGCGCTCTTGCCAATCAAGCTCGAAGCGGACCTCTTCCTCATCGAGCTTCTCGATTTGCCAGGTGACGCTGACGGAGCCCCGTTCGTTACTCCACGCGCCATACTTGATCGCATTGGTGCCAAGCTCGTGGAGCGTCAGCCCAAGCGCACTAGCCACGTCGCCGGGAACCATCGTTTCCGGTCCCTTGATCTCGACACGAGAACGGCCGGGCGGCACGAGCGGCTTCAACGTGTCGGCGACCAATTCCGTCAGCGACGCGCCGGTGAAGTTCCGTGTCGCGACAAGGTCCATTGCCGTACCCATTGCCGCGAGGCGGCCCGACAGCGCACTCGCGAAGCTGACAATGTCAGTGCTGAAGCGCGCCGACTGGCTGACCAATCCACCGATCACCGCGAACGTGTTCTTGAGGCGGTGGCGAAGTTCGACGTTGAGCTGTTCAAGTTGCAATTCTCCCATTGCGCTATCTTGTAGCATCGCCTCGTTGCGGGCCCGTTCATCGAGCAAGCCTTCAACCTTCCGGTTGAGCAAATGCACGACTGCAACGATCGATCCGGCGAGGAACGCAAACATGCCGAGGGATACGATCGACATCGCGTCGCTCTGATGCGCGAAAAAGAAATGCCAAGCGTGCAACAGCGAAGCGGCAACGACCAGCAAGCCGGGTCCCGTTCCCGCGACCAGCGTCGTCAACAGGGCGGCGATGAAGAATGTCAAAAACGGCAGACTTGGCGGCAGCCAGGGCGACAGCGCAGCACGGAGCGCGGCAGCGATGAGAAAAATCACGATGGCGATAGGGTACGCGACAAGTGGGCGGCGCCGTATCCTAGGAAACGTGCGCTCGACTAGAGTGTCGACAAATTGAACCATTCGCCCCCCGAACGGCTCCGCTGTCCGCTTTGTAAATTCTGCGCAATCGCGAGGCCCCCCACGCGCGAAAAGATGCTAACATACATCGTCTAGGCTTACGAGGGCCGACGGCGGCTCTTAAAGCCAATCAAAACCAATACTTTCCCGAAACGACGTAGATCGTCGCGACACGGGTTTTTTGGGGAACTGCTAGTAATCCCCGGAGTTTACCACCCGCTGGCCGGTGCGGTCAGGACCCTGACAGTCTGCCGTCCCATCCCAGCATTTTACTAAGTGAAAGGAATGCCCGTCTTGAGCCGCCTCGTCATGGTTTCAAACCGTGTGATCGACCTCAATGCGGCGACGCAGGCGGGCGGCGTCAGCGTTGCCATCTACGATACGCTCGCGCGGCACCCGGGATTCTGGTTCGGCTGGAATGGAAAGATCGAGGAGGAGAACGATACCGCGGCTCCCGTGACGACGACGGCCGACGGTCATACGACCGTAACGGTGTCGCTGACAGCTGACGATTACAACGACTACTATCTGGGATATTCGAATTCCGTCCTATGGCCGGTCTTCCACAATCGTCTCGATCTTGCGCAGTTCGAAGCGGGCTACTACGCGCGTTATGTGGCGGTGAATGCGAAACTCGCGGACGTCCTCGCGCCGTTGATCGAGCCCGACGACGTCATCTGGATTCACGATTATCATCTACTTCCGATGGCGCTCGAACTTCGCCGCCGCGGCATCGAGAATCCAATCGGCTATTTTCTGCACATTCCTGTGGGCTCGGCACAAGCATTGCTCGCTATACCCGAGTATCGGGAACTGGCGCGCTCGTTAAGCGCATATGATCTCATCGGCCTTCAGACGCCAGGAGACGTCCGCAACCTCATCGACTTCCTGCTCCAGAGCGTGTCCGGTCGCCTTCTGCCGACGGGACGTATTCGCGTCTTCGATGCCGAACTCGATATCGGCTGCTTTCCTGTCGGTATCGAGCCTAGCGAATTTGCGTCTCCCGATCATTCTGCTCAAATCGAAAGTTCAGAACCCAGCCGCATTATCGGCATAGATCGACTGGACTACACCAAGGGTCTGCCGCAAAAATTCCGCGCCTTCGGCAAGCTCCTCGAGGAATATCCCGAATATCGCCGCCGCATCGTCCTCTCGCAGTTCGCACCGCCGACGCGCGAAAGCGTCGAAGCCTACGCCGACATCAAGTCCGAACTTGAATCGCTGTCGGGATCCATTAACGGCCGTTATGGCGAACTCGACTGGGTGCCGATAAACTACATTCACAGGACGATGCCGCGTAATGAGTTGAGAGATATCTACCGCTCGTCGCGCGTGGGCTGGGTGACGCCTTTGATGGACGGAATGAATTTGGTCGCAAAGGAATTTGTCGCCTCGCAAAACCCGCAGGATCCGGGCGTCTTGATACTCTCGAAGTTTGCCGGAGCCGCTGTGCAATTGACCGACGCGGTGCTGGTCAACCCCTACGATATCAACGACATGACGCAGGGACTGCGTACGGCTCTCGAAATGCCGGCGGAAGAGCGGCTCGCACGCCATGAAAAACTCTCAAGCGTGGTTCACGAGTCTGACTCCGCCGCGTGGAGCAGCAGCTACTATTCCGCGCTCGTAAAGGCGGGAGAGCGACGCCTCGGCAGAACCGCACAATCTTCCCCAAGAATGAATGAGGCGCTGGATCGGTTGAAAACGGCTATTAAAAAAAACAGCGAAAAAAGCAGCGCTTCTGGCCGCCGCGCCGCTCACGCGTGAGGGTATGGCTGAATCTCTCGACATAGGAATCTCCTCGAAATCCCGCCGGATTGACGGCGATCGCCGTACGCTGGCCATCGACATCGGCGGCACGCTCATCAAGACGGCCATCGTCGATGAGGACGGGGCGCTCATCTCCGACTTCGTCACGACGCCGACACCGAAACCGGCCACGCCGGAGGTGGTCATTGCTTTGATTGCGCGCGTGATCAAACCGCTGCCGGAGTTTGGCCGGATATCCGTTGGCTTTCCCGGCGTCGTGCATCGAACGCATATCGCGACCGCTCCCAACCTCGGGACTGACTACTGGAAAAATTTTGACCTCGAGCAAGCGCTCGCCCTTGAACTCGGCAAGCCGGTTCGCGTCCTGAATGACGCAATCGTCTATGGCCTCGGGATTGCGCGAGGTCCGGGCCGTGAATGTGTTCTCACTCTGGGAACCGGCATGGGCTGCGCACTCTTTTGCGAAGGCTCGGCATTTCACGGGCTGGAACTGGGTCAGCATTATGCTTGCGATGACATGAACTACGACCAATACGTCGGGCACGCCGCCTATCTGACGATCGGACTGGAGGAATGGAACAAACGCGCCGAACGCGCCCTCGTCGCTGTCCATAAGCTGACCAACAGCGACCGCATGTATATCGGCGGCGGAAATTCTCGGCGCATCACGTTCGCCTTGCCGGCATGGGCGACGGTCGTACCGCCTTCAGGCGGTGTGGCGGGCGGCGCCCGGCTTTGGCATCCGGAAATGGATTTCTGGTTCCCTGCCCGAGAAAACCTTATCGAAGCGTAGCTGGGAAGCCAATGAATGTCCTCACCATAGGCGGCGCGATGCTGGACACGATCGTCACGATCGCCAGCGACAGAATCGAACAGATGAAAATGCGCAATGCCGAGAGCTCGTTTCTTCTGCTTGAAGAAGGCTTGAAGACGGAAGCCGATCACATCGCGACGCAGTGCGGCGGAGGCGCGGTAAATGCGGCCGTTGCGGCGGCACGCCTAGGCCATGCGACATCGGCCATCGTCAAGGTCGGCCGCGACGACAAGGCGAAGACGATCCTTGGCCGGCTTAGCGAAGAAGGCGTCAATCTCGAATGGATATCAGTCGATGAAGAGGCGCCGACGGGCGCGTCGGTGATTATCTCGTCGCACGATCGCAATGCCGCCGTCTTCACCTATCGCGGCGCCAACACGCGCCTGAAGGCAGCGGATTTCCCGGCCGATGCGTTTGCAAACAAAGATCTCGTCTACGTCGCCAATCTCAGCAACGAATCGGCCGATAGATATCCCCTCATCGTCGGACGCGCGAAGGCGGCGAACTCTCTACTCGCCGTCAATCCGGGGGTGCGGCAGCTCACCGCGCGTTTCGATGACTTCTGGAGCAGCCTCGCGAAGATCGACATTCTCTGCATCAATCGGCGGGAAGCTCAAACATTCATGCCCCGGCTCCTCCATTCGTTCGGAGAGGGCGGCGCGGCGTTGACTGTCAAAAGCGGCGAGCCGGTACCGCCGCTTGCCAAGCACGGGCTGCGCAACGGCGGTTACGAGATGAGCCTGGTAAAGTTTCTCGCAGCCCTGATCAAGCTCGGCGTTGGCGTCGTCGTGCTGACGGACGGAGCCAACGGCGCCTTCATTGCAAAGGGCGAGGACCTTCACTATCGGGAAGCGCAGCGCGTCGTCGCCGAGGCGACCACCGGCGCCGGCGACGCCTTTTCCGCAACATTCGTGTGTTACTTCGCAAAAACCGGAGATGTGGGCCACGCGCTAAGCGCCGCAGTTCTGAATGCGGCGAGTGTCGTTAAATTCGTCGATACGCAATCCGGCCTGATGACGTACGCGATGCTGGAAAAGGAACTAGAACGGACGACCGACTACCCGCTCTACACTTGGTCTATATAGTGGCAGCCTGATGCAGCAGCACTTGAGAGAAGATAAAGCGTTGCGTGGCGACAACCTCTCGCGGGACGACCTCTCGCGGATAGAGCGTGCTGCGTCTCAGCGAAGCGGCGCCGAACGGCTTCTGACGGCGCCGGCCGCCGTTGCCCTCTATCTCGATATCGACGGCACGCTGCTCGACGTAGCGCTAACGCCGTCGACCGTCCATGTTCCAGCCGATCTTTCCGACTTGCTTGGTGCGATCTCAACACGTCTTTCCGGCGCCCTCGCCATCGTCACCGGCCGTCCCATAGTTGAAGCCGATCATTTGCTGAAGCCGCTGAAATTTGCAGCCGCGGGCGTGCACGGCGCTGAGATGAGAACGAGCGCTGCGGGGAACGTTGTGTCCCTGACACCGTCGTTCAGCCCTGAGCTGATCTCCGACATCAAATCAATTGCAAAGAGCCTGCCGGGCATCGTTGTGGAAGACAAAGGCGCCGGCATTGCACTGCATTACCGGATCGTACCGGAGTTGCATGCGTCCCTGCTGCATGCGCTTGAGGCTCTCAGCCCACGCCATCCCGGCCAATTCATGGTTTGCGGTGGCCGCAAGGTGGTCGAGATTCTGCCAATCGGCTTTTCGAAGGGCCGGGCCCTCCGGCAACTTGCAGCGCTGCCGAATTTTTCAAACCGAGTACCGGTTATGATTGGCGATGACATTGCCGATCTCGACGCCTTCCGCGCCGCCGAAGAGATGGGCGGCTACGGTCTGAAGGTCGCCGGCGAGAATTTTTCCGAGGCCGAGGCTGCCTTTCGCAGCCCAACTGAAGTTTTGGGCTGGCTAAGATCCTTCGGAGCTGGGCTTTAGCTGGCGTTTTCTCACGCCGCGCACCCGGCTCAACCCGCGTGTTCGAGGTACTTTCTTATATCCTTCGGTGCGAGCGAGATGTCCGCCAGCGTTCGCCGGTCGAGCGCTTGCATGAAGGCGTCGATTGCCTCCTTCAACGTCCCCTGAAGTTTACAGCACCGCGTGATCGGGCACTGGTTGCCCGTCGAAAAGCATTCCACAACATCGAAATTCGGCTCCGTCTCCCGCACCACGTCGCCGAGACGAATGTCTTTTGCCGGTCTCGCGAGTTTCAGCCCGCCGAATCTGCCGCGGACAGGAGTGATGAAACCCGCGCGCGTTAACGTGTTTACGACCTTCATCAGATGCGCGCGCGAAATGCCGTACGCCTCGGCGATCTCCTCGATCGTGACAAGGCGATCGTTGGCCGCATCCGTGTACATGAGCACGCGCAGCGCATAGTCGGTAAACATCGTGAGCTGCACGACAGGACCTCACACGTTATTGATGCCTTCCTGCTGATCGCATCTGGACAGGCACGCCAAATAAGATACATTCGTAACATATCTTATACGCAAGTGTCAGCATCTTATTGGTCAATGCATGACTCAGGGCAGCACGAAAACCCTAAACTTCCACGAATCCACTAGCAACCGCGGTAATCCGCAATCCTCGGGAGAAGCGTCAATCACCCGATGTCTGGATCAGCTTGTGTCGACTGCGAATCCATCTTGTCCCGATCCCAGGGCTCCGGGTACCGCCCTCGGTATCACCGAACCGATGATCGAGCGGCTCGTTACGGAATTCTATCGCCGCGTGCGGCGGGATGCCCTCCTCGGTCCGGTCTTCGATGCAGCCGTCGAAGACTGGGACCAGCACCTGGGCCGGATGCGTGATTTCTGGTCCTCGGTCGTGCTGATGAGCGGCCGCTACAAAGGAAAGCCGGTTTTGGTGCACGCCAAGTTGCCGGGCCTTTCCCCGGCCCATTTCCGGCAATGGCTGGCTCTCTTCGATGAGACGGCGCGCGATGTCTGTCCGGCGAGAGCCGCGGAACTCTTCATCGATCGTGCCGGCCGGATCGCCCAATCCCTGCAGCTCGGCATCGCCATTCATAGCGGCGGCGCTGACGAGGCGATTGCAATTTCACCGGCACTCAGGCCGACACCGGCCCCACTAGCCTCTTCCAATCGTCCCGGCGCGGATCACCATTCCCGTGGCCCCAGGGAAGATCAAAGCAGCCAAATAGCTCGCCTTCGCCAGGAAGTATTATGACGTACGTCGTTACTGAAAACTGCATCAAGTGCAAATACACGGACTGCGTGGAAGTCTGTCCCGTGGACTGCTTCTACGAGGGCGAGAACATGCTCGTCATCAACCCCGACGAGTGCATCGACTGCGGCGTCTGCGTCCCCGAGTGTCCAGCTGAGGCGATCTTCGCCGATTCCGAACCGCAGGCGACCGAGCAATGGCTCGAGGTCAATCGCAAGTACTCTAACCTCTGGCCCAATATCCCGATCAAGAAGGCGGCGCTACCAGACGCCGATGCCGAGAACGGCCGCGCCGGCAAGGCCGCCGAGTTGTCTCCCAATCCTGCAAAGGAAGAGGTGATCCCGTGACCGCGCTCCGTGAGCTACGTCTATCAACCGTGAAAGGCGATACGCCATGCGTTGGGTAATGATTTTCTCATCGGTCTGCGTCGGCCTCTTCATCCTCGCCTGTGGCGTGATGTGGGGCCTGGGTGTCTTTTCCGGTCTCGGCACCAAGGCCGTCTTCGCCGCGTTATTCGGTACGTTCCTGGCGACGGCAATCGGAACCGCATTGATGGCGCTGACGTCCTATAGCAATCGAAGCGGCTACGACGCATCCATGAACCACGTTGAAGACAAAGGCAGCGCGCCGAAGACTTTCTAGTGCCACCCAGCGATCCCGATGGAACCTGTTCGCGGTTATCGCGCTGGACGGGCACATTCACCGCTTAGCTCTGGACTGCCTGAGCCCCCGCGCCCGATCACAGCAATGCTTCCGATCATTTCGATCGGAACGGCTTTTCGCATTGCCCCACTGGATCGGTACAGCGCGCCCCCGCGCGTTGATTTCCCGGCTTGCGCCGGACTGACTTCGTCGATTGATGATTGTTCAGCTTAACTCCCTGTTTATCCGAAACAGCGTGAACTCCCTCGATATTGCATAATTCATATTTGGATACACAAAATGGAGCTTTTACGAATTGCCTTCCTTGTCGCCGTCTCGGCGCTAGTTGGTCTCTCGTCCTCTGCACCAGCCGGAGCGCAAGGCCTGAAAGACAATCTAACGGCTCCAGAATCCAATTGGACCGGTTTCTACCTTGGAGCCGGTGGCGGCCTTAATTCCCTTGTTAGCGAGGTCGATGCAAAACCTGGTTCCGCCGTCTCTTCCGATCCCGGCGCCGCAGGTGCATCGGCTTCTTTCGATGGATTAGGAGCGTCCGGAGGTTTTGGAACGCTCGTGATCGGAGGCGACTATCAATTGCACCCTCGCGTCGTCATAGGAGCCTTTGGCGAGTATGATTTTGAGGACCTCGGTAGCGAAGCGACGCTGAACATACCCGGCAATTCTCTGTCGGCGCACGCCGATATCAACGTCAACGGCAAAGCATCCGCTGGCGCGCGGATCGGGTATCTCGCATCGCCGGGCACACTTTTGTACGTGTCCGCCGGCTACAGCAGGGTCTCTCTGAGCGACCTCAAGCTGGCCGTCGTTGGATCGGAACCGGATATCTCGGCCACGATCAATGTCCCTAGCTTGTCCGGAGTATTTATAGGAGCGGGCGCCGAGACAATGCTCACAGAGCGAATCTCTCTTCGAGGCGAATTCCGCTACACCGACTTCGGCAGCGGACCAGTTAGGCTGCCGACTATCGATGGAACAAACCTGAACGATTTCGTATCGGCACGTCTCGCGCCGACGATGCAGGAGGGTCGCGCCTCGCTCAACTATCGGTTCTAATCCGCCAGAATAGTTGAAAACAATATCATCCGCTGCTGGCGCAGACACTGCAGTGCGACACCCCTCAGGAAGGCTACGTCGCCGGCCTGACCAAGGGGCCCTTGAAGGTGGACCCGGCTTTCGGCACCGGTGAAAGACCAGGGTCGGGCAATCGCGGCCGGCCGGGCGTACCTGTCGCTGGTTCCGGCGCAGATGCCGCTCGCCGCTTATACCGACTTCATCGGCGGCACCAAGCGCTGCGTGCACGCTCGCAGAGTGGCACAGCCGTGCCTGCTTGGGTGACAAATTGCAAAACGCCGAGTTGTCCGGGCCACCCGCACGTAAGTAAGCGAACCGGGGAAGGTGCGTTGATCTTGACGCCGCATCAAAGCTCAACCCCGAGCCCAACACCGCCAACGCCCTGGCCTCCGCGAATGTCAGACACCGTCAGAGATAAAGCGCACGATCTCTGATTTTTCAGGAAAAAATTGGCTTCGTTTCGCAAAAAGTGC
>Ga0207678_10002547_pt1 | contig 16602 bp, 12 predicted proteins | sample KBSC63metaG_FD_184319 | JGI IMG/M metagenome (GOLD analysis project Ga0207678, IMG submission 184319) | Corn rhizosphere microbial communities from Kellogg Biological Station, Michigan, USA - KBS C6-3 metaG (SPAdes) (version 2) | ecosystem: Host-associated > Plants > Roots > Rhizosphere > Soil ...
CCCAGCGCCTGCGGGGACACCTCACCCTCCGCGATCTTGCGCAGGATGCGGCGCATGATCTTGCCCGACCGGGTCTTGGGCAGGCCGGGGGCGAACTGGATGACGTCGGGCGTCGCGATCGGCCCGATCTCGCTGCGCACCCATTTGACCAGCGTCTGGCGCAGCGCGTCGCTCGCTTCCTCGCCGCTGTTGAGCGTCACATAGGCGTAGATGCCCTGGCCCTTGATGTCGTGCGGAAAGCCCACGACCGCCGCCTCGGCCACCGCTTCGTGCAGCACCAGCGCGCTCTCGACCTCAGCCGTGCCCATGCGGTGCCCGGACACGTTGATGACGTCGTCCACCCGGCCCGTGATCCAATAATAGCCGTCCGCGTCGCGCCGCGCCCCGTCGCCGGTCGTATATTTGCCGGGGAAGGTCGTGAAATAGGTCTGGAAGAAGCGCTCATGGTCGCCCCAGACGGTGCGCATCTGCCCCGGCCAGCTCTGCGCGATGACGAGATTGCCCTCCGTCGCGCCGTCCAGCACATGCCCCTCCGCGTCGACGATCTGCGGCACCACGCCCGGCATGGGCAGGGTTGCGGAGCCGGGCTTCAGGTCCGTCGCGCCCGGCATCGGCGCGATCATCGCCCCGCCGGTCTCGGTCTGCCACCATGTGTCGATGATCGGGCAGCGGTCCTCGCCCACGACATGATGGTACCAGCGCCACGCCTCGGGATTGATCGGCTCGCCGACCGTCCCCAGCAGGCGCAGCGACTTGCGGCTGGTGCGGGTCACGAAATCGTCGCCTTCCTTCATCAGCGACCGCAGCGCCGTGGGGGCGGTGAAGACGGTCTGCACCTGATGCCGGTCGATGACTTCCCAGATGCGGCTCGGCGTCGGCCAGTTCGGCACGCCCTCATAGATCAGCGTCGTCGCCCCGTTCGCCAGCGGGCCATAGACGATATAGCTGTGCCCCGTGACCCAGCCGATGTCGGCCGCGCACCAGTAGATGTCGCCGGGCCGGTAGTCGAAGCACAGCTCATGCGTCAGGCTGGCCCAAAGCAGATAGCCGCCGGTCGTGTGCAGCACGCCCTTGGGCTTGCCTGTCGATCCGGAGGTGTAGAGGATGAACAGCGGATCCTCCGCGTTCATGGGTTCGGGCGGGCAGTCGGCCGACACCCTGGCCGTTTCCTCATGCAGCCACAGGTCGCGGCCTTCCTTCATTTCGATGGCGCCGCCGGTCGCCTGGACCACGATCACCTTGCGGACGCTGGTGCACAGCGTCAGCGCGGCGTCGACATTGGCCTTGAGCGGCACCTTCCTGCCGGCGCGGCAGCCCTCGTCTGAAGTGATCACCAGCGTCGAGTCGCAATCGGTGATCCGTCCCGCCAGCGCCTCGGGCGAAAAACCGCCGAACACGACGCTGTGGACCGCGCCGATGCGGGCGCAGGCGAGCAGGGCGAAGGCGGCCTCCGGGATCATCGGCATATAGACGGTGATCCGGTCGCCCTTCTTCGCGCCCGCCGCCTTCAACGCATTGGCGAAGCGGCACACCGCCTCATGCACCTCGGCATAGGTGAAGCGGCGCGGCAGCGCGTCCGGCGAATCCGGTTCCCAGATGATCGCGGTCTGATCGCCGCGTTCGGCCAGATGCCGGTCGATGCAGTTGGCGCTGACGTTCAGCACGCCGTCGGCAAACCATTTCACGCCGAAATCGGCCTCATCGAAGCTGCTCTCATCGGCTTTGGTGGGAAAGTTCACCCAATCCAGCCGCCCGGCCTGTTCCAGCCAATAGGCATCGGCATCCTCGACCGACCGCGCATAATCGGCCGCGCGGCCCTCCCGGTCGAACAGCGCGGACGCCGCCCACTCTGCAGGAACCGGGAAATAATCGTCAGACATGCGGGCATCCTTCCTCTGCGAAATTCTCGCTTTGGAGGTCCTGGAGCGATTGCCAAGCGACCGGAGCCGATCGCTGGTCAAGAAATCGCGGAAAACCAGGAATCCAGAGCGGCGATCCGATTCAATCGGATCGAAACCCGCTCTAGAGCCAAGGCGCGACGACAGGAAGATGGGATCGTTCTGCGCTCGCCACAGTTTCCACCTTTGTCGGTCGGGATTTAAGCAGGATGATGCTATTTTGCCGCTTTTCGCGCGCGCCCGCCGGGCCTAACAGGAAGGGCATATGTGGCAACTTTTCCAATTTCCGCTCTGCCCCTTTTCTCGCAAGGTCCGCCTGCTGCTCGGTGAAAAGGGGGTGGGCTACGATCTGGCGCGCGAATCCCCCTGGGAGGCGCGCGACGAGTTTCTGGACCTCAATCCGGCCGGCACGACGCCGGTGATGGTGGATCAGGAAAAGGGCGTCACCCTGATCGACAGCCAGGCGATCTGCGAATTTTTCGAGGAGACGGTGGAAAAATTCCCGCTGATCTCCGGCACGGCCGCCGGCCGGGCGGAGGTGCGGCGGCTGACCGCCTTTTTCGACCAGAATTTCTACGGCGACGTGGTCGGCCCGCTGCTGCATGAACGGATGAAGAAGCGGCTGATCGAACGCGCGCCGCCCGATGCCCGCGTCCTGCGGGAGGCGATGAAGCGGGCCAATGTCCACATGGATTATATGGACTATCTGCTCGACCACCGCGCCTGGATGGCGGGCGGCACGCTGAGCCTGGCCGACATCGCCGCCGCCGCGCATCTTTCGGTGGCCGATTATCTGGGCGGCATCGACTGGGCCGGGCATGAGACGGTGAAGCGCTGGTATGCCGGCTTCAAGTCGCGCCCGTCCTTCCGGCCCCTGCTGTCCGAACGGATGGAGGTGATCACCCCGCCGCCCCATTATGAAAAGCCGGATTTCTGAACCCGCAACGCCCCTCCCGCAGGGGAGGGGATGATGGTCAATCCATTTCAGCGGCCAGATATACCCGGTTGCGGCCATGTTCCTTGGCCAGATAGAGCGCCCGGTCCGCGGCTTTCAGCGCAGCGCGAGGATCGTCATAGGCCAGCACATTGGCGACCCCGGCGGAAAAGCTGACGCGCTCCATCCGTTCGCCATTGGCGCGGTTGACGAGGCTGCGGGTGGACAGGTCCTGCCGCACATTGTCCACCGCCTCGCACGCCTCGGCCGCCGTCTTGCCGCGGAAGAGCATGACGAATTCCTCGCCGCCGTGACGCGCGACATGGCATTGTTCGTTGCTCACCTTCGACAGCAATCCGGCCACGAACTTCAGCACCCGGTCGCCGGTGTCATGGCCATGGCTGTCGTTGATCAGCTTGAAATGATCGATGTCGCAAAAGGCGACGGCCAACGGCTGCCTTTCCTTCTGCGCCTGCGCCAGTTCCTCGCGCAGCGTTCCTTCAAAGGCGCGGCGATTGGGCAGGCCGGTCAGATGGTCATGTTCGGCGGCGCGGCGCGCGCTTTCCAGATTGGATTTCAGAAGCTGCGTCTGCTTCTGGTTGTCGCGAAGCTGGCTTTCGACCTGCCGGGTCTTTTCGACCATCGACCGGGTGAGCGCCACCAGACGGGCCAGCACCGGCTGGCTCTCCGAACCGGCCGAGAGCCCCTTGACCTCTTCCTGCAGCGCGGCGCCATAATCCTTGGCCGAATTGCGCGATTCGGTCATCAGGCCGGTGAATTGCGACAGATTCTCCTCGACCCTGTCGAGCATGGAGGCAAGCGCTTCCGCCGTGACCTCGTCGGTGCGCTGTTCGGCGGCGACATTTTCGACCCAGCCATTGGAGATCTTGCCCTGTTCGGCCAGCACGGCCTTCACGGCCTTCTCCACGCCGATATGGGATCCGGTCAGATAGTCATGCGCCACGCCGAAATTCAGCGGCGTCAGGTCCAGATCATGGGCGAACAGGAAATCGCCTATGTCCTCGTACAGCTTGCGCCGCCGGATGGCTTCCCGGCTGGAAGCGCTGCCATGCCGGGCGCGCTGCGGCTCCTCCGGGACGTCCATGGCTTCGTCGTCGGTCTTGCCGGACAGGCCGCGAGCCCAGCGGGCCAGGCGATCCGTCAGGCCATGTTGCGCGTTTGCGGAAGATGATGCCCCAGTCATGCTCACCAGAACGGCAGGGCGCAAACAAGGTTAAGGACGCGCCAAGCGAAAAAGCGCAAGGCGCTGACTGACCTCGATTATATGTCCGCGCCGATCAACCAGTCGCGGAAAATCCGCACCGCGCGGGTTTGCAGCGCGCGGGGCCGGCAGACGAAGAAATAGCGATAGGGGCTTTCCACCCGATGTTCCGGAAACAGCCGGACCAGCCGGGAATCCTGCGCTTCATTATAATGGCTGGCATGCATGACGGCGATGCCCAGCCCCTGTGCCGCAGCCTCCAGCATCAACTGGCCGGAATCATAATTGTCGATCGCCAGCGGCTGCAGATCGGGCAGGTGCACCGCCTCCTTCCACGCATCGAACGCCAGCGCCATGTCGCGATGCAGCAGGACCGTGTGATTGGCCAGCTCCTGCGGGGCGGTCAGCGCATTGGGCGTTTCCAGCAACGCCTTGCGGCCGATCAGATAGACTTCGTCATGGTCGAGCTCATGGGCATAAAGCGCCGGATCAATGTCCTTCGCCAGCACGATCGCCGCGTCCAGCCCCTCGCCCAGACGGGCGACGGCATAGGGCGTGGTCTCGATGTCGATGTGAAGCTGCGGATGCCGCTGCCGCAGGGCGCCCAGATGCGGGAACAGCCGCTGTGTCGCGAACAGCGGCATGACGGCCAGTCGCAGTCGCAGCTGGTTGCCGCCGCTCTGGATATTCTCCAGTGCCTGGCTCAGCGAATCAAGCGCCGGGGCGATGTCGTCCAGCAGGCGCTGACCATCGGCGTTGATTTCCAGCGCCTGATGCTTGCGGTCGAACAGCGGCCGACCGATGAAGCGTTCCAGCGCCTGGACACGGCGGCTGAGCGCGGGGGTAGAAAGCGCAAGCTCCTCCGCCGCTGCCTTGACCGATCCAAGGCGGGCAACCTGAACAAAGGCCTCCAGGGCCGTAAGGGGCGGCAATCTACGCATAAATCGTCATGTTCATCCGGCCTGTCCGCTGCGACGCGTCATTGCTTATTCTTTAGCGGCGCGCAAACCGGCTCCAAGCATCCTCATTTCAATGAGCAGTAAAAAAGGACTTTTGACAAGATGCAAAAATTGCAACTCCTCGATTCTTTTCGCACTTGCAAAAATACCTGCCGCACTGCACATAGGAAAGGCCTTTCAGGCATCCTCTCCTAAAAACTTTCCGGGCTGGCCTTCGGGCTGGCCCTTTTTTTATTCGTTCCGGGGTTCTCCATGGCCCCTTTCCCTCCGCCCTGACGTTCCCTATCTCGTTTGCCAGCGAACAGAACGGGGAAGTCGAAGTGGCCGACGAAGAAACCGCAGGACGTAGGATACAGGTGGCCAACGCCCGGCCCGAGGACGCGGGCAGGGGCCTTGCGCGCCTTCCGCTGGCGGTGATGACGGAACTCCACCTTGCGGAAGGCGATGTGATCGAGATCGCCGGCAAGCGTTCCACCCCTGCGCGGGTGGTGCGGCCCTATAAGGAGGATGAGGGGCTGGACGTCCTGCGCCTCGACGGGCTTCAGCGCGCCAATGCCGGCGTCGGATCGGGTGATTTCGTCGTCATCGGCAAGATCGATCCCCGGCCTGCCCAGCGCGTCGTGTTCGCGCCTGCACAAAATAATCTGCGACTGCAGGGCAATCCGGAGGCTTTGAAGCGCGTCTTCTTCCAGCGCCCGCTGACCTCCGGCGATATCGTCGCGACGTCGGGGCAGCAGCAGGTGCCGCCCGGCGACATGCCGCCCCAGTTGCGCCAGATGCTGGCCGCGCCGGCCTATGCCTTGCAGGAAATCCGCCTGGTTGTGGTGTCGACCGTCCCCAAGGGCATCGTCCATATCGACGCCGATACGGAGGTGGAGCTGCGCGCCGAATATGAGGAACCGCGCGAATCGCGGCGCGCCGACGTCACCTATGACGATGTCGGCGGCATGGCCGAGGCGATCGACCAGCTGCGCGAGATGGTGGAGCTGCCGCTGCGCTATCCCGAACTGTTCGAGCGACTGGGCGTCGATCCGCCCAAGGGCGTGCTGCTCCATGGTCCGCCGGGCACCGGCAAGACGCGTCTTGCCCGCGCCGTCGCCAATGAATCGGAGGCTGAATTCTTCCTGATCAACGGGCCGGAGATCATGGGTTCGGCCTATGGCGAGTCCGAAAAGCAGCTTCGCGAGATTTTCGAGGCGGCCGCCAAGTCGGTGCCGTCGATCCTGTTCATCGATGAGATCGATTCCATCGCGCCCAAGCGCGGCAGTGTGACCGGGGAAACGGAAAAGCGCCTCGTCGCCCAGTTGCTGACCTTGATGGACGGGCTGGAACCGCGCACCAATCTGGTCGTCATCGCCGCCACCAACCGGCCCGAAGCGATAGATGAGGCGCTGCGCCGGCCCGGCCGTTTCGACCGGGAGATCATCGTCGGCGTGCCGGACGAGCGCGGACGGCGGGAGATTCTGGGCATCCACACCCGCGGCATGCCGCTTGCCGACGGCGTCGACCTGGGCGAACTGGCGCGCATGACCTATGGCTTTGTCGGCGCGGACCTGGCGGCGCTGACCCGCGAGGCGGCGATCGAGACCGTGCGCCGCTTCATGCCCCGGCTCAATCTGGAGGAAGGCACGATCCCCCCCGACGTGCTGGAGGAACTGTCCGTCGCGCGCGACGACTTCATGGCCGCGATCAAGCGGGTCCAGCCTTCCGCCATGCGCGAGGTGATGGTGCAGGCGCCCAATATCGGCTGGGCCGACATTGGTGGCCTGGACGATGCGCAGATGCGCCTCAAGGAAGGGGTGGAGCTGCCGCTCAAGGATCCCGACGCCTTCCGCCGCATCGGCATCCGCCCGGCCAAGGGCTTCCTGCTCTACGGCCCGCCCGGCACCGGCAAGACCCTGCTGGCGAAGGCGGTGGCGCGGGAAGCGCAGGCCAATTTCATCGCCACCAAATCCTCCGACCTGCTCAGCAAATGGTATGGGGAGAGCGAACAGCAGATCGCCCGCCTCTTCGCCCGCGCGCGGCAGGTGGCGCCGACGGTCATCTTCATCGACGAACTGGACAGCCTGGTTCCCGCCCGCGGCGGCGGCCTGGGCGAACCGCAGGTGACGGAGCGGGTGGTGAACACCATCCTGGCCGAGATGGACGGGCTGGAGGAATTGCAGTCCGTCGTCGTCATCGGCGCGACCAATCGCCCGACGCTGATCGATCCGGCGCTGTTGCGGCCGGGCCGGTTCGACGAGCTGATCTATGTTCCCGTGCCCGACAAGGCAGGCCGCAAGCGCATCCTGTCCATCCACACGGGCAAGATGCCGCTTGCCGACGATGTCGACCTGGATGTGCTGGCGGAGCGCACGGAGCGGTTCACCGGGGCCGATCTGGAAGATCTGGTCCGCCGCGCCGGCCTGGTCGCCTTGCGCCAGTCCCTGTCGGTCGACCGGGTCACCCAGGCGCATTTCGAGGCCGCGCTGGAGGACACCCGCGCCTCCGTCACGCCCGAAATGGAACGCGAATATGAGCAGATCCAGGCGACGCTGAAGCAGAGCGTGATGCAGATCGATCCCATCGGCTTCGTATCGCCCGGCATGTTGCGGACGCGAACCAGGGATTGAGAGGTGCAATATGTTCCCGCGACGGCCGGTCCGGGAACATATTGTCGCGCCAGGTCAGGTCATGTTTTTGGCCCGGCCGCCTGCCTTACCCTCTGGCCTATTTGTCTTTCCCCGGCGAAGTCGCTTGCATGGCCGTGCGATTTTTGCGAGTCGGACAGGCAAGGCAGACAGGCGAGAATGAATGGCCTCCATCCCTTTGAAGAAAAAGAACCGGGCCGTTTCCGGAAAACCATCCTCCACCTTCCTGGGTCAATGGAGCATGTTCCTCCGGCAGTTCATCAAGCATCCCGGCATGATCGGATCGGTCATCCCGTCTTCGCGGATGCTGGTCGACAGCATGCTGGAGGGCGTGGACTGGCAACGGACACGGCTGTTCGTGGAATATGGTCCGGGCGTCGGGACGTTCACGCGTCCCATTCTCGACCGGCTGCATCCGGACGCGACCCTGCTGGCGATCGACCTCAACCTCGACTTCGTCGCCTATCTGGAGGCGGAGATCGACGATCCCCGGCTGCGCATCGTCCATGGCTCGGCCGCTGACGTCCGTCGCTTCATCAAGGAGGCGGGCTATGCCCAGGCGGACTATGTCCTGTCCGGCATTCCCTTCTCTACCCTGCCCGAAGGCGTGGGGGAGGCGATCTGCGCCGAAACCCGATCGGTGCTGAAAACCGGAGGGGCTTTTCTGGTCTATCAATATTCCGGCTATATGCGGCGGCTGCTGTCGCCGCTGTTCGATGAGACCGTCGACCGGGTGGAGTGGCGCAACATTCCGCCTTGCCGGATGTTCACGGCGGTGAAGCGCGAAATCCTGGCGCAGGTGGCCTGACTTCCCTGTCATCCTGTTGAATCTGCATCGGGATTTTTATCGTCCGGCAGGTTTGATCCCCTATTTGGGGTATGCGCCTCGCGGAGTTGATCACTAAGCGCCGGCACAGGCAGACCTTCTGCCTCCGGCGGCCGGGTCATATTGCGACCCGTGGCCCGGTTGCCGGCTATGCGCGCCCGATTGTTGTCGCATCGTCACAGCACAGGTTCCTCCCCTCACGTGATGAAGCGCTCTCCGCTTTGCGTGCAACGATGGTTTCGCTTCGACCGGCTTTCATGATAAGGCCCGGCGCATAACACGGCGAGATAGTTCATGAACGACCTGACCCAGACCCCCGAAATGCTGATCGCGATGATGGGCGCCCGCGCCCGCGTGGCGGCGGCTCAGCTTTCCACTGCCAGCGACGCGCAGAAGATCGACGCACTGCGCCGCGCTGCGCAGGCCCTGCGGGACCAGGCGCCGCAGATCATCGCCGCCAATGCCCGCGACATGGAAAATGCCGCCGCCAACGGCCTGTCGCCCGCCATGCTCGACCGGCTGAAACTGGACGAGGATCGCGTCCTTGCGACCGCGGCCGGCGTGGAACAGGTGGCGACGCTGGACAATCCGCTCGGCAGCGTGATCGACAGGCAGGTTCGCCCCAATGGCATGGAACTTTCGCGCGTCCGCGTGCCGCTGGGCGTGATCGGCATCATCTATGAAAGCCGCCCCAATGTGACCGCCGATGCCGCCGCGCTCTGCCTGCGTGCGGGCAATGCCGTGATCCTGCGCGGCGGCAGCGAGGCGAAGGAAAGCAACCGCGCCATCCACGCCGCGATGGTCGAGGGGATCGCCGCCGCCGGCCTGTCCGCCGATGCCGTGCAACTGGTCCCCACCACGGATCGCGCCGCCGTGGGCGCGCTGCTGAAAGCCGCGGAGTTCATCGACCTGATCGTCCCCCGTGGCGGCAAGAGCCTGGTCGCCCGCGTGCAGGAGGAGGCGCGCGTGCCCGTGCTCGCCCATCTCGACGGCATCAACCACAGCTATGTCGACGGCGCGGCCGATCCGGACATGGCGCAGAAGCTGGTGGTGAACGCCAAGATGCGCCGCACCGGCATTTGCGGCGCGACCGAGACGGTGCTGATCGACAGGGCCTATGCCCAGGCGCCCGCCATCGTGAAGGCGCTGCTCGACGCCAAATGTGAAGTACGCGGCGACGAAGCCGTGCAGGCGATGGACAGCCGGGTTGCGGCGGCCGCGGACGAGGATTGGGACACCGAATATCTCGACGCCATCGTCTCGGTGCGGGTGGTGGACGGGCTCGATGAGGCGCTCGCCCATATCGCCGCCCATGCCAGCCACCATACCGACGCCATCATCACGCAGGATGCCGAAAGGGCCGAGCGCTTCCTGAACGCGGTCGACAGCGCGATCGTGATGTGGAACGCCTCCACCCAGTTCGCGGACGGCGGCGAATTCGGCTTGGGCGCGGAAATCGGCATTTCGACCGGGCGGCTCCATGCAAGGGGTCCGGTCGCGCTGGAAGGTCTCACCACCTATAAATGGCTGGTGCGCGGAACCGGCCAGACCCGGCCGTAATAAGTGTCGTGCTCCTGCGAAGGCAGGAGCCCAGTCCCGCCCTCCATGGATTATCGGACGGCCTGAATTGATCTCCTGCCTCCGCAGGAGCGCATCGCGCCAGGCTCAGCCCTTCACGGCGCCGTCGATCGCCTTCAGCGTCTCCAGCATCGGCCCGACCCACTCGATCGGCAGCATCACCGGCCCGTCCGAAGGGGCATGATCCGGGTCATCATGCGCCTCGGCAAAGATCGCAGCGATCCCCGCCGCCACGGCGCTGCGCGCCAGTACCGGCGCAAATTCCCGCTGCCCGCCCGATGCCGAACCCAGCCCGCCCGGCTGCTGCACCGAATGGGTCGCGTCGAACACCACCGGATAGCCCGTCTGCGCCATGACCGGCAACGCGCGCATGTCGCTGACCAGCGTGTTATAGCCAAAGCTCGCCCCCCGCTCGGTCAGCAGGATCCGTTCGTTCCCGGTCGAGGCGACCTTCTGCGCCACGGCCGCCATGTCCCAGGGCGCAAGGAACTGCCCCTTCTTCACATTGACGACGGCGCCGGTCCGCCCGGCCGCCAGCAGCAGATCGGTCTGGCGGCACAGAAAGGCGGGGATCTGGAGTATGTCCACCGCCTGCGCCGCCGCCTCCACCTGTCCGGCCTCATGCACATCGGTCAGCACGGGGCAGCCGAAAGCCGCCTTCACCTCCGCCAGGATCGCCAGCCCCGCATCGATCCCGACGCCACGCTGCCCCGACACGGATGTCCGGTTCGCCTTGTCGAAGGAGGATTTGAAGATGAACGGCACGCCCTTCTGCGCGGCGATGCCCGACAGCCGTTCCGCCATCATCATCGCGTGATCGCGGCTCTCGATCTGGCAGGGACCGGAAATCAGGACGAAGGGCAGGTCGTTGCCGACGGTAACCGGCCCGATCGAAACATGCTTGGCTGTCATCATGGCGCTCACTTCGGCGCTTTGACGAAACGACGCAAGAGCAGGCCGCGCCACAGCCCCTTGCCGGGATGATAATTCCAGCAGAACCAGCCGGCGTTTCGGCTGTATCCGCGATGGTCCAGGAAATAGCAGTAATCGCGTTCGGCTGTCGTCATGGCCCGATGTGGACAGGGGCCAGGGAAAAGTTCAAGCGTAAAGTCTTCCACCTCGCCGGTTTCGATCCGCGCGGTGCGCGCTTCTACCACCAAATGTATCGCGAGCAGGCGGAGCCGAACCGATCAGCCGCCCGACGATCCGCCCGAGAACAGGCTGAAGCTGATGTTCGACGCTGTTGGGGTGTGACGGATGGGTGGAAAGGGGACCCGTTGAAGGGATGCAACGTGTTCCTGCCTGCGCAGGAACACGACAGCGTTTGCGGAAAGGGGTGGTTTACGGAACGGCGGCTATTGATGCGACTGGCTGGATTAAGCTCCCTACGCATAATATGACGAGATATGATTGATAGGCGAACAACAACCGCAGGCTTAGCGGCTACCGCTCTCATCCTTTTAGGTGGATGTGATCAATCACAGCCTAACCAAACATCAGAAATGATGTTCGGGAATGTAAATGCGCCAGATTTAAGCATGGCGGTTTGGGAAGCTACTGGTCGACCCGAGGCAAGCGAAGAGCCTAGCATTCGAGCTACTCATGAACGATGTGAAAAGCGCCCGCCGATCGTCGCGCCTGAAATACAGGTATGGTCTTGTCGCTTCAGTTTCGAATTTAAAGAAACCACGCGAAACTGTTCCGTTCTTATGTCTGTGCATCCCGACCTTCATGGAGGCGTTTGGCGACCAGATTATCAAATCGATCCTAAAACAGGGGAGATGACATCAACGCTCGTTTGTAGTGAGGCAATGTCCGCTAAGGAGTAACCGAGGTCGAGCGGCAAGCGGCGGGAAATGGTCGTAAGCCGACATCGCGGCACGCCGTTCGCCAAAGCACCGTAGCGCAAGTTCGACGCACGGGCCCTTTTTCTCTCTTGCCCGATTAACTGTCGATAATGCTCCTTAGGTAAGCGCTGTGCGCCAGAAATGCGATCGAGCCGGGCTCGGTGATGCCCACACGCGTCCGTGGCCGCTTGCCAACGAAATCCTTTTCGATCGCCACATAGCCTGCCGTCTCCAGCGTCGAGAGATGCGTCGAGAGATTGCCATCGGAAGCGCCCGTCAGTGCCTTCAACCGCGTAAACTCCAGGGGTCCATCCTCCCGCGCTGCATTCAGCGCGGCCATGATCTTCAGCCGCAGCGACTGGTGGATCACTTCATTCGGCGCCGTCATGGTCATGCCCGGCGCAGCCAGAGGCCGCCCAGAACCAGGCCACCGCCGCCGGCCGCTGCGATCCAGAAGGCGATCGCTTCGCGTTCGACGATGAGCCCCAGGATCAGAAGCGCGAACATCGCCGCACCGATCCAGCGGAAGCGGGGCAAGCCCAGGCTTCCGAGCAGGACATAAACGAACGCCGCCACCAGCCCTGGAAAAGCGAGAAAAACGAGCGGATCGGCGGGCTGGAACAACAGCAAGCAGGTGGCGATGAACGCCATTGTCGTGGCGATCAGCCACAGAATATGCGCCGCCTGAATCGCACCCGCCGCCGGATTGCTGGCCACCGAGCGCTGCGCCCGCAGGGCGACGATATAGCTGGCGATCGCCCCGACCAGCCCAATCGGCACCCAGACCGACCCCCAGCGTTCGGGCGGAAGCAGCCCGCAGGCGGCGTAGCCGATCGCCCACAGGACACCGCCGAGCACTAGATGCGGGCTCGCCTTGGCATAAGCGCTGCCCGCGCTGGTGCGGCGATGGACCTGCTTCATATCGCGCAGAGCTTCGGCGGCTTCGGACTTGCTGATCATCATATCGACTCCGGTTGACACATGCTCCTATGGAGCACAAAAAAGTACTTTGTCAAACAAAGTTATTTGTTGATAGATGTCATGAAACGCAGTGTCGCCCTGCTTTTCCCTAAACGAGCTGCGAGTTTCACGATCGATCGCGCGATCCGCGAATGACTAGAATCCCAGGATCGGAACCCTCTCCGCCAACATCGGCATCCCCTGTGTCCCAAAGGTAACAGGCTCCTGAAAAACCATCCTATTTCCTCGAACCGGCGGCAGATTCAGCCTGTCCTATTCCGCCCGGCCCGGCCTAAGCCGCAGCCCTCTTTGAAACGTCCGACACATTGTCACCCGGCCTACGCGCCCCCAGGCACGCGCGCGCATATGGTGTGAACTTCGACGGAAAACGGCGGAAATATCAGCCTTTTATCCGCCCCACCATCGCCTGCCCGGCCACGCGCTGCCGCAGATAGCGCCGCTTCAACAGCACGCTTGCCGCCAGCAGCGGCACGCCCAGGATGATGCAGATCGCGCCCAGCATCGGCGGCCAAAGCCCGAACAGGCTGTGCATGTTCAACGCGGATGGCGCCAGTACCAGCAGGAAACCAGCCGTCAGCAACCATAATCCCCAGCGGCGCGGCCTGACCGCGATCATGCGCATCTCGTGCCGGTGCGCCTTGCGCCCTTCCTTGGTCGACAGATCGGGATGCTTCATCGCGGACCACTAAAGCGGAAAAGGCGACCTGCTGTCCAGCGTCAGAACGGGGCTTTCGTTCGCTCTCCGCTTGGGCTACATGCGGCTATCCCCGGGGGACCGTCCACAGGCGGTTGAGAGGCGGCTGACGTGGCCGCGACCCGCTGAACCTGATCCGGATAAGACCGGCGTAGGGAGGGAACGGCTTGTTCGCTTGCAGCAACCCGCGCCCGCCCTCCGCCCCGATGCGAAGAAGAGGACGGCAAGCCATGGACAGCATTTCCGTCCTGACCCTGCGTCTGGCCGAAGCCATCGGCCTCTACATGATCGTCATCGGCATAGGCGGCCTCGTCGCGCCGCAACGCTGGCGGCAGATGATGGACGATCTGGAACGCTCGCCGGGACTGGTGATGGCGCTCGCCTTTCCGGTTTTCGCGGTCGGCGCGGCGCTCGTCCTTATCCACAGCATCTGGCGCGATCCGCTCTCGATCGTCGTTTCGGCCATTGGCTATGTCGCGCTGATCGAAGGGGCGCTGCTGCTCGCCATTCCCGACCCGCTGCTGAAGATCGGCCGCTGGTCGCTCAATTCCACACGAGCCTGGGCGATCGTCAGCATCGTTCTTGGCATTCTCCTCTTCCTCGCCGGCCTTACCGGCCGCGCCACCGTCATCGCCTGAAAGGAAAGCATATGGCCGACGTCCCAGCTCGCACCGAAATGCGCGTCACCACCGGACCCATTCGCGGATCGCGCAAGATTCATGTCGGCCCCCTGAAGGTCGCCATGCGGGAGATCGACCTGGAACCCGGCAGCGGGGAGCCGCCCGTCCGCGTCTACGACACCTCCGGCCCTTATACCGATCCCGATGCCGGGATCGACATCATGGCGGGCCTGCCGCAACTGCGCCGCGACTGGATCATCGGCCGGGGTGATGTCGAGGAATATGACGCTCGCGCCATCCTGCCTGAGGATAATGGTCTGAAGGGTCCGGACCGCAGCGGCGGCGTTCAGCCCTTCCCCAACACGGTCAAGCGTCCGCTGCGCGCCAAGCCCGGCATGAACGTTTCCCAGATGCACTATGCCCGCCGCGGCATCATCACGCCGGAGATGGAATATGTCGCCGAGCGCGAGAATCTGGGCCGCGCCCGCCTCGCCGAATATGTCCGCGACGGACAGGATTGGGGGGCGTCGATCCCCGACTATGTGACGCCGGAGTTCGTCCGCGATGAAGTCGCCCGCGGCCGCGCCATCATCCCCAGCAACATCAACCACCCGGAATCGGAGCCGATGGCGATCGGCCGCAATTTCCTGGTGAAGATCAACGCCAATATCGGCAACAGCGCCGTCGCCTCCGACGTGGCGAGCGAAGTCGACAAGCTGGTCTGGTCGATCCGCTGGGGCGCCGACACGGTCATGGACCTCTCCACCGGCCGCAACATCCATGACACGCGCGAATGGATCATGCGCAACTCGCCCGTGCCGATCGGCACCGTGCCGATCTACCAGGCACTGGAAAAGGTCGGTGGTATTGCTGAGGAACTGACCTGGGAAATCTTCCGCGACACGCTGATCGAGCAGGCCGAGCAGGGCGTTGACTATTTCACCATCCATGCGGGCGTGCGCCTGCCCTATATCCCGATGACGGCGAAGCGCGTCACCGGCATCGTCTCGCGCGGTGGGTCGATCATGGCGAAATGGTGCCTCGCCCATCACAAGGAAAGCTTCCTCTACGAGCATTTCGACGAGATCACCGAGATCATGAAGGCCTATGACATCGCCTACAGCCTTGGCGACGGCCTGCGCCCCGGATCGATCGCGGACGCCAATGACGAAGCGCAGTTCGCCGAACTCTACACGCTGGGCGAACTGACCAAGCGCGCCTGGGAACAGGATGTGCAGGTGATGATCGAAGGGCCGGGCCATGTGCCCATGCACAAGATCAAGCAGAATATGGACAAGCAGCTTGAGGCCTGCGGCGAGGCGCCCTTCTACACATTGGGGCCGCTCACCACCGACATCGCACCGGGCTATGACCATATCACATCGGGCATCGGCGCGGCGATGATCGGCTGGTACGGCACGGCGATGCTCTGCTACGTCACGCCCAAGGAGCATCTGGGCCTGCCCGACCGCGACGACGTGAAGGTCGGTGTCGTCACCTACAAGCTCGCCGCCCACGCCGCCGATCTGGCCAAGGGCCACCCCGCCGCCAAGGTCCGCGACGACGCCTTGAGCCGCGCCCGGTTCGAGTTCCGCTGGCGCGACCAGTTCAACCTGTCGCTCGATCCCGACACGGCCGAGAAATATCACGACCAGACGCTCCCGGCGGAAGGCGCCAAGACCGCCCATTTCTGCTCCATGTGCGGCCCCAAATTCTGCTCGATGAAGATCACGCAGGAAGTCCGGGATTTCGCGGCGAAGCAGAACCAGCCGGCAGACAGCTTCATCGCGGCCGAGGATGCGGAAAAGGGCATGAAGGAAATGAGCCAGGTCTTCCGCGAAACCGGCGGCGAACTCTATATGGGTGCCGGCGGCCGCGAGCATGACTGAGCGCGCGGCTGCCTCTGGCCAGGCGTGATTGACCGGGACGCTGGTCAGGGGCGGTCCTGCTCCTGACTGGCGCTCCGGCAGAGGCCGTGCCGCAACAGGGCGCGTAAAGCCGGACTTGTCCCGGCCGAGCCCGCCAGCACAGCCAAGGTGTTGACAGCGCACCCGGCCAATCAAAGGTGATCGACTGGCGCGCATTTTTCGATTTTCGGCTAAATTCTGGCTGCACTGCCCTCAAAAAGGCAGGAAATCTGGAGCGGGCGAAGGGATTCGAACCCTCGACCCCAACCTTGGCAAGGTTGGAAAATGAAATTCGGGGACGTCCGCCAAAGTTCGAGTATTTAATTAAAGCACGTAAAAGCAGTATTTTATGCCATTGCCGGATGCAAGTGGACATGAGCGAACGTGGACGATGTGGTAGCCCAGTGGTAGCCACGCGCGAGATTTCACGCTATGCTCGCAAACATGAAATCTGTGAAACTCTCCAAGCCTATCGCTGATAGGGCCTCGCCTGCGGACGCCCGCTA
>Ga0207678_10002550_pt1 | contig 16597 bp, 17 predicted proteins | sample KBSC63metaG_FD_184319 | JGI IMG/M metagenome (GOLD analysis project Ga0207678, IMG submission 184319) | Corn rhizosphere microbial communities from Kellogg Biological Station, Michigan, USA - KBS C6-3 metaG (SPAdes) (version 2) | ecosystem: Host-associated > Plants > Roots > Rhizosphere > Soil ...
CGGCGAAGCGCGTGCTCGGCCTGGCCGTGCCCGCACTGGGCGTGCTGGCCGCCGAGCCGTTGTACGTGCTGGTCGACACCGCGGTGGTCGGTCACCTCGACGCGCTTTCGCTGGCCGGTCTCGCGCTCGGCGGCGTCGTGCTGGCCCAGGTGTCGAGCCAGCTGACGTTCCTGTCCTACGGCACGACGTCCCGCACCGCCCGGCTGCACGGCGCCGGTCGCCGGGCCGACGCGGTGCGCGAAGGCGTGCAGGCGACGTGGCTGGCGGTGTTCGTCGGGCTCTTCGTGCTGGCCGCCGGGCAGCTGCTGGCCTGGCCGATCGCGCGGGTCCTTTCGGGCAGTGACGAGATCGCTTCGGCCGCCGTGTCGTGGCTGCGGATCGCCTTGTTCGGGGCGCCGCTGATCCTGGTCACCATGGCGGGCAACGGCTGGATGCGCGGGGTGCAGGACGCCGCGAAGCCGTTGCGGTACGTGCTGGCGGGCAACGGCATCTCGGCCGTGCTGTGCCCGGTCCTCGTCTACGGCGCCGGGCTCGGCCTGGAGGGCTCGGCGATCGCGAACGTCGTCGCGCAGGTGATCTCGGCGGGGCTGTTCTTCGCGGCGCTGGCGCGCGAGAAGGTCGGCCTGCGGCCGGACTTCAAGGTGATGCGCGCCCAGCTCGGCCTGGGCCGCGACCTCGTGCTGCGCAGCCTGGCGTTCCAGGCGTGCTTCGTCTCGGCCGCGGCCGTCGCGGCCCGGACGTCGACCGAGGCGGTCGGCGCCCACCAGGTGGTGCTGCAGCTGTGGACGTTCCTCGCGCTGGTGCTCGACTCGGTGGCGATCGCCGCGCAGTCCCTGGTCGGGGCGGCGCTGGGGGCGAACTCGGCGCGGCAGGCGCGCGGGGTCGCGTCGCAGATCACCGGGTACGGCCTGCTGATGGGCTGCTTCCTGGGCGTGCTGTTCGCGGCGCTGTCGTGGGTGCTGCCGCACGCGTTCACGTCCGACCCGGGCGTGCTCGCGGAGATCCCGCACGCCTGGTGGTTCTTCGTGGCCCTGCAGCCGATCGCCGGCGTGGTCTTCGCCCTGGACGGAGTGCTCCTCGGCGCGGGCGACGCGGCCTTCCTCCGCAACGCGACGCTCGGCAGCGCCGCCCTCGGCTTCCTCCCGCTCATCTGGGCGTCCCTCGGCTTCGGCTGGGGCCTCACGGGCATCTGGACCGGCCTCTCGCTGTTCATGGTCCTCCGCCTGTTCGCGGTCCTGGCCCGCTGGCGCTCCGGAAACTGGGCCATAACCGGCGCCACCCGCCCCACCTGACGTGCGCCGACAGGCATCACGCGTGTCCAGAGGGGCATCACGTGTGATTGGCGAGGCATCACGCCGATGCCCCTCCAATCACGAGTGATGCCCCTCCAGTCACGCTTGATGCCTCTTCAATCACGGGTGGAGCCCGGCTGAGCACGGGTGATGGGGGTTACCTGTGGGGAAAACCACCCGGGGCGCGGCTATGGTTCGTGGTTGCTTAGGCGATACAAGTAGTAGGGACGGCAGCGTGGGCGTCCGGACGAACCGAACGCCGAAACCCTGGAGGAACCTGTGCCCGCCACCGGCCGTGCCACCGCCCGGTCCTGGCTGATCTGGCTCGCCGCCGTCACCGTCTACCTCCTCGCCGTCTTCCACCGGACGTCGTTCGGCGTCGCCGGGCTGCAGGCCGCCGAACGCTTCGGCGTCGGCGCGGCCGCGCTCGGCACCTTCACCGTCCTGCAGGTCGGCGTCTACGCCGCGATGCAGATCCCGACCGGCGTCCTGGTCGACCGCTACGGCCCCCGCCGCGTCCTCACCGTCGCCGTGCTGGTGCTCGGCGCCGGCCAGCTCCTGCTCGGCGTCGCCCACTCCTACGGCCTCGGCCTGCTCGCCCGCGGCGTCCTCGGCCTCGGCGACGCGCTCACCTTCGTCAGCGTCCTGCGCCTGGTCGCGGCCCACTTCCCGGGCCGCCAGTACGCCCTTCTGACGTCGTTCACCGCGGCCGTCGGCTACATCGGCAACCTCGCCGCCACCGTCCCCCTCGCGCTGGTGCTCGACGGCGCCGGCTGGACGCCCACCTTCCTCGCCGTCGGCGCCATCACGGTCCTCTACACCGTCGTCGTCGCCCTCCGGGTCCGCGACGTCCCGGCCGGCGAACAGCCGCCGGTCCGCGAAGAAGTCCGCCCCCGCGAGCTCGCCCACCAGGTCGCCGAAGCCTGGCGGACGCCGGGGACGCGCCTGGGCTTCTGGGTCCACTTCAGCACGATGTTCGCCCCGAACGCCCTGACGCTGCTCTGGGGCGTCCCCTGGCTGGTCCAGGGCCAGGGCCAGTCGAAGGCCACGGCGAGTGCGCTGCTCACCGTGTTCGTCTTCGGCTCGATGGCCGGCGGCCCGGCGCTCGGCGGCCTGATCGGACGCCGCCCGTCGCTGCGGATGCCGCTGGTCGGCGGCTACATCGGCGGCGCCGCGCTGGTCTGGGCGGTGCTGCTGGGCTGGCCGGGCCAGGTGCCCGTGCCGGTCCTGGTGCCCGCCTTCGCCATCCTCGCCCTCGGCGGCCCGGCGTCGATGATCGGCTTCGCCCTCGCCCGCGACTACAACCCGCTCCGCCGTGTCGGCACGGCGACCGGCGTGGTCAACGTCGGCGGCTTCGTGGCGACGACGATCGCCGCGCTCGCCGTCGGCGTGCTGCTCCAAACCACCGGCGGGAACTTCCGGCTGGCGCTGCTCGCGCTCGTCGCGGTGCTGGCCTTCGGCACGGTCCGGATGCTCGTGTGGTGGCGCCGCGCCCGCACCCACCTGTTCCTCGCCGAGGCCCGCGGCGAGGAACTGCCGGTCCGCATCACCCGCCGCCGCTGGGACGCGGCCCTCCCCGAGACGCCGATCGTCGCGGCCTGATCAGCGGACCAGCCAGCACAGGCAGAAGGGGTGCCCGGCCGGGTCGGCGTACACCTGGAAGTCGTCCCCGGACGCGCTGCCGGCCGCGGCCTTCAGCAGCGTGGCGCCGAGCGCCATGACCTCTTCGTGCGCTTCGGCGAAGTCCTCGACCCAAAGGTCGAGGTGCACCTGCTGCTGCGACGGCCCGTCCGGCCACTGCGGCGGCGTGTGGCCGGGCGCGAGCTGGACGCCGACCCGCGGCGCCCCGTCCACCAGGACCATGTGCCAGTCGCCGTCCTCGCTCACCTCCCCGCCGAGCACTCCGGCCCAGAAGCGGCTTTCGGCGGTGAGATCGGCGGCGTCGAAGGTGACGACCTGGTGGTTGATCCGCATGGCCCCAGTCTGCCGGAGTCACCGCCGGATCGGCGCCTGCAGCAGCTCCGGCGCCACCGAGAACCCGCGCCGTTCGTACGCGGACACGGCCCGCGGTGACGAGTGCACGGTGACCCGCTCCAGCCCCAGCTCGCCGGCCAGCCGCAGGACGCCGTCGATCAGCTGCCCGCCGAGGCCGCCGTCGCGGGCTTCCGGCACGACGTACACGCTCTGCACGTCCCCGGCGGCCCGTGAAGGCGCCGCCGGCGTCGGCACGCGCGGGGTGATGGCCAGGAACGCCATCCCGAGCACCTGATCGCCGCGCACCAGGACGAGGCAGCGGTGGGTGGCCGCGTTCTCCCGCGCCCAGGCGGCGAACTCGCGCACGAACGCCTCGCGGCCCGTGCCGGGCAGGCCGTCGCGCTCGGCCACCCAGCGCCACCGCAGCGCGGCGACCGCTTCCAGCTCGGCGGGCCGGGCGGCCCGGACTTCGATCTCCGTCACGCCTCCATCGTGGCCGTCCGGCCGTCATCCGATCCACGACAGGCGGCCGCTAGGGTTTGCCGCGTGTCGAGCCCCAAACCGCCCCGCCGTCCCGCCCCGCCTCCCGGCCTCCTCATCGTCGACAAGCCCGCCGGTATGACGTCCCACGACGTCGTCGCGCGCGCCCGCCGGATCATGGGGACCCGCAAGGTCGGGCACGCCGGCACGCTCGACCCGATGGCGACCGGGGTGCTGGTGCTCGGCATCGAGCGCGCCACCAAGCTGCTCGGCCACCTGGCCCTGGACCGCAAGACCTACCTGGCCACCCTCAGCCTCGGCAGCAGCACCACGACCGACGACGCCGAGGGCGAAGTCCTCACCCAGGCAAAAACGACGAACACCACCGACGAAGACATCGCCACCGGAATAACCAAGCTCACCGGCGACATCCAGCAGGTGCCCAGCGCGGTCAGCGCGGTCAAGATCGACGGCAAGCGCGCCTACGCCCGGGTCCGCGCCGGCGAGGACGTCGTCATCCCGGCCCGCCCGGTCACCGTCTACCGCTTCGACGTCCTCGCCGTCCGCCACGAAGAGGACCACGTCGAGGTCGACGCCGTCGTCGAGTGCTCCTCCGGCACCTACGTCCGCGCGCTGGCCCGCGACCTCGGCGCCGACCTCGGCGTCGGCGGCCACCTGAAGGCCCTCCGGCGCACCACCGTCGGCCCCTTCACCCTGGCCAAGGCCAGGACCCTCGACCAGCTCGAAGAACAGCCCGAACTGAGCCTCGACCTCGACGCCGCCGTCGCCGCCGCGTTCCCGCGCCGCGACCTCGACGCCGCCACGGCGAAGGCGGTCCGGCACGGCCAGCGCATCCCGGCCGCCGGCGTCGAGGGCACCTACGGGCTCTTCGGTCCCGACGGCCGGGTGCTCGCCCTGGCCGCCGACGAACAGGGCGTGTCCCGCGCGGTTGTCGTGTTGCTGCCCGCCTAGGGTGGGCTCGAGAGACGGGAGTGTGACGTGCTTCGGTGGCGTGGGCTGGGGGACCTTCCCGGCAGCTGGGGCCGGTGCGTGGTCACCATCGGCGTGTTCGACGGTGTCCACCGCGGGCACCAGGAGCTGATCAACCGGACGGTGGCGGCGGCCGCCGAGCGCGGCCTGCCGAGCGTCGTGCTGACGTTCGACCCGCACCCGTCGGAGGTGCTGCGCCCGGGCAGCCACCCGGCGCAGCTGACGACGTTGCGGCGCAAGGCCGAGCTCGTCGAAGGCCTCGGTGTCGACGTCTTCTGCGTGCTGCCGTTCACCCTCGAGCTGTCCCGGCTGCAGCCGGAGGAGTTCGTGCACGAGGTGCTGGTCGACCGGCTGCACGCGGCCGCGGTGATCGTCGGCGACAACTTCACCTTCGGCGCCAAGGCGGCCGGCAACGTCGAACTGCTCCGCACCCTCGGCCGGCGGTTCGGCTTCGCCGCGTTCGGCGCCGAGCTGCAGGGCAAGGAACTGTCCGAAGAGGACCAGTCGGCGATCACCTTCTCGAGCACGTACGTCCGGTCGTGCATCGACGCCGGTGACGTGGTCGCCGCCGCCGAAGCGCTCGGCCGCCCGCACCGCCTCGAAGGGATCGTCGTCCGCGGCGACGGCCGGGGCCACGAACTCGGCTACCCGACGGCGAACCTGTCGACCCCGCGCTTCGCCGCCGTCCCGGCCGACGGCGTCTACAGTGCGTGGTTCACCCGTTCGGCCGATCCGGCGCGCCGGCTGCGCGCCGCGGTCTCGGTGGGCACCAACCCGACCTTCTCCGGGCGCGAGCGGACCGTCGAGGCCTTCGTCCTCGACGTCGACGAGGACTTCTACGGCCAGCACGTGGCCATCGACTTCGTGACGCGGCTGCGCGACCAGGTGCGGTTCGCCGACTCGGCCGGGCTCGTCGCGCAGATCGACGACGACGTGGTCGAGACGAGAAAGGCACTGGAACTGCCTCCGGAAGCCCTGACCGGGGACGAATAGGGGATTCCGCGTCCACGCACCGGACAGCGATGGCAAGATGCTCACGGACGGTGTGCGTGAAGAACAGGGAGCGGGAGACTGGTGGAGGACCACAAGATCGTCCAGCGGAACATCGCGTTGCAGCGCGAGTGGTACGGGGAGCCGCTCGGCGACCGCGTGCGCAGGCTCGTCGTCGCGTTCGACGTTTCGCAGGCGTTCCTGGCCGAGGTCCTCGGGATCAGCGCCCCCATGCTCAGCCAGGTGATGAGCGGGCGGCGGGCGAAGATCGGCAACCCGGTCGTGCTCGCCAGGATGATCATGCTCGAGCGCAAGATCCTGGTGCCCGAGGTCGCCGCCGGCAACCGCGACGCGATGCTGGCCGCGATGGAGGACGTCCGCGACTCCCGGCCCACCGTCGGCCGCGACAACATCCCGGTGGTCAACGAAGACCAGAAGGTCCTCGCCTACCTGCGCGACCTGGCCGAGGACGAGGACCTCGGCGAGGCCGCCAAGCGCCTCGACGACGAGTTCCCGGCCATCGCCGACCTGCTCCGCCGGGCGGGCCACGGCGCCTGATGCCGGTCCTGTTCAGCGCGCTGCTCCCGCCGGACGACGTCGTCGAAGGGATCGCCGGGGCTCTCGGCGATCCCGGTGACGGCCTGCGCTGGGAGCCGCCGGAGCGCTGGCACGTCACGCTCGCCTACTACGGGCAGGACGACGTCGAAACCCGTGCCGCCTGGCTGGCGCAGCGGCTCGCCGGGCGCCCGGCGGTCGACGTCCGGCTGGAAAAGGCCGCGACGTTCCCCGGGGTGCTGTGGTTGACTGTCGCCGGAACGGAGCTGAAGCCCCTCGCGCACGCCGCGGGTGCCGACGCCGAGGCGAGGCCGTACACGGCCCACCTGACGCTCGCGCGGTTCCCCCGGGAAGAACCCGGGCTCGCCGCGCGTTGGACGGATCGCCTCGCGAACTTCACGAGCCGGCGCTGGGAAGCCGCCGAAGTGGCGCTGATGACCAGCGAGCGCGAGCCGGGTGGTCATCGCTACTCCGTGGCCCGCTCGTTCGAGTTGAACCGCGCCTGAAGGCGCTGTTCAGCGGGCTGGTAACCTCAACGTTCGGGTCCGGCTGCAGTCCGTGGCGGCCGTGACCGTCTTCCCGGCGTGCATCCACGCCCGGGGCCGCACGGCACTGATTATTTCGAGGAGCAACACAAGTGGCGCTGTCCACCGAAGAAAAGAAGTCGATCCTGGCCGAGTACGGCGTCCACGACTCGGACACCGGCTCCCCCGAGGCCCAGGTGGCGTTGCTCACCAAGCGCATCGTCGGCCTCACCGAGCACCTCAAGGCTCACAAGCACGACCACCACTCGCGTCGCGGGCTCCTGCTGCTGGTCGGCCGTCGCCGCCGGCTGCTGAACTACGTGATGAAGGTGGACATCGAGCGTTACCGTGCGCTGATCCAGCGCCTCGGCCTGCGCCGATAGCTTTACCCGAGGGGGAGCGGCCACGTGGTCGTTCCCCCTCGTCACAAAACGGCGCGAGCGCGCACGAGGGTCCGTCCGCCGGTCCTCGGTAGTGGTTCCCGGGAAGAGTCCCGGGAGCTTCGATCGAAGACCGGCCTCATTCCTCGAGCGTCCTCAGGCGAAACGGGTCCCAGGGTGGGAGACTCGCGCCAGTAGAAGGAACCAAAGAGGAGAACTGTCTATGACCGACTCCACCGGAGTCACCGTGCACGAGACCGAAGCCGTCATCGACAACGGCCGGTTCGGCACCCGCACCGTCCGCTTCGAGACGGGCCGCCTGGCCAAGCAGGCCGCCGGCGCCGTCGTCGCGTACCTCGACGAAGAGACCATGCTGCTCTCGGCGACCACCGCGTCGAAGCACCCGAAGGACCACTTCGACTTCTTCCCCCTGACGGTGGACGTCGAGGAGCGCATGTACGCGGCCGGCCGCATCCCCGGCGCGTTCTTCCGCCGCGAGGGCCGTCCCTCCACCGACGCGATCCTGACCTGCCGCCTGATCGACCGGCCGCTGCGCCCGTCGTTCACCGACGGTCTCCGCAACGAGATCCAGGTCGTCATCACCGTCCAGAGCCTCAACCCGGACGACCCGTACGACGTGCTGGCGATCAACGCCGCGTCGGCGTCGACCCAGATCGCCGGCCTGCCGTTCTCCGGCCCGGTCGGCGGCGTGCGCGTCGCGCTGGTCGAAGACCAGTGGGTCGCGTTCCCGACCTGGTCGCAGCTGGAGAAGGCGACCTTCAACATGGTCGTCGCCGGCCGCATCGTCGGTGACGACGTCGCGATCATGATGGTCGAGGCCGAGGGCACCGAGAACACGCTCGACCTGATCGCCGCCGGCGGCAAGGCGCCGGACGAGGTCTCGGTCGCCGAGGGCCTCGAGGCCTCGAAGCCCTTCATCAAGGTGCTGTGCCAGGCCCAGCAGGAGCTGGCCGACGTGGCCGCCAAGCCGACCGGTGAGTTCCCGGTCTTCCTGGCCTACGAGCAGGACGCCTTCGAGGCCGTCGCCGCGATCGCGACCGACGACCTGGCAAACGCGCTCCAGATCGCCGGCAAGCAGGACCGCGACGCCGCGACCGACCAGGTCAAGGCCGCTGTGCTGGAGAAGGTCGGCATCGGCGAGGGCGAAGCCTTCGAGGGCCGCGAGAAGGAGATCGGCGCCGCGTTCAAGGCGCTGTCCAAGAAGGTCATGCGCAAGCGCGTCCTCACGGACAAGATCCGCATGGACGGCCGTGGCCTCACCGACATCCGGTCCCTTGCCGCCGAGGTCGCCGTGATCCCGCGGGCACACGGTTCGGCGCTGTTCGAGCGCGGCGAAACCCAGATCCTGGGCGTCACCACGCTGAACATGCTTCGCCTGGAGCAGCAGATCGACTCGCTGTCCCCGGAGACGCACAAGCGCTACATGCACCACTACAACTTCCCGCCGTTCTCCACCGGCGAGACCGGCCGCGTCGGTTCGCCGAAGCGCCGCGAGATCGGTCACGGCATGCTCGCCGAGCGCGCCCTGGTGCCGGTGCTGCCGAAGCGGGACGAGTTCCCGTACGCGATCCGCCAGGTCTCCGAGGCGCTGGGCTCCAACGGCTCGACCTCGATGGGCTCGGTCTGCGCGTCCACCATGGCGCTGTACAACGCCGGTGTGCCGCTGAAGGCGCCGGTCGCGGGCATCGCGATGGGCCTGATCTCCGACGAGGTCGACGGCGAGACCCGCTACGTCGCGCTGACCGACATCCTCGGTGCCGAGGACGCCATGGGCGACATGGACTTCAAGGTTGCCGGCACCAAGGACATCATCACCGCCCTGCAGCTGGACACGAAGCTCGACGGCATCCCCTCCGAGGTGCTCGCCGCCGCGCTGAAGCAGGCGAAGGACGCTCGTCACACCATCCTGGAGGTCATCGCCGAGGCGATCGACAGCCCGGACGAGATGAGCCCGTACTCGCCGCGCGTCACCAGCGTGAAGATCCCGGTGGACAAGATCGGCGAGGTCATCGGCCCGAAGGGCAAGATGATCAACTCGATCACCGAGCAGACCGGTGCCGACATCTCCATCGAGGACGACGGCACGATCTACGTGGGCGCGGCCGACGGCCCGTCGGCGGAAGCGGCGATCGACCTGATCAACGCCATCGCCAACCCGCAGCTGCCCAAGGTCGGCGAGCGCTTCCTCGGCACCGTGGTGAAGACGGCCGCGTTCGGCGCGTTCGTCTCGCTGCTGCCGGGCAAGGACGGCCTGGTGCACATCTCCAAGCTGGGCAACGGCAAGCGGATCAACAAGGTCGAAGACGTGGTCAACGTGGGCGACAAGCTCCGCGTCGAGATCGCCGACATCGACAACCGCGGCAAGATCAGCCTGATCGTCGTCAAGGAGGACGAGGCTGCTCCCGCCGAGGGTGACGAGAAGAAGGCCGACGCCGACAAGGCCGACGCCAAGTAGGACCAGTTCCGCCGAAGGCCTCCTCGCCGCACCCGGTGGGGAGGCCTTCGCGGCATCGTGAGTAAGGAACCCATGGCACGGCAGGTTTCCGGGCACGAGCAGCCCGTCGGCACCACCCGCACGCTCGAGTCCACTCCGGACGGTGCGGTCGTCAAGCGCAGTGTCCTGCCCGGTGGCCTGCGCGTGATCACCGAGCACGTCCCCGCGTCCCGTTCGGCCACGGTCGGGTTGTGGGTCGGCATCGGCTCCCGCGACGAGCCGGCCGCCGTCGCCGGTGCCGCGCACTACCTCGAGCACCTGCTGTTCAAAGGCACGAAGCACCGCGACGCCACGCAGATCGCCGAGGAGATCGACGCGGTCGGCGGCGAATTCAACGCCTTCACGGCGAAGGAGCACACCTGCTACTACGCGCAGGTGCTCGACGCCGACCTCCCGCTCGCCATGGACCTGGTCACCGACGTCGTGTTCGACGCGCTGTGCACCGACCGCGACATGGACATGGAACGCAGCGTCGTCCTCGAAGAGATTTCGATGCGCGACGACGACCCCGAGGACCTGCTGCACGAGACGTTCGTGACGGCCGTCCTCGGCGACCACCCGCTCGGCCGCCCGGTGCTCGGCACCGAGAAGTCGATCGTGGAGATGGCGCCGGTCGCGCTGCGGAACTTCTACAAGCGCCGGTACACGCTGCCGCGGATGGTCCTGTCCGTCGCCGGGAACATCGACCACAACCAGGTGCTCCGGCTGGTCCGCAAGGCCCTCGGCGAGCGCCTGAGCGGTACGGCGACGCCGATCGCGCCTCGCGAAGGGCGCGCCCGGATCAAGACCGTGCCGAAGCTGGCCCTGCACACCGACGACACCGAGCAGGCGCACGTCATGCTGGGCCTGCGCTCACTGTCGCGCCACGACGACCGTCGCTTCGCGCTGTCGGTGCTCAACGCGGCCCTCGGCGGCGGGATGAGTTCGCGGTTGTTCCAGGAGATCCGCGAGCAGCGCGGGCTGGCGTACCAGGTGTACTCGTCGGTCGCGAGCTACGCCGACACCGGGCACATGGCCGTGTACGCGGGTTGCCAGCCGGAGAAGCTCGGCGACGTCGCCGGCGTCATCCGCGAGGTGCTCGACAAGGTCGGCGTCGACGGCCTGACCGAGGCCGAGGTGGCCCGCGCCAAGGGGCAGCTGCGTGGCGGGCTGGTGCTGGGGCTGGAGGACACGTCGTCGCGGATGTCGCGGATCGGCAAGAACGAGCTCAACTACGGCCGTTACCTGGGCGTCGACGACACGATCGCCCGGATCGACGCGGTCACCACCGAGGACGTGTGTGCGCTCGCTCGCACTTTGTTCGCGCGGCCCGGTGGCGTCTCGGCGGCGGCGGTCGTGGGGCCGTACGCTCACGCCGACGACCTTCCTGACGACCTGCACGAGGTGATCGCTTCATGACCATCAACGTCGGTGTGCTCGGTGCGCGCGGCCGGATGGGTGCGACGGTGGTGAACGCCGTCGAAGGTGCTTCGGACATGAAGCTCGTGGCCGCGCTGGACGCGGGCGACGACTTCGCGGCGCTGGCCGACGCCCAGGTGGTCGTCGACTTCACCCACCCCGAAGCCGTCATGGGCAACCTGGAATACCTGGTCGAGCACGACATCCACGCGGTCGTCGGCACGACGGGCTTCAGCGATTCGCGCTTGGCGTCGTTGCGCGCACTGCTCGAGCCGAAGCCGTCGCTGGGCGTGCTGATCGCGCCGAACTTCGCTCTTGGCGCGGTTCTGGCCATGCGATTCGCGGCCCAGGCGGCGAAGTTCTACGCCTCGGCGGAGATCATCGAGCTGCACCACAACCGCAAGGCCGACGCGCCTTCGGGCACCGCCGCGCACACCGCCCGGATGATCGCCGAGGCGCGCGCGGAAGCGGGTGTGGCACCGGGTCCGGACGCGACGACGGCCGAGCTCGACGGCGCCCGCGGCGCGATGGTCGACGAGGTCCGCGTGCACTCGGTCCGCCTGCCGGGCCTGGTCGCGCACGAGGAGATCCTGTTCGGCGGCGAGGGGGAGACCCTGACCATCCGCCACGACTCCCTCGACCGGACGTCCTTCATGCCGGGCGTGCTGCTCGGCGTGCGCGAAGTGCTGAAGCGCCCCGGCCTGACGGTCGGCCTGGAAAACGTCCTCGACCTGTGAGGGCCCGCAACGTCGCACTGCTGCTGACGGCCGCGCTGGTCGTCTACCTGTTCCTGCTGGCGGACCGGGCGTTCGCCCTGTTCAAGACGGGGACGGGCGTCGGCATCGCGTTGGGTGCGGGCGTGCTGTTGCTGCCGGTGCTGGGCGTCTGGGTGGTCGTGATGACGTGGCGCAATGGCTTGCAGGTCCAGCGCCTGTCCCGGCGGCTGGACGCCGAGGGCGCGCTCCCGGACGTCTCGGACCTCCCGCGCCGGCCTTCGGGCCGGGTGGATCGTGAGGCGGCCGACGCGTGGTTCGAGCAGCGCCGCGCGGAGGTCGAGGGCGACCAGGAGAACTGGCGGGCCTGGTACAAGCTCGCGTACGCCTACGACATCGCGGGCGACCGGCGTCGGGCACGCGAGACGATGAAGAAGGCAGTCGAGCTGGAAGCGGCCGACCGCTGACGCTGCTGCTGAAGCTCGTCCTGGCCCCGCTGCTGGTGGTGGGCTCGTCGCTGGCCGGACGGCGCTGGGGGCCGGGCCTGACGGGCCTGCTGGTGGCGATGCCGGTCGTCGCGGGGCCGATCCTTCTGATCACGTACCTGGAGCACGGGCCGGCGTTCGTCGCCCGGGCCGCGTCGGCGTCGCTGCTGGGGCTGGTATCGCTGGCCGCGCTCGCGGTGGTCTTCGCGCGGGTGTCCCGGGCCCGTGGCTGGGTGGGCGCGCTGCTGGTCGGCTGGCTCGTGTGCCTGGCGCTGGACCTGGCGTTGTCGTTCGCGCCGGTGCCGGTGTGGGTGGCGCTCGGCTTGGCGTGGGCGGCGGCGTGGGCGGGCATCCGCCTGATGCCGGAGCCGGGGGAGGCCGGACCGGTGCGGCTGCCGTGGTGGGACCTGCCCGCCCGAGCGGTTGCGACGGCCGGGCTCGTGCTGGCCCTGACGGCTGCGGCGGGCCGGCTCGGCCCGGACCTGACGGGCGTGCTGGCACCCTTCCCGACCGGCACGAGCGTCGTGGCGGTGTTCGCATTGGTGCAAGGGGGCCCGTCGGCGGCCGCGGCGACCACGCGGGGGGTGCTGCGCGGGCTCGGCGGGTTTTCGGTGTTTTGTTTTCTGGTGGCGGTGCTGGCGGAGCCGATCGGTGGGTGGGCTTTCGTGGTTGCCGTCGCGGGGACGGTGGTGTGGCAATTCGCTGACAGTTGTCGTTCGTTCGGGAAATGAGCAGGCTTCGTACTATCGGCCGCATGAAACCGACTTCGTCTTCTCCTGGTTCACGGGCGTTGTCCGCGTCGCTGCGTGAGGTGCGTGAGGCGCGGAAGTTCGGGTTGCGCGAGCTGGCTCGGGCACTGGAGGTGGACCCTCGGTTGCTGTCGCAGTGGGAGCTGGGGATCCGGGTGCCGCCGATCGAGGAAGTGGCGCGGATCCTGGGGTACCTGCGGGTGGATCGGGTGGTGACCGACCGGATCCTGTTCCTCGCGCAGCACGTGAAGGAGCCCAACTGGCTGGATTCGAACCCGTCGGACCTGCCGTCGGCGCTCACCGGGATCATCGAGTACGAGCGCACCGCCACCAAGATCACCAACTGGGCGCCCGCGATCGTTCCCGGGCTGTTGCAGACCGCCGACTATGCGCGTGCGGTCCTGACTGCCGCGCGCATCAGCGAAGAGGAAGCCGACCGGCGATTGGTCATGCGCTTGAACCGCCAGAAGATTCTGGCCAAGCGGGAACCGGTGCGCCTGAATGCCATCGTCGGCGAGGCCACCTTCCGGACCCGGGTCGGCAACGAGGACATCATGTCCGACCAGTTCGATCATCTGGTGCAGGCCGTGCGGCGCCCGAATATCTCGCTCCGCATCGTGCCGCTGGATGCCGGTTACCATCCCGGGCTGCTCGGACCGTTCATCATCTACGAATTCGGCGACCGGCCCGCGATCGTGCATCTGGAGCACTACCACGCCAGCGGGTTTCTGCCCGAAGGCGGTGGCGGCCCGTACCATGCGCTGGCTAGGCTGATCACCGGCAAAGCTCTCACCGAGGAGGCCTCGCTCGCCTATCTGCGGGAGGTCACCCGATAGCTAGGAGGCACCGTGTTCACCTGGCGCAAGTCGAGCTACAGCGGCAACGAAACCGATTGTGTCGAGGTCTCCCTCGCGAGTTCCGTCGGTGTGCGGGACACGAAAGCACGTCACCTCGGCCAGCTCACCGTCTCGCGCGCCGCGTGGACCGCCCTCTGCTCAGTGGTGGAGCCAGCCAGCGAACACCGCAGGTGAAGCCGCTATCAAACTGAAGCGGATCCACCTTCCGGCGAGCCCCGTCGTCAGGAACATCACCAGCCGCATCCGCACCAGGCCCGCCAGCACGCTCGTCGCCATGAACGGCGGCAAGCCCACCAGGGAACTCACTCCATAGGTCCCCGCCATCCAGTGCGGGTGCCGGTGGCAACGCTCGCGCAGCCCGTCGAGCCACCCGCGGATCCGCTTGGTCCGCAGTTGCCAGCGCACCCGCCGGGGCGTCATCGGGCGCTCTTTGTGCAGGCGGTCGTGCAGGGGCTTGGGCAGCTTGATCGTGCCGCGGGCGGCCAGGTAGTACAGCGTCTTCCCGGCGATCTGCCCGACGGCCACCGCCGCCCCGAGCCACAGCCAGTGCAGCCCCGGCTGGCTGGCACACAACCCGATCAAGAACACTTCGGCGCTGATCAGCGGCACGATGGCCGAACCGAACGCGACGCCCAGCGTCAGCAGGATCCAGCTCATCGTGTCACCTCCTGAAAATCGCTCGCGTTCTTCCACGTTATCAGTTCGAAATCTCCGCGCACGGGGGTTGGCCCCCCTCTTCGGCCGGTGGTCCGCACCAGAAGATCACCTGCCGGACGGCTTCCCGTCACCCTCCGCCGGAACACTGGCGGGGTGGCCGCCGAGCAACCCCGCACGCCCGCTGACCGGTTCGGCGTCCTCTGCCAGGCCGTCGTCCGCGTACTGCCGCTGGGATTGTCGCGGATCGTGGCCCCGACGTTTCTCGGGTTCTGCCTCATCAACGGGTTCACGTTCGGCGTCGACCTCGCGCTGCTGACCGTCTTCCACGGCCTGCTCGGCTGGCCGGTGTGGCTGGCGATCACGCTGGCCTACGGCTGCGCGTTCGGGCTGAGCTTCGTGCTGAACCGGACGTTCAACTTCCATTCCCACGCCGCCGTCGGAATCCAGCTGGTCCTTTACATTGTCGCGATCGGTGTCAATTACGCGGTGTTTCTGCTGGGTGTGGGCGCGGGGCTGACGGCGCTGGGCGTCGAATACCACGTCTCGCGGCTGCTCGCGGGCGCGGGCGAAGGCGTGTTCATGTACGCCGTGATGCGGTGGGTGATCTTCCGGGACTCAGCTCAGGGTGAGGTCGAGGGTGCCGGTGAGCCGGACCTCGCGGAGGACGCGGTCACCGGTGTCGAGGGTGCGGACGGTGCCGTCGGGGTTCCACCCGGCCCGGCGGTAGAAGCCGAGGGTGGCGTGGTCGCCCTGGGCGACCCAGGCGATGCCGCGGGAGGCACCGTCGGCCCGCAGACCGGCGGCGGCCGTCGCGAGTAGTCGTCCGGCGTGGCCCCGGCGGCCCCACCGCGGCTCGACGAGCAGGGTGGCGATCAGCCCGGTGGTCTCGGCGTCCTCGGGCAGGCTCCCGTCAGCCTGGGCGACCTCGTCTTCGGGGGCGCGGCCGGCGACGCAGAAGCCGACGGTGAACTCGCCCTCGGTGGCGACGTAGACGAGGCTGCCGGGGTAGTCGATGGTCTCGGTCCAGGTGCCGGCGAGGTCGGTGGCGTCCAGCTGCGCGAGGGCCTGCTTGCCGAGCAGGTCCTCGTAGGCGGCGTGCCAGGTTTCACGCTGGATGCGGGCGATCTCCGCGGCGTCGGACAGATCGGCGGGACGGACGGCGGCGTCGCTCATGGGCCTGAAATTAGTACAGCGGAGCGCAGCTCCTCCGTTGAGGGCGGTGGTGGGGGCATGGATGGATATCGGGGGCCCGGTTTTTGTCGGTGGTGGGTGGCACCATGAGCTCACCATGCAAACGATCAGCGTCTCGACGGCCCGGAAGACGTTCCTGGCCGCACAGGGCTTCACCGACCCGCGTCCCTCCGGCGTGCCTTCGCGGCAGCACCTGAAACGGGTGCTGTCGCGGGTCCAGCTGTTGCAGCTGGACTCGGTGAACGTCGCGGTCCGGGCCCACTACATGCCGGTGTTCGCGCGCCTGGGCGCGTACGACCCGGCCATGCTCGACGAAGCGGCGTGGGCGCACTCGGCGCGTCGCCCGCGTCTGCTGGTGGAGACGTGGGCGCACGAGGCGAGCCTCCTCCCGATCGAGGACTGGCCCCTGATCCGTTCGGGCGCCAAGCGGGACGGCTGGTGGCGCAACTACCGGTCGCTGGTGGACAAGTCCCCGGGCCTGGTCGACGAGATCCTGTCGGTGGTCAAGGAACTCGGCCCGATCGGCGCGGGCGGCATCGAGCGCGCGGTGGAGGCGGACGCCCAGAGGCGGGGCCCGGGCTCGTGGTGGGAGCGTTCGGAGGTCAAGCGCGTCTGCGAGTACCTGTTCGGGATCGGCCAGCTGACCACGGGCACGCGGCGTTCGTTCGAGCGCCACTACGACCTGACCGAGCGAGTGGTCCCGCCGGAGATCCTGGCCCGCTCGGTCTCCGCCGAGGAGGGGGCGCGAGGCTTGATCTCCCGGTCGGCGCGGGCACTGGGCGTGGCAACCGAGACGGACCTGCGCGACTACTACCGCCTCGGCCCGGCCCCGGCCCGCCAGGCGGTG
>Ga0207678_10002551_pt1 | contig 16595 bp, 17 predicted proteins | sample KBSC63metaG_FD_184319 | JGI IMG/M metagenome (GOLD analysis project Ga0207678, IMG submission 184319) | Corn rhizosphere microbial communities from Kellogg Biological Station, Michigan, USA - KBS C6-3 metaG (SPAdes) (version 2) | ecosystem: Host-associated > Plants > Roots > Rhizosphere > Soil ...
TTTGAGGCTCCGGCTCGAAGCGCACGACGATGTCGAGATTATCGCCACGGCAGCAAACGGCCGCGAGGCAATTCGCGCGATCAAGACCCACAAGCCAGACCTCGTCTTCCTCGACATTCAGATGCCGGGCTTTGACGGATTTTCCGTCATTCAGGGGCTCATGGATGTCGAACCGCCACTGTTCGTATTCGTTACCGCCTACAGCGAACACGCATTGCGCGCATTTGAATCACAGGCCGTCGACTACCTAGTGAAACCCGTCGATGAGGACCGGTTGGCGGGAACTCTGGACCGGGTGCGCCAGAGGCTCGCCGAAAAGCGAAGCGCCGAAGAAGCCGGCCGCCTCAAAGAGGTGCTGGCGGAACATGCGCCGGAAGCCGCCGAAGAACTGGTAGACGGCTCGGCCGAGGCTCCCTCATCCAATCGGTTCGAACGGATGATCAACATCAAGGACCAAGGGCAGATCTTTCGCGTGGATGTCGATACGATCGAGCGGATCGACGCCGCCGGCGACTATATGTGCATCCAGACGGGCGATAACACACTGATCTTGCGGGAGACGATGAAGGATCTCGAGAAGAGGCTCGATCCCAGGCGGTTTCAGCGTGTCCATCGTTCGACGATCGTCAACCTCGATCTCGTGCGGCAAGTGAAGCCGCATACGAACGGTGAATGCTTCCTGGTCCTGAACTCGGGCGCGCAGGTGAAGGTCAGCCGATCCTATCGGGACGTGGTGGCGCGATTCGTCCACTAAAGCGGGTGCTCACTTCCATTGTCGTGCATCGCGTCGCAATTTCCGCTATTTGGGACGACGGACCCGTTAACTTCTCCCCACGATGAACGCGGTCCCAAGCGACGGCGGGGCTCGGTCGGATCGTTTGCTCCGCCCGCCGGAGCGCTGCTAATGCTCTTCGAATGAACGAGAGCGACAGGCATTCCCAATTCGAGCGGTTGGCGGCGCTTCACGTCCCGGGCGATCCGCTGATTCTCTACAACATCTGGGACGTCGGAAGCGCGCAGGCGGTAATTCGCGCCGGAGCCAAGGCAATCGCGACCGGGAGCCATCCGGTGGCCGATGCGAATGGCTTCGAGGATGGCCAGGGCGTTCCCATCGACTTCGCACTCGCCAACGCGAAGCGCATCGTGGAAGCGGTCGCGCTACCGGTGACGATTGATTTCGAGGGCGGCTACGCGGTCGAGCCGCAAGAGGTCGGCCGCAACCTCACCCTGTTGGCTAAAACAGGCGCCGTCGGATGCAATTTCGAGGATCAGGCGATCGGCGGGCAAGGTGTTCACCCACTCGACCTGCAACGCCGCCGGATTTCAGCGATTCGAGCGGCCGTGGGGCCTGATTTCTTTATCAACGCGCGGACCGATCTGTTCCTGAAGCATCAGGACCACGGCGACTCACTAGTCGATCAAGTTATTCAGCGCGGGAAAGCCTTCGCCGATTCCGGCGCGAGCGGGTTCTTCGTTCCACGACTTTCCGATTCCCGGCACGTGGAGCGGGTGGTCAGGGAGGTGCCCCTGCCGCTAAATCTGATCGCTTTCCCCGGCGCTCCGCCCAAATCCGAATGGGCGAGCGCCGGGGTGGCACGCATCAGCCACGGCCCGTTTCCGCACCGGGCGCTGATGGAACGGCTCCAGACAATGGCTCGAGCCGCGATCGAATAGCAGCTGCGATCAGCCGCCGTTGGTCGGCGGAGGCGGAGTAGTGGTCTGCGGAACCGTCGTCGTCTGGCTGCCGCCGCCAACATTTCCGCCGGTGGAGATTTGCTGCTGCACCACTTGAGCGAGTGCCGGGCTGGTATTCACTGCGGTGCAGGTTCCATGCCCACTAGCAACGGAAGCGGCCAGAACGCTAACGGAAACGCCGCAGACACTGGCGGCGACGTCGACCGGCACCTGCGCGGTCACTGGAATACTGTCGCGGTTGACGTTTAGCGATACCGACAATTGATTGAGAACGTTCTGGAGGTTCACACTGACGAGCGTCGGAACACTTGTTCCACCGCCGCCCGATCCGCTCGTAGTGTCCGAGCTCGGCGGCGGAGCCGTCGTTCCGGCGCTCTGAGGCGCGGTCTGCTTGCAGGCTGCCAGCCCGGCCAGGATGGCCGCGATCGCAAAGACTTTAACCGGCGTACTCGCCATGACACTCTCCTCCTTGAACTGATTGCTTATTGAGGTTGCTGCGGCTGGGTCGTCGTCGTGGTGTTGGTTGGCGTTGGCGTCGAGGTCGTGCTGCCCTGCGTGGTCTGTCCGCCGCCGCCGACGGACCCATTTGCTGCAAGCTGCTGCTGCACCACTTGGTCGAGCTGCGGCGATGTCGTTGTCGCCGTGCAGCTCGGGCTACCTCCGGTCGAAACCGCAAGCACGTTGATCGACACGCCGCAGATGTTCGCGGCGACTGTAATCGGGATCTGCGCGTTGATCGGAATGTTCGCCTTGTCGATATGCAAATCGAGAGCAAGGTTGTTGAGAACGTTCGAAAGATTGACGTTCACCAGAGATGGGACCTGCGTCGCTGCGCTGCCCACGCTTTGCACCGCGTCACCCGCAGCACTGGCCGTCTTGCATCCTGAGAGAGTGGCGAGTCCGAGTGGAATCGCCGCAATGAGTAACACGCGTCGCATGCCGCACCTCCTGTTGTGCGGTACTAACGACGGTTAGGGGTCGTGGTTTCCTGACCGATGCTAAATCGAGCTTGCTGCCTCAAGGCTGGGCTGCTGCACGCCGCCATAATCCTCTCCGCCCCGGCCCCGACTTAAGCACGGTCCGCCGGAACAACCCTGCAGAGAGCTTGATGATCAGGGCAACCCAAAGGAGATCCCAAAGAAGCGCCAACAGGTGCGGCCACAATTGCGGCAGCTCAGCCGCCCTGGCGACCATCACCAGGCTTGAGGAGAGCGGGAATATCGCTCCCCCGATCGCTGCCGGTGAATTGGGCGACCCCACGGCAAGCGCTGCAAAACCGAAGATCAGCAGCTGGCTCATCGTTACGGGCATCGACATTGTCTGCACTTCACGCACTGTCGAAGCTTGGGCGCCGATCGCTAGGAAGACCGATCCGAGGACGAGATAGTTCATTGCGAAATAGACCACGACCAGCACCACGAAAATGGGCCAGCCCACCGCGGGCGGTGGAAGTACGCCAAGATCGCCATGGGTGAACGCCGCAATTGCTGCCGCTCCGGCCGACGCCCAGACGGTGATCCCGACAAGCGACGCAAGAAGCATCGCAAACAGCTTTCCGAGAAACACCGCTTCGATCGGGACCGCAGCGGCCAGGACTTCGATCACCTTGTTCGATTTTTCCTCGATCAGCTGCGACAAAGTCATGCCCGCCAGCAGCATGGTGAGGAAGAACAGCAGTGCCTGTGCGCCCTGGCCGGTGCGGGTTCGCGCCTGGGTGTTGGAGGGCTCGGTTCTCTGAATGCTCGTGACCTGGAGCTGGACCGGGTGAGCTCTCGCAGCTTCAACCATCAACTCAAATTGAGTCGCGATCGTACCATCAGGATCGATGTCACCGGTGAGATGCGGGTGATCGAGCCCGCCGCGCATCACTGCAATCACATCGCTGTCGGGCGAGAACAGCAGCTTCGATTCGTCGGCACCGGAAATGGCCGGATCGACGCGCCGGAGCTGGACCAGCTGTTGTCCTGCTCCGGCTGCGCCGATCTGGTCTCGCGCCGAAGAAAGTGCGGCAAAATCGTGCTGCGAAGATGCGATTGCGACGACCGGCGGCTCCTGCTTGCCGGCAACCCTCGCTCCGATGCTTCCGAACACCACGCCGAACATCAGCGGGAACACGGGTCCGAGCAGGAAGAAGATGAAAGTTCTCGACAGCACGGTGGCGGTGAAATCCCGCCGGCCGATCACCAGCGCGGAACGCAGCAGCCCCATCATTTTGCGGTCTCCTCGCCCATGGCCGCGGCAGCGCTTTGACCTGCGATGGCAACAAACGCTTCGTGAAGTCCCGGGCGCTCGATTGCCAGCGTTTCGATCCCGGCGCCCCCGTCGATCAGCGCCTTGAGAAGCGGCTCAGGGCCGCTCTCCGGGAGTTCGAAGATCCAGTCATTGCCTTCCTGCCGGCTGGCGGGAGGGATGGACGAGCGCCATGCGCCGTCGCGATTGCGGGTTCGGAGCCGGACAATCGGACGAAGACGGGAGCGGGCCTCGTCAACGCTCCCGTCGAAGGCCACCTTGCCCTTGGCGATGATCGCGACCTCGTCACACAGCCGCTCGGCGTGGGCGATAACGTGCGTTGAGAAGATAATTGTGACGCCGTCTCTCGCCTTGCCACGGATTAGAGTTTCAAGTTTTCCCTGGTTGATCGCGTCGAGCCCGGAGAACGGTTCGTCGAGAACGATCAGCTTCGGATCGTGGATAAGCGTTCCGAGCAGCTGCACCGTCTGCGCCATCCCCTTGGACAGCGTGCGGATCGGCTTCTTTGCCCATGCGCCGAGCCCATGCTCCTGAAGCAGGGCATCAGCGCGGCGGCGCCCCTCACGAACCGGCAGGCCTCGAAGGGCGCCCATGAAGGCGATTGCATCCCGCGCCTGCATGGCCGGGTACAGCCCCCGCTCTTCAGGGAGATAGCCCACCTCTCGCGCTGCCTGCAGCGGCCGGCTGTGGCCAAGCAAGCGCACGCTTCCCGCCGACGGCTCGATAATCCCGAGCAGCATCCGCAGGGTGGTTGTCTTGCCGGCGCCATTGGGGCCTAGGAGCCCGTAAATCGACCCGGTCGGAACCTTGAGGGTGACGCCGTCGACCGCACGTGTCTCGCCGAAATCCTTGACCAAACCCTCGGCCTCGACAGCTACCCCGCTTATGCCCATGTGCTGGCGTGGTAGGTTCGACTCCGTAAATGGCAAGTTTAGAAGAGCAAATTCGGGAAAAGGCGCGCGAGCTCGGCTTCGTGGCCTGCGGTTTTGCGCCTGTCGACGCAGCGCCCGAAGCAGGACCGAACCTGATGCGCTGGCTCGTCGAAGAGCGGCACGGGTCGATGCAATGGATTGAGGCGCGAGCGCACCAGCGGGTTAGGCCGACCGCCCTCTGGCCGGACGCGAAGTCGGTCATCGCGCTCGGCATGAGCTATGCGCCCGAAGCCGATCCGCTCGCGCTTGCGAGTGAGTGCTCGGCGGGACGCATCTCTGTCTATGCGCAGGGGCGCGACTATCATGACACCGTCAAGAAGGCGCTGAAGGCGCTGGCGCGGTGGCTGGTGGACCGCGCGGGCGGCGAGCTAAAGGTGTTCGTCGACACTGCCCCGGTGATGGAAAAGCCACTTTCGGCAGCGGCGGGAATCGGCTGGCAGGGCAAGCACACCAACCTCGTTTCGCGCGAGCACGGCAGTTGGCTGTTTCTCGGTGTAATCTTCACCTCGCTCGAGCTTCAGCCGGATCAACGCGCGCGCGATACTTGCGGCAGCTGCATGCGATGCCTCGATGTCTGCCCAACTCAAGCGTTCGACGGGCCGCGGCGGATCGACGCGCGAAAATGCATCTCCTACCTGACGATCGAGCATTCGGGGCCGATTCCGTCCGAGTTTCGAAAGGCGATCGGTAACCGCATCTACGGCTGCGACGATTGTCTCGCGGTTTGTCCCTGGAACCGCTTCGCCCAGGCTGCCACCGCGAACGCGGCATTTCTTCCGCGAGAGGAGTTGAAAGCGCCGAAGCTCACGGAACTGCTGAAGCTCGACGACGTGTCCTTCCGCGCGCTCTTCTCCGGCTCTCCGATCAAGCGGATTGGTGTGAACCGCTTCCTTCGGAATTGCCTTATCGCCGCCGGGAACAGCGGGGAGCGGGGATTAATCGAATCTATTCAGCCTCACCTTGGCAGCACCGATCCTGTCGTAGCTGAAGCAGCAGGGTGGGCGGTAAAGCAGCTCTATGGCGCCGGGAACGAGGAAATGCAGTCGGTTTGATCGATGGTTGCCAGCGAGGGAGTGCGGGTGTCGACATAGGTGACGCGGTATGGCGCCAGACCGCTGGTTCCTGGATAGAGATACGCGTCCAGCACGCACCTCAGGCTTCGAAACTGCAATTTCCAGCTGTTCCCCTCGCGAATCTGAAGCGCCGGAGTTCCAAACCTTTGCACCAGCTGCTCCGCGGTCAGGCCGACCAGGCGACCGCCTGTGTCCCCGGCGACTGACGGAGGCCCCTGCTGCCGCGTCTGAACCGGCATCGGCTGAGTTGCGCAGGCCGCAAGCAAAGCCGTGACGGCGAGGACGAGATTGCGAGGCATGCGCGGAGCATGGCCCCACGCACAGCGGTCCGCAAGTTGCCTCGGCGCGGATGGGTGGCTAGGCGCCGCGAATGAACGACAAACCCTTGGACGTGCTGGCGATCGGAAACGCGATTGTCGATGTAATCGCCGACTCCGACGATGCTTTCCTCGACAAATGCGGCATGGCCAAAGGATCGATGCGGCTCATCGATTTGGAAGAAGCGGAGCGGCTCTACCGCGCGATGGGGCCGGGGCGGGAGCTGTCGGGCGGATCCGCGGCCAACACCGTGGCCGGCCTGGCTGCGCTTGGTTTGAAGACCGGCTTCATCGGGCAGCTTGCCGACGACCAGTTGGGGCAGATCTTCACTCACGATATCCGCAGCCTTGGTGTTCAGTTTGACACGCCGCCCCGCGCCGGGATTGGCGCAACCGCCCGCTGCCTGGTGCTGGTCACGCCAGATGCACAGCGGACGATGAACACCTTCCTTGGCGCCGCCCAGGTGCTTGGGCCGGAAGCAGTCGATCCGGGCCGGGTGGCTGAAGCCAAGATCCTCTATCTCGAGGGCTACCTCTGGGACCCGGGCGAACCGCGCGCCGCGATGATGAAGGCGATGAACGCGGCTCGAGATTCCGGCACCCGGGTCGCCTTCACGCTCTCCGACAGCTTCGTCGTCGATCGCCATCACGCCGATCTCCAGCGGCTGCTCGACGAAGGGCGGATCGACATCCTCTTCGCCAATGAGGCGGAGATCACCCGGCTTGCAGAAGCCGACAGCTTTGACTCGGCTGTCGATGCAATTGCGCCGAAGGTACAGACGCTCGTCGCGACGCGAAGCGAGCACGGAGCTGTTGCGTGCCGAGGCGGCGAGCGTGCGTCAGTTCCGGCGGAACCGATCGAGGCGCTGGTGGATACGACTGGCGCCGGCGATCTTTTTGCGGCCGGCTTCCTGGCTGGCGAAGCCAAGGGACTTGGCCTTCAGCAGTCATTGAAGCTCGGCGCAATCTGCGCCGCCGAAGTTATCCAGCATTACGGCGCTCGCCCGGAGAAACATCTCCGGGCGCTGGCGGGTGACCTTCTAACCTAAACCCGAGGAGCAAACCCTCAGGCGCCGGGAATGCCCGGTTCAATGTCCTCGATATCGGCCTCAGGCACCTCCACGATCCCACGGCCGAGATGGCTGCGGCGGCGGCTATAGAAGAAATAGATCAGCAGCCCGATCACGCCCCATTCCGGGAGAAACAGCATCGCCGTCGACGGCAGGTTGAAGAACAGGAACACGCAGCCGAGGATCGTCACCGGGGCGATCACCCAAGCGCCGGGCACGCGGAAGTGGCGATGCCGGGTGGGATCGACCTTGCGCAGCACAAGCAACGCGATCGCGACGAACATGAACGCATAGAGCGTACCCGCGTTCGAGATATCGGCGAGCTGCCCAACCGGGAAAAAGGCGGCGCCAATCGCCACCAGGCCGCCGGTTATCGCCGTGACGATATACGGAGTCCTGAACTTCGGGTGCACGGTGCTGAGCACTTCCGGCAGCAGGCCATCGCGGCTCATCACGAAGAAGATGCGGGTCTGGCCATAGAGCAGCACCAGGATGACCGAGGGCAGCGCCAGGAACGCGGCGATGCCAAGCATGTTGCCGACGGTGGAAAAGCCAATCGTGCGCAGCACGTGCGCCAGCGCTTCCTTCGAGCACACCAACTGCTGCGCGTATTGCGGCAGCGCGCACTGGCGGGCGAGCTCTTCCGATCCGGCCGGCCACGGAGTGCCGTCAGGACCCATGATGGGCTGGCCGCCGATCGTGCCGACCGCGCCGCCCGCGACCACGATGTAGAATACGGTGCAGATCAGCAGCGAGCCGATCAGTCCGATCGGCACGTTGCGCTGCGGGTCCTTGGTCTCTTCCGCTGCCGTTGAGACGGAATCGAAGCCGACATAGGCGAAGAAGATCGTCGCCGCCGCGCCCACTGCCCCGACGCCCGTGCCGAAGCCGCCGAACACGCCGGCAGGCAGAAAGGGATTGAACTTGGCCACCGAAAAGGTGGGGCTGGTGTAAGTCAGCGCGACGAAGGCAGTAAGGGCGAGGATCTTGATCGCCACCAGAACGGCGTTGACCTTCGCGCTCTCACTGGTGCCGATGATCAGAAGGACAGTGACCAGAAGCGCGATCAGGAACGCGGGCAGGTTGATGAAACCCCCGGCCGCGCCGCCCAGCGCGAGCGGTCCCGCCGCAAGCCATGGCGGCAGGTCTATCCCGAAGAAGCGATGAAGGATGGTGCCGGAGAAATATCCCGACCAGCCGACCGAGACGGCGGCGGCGGCGATGGCATATTCCATGATCAGCGCCCAGCCGACGGTCCAGGCGAGCAATTCGCCCACCGTGGCATAAGTATAGGTATAGGCGCTGCCGGCGACCGGAATCATCGCGGCAATCTCGGCGTAACACAGCGCCGCTACGACGCAGACGACGCCGGCGATAATGAACGCCAGCATGAGCCCGGGGCCGGCCTTCTGCGCGCCGGAGGCGGTCAGCACGAAGATCCCGGTGCCGATCACGCTGCCGATGCCGAGCAGGGTCAGCTGGAACCAGCCCAGAGTTCGTTTGAGAGATTTCTTTTCGGCGGTGGCAAGGATCGCGTCCAGCGGTTTGACCCGTCCGAAAATCCCGCCCGAGCGCGGTGCTGTCGTCGCCATTAGTCCTCCCCTTCAGAACTGTTTGGGGGAGCCTAGCGGCTGATCCGCTTCGGGCAATCCTTATCTTACCGGAAAGCGTGCAGAATCCCGTTGTCGTCGAGCACGTAAAGCGTCGAATTGGCGACCGAAGGCGAAACGCTGATCCCGGCCTTGAGCGCCGTCTGCCATTGGACAGCGCCGGTGGCCGGATCGACGAAGATCAGGGCGCCGTTCGAACCACCCAGGATCAACCGGTTACCGGCCAGGATCGGCCCGACATAGCTGATGGGGCCGCTCTTGCTCTTTGGCTTGCGGTAGGCGGGAAGCTGGGTGATCCAGCGGACCTTGCCGTTGGCGCGGGCGAGCGCAACCAACCGCCCGTCGGTCGTAACGACGAACACCCAGTCACCAGCCACCGCGGGGGTTGATATCCCCGCAAGATTATTTTCCCACATCCGCTGACCGGTGACCAACTCCAGCGCGACCATCCGCCCTCCGGCGCCGATCGCGATCACCTGGCCGTTGTCGACCACCGGTTCGGCATTGATGTCGGAGAGAGACGCGACCGTCGTTCGGATCGTAGTCGGTGCGAGCACGTCCTGCCAGACGGAGCGGCCGTTTTCATACCGGTAGGCGTTGAGCTCGCCCGACGAGAAACCCGCAATGACGGTTCCCTGGGCGAATGCCGGGGCCGGCGTTCCGAAGATTCCGGCGATTTCCAGCGAAGCAGCCTGCGACCAGTTGGTCGAGCCGTCGTCGAGCTTCAAAGAGTAGATCTGATTGTCTTCGCTGATCACGTAGACAGCGTCGCCAGCGACCGTCGGAGAACCCCGAAGCGGGCCGCCCGGCCGAACCTGCCACAGCAGCTTGCCGGTCGATGCGTCGATTGCTGCAACGAAACCAAGGCCGTTGGTCGCATAGATCCGCCCGCCCGCGTAAGAGAGACCGCCGCCGAACATCGCGTCCTGCTGGCCCGCTTCGTAACCGAAGCGAGCGCGCCACAGCGGTGCCCCGGTCTTGGCGTCGCTGGCATGGACAGTGCCGGTGGTGTCCATCGTGAAGACTTTGCCTTCGGCGATTCGCGGCCCAGCCGACAGCCGCTCCTTGACCGTAGTGCCCGGTCCGACGGAGATCGCCCAAGCCTGCGTCGGCGTTGGGCCGAGCGCGAGGTTACCCATCGCCTTGTTGGCATTGCCGCCGGATTGATCCCAGTCGCTGTTCTCGACTGTGGCAGGGAGCGCCATCGGCAAGGCGGCAGTGGCGGGATCGACCTTGACCTGGGCCTCGGTGGTCAGGACGTCGATCCTGTTTCCAAGGACCGGTGTCTTCGGATGACCTTTCTTGATAATCCCGCACCCGCTTGCGCTGATCGCCAGAGCAATCAGTGCCGCTGCCCTGAACTGCTTGAATTTCATTCCGTGCTATTCCTGCTGAGGTGACGGCGACGGCGGTGCGACTGCCTCCACGCCGAGAGTACCAGCGATCTGTGCCGATCGACTGCGAAGCGAAGGCGGCGCGTTGTCATCGGCTGCGATGGCCGCGAAAAGCTTGCCCGCGGCCGCCTTGTTGCCCTGCTTGATGTAGGCCATCGCGGTCAGCTCGCCGGCCGTTCCGAACCAGGGCTCGCCCGGCTTGGTAAGCGGCTGAAGCTTGGAGACGACATCCTCCGGCTTCATCTGGTCGAACTGCAGCCCGATCGAACGGATCAGCGCCACGTCGCGGTAGGGCTGCGGCGCATGGCTGTCGTTCGCGACCGCATTATATTTGGCCAGCGCGGTTCCCCGGTCGTTCGCGTCCAGCGCAACCGCCGCTTCCGTGAGAAGTGCAAGCGCCTGAACGACGTGATTGCCGCTGTCCTCCAAGCCCTGCAGCTCCTGCTGGGCCTGCTTGGTCTGCCCGTTTCCGATCTGGCTGTAGATTTTCACCAGCTGCTCGGACTCCGCCTCGGCCTGCTTCTGCTGCCGGTCCTGCCAGTAAAGCCATGCCGCGACGGCGGCCAGGAACAGCACCACGGCGGCAATCAGCCACGTGCCATATTTTTTCGCAAAGTCCCGCGCCTGGTCCCGGCGCAGGTTTTCGTCGACCTCGCGCAGGAAGGATTCGTTGGGAGTGTCGGGAGTCAGGACCAAAGACGAGCCTCAGGAGCTTGGAGCTTATTCGAAATCCACCGCTTCCTTCCCCACGCTAGATGAACGGAAGCTGGCAGGCGAGAGCGTCTAGCGATTGTCGCGGCAAAGGCAAAGGGGTTGCGCCGCAGCCAGCCATGCGGGGCATGGCTGGACCGGCGCTACAGCCGCAGTTTCGATGTGCGGATTTGCGGACCAATCCTTGCCTTTCAAATCAGGATAGCTCAGCTTGGCGACATGTCTCGTGGTGAAATCCTGTGGATTGTAGCGCCCTGGGGCGTCCTGCTGGTTCTGTTGCTGGTTGTCACCCAATATCGGCAAAAGACGGAGGACTACGCAGATGGTCAAGCCTTCAAGGCTGCACTACCGTGGTGGGTCGGTTTCGTTGAGCAGATCGTAGCTCTGGCGTGGGGATTCGCTTGGGCGGTAAGCATCTGGAAGCTTTATTCGCTCCTTTTGGGGCGCTCTCCTGCCGGAAGTTCCTCTGTAGCCGAAGAAGTGTTTGTTGTGCTGGGCATCGGCCTGATCATTGTGCCTCTGGCGCTTCTCTGTGCGAATGCAGTGAGTTGGGTTGTTCCCCCGCTACGGCACGCCAACCAGCGAGCATTTCGTGGCACACACGTGTCGTTCGGCTCCCTCAACATGGGTTTGATAAAAGGGGCTCTAGTTTCGCTTCCCGTTGGCATCGCCGCGTTGGTGGTTGCCGCTATCCAGCCTTGGGCAAATTGGTGACCGGAACAGGTCGCTTTCGCGCAGCCGCTATTTCGGCCGATAAGTCTGATCCGCCGACGGAAACGCCCGTGACCGCACCTCATCCGCATAGGCTGCAGCAGCGGCGCTGACCCGCTCGGCGAGATTGTCGTAGCGCTTCACGAAGCGCGGGGTGCGCTCGAACAGGCCGAGCATGTCCTCGGTCACCAGCACCTGCCCGTCGCATTCCGCAGAGGCGCCGATGCCGATCACCGGGATCGCGACCTCCGCCGAAATTCGCGCGGCGAGCTCTTCCATCACCCCTTCCACGACCATCACGAACGCTCCGGCATCGGCGACCGCGCGCGCATCGGCGAGGATCTTCTCCGCTTCGAGATCCTCGCGCCCGCGGGCGCCATAGCCGCCGAGCATGTTCACCGCCTGCGGTGTCAGACCCACGTGACCAATCACCGGGATCCCCCGCAGCGTCAGGAACGCGATGGTCTCGGCCATTTCCTCGCCGCCCTCGAGCTTCACCGCCGCGCAGCCCGTCTCCTTCAGAACCCGAGCGGCGCTTTCAAAGGCGATTTCCGGAGCCGCCTCATAGCTCCCGAACGGCATGTCGACCCCGACTAGCGCATGCCAGCTGCCGCGAACGACCGCCGCGCCGTGCGCGCACATCATCTCCGTCGTCACCGGAATGGTCGACGGCAGCCCGTAGATCACCTGGCCGAGGCTGTCGCCGACCAGAAGCATGTCGCAATGCGGATCGAGCAGCTGCGCCATCCGCATCGTGTAGGCGGTCAGCATCACGATTGGCCGCTCGGTCTTGCCGTCCTGCTTGCGCGTCCGGATCGATGGCACCGTCGTGCGCTTGCCCGGCACGGGCGACGGAGTCGCCCGGCTGGTGGAAGTGTCGATAGTGAATGTCGACATGTGCGCCCTTTAGCCGCCGGAAGGCAGCGTCGCCAGCCTGATCAGGCTTCGGAGCCGCGAGCAGGCAGCTCCATGGAAGCGCGCAGTCCGGGACCATTGTCGGCGAGGACCAGCTCTCCCCGGTGGAGATGAGCGATCGCGTCAGCCAGCGTCAGGCCGAGCCCGGCACCCGCGTCGCTCCGGCTCGAATCCAGCCGGACGAAGCGGCGGCGTGCCTGCGCACGAAGATCGGGCGGAATCCCAGGCCCGCGATCTCGAACTTCGATCCGCGCCCGTTCGCCATTCTCGTCCGCGGCCAGCACAACCTCACCGCCCTCGCCTGCATATTTGATCGCATTTTCGATGAGGTTGCTGACCGCCTGCGCGAGTAGCTGCCGGTGTCCCACCATCTGCAGCGGCTTTTCGGGTGCTTCCAGCTTCAGCTCGACATTGGCTTCCTCGGCCACTGGCTCATACATCTCGGCGAGTTCAGATGCCAAGGCGCCAAGGTCGAACCGGGCAAACTGCTTCCGGGTCGCGAGCGCCTCCGATCGCCCGATTTCCAGAACGGTCGTCAGCATCCGCATCAGTGAATCCGCTTCGACTATAATATTCGACAGCAGCTGCTCGCGCTGCCCAGTCGATTCGGTCGCGAGCGCACGATCGGCGGCAGCGCGAAGCCGACCCACCGGAGATCGAAGATCATGGGCCAGCGAGTCTGTCAGCATCGACAGTTCCTCCATCAGAGTGCTGATCCGATCGAGCATCTGATTGATCTGTCGCGCCAGCCCATCGAAAGAATCGTAGGATCCCGAAACCGGGATACGCTGCTTGAGATCGCCAGCCGCGATTCGGTCGGCGACCGTTGCAATCCCCCTGACCCGCCGGCCGACATAGCGCGCGAGTATGACTCCGCACGCGGTTCCGAGGAGGATTGAGAGCGCGAGGCCGATCAACAAGGACCGCTGAAGGGTCTGACGCAGCGCCAGCCCCTCGCCAGCGATCCGCGCGGTCATCAGCCAGCCGTGATTGCGCAAGTGGTGGAGGTAGATGGCAGCCTCGTGCGGCGCCGTCTCGCCTTCCAGTGTCACCAGTGCCGCGTGATAGCCTTCTCCAAGCGGTTCCGACCCCATTGAAAGGGAGGCAACATTGCCAAGCTGGGGCCGGCCCGACGGGTCGAGCAGGTCGGCGGCGACATCGGGTTCGTCCGGGTCATTGGAATCGTTGATCGCGCTGACCAGCGAATCCATACCTCCCGAATGGTAGACGTCGGTCAGGACCTGTGCCTGCTCCGTCACCTGGCGCCGCAAGGTCGCGACACTCTGATCGTATGTCTGCCAGTGAATGAAGCCTATGATCGCGAGATTGGTTGCAAGTGCGAGCAATCCGGCGAGCAGCGCGATCCTGAGGCTGGTCGGCATGGCCGCCCCTGCCTAGGCCGGTTCAGGTCGCAAGCATATAGCCTGCCCCGCGCACGGTGTGCAGGAGCGGCCGTTCGAAACCGTCGTCGAGCTTGCGCCGAAGGCGACTGACATGGACGTCGATGACGTTCGTCCCCGGATCGAAATGATAATCCCAGACCTGCTCGAGAAGCATCGTCCGGGTGACGACCCGCCCCTCGTTTCGAGCGAGGTATTCGAGAAGCATATATTCGCGCGGCTTGAGCTCGATCTTCTTGCCGTCGCGCCGGACGCTGCGCGAAAGAGGGTCAATCTCCAGACCGCCGACATTGATCCGGATTTCGCCACCGCTCCGCGATTCCGATCGCCGGAATAGTGCGTTGGCGCGCGCCAGCAACTCGGCAAAGGAGAATGGTTTCACCAGATAATCGTCCGATCCGCAGTCGAGGCCTTCAATTCGATCACCGACCGAAGCGAGTGCCGAGAGGATCAGCACCGGAGTCTCAACATTGGCGGCGCGGAGCGCGCGAAGAACAGCAAGACCATCGAGCACCGGGAGCATGCGATCGAGGATGATGAGGTCGTAGCTTCCGCCGCTCGCCCGGAACAAGCCCTCTTGTCCGTCCGTAACATGCTCGACACTGTGGCCTTCTTCCGCCAGCCCGCGGCTGAGGTAAGCAGCGGTTTCGCGGTCGTCTTCGACGAGAAGAATCTTGCGGCCCATTGGCGGCTCCGGCGGATTGCAATGTGGCGGCTACCGCCGTTTCCATTAACTGGAAGTGATCCGCCCGGCGTCAAGGGATGCGCCGGGCGGATCGCGTTGAAACGCTTAGCCGCTGGTCTTGGGCGTGCTGGTGGTGCTCTTGGTGCTCTTTGCCGCGGCCTTGTGGGTAGCGTGATGAGCGGCCTTGTGATGGCCCTTCATGTGGCTGGTCCCGCAGCGGCTGTATTTGCCGTAATGATGTTTCGCGGCGCTCTTCACTTCCTTCTTCTCGGCTGCGACCGATTCATGCTCGGCCTTCGCGTCTTTCACCACCTTCGTCGTGGTGTGGTCGGTCTTGGCCGTCTTCCCGGTGGTCGTACTCGTCTGAGCGAACGCCGGGCTCGCGAGCAACGAAACAGCGGCAAGGGAAGCAAGTAGTTTTTTCATCCGAAAATCCTCCTCAATCAGTACCGTAAAAGGCACCCCCCTTGGCAATCGTTGTGGAGGACCGCGCCTCACTCTTCCGTGGACGGCTGATTAAAGAAAATTCATCTCGATCCATCAGGCCGGCTCGATGCAGAGAATCTTGCGGTTGCCGCCGGCTATTCGCTGGTAAGCGGCGATGGGCTCCTGCAGGCGCAATGCGAAGCCTGGAAGATGGACCGCGGCCTCGCGTTCGAGCGCGTCGGGCGAATAGGCCCAGCTCATGCCCTTGATTCGCTTGGCGCCGCCACCCGCCACGAAGATGATGTAGCCCCGGCTTGCGGGCGTCATCATTGCGGCGAGGCGCCGGAAGAACAGCCCCAGCTCCTCGGGCGGGACATGCTGCAACACCGCATTCGCAAAGATCAAGTCCGGCGACCAGGCGCGGACTTCGGCAAGCAGCGGATCGGCTATCACCGCAAACCTGGGCCTCTTTTCGGCGAGGAGCTCCTCGGGGAGAAGCCGTAAACCTTCGGAGTAGAAGGCATCGGAAATATCGATTCCCCAATAGTTGCCGCCGTCGAGATACCGAATCGCATGCTGGCCAAGTCGAAGGCTTCCGCAGCCATAGTCGACGCAGCGCATCTCCGGCTTCAGCCCAAGCTCGACGATCTGCTGCCAATTCTCGCGGCCGCGTTGGGAAAAAGTGAACTGGTCCCACTCCACCGGCCCCGCCTGGCCGTCGGCCCAGCTGCGCACGCCGAGGGTGGCGTGCGACTTGCCCTTGCGAATCTTTGCCGTGGCGTCGGCGGCATAGAAATCGGCGAAGCTGCCTTCCGGGTTCGCCGCCTTCCAAGCCTTGTAGCGCCGGTTCCAGATCCAGATCGGCACCGCCCGAATTCCAGGCAGATTGGCGATCTTCAGAAGGGCGCGGGGAATGGCCATGCGCTTCCGCCATAACCGCGCAGCACGCCGCGCGTCAGCCCTCGATCGTCACCTTCGTTCCTATCTGGGTGAGGCCGTAGAGCTTCTCCGCGAACTTGAGCGGCAGCCGGACGCAGCCATGGCTCGCCGGGTACCCGGGATTGGGACCCGCATGGAAGGCTATCCCTTTGGAGTCATACATTTGCATGTAGGGCATCGGCGCATTGTCGTACTTGCGGCTATAGCCCTTCACCTTCTTGAGCATCACTTTCCAGAAGCCGAGCGGAGTCTCCCTGCCCTTCCGGCCGGTGGACACCGTGGCGACCCCGATCAGCTTGTCGTCGCGATAGACGTAGAACAGCTGCTTCAGAGTATCGATGACGACGCTGGTCTCACCGCTCGCCGGAATATCGGCGGCCCATTTGTACTCGCCGGGCTTGAGGTCGAGGGTTCCGAATTCGGCGACCGCCTGCTGGTAAGCCTTGGGCGCATCGCCCTCGCTCCAG
>Ga0207678_10002552_pt1 | contig 16593 bp, 15 predicted proteins | sample KBSC63metaG_FD_184319 | JGI IMG/M metagenome (GOLD analysis project Ga0207678, IMG submission 184319) | Corn rhizosphere microbial communities from Kellogg Biological Station, Michigan, USA - KBS C6-3 metaG (SPAdes) (version 2) | ecosystem: Host-associated > Plants > Roots > Rhizosphere > Soil ...
GGGGGGGGGGGGGGGGGGGGGGGGGGGGCGGCGGTGGATTTGGAGGCGGCCGTCGCGGTCGTTGATCCAAAGCCCCGCAAGCCCATGACAGACTTGCCTGCCTGTCCCCGGTGAGAATAAGCTCAAATGTGTTCAAGCGATACAATGCAAGGCTTTGCCAAGACTTTGATTCCAGGAGAAAAAACATGGCGCTCGAACGTACCCTTTCGATCATCAAGCCCGATGCAGTGGCCAAGAATGTGATCGGCCAGATCTACTCGCGTTTCGAAGCTGCAGGTCTCAAGATCGTCGCTGCCAAGATGGCCCACCTGTCGCGTAGCGAAGCTGAAGCCTTCTATGCCGTGCACAAGGCCCGTCCTTTTTTCAACGACCTCGTGACGTTCATGATCTCGGGTCCAGTGATGATCCAGGCGCTCGAAGGCGACAATGCCATCCTCAAGAACCGTGACCTGATGGGCGCAACGGACCCGAAGAAAGCGGAAAAGGGCACCATCCGCGCTGACTTCGCTGACAGCATCGATGCAAACGCCGTGCACGGTTCCGACGCCCCAGAAACGGCGGCAGTCGAAATCGCGTTCTTCTTTCCTGGCATGAATGTGTACAGCCGCTAAGACGGCTGTCTGCCTCGTTTTTTGAGGCCGCAAAGATGAGTGCCGTCAACCTGCTGGAATTCGATCTGGATGGGCTGGCGGCGCATTGCGAGCAGCTCGGGGAGAAGCGCTTTCGCGCGACCCAGCTGTTCCGCTGGATTCATCACAAAGGGGCATCTGACTTCACGCAGATGTCCGACCTCGCGAAGTCATTGCGCGAGAAGCTCGTCGGCACCGCCAGCATCAAGTCGCTAACCATCGCGAGCGAGCAGGCATCGAACGACGGCACCATCAAGTGGCTATTCGACGTCGGGGGGGGCAACGCCGTCGAGACGGTGTTCATTCCTGAGGATGATCGCGGCACTCTGTGCGTCTCCTCGCAGGCAGGCTGTGCTGTTGGTTGTCGTTTTTGCTCAACTGGGCATCAGGGCTTCAGTCGCAATCTCACCACCGGCGAAATCATCGCTCAGCTATGGTTTGCTGAACACCATCTTCGCAAGCGCCTGAAGCTCGCCCGTGGCGAACGCGCTATCACGAATGTCGTGATGATGGGCATGGGCGAACCACTGCAGAATTACTCGGCGCTGGTGCCGGCACTTCGAATGATGCTCGACGACCACGGCTACGGGCTGTCCCGCCGTCGAGTGACGGTGTCGACTTCGGGCGTGGTGCCGATGATCGACCGCTTGCGCGACGATTGCCCGGTGGCGCTGGCCGTATCGCTGCATGCTCCGAACGATTCGCTGCGCGATGACCTGGTACCGCTGAATCGCAAGTACCCCATCGAAGAACTCCTTGCATCCTGCAATCGCTACCTTGATGCGGCGCCGCGCGACTTCGTTACCTTCGAGTACTGCATGCTCGATGGCGTGAACGATTCGCCGGAGCATGCTCGTCAGCTTGTGAACCTTGTGCGGGATAAGGTGTCGTGCAAGTTCAACCTGATTCCGTTCAATCCTTTCCCTGAATCCGGCCTTAGACGTTCGCCGCGCGAGCGTATCAACGCTTTCGCGTGCGCGCTTCAAGATGCTGGCGTCGTGACGACCATTCGCAAGACGCGCGGCGATGATATCGACGCGGCGTGCGGACAGCTCGCCGGCGAAGTGCAAGACAGAACCCGCGTCAAAGAGCGCATTTCGACGCGCTCGCCGATTCGAATTCTTCGTGAAGGCCCACAGGGCCGGGATGACGCGCACAACAAGCAGGAGACGAAGGCATGAGTAGGGACGCTCGCGCACTGCGGCGCATCTGGTGTTTGGCCCCGACGATCATGCTCGGGGCGTTTCTGTGTGCATGCACCACCACGTCCACTTCTTCGACGGGAGGCGTGTCGACCAACGATTCCAACTTCGGGCGAACGGTAACGACAGCGTTGTCATCGGACAGCAAGGACCGCGTCACCGCCTCCGACGAACCCGAATCGACCAAACGGGCGCGTGTTCGAATGGAGCTGGCATCTGCCTATTTCGGGCGCGGGCAACTGACCACGGCGCTCGACGAGGTGAAGCTCGCGATCGCCTCCGACCCAAACTACGCGCCGGCATTCAATCTGCGCGGCCTCATTTACGCCGGCCTCGGCGACGACAGGCTTGCCGAAGAGAGCTTCCGTCACGCACTGCAGCTCGACGCGCGCGACGCAGACACCATGCAGAATTACGGTTGGTATCTGTGCCAGCAAAAGCGTTTCCCCGAGGCTGACACCATGTTTCTGCAGGCCTTGTCGGTACCGCAGTACCGCGACTCGCCGCGTACCTTACTGACCCAGGGCGTGTGCCAGGCGCGCGCAGGGGAATGGACGCAGGCCGAGGGCACCTTGACGCGTTCATATGAAATCGACCCGGCGAATCCGGTCACGGCAGTCAATCTGTCCGAAGTGTTGTTCCATCGCGGCGAATATGAGCGTGCCCGGTACTACATCCGCCGCGTGAACAACACCAGCAACATGACCAATGCGCAAACCCTGTGGCTAGCCGTGCGCATCGAGCAGCGTTTGGGCAACCGCCAGGGCGTGCAAGACCTCGGCTCGCAATTGCGCAGCCGCTTTCCGCAATCGCGCGAGGCATCGGCCTTCGATCAGGGGAAGTTCGATGAGTGAGGTCGATTCGCGCCATGGCGCCGACAGTGAAGCCTCGAAACCGCCGCAAACGAACACCGCGAAAACCGCGGGAGCTATTCTGCGTGAGGCGAGGCAGGCGCAGGGCCTGCACATCGCCGCGCTGGCTGCGTCCATCAAGGTGGCGCAAAAGAAGCTTGAATCTCTCGAAGGTGACCGCTTCGACGAACTGCCCGATGCCACTTTCGCGCGCGCGCTCGCGCAAACCGTGTGCCGTGCCATGAAGATCGACCCGGCGCCTGTACTGGCCTTGCTGCCCGCCCCTTCGGGTTACCGGCTCGAACACATTGACGAGGGCATCAATGCGCCCTTTCGCGACCGCCCGGGCCGTCGCGAGCCCAGCGAGTGGACGGTCGTGAGCAAGCCGGCCGTTTGGGGCGTGCTGTTGATCCTGGTTGCCACGGGCATCGTGTACTTCGTGCCTGGCGGATGGCTCGCCAGCCTGCAGTCCTTGCAGGGCCCGCAGGCCGCGAGCGCACCGGCTGGAGCCGGCAGTTCACCCGTCGGAATGACGTCGGTGATGATGGCGCCGCCAGCGGTCGTCGAAACCACTCTGACGCCCGCGGGCAATGCTACATCCGCTCCGGCTGTATCTAGTTCTTCCGCAAGTGCTCCGACGAGTTCAATTGCTTCACCCGACATCGTTGTTCCGAAGGTTGCCAATGCAGCCGGCACCGACAAGGCGCCAGCAACAGCCGCGTTGCAAATTCATGCCAAGGAGCCGTCCTGGATCGAGGTTCGCGATGCACGTGCCAATGTGTTGATCGCCCGCACCGTGCAGGCCGGTGAGACTGTGGCGGTTGACGGCGATGCGCCCTTGCAGCTAAAGATCGGCAACCCTCGGACCACCGAAGTACGTTATCGCGGCCAGCTACTCGATCTGGCGGCGAACACGCAGAACAATGTCGCCCGGTTCGAATTGAAGTAGGTTTGCAAGATGAATGACGTTCGAAGCCCTCTCGCCGCAGCAGATCTGGCGTTCGATGAGCACAACTTCATCGAGCACGCGTCGCCTGTGTCTCGGCGCACGAAGCAGGTTGCGGTAGGTTGGGGTTCGCGCATCGTCACGGTGGGCGGCAATGCGCCAGTGCGTGTGCAGTCGATGACCAACACCGACACGATCGAAGTTATTGAAACGGCCGTGCAGGTCAAAGAACTTGCGATCGCTGGCTCGGAGATGGTTCGAATCACCGTTAACACGCCGGAGGCCGCGGCCGCTGTGCCGCACATTCGCGAGCAACTCGACCGCATGGGCATCGACGTGCCGCTGGTGGGCGACTTCCATTACAACGGGCATCGTCTTTTGACCGACTTCCCGGCCTGTGCCGAGGCGCTGAGCAAATACCGCATCAACCCCGGAAACGTGGGCAAGGGCGACAAGCACGACAGACAGTTCGCACAGATGGTCGAAGTGGCCGCCAAGTACGACAAGCCGGTTCGCATCGGCGTCAACTGGGGCAGCCTTGACCAGGAACTGCTCGCGCAGATGATGGACGAGAACGGCAAGCTGGCCGAACCGTTCGAGCCGCAGCAGATCATGTACCGCGCGATTATCACGTCGGCGCTTCAATCGGCGCGACGTGCCGAAGACATCGGGCTGCGGGCGGACCAGATCATCTTGTCGTGCAAGATGTCCGGCGTGCAGGACCTCGTGAGCGTGTACCAAGCGCTGGCCAAGCGCTGCGATTACGCGCTGCACCTGGGCTTGACCGAGGCGGGCATGGGTACCAAAGGCACGGTCGCATCTACTGCGGCGCTTGCACTGCTGCTGCAGCAAGGCATCGGTGACACCATTCGTGTGTCGCTCACGCCTCAGCCTGGCGAAGCGCGCACACAAGAGGTGGTGGTGGCGCTGGAGATTCTCCAATCTCTGGGCTTGCGAGCATTCAATCCGAGTGTTACGGCGTGCCCTGGTTGTGGTCGCACGACGAGCACTACGTTTCAGGAGCTCGCCAAGCAGATCGACGACTACCTGCGCGCGCAAATGCCAGTGTGGAAATCACGCTACCCCGGCGTCGAGAAGATGAAAGTGGCTGTGATGGGGTGCATCGTCAACGGCCCCGGTGAGAGCAAGCACGCGGACATCGGCATCAGCCTGCCGGGCACTGGCGAAGTGCCGGCCGCGCCCGTGTTCATCGACGGAGAGAAGGCATTGACGCTGCGCGGCGAGCGCATTGCGCAAGAGTTTCAAACGCTGGTCGAGGACTACATCGAGAAGCGCTTTGGATAAGAAAACGGCTCCCATTCTCGCTGGAGAGGGGGGCGAGGGCCTTGGCGGCTGCTCAAGACCTTGAACACTGCAACCCCGCTCACATTACATCAACCCTTCCCAACGGAGAAGGGCGATAAACAAAACGACTCAAGCAATGGCTGAAATTCTGCGTGCCGTCAAGGGCATGAATGACATCCTCCCGCCGAGCGTGCCCCGCACTGACAAATTGCCTGACTCGGCGTTGTGGCAATGGTTCGAGACGACCGTGCGTTCGGTGCTTGGCCGCTACGGGTATCAAAACTTGCTCACACCCATCGTCGAGCCTACGGCGCTGTTCGTGCGCGGCCTGGGCGAGGTGACCGACATCGTCGAGAAAGAGATGTATTCCTTCGTCGACTCGATGAACGGCGACAAGCTCACTCTGCGCCCCGAGGCCACCGCCGGCGTCGTACGCGCCATGATCGAGCACAACGCGCTCTACAACGGCCCGCTGCGCATCTGGACCATGGGGCCGATGTTCCGCCACGAAAGGCCGCAAAAAGGTCGCTATCGGCAATTCCATCAGCTCGACGTGGAAGCGATGGGCTTTGCGGGGCCGGACGTCGATGCCGAGATGATCCTGATGGTGCGCACCTTGTGGCGCGAACTCGGACTCGTCGAAGGCAAGCATGTGCGCCTCGAAATCAACAGCCTCGGCCAGCCAGTCGAACGCAAGGCACATCGCGATGCGCTCGTCGCTTACTTCGAGCAGCACAAGGGCGTCCTCGATGTCGATTCGCAGCGCCGATTGACCAGCAACCCGCTTCGCATCCTTGACACCAAGAATCCCGCGATGCAGCCGCTGGTCGAAGCCGCGCCCAAGCTGATCGATTTCCTCGGCGAGGCTTCACTGGCCCACTTCAGCGCCGTGCGCGCAATCCTCGACGCGGCTGGCCTCGAATACCGAGTCAACACGCGACTCGTGCGCGGGATGGACTATTACAACCTCACAGTCTTCGAGTGGGTCACCGACCAGCTCGGCTCGCAGGGCACCGTCTGCGGTGGCGGACGCTATGACGGACTCATTGAGCAACTGGGCGGCAAGCCCACGCCTGCGGTGGGGTTCGGTTTGGGCATCGAGCGCCTGTTGTTGCTCATCCAGGAACTCGCATTGACAGTGCCGAGCTCCGCGCCAACGGTCTATGCCGTGGTCACTTCGATGGATTCCGCGCCGCAAGTCATGCTCGTGCTCGAGAAGCTTCGCGCGGCGGGTGTCTCGGTGCTGATGCATGCAGGCGGAGGCAACATGAGATCCCAGTTCAAGCGCGCCGATTTGAGCGGTGCCAGGTATGCACTCATCTTCGGCGAAGACGAGCTGTCGCGCGGGCAGGTGTCGCTCAAGGACCTGCGCCATCCCGAGACGCCGCAACGCAGTCTGTCGCTGGCGGAGGCCGCCAGCTGGGCCGCTGAACTCCTCAACGCATAATCGCGCCTTCCACAGAAAGCCTTTTGTCCATGGCCACCCATCTCGACCTCGAAGAACAAGAGCAGTTAGACCAGATCAAACATTTCTGGAAACAGTATGGCAACCTGATCACGTGGGTGGTGATCATCGTCCTCGTTGCAAGCTCCGGCTGGATCTTCTGGAATCGGTACCAGGCCGATCAGGCCGCCAAGGCGGGCGCGATGTTTGATGAAATGGACAAGGCCGCGCAGGCTGGTGATGCAGACCGTGCCGCAGCGCTGTTCATTCCGCTGAAAGATCGCTATCCGCGCACCGCGTTTGCGGAGCAGGGAGCGATGACGCTTGCCAAGGTGCAGTTCGACAAAGGCCAGCTCGACAATGCCCGGGCCACGCTCGCGTGGGTGGCAGAGAATGCCACCGAAACCGAATACCAGGCCCTCGCCCGCATTCGCCTTGCGGGCATCCTCATGGACCAGAAGAAGTACGACGAAGCGCTCAAGCAACTCGATGGTGCAATCGGCAAGGAATTCGAGGCACTGGTGGCCGATCGCCGCGGTGACATCTTGATGGCCGTGGGCAAGAAGGACGATGCCAAGGCGGCGTACCTGAAGGCTTGGAAGGACATGGATTCGAAGATCGAATACCGTCGGCTGATCGAGGCCAAGCTGACCGCAATAGGTGCCGCGCCCGCGACTGAAAAGCCGGCCGAAGCAGTGCCGGAGTTGACGAAATGAAGGGCACACTCAAGCTCCTGATAACGGTGCTGGGCGCTGCCTTGGTGGGGGTGGTCGCGGGCTGTGCCAGCGGTCCGGAGAAGCCCAAGCCGACGGCGCTCGAGTCCTTCACGCCGCAACTCAATGGTCGTGTGGTCTGGAACCAGCGCGTCGACAGCGTGAAGTTTCCTCTGTCGGTCGCCGTAAGTCCCGGTGTGTTCACTGTGGCGGGCGATGACGGAACCGTGCTTGCGCTTGAAGCTGATACTGGTCGTGAACTTTGGAGGGGCACGGCCGGCGCGAAGCTCGGTGCAGGGGTCGGCAGCGACGGTCGCTTTGCTTCGGTGATCACCCGAGATGGCGATCTGTTGACGTTGGAAGCCGGCCGTGTGCTGTGGCGCAGGCCGCTCAACATGCGTGTCACCACCGCACCACTCGTGGCCGGCGAACGTGTATTCATTCTCGGTGGCGACCGCAGCGTGCAAGCCTTCGATGCGCTGGACGGCACCAAGCTGTGGGCGGTGCAGCGCCCGACCGATCCGCTGACCCTCGCCCAAGGCGGGGTGATCGCTGCTTACAAGGACACGCTGCTGGCAGGGCAGGGGTCGCGTCTGGCGGGATTCGATCCGAAGAACGGCGATGTGCGCTGGGAGATCGTGATCGGATCGCCCCGAGGCACCAACGAGGTCGAGCGATTGGCCGATCTGGTGGCGCCGATCGCCCGCGTTGGCGATGTGGTTTGTGTGCGCTCGTTCCAGGCAGCGGTGGGATGTGTGAACGCTGAACGCGGCACTCTGAACTGGAGCAAACCGCTGGGCGGTATCGACGGGGTCGCCGCCGACGAGCAATTAGTCTACGGTGCCGATGCCACCGACCGCATCACTGCCTGGAAGATGGCGACCGGCGAAGTGGCGTGGCAGTCTGATAAGTTCCTGTACCGTGGCCTGAGCGCACCCTTGGCGACGCCCAATGCGGTGATCTACGGCGACGCCGAAGGCATTGTGCACTTTCTGTCTCGCGACAAGGGTGAGACGCTTCTGCGTGTGAACACTGACGGCAGCCCTGTCGCGGCAGCGCCAGTGATCACTGGTGGCAATCTGCTCGTCGTAACGCGAAATGGAGGTTTGTTTGCCCTTCGCGCTGAATAAGTCTGCAATCCTGAATCGCTCCCGATGAAACCAGTCATCGCCATCGTAGGGCGTCCCAACGTCGGCAAATCGACGCTCTTCAACCGCATGACGAAGAGCCGCGACGCGATCGTGGCCGATTACGCCGGGCTCACGCGCGACCGCCACTACGGTGACGGTCGCCTGGGTGGCCGCGAGTTCATCGTTGTCGACACTGGCGGGTTCGAGCCCGACTGCACGACAGGCATCGTCAAGGAGATGGCCAAGCAGACGCGTCAGGCCGTAGCCGAGGCCGATGCGGTGATCTTCGTCGTCGATGTGCGCGGCGGCATGTCCGCCCAGGACCACGATATCGCGAAGTACTTGCGGACCGTGGGCAAGAAGGTGCTGCTCGCGGTCAACAAGGCGGAAGGCATGCAGGAGTCGCCGCTACTCGCCGAGTTCTATGAATTGGGCATGGGCGAGCCACATCCGATCTCTTCTGCGCACGGGCAGGGCATTCGAAGCCTCACTGAAGCGGCGCTTGAAGACTTCATCTTTGACGAGGAAGAGGAAGGGGCGGAAGAGGAGGCTCCGATCCGCCTGGCCGTAGCCGGCCGGCCGAACGTCGGCAAGAGCACCCTCATTAACACTTGGCTGGGCGAAGAGCGCCTCGTTGCCTTCGACATGCCCGGCACAACCCGTGACGCGATCAGTGTCCCTTTCGAGCGCAACGGACAGAAGTTTCAGCTCATCGACACCGCAGGTCTGCGTCGCAAAGGCAAGGTCTTTGAGGCGATTGAGAAATTCTCAGTGGTGAAGACGCTGCAGGCCATCGCCGACGCGAACGTCGTCTTGCTGCTCCTAGACGCTACGCTTGGAGTGAGCGAACAGGATGCGCACATCGCCGGCTACGTCCTGGACAGCGGCCGCGCCGTGGTGATCGCTATCAATAAATGGGATGCCGTCGACGACTACCAGAAACAACAACTGCAGAGATCAATTGAGCAGCGACTTTCTTTCCTGAAGTTCGCGCCCATCCTGAACATCTCGGCCATCAAGCGGCAGGGCCTGGGCCCAGTATGGAAGGCAATCGCCGACGCCCACGCTTCAGCCACTTGCAAGATGTCCACGCCGGTGCTCACCAGGTTGCTGCAAGAGGCGGTGGAGCACCAGGCGCCGAAACGGGCGGGCATGTTCCGCCCAAAAATGCGTTATGCGCACCAGGGTGGGATGAACCCCCCTGTGATTGTGGTGCATGGAAATTCACTGGAACACGTGACCGACTCTTATAAGCGATTCCTTGAAGGGCGATTCCGCGAACATTTCAAACTCGTAGGTACCCCGCTGCGCATCGAAATGAAGTCCGGGAAGAATCCCTTTGACGAGAAGAATTCCTGAAGGACTTTCGGATCAAGGGGTTCGACAGAAAGGAACCCTGTGTTAACGTGATCACTCTTGGAACTTTTGAGCATGGACAAGCCCCGTATCTCATGCTGTGCTGTCTGTGTGCATTGAGCCTTCAAACGAAGAAAGGTGTTAATCGTGAGCAATAAGGGCCAACTCTTACAAGACCCGTTCCTCAACCTGCTGCGCAAGGAGCATGTACCGGTCTCGATTTACCTCGTGAACGGCATCAAGCTGCAGGGCCACATTGAATCTTTTGATCAGTATGTGGTGCTACTACGAAACACAGTCACCCAGATGGTCTACAAGCACGCCATCTCCACCGTGGTACCTGGTCGCGCAGTGAATTTCCACGCGACCGAATCACCGGAACAGACCTGAACACCGTGATGCCTTCGGGTTCTGGGCAGTCTCGACTTTGAGTTCGGCGAATTCAACTCAGGGTCCGGTCGGGCCCCCGCGCGCCATCTTGGTCGGCGTGGACTTGGGTCGTTCCGGTCATTTCGACCCGACGCTGGATGAGCTCGCGCTATTGTGCGAGTCGGCCGGCGACGTAGTCGTGGCCCGTGTCATTGCCAAACGCAAGGCGCCCGATCCGGCGCTCTTTGTCGGCTTGGGCAAGGCCGACGAAATCAAGGCGCTGGTTCTGGGCCATCAAGCTGAGGCTGTGCTCTTCGACCAAGCCCTGTCGCCCGCTCAGCAACGCAATCTCGAGCGCCACCTCGGTGTCGCCGTGGCAGATCGGACCATGCTCATCCTTGAAATCTTTGCGGCCCGTGCGCAGAGCCACGAGGGAAAGCTGCAGGTCGAACTCGCGCAGCTTCAGTACCTTTCGACGCGCCTCGTGCGCCGATGGAGCCATCTGGAGCGCCAACGCGGCGGCATCGGCACACGCGGTGGCCCAGGTGAGGCGCAGATAGAACTCGATCGCCGCATGATTGGCGAGCGCATCAAAGCGGTGAAAGAGCGACTGGTCAAGGTCAAGAAGCAGCGCAGCACGCAGCGGCGTCAGCGCGAGCGTAACCAGACTTTTCGCATCTCGCTCGTGGGCTATACCAACGCGGGCAAGTCGACGCTGTTCAATCGGTTAGTGAAGGCGCGCAGTTTCGCGGCCGATCAGCTTTTTGCCACGCTCGACACGACTACACGCCAGTTTTACCTCGAAGACGTGGGTCGATCAGTGTCGCTGTCGGACACGGTTGGCTTCATTCGCGACCTGCCTCACAAGCTGGTCGAAGCCTTCGAGGCTACGTTGCAGGAAGCTGCGGATGCCGACTTGTTGCTGCACGTGGTCGATGCGTCGACGCCCCTTCTGGCCGATCAGATGGCCGAAGTGCAGCGCGTTCTCGCAGACATCGGCGCGGCCCATATTCAGCAGGTGCTGGTCTACAACAAGTTCGACAAGCTCGAGGACGCGCAGCATCCTCGAGCTTCGGTCGACGTGCTCGAACTCGACGGCGGCGTTCGCGTGCAACGAGTCTTCGTTAGCGCCTTGACCGGGCAGGGCCTCGATGCGCTCAAGCAGACCATCTCTCAGGCGATCGATGGAACCCTCGCCGAGCGCCTGAGCTTGAGTTCGGCGGCAGTCCCTTCAAGCGACGGCGACGCCTTGGCTGGTGTCGACGTAGAAGGCGATTTGCGTCCTACCGGAACACAACACTCCCACTCATGACCATGAGACGTTCACTCGGTGCCGTTGACGGCACGTCTACGAGCGCCGCAGCGCGCCTGACCAGCGCGGCCCGCGCGGCGCGTTCTCTGATCGACGCTGCGCTGCATGCTGGCTACGCTCGGCTCTCGGATCGGCATGCGCCTGCAGGCCACATCGATCTCGCTACTGGCGGTCGAGGGGACGGCCCGCCCGACCTCGACGAACTGTGGCGTGACTTCAACCGCAAGCTCAGCGGCCTTTTTGGCGGCAAGGGCGGTGGTTCGCGCGGCAACGGTTCCGGCGGTGACGGCGGCAATAACTTCCAGCCCGACATGAAGAGCGCGGGCATCGGCATGGGTCTCATCGCGGCAGTTGTCGCGATGATCTGGCTCGGCAGCGGTCTCTTCATCGTGCAGGAAGGTCAGCAGGCCGTGATCACCACCTTCGGAAGGTACACCAGCACGGTCAACGCCGGATGGCAGTGGCGCATGCCCTATCCGTTCCAGGCGCATGAAACCGTGCCAGTGACGCAGGTACGTTCCAAGGAGGTTGGACGCAACACGGTGGTGCCGGCCACAGGCCTGCGTGACTCTTCGATGCTCACGCAAGACGAGAACATCGTCGACATCCGCTTCACCGTGCAATACCGCCTGAAGGACGCGCGCGCGTTCCTCTTCGAGAACAAGGATCCGGAAGACGCGGTGGTGCTGGCTGCAGAGTCCGCCATCCGCGAGATTGTCGGCAAGAGCAACATGGACCAGGTGCTCTACGAGCAGCGCGATGCAATCGCCAGCGATCTCGTGAAGTCTGTGCAGCAGCAACTCGATCGCTTGAACGCGGGCATCATCGTTTCGAATGTCAATGTGCAGAACGTTCAGGCGCCCGAGCAGGTTCAGGCGGCCTTCGATGATGCCTTCAAGGCCGGGGCCGACCGCGAGCGACTCAAGAATGAAGGACAGGCCTACGCCAATGACGTGATCCCGAAGGCCCAGGGTACTGCAGCGCGCCTGCGTGAAGAAGCCGAAGGCTACAAGTCTCGCGTCATCGCCCAGGCCGAAGGCGACGCACAGCGTTTCAACCGCGTGCTTGATGAGTACAAGAAGGCGCCGGCCGTCACGCGCGACCGGATGTACATCGATGCCATGCAGCAGGTGTACTCGAGCGTCACCAAGGTGTTTGTAGACACCCGCAACAACTCCAACTTGTTATACCTGCCGTTTGACAAGCTAATGCAGCAGGCGGGCGGGGTGGCCGCAACTGCGCCGTCGATCGTGCCCGCCCCTGACTCCGCCAGCCCACCCGCCGGAACGGTCGACGTGCGTTCGCGCGACAACCAGCGCGGTCGCGACCGCGAAGGTCGCTGAGACCATTGGGGACGAACACAACATGAACCGCATTGGCTTTTACGTCGCAGGCGCGCTGGTCGTGCTGATGATTCTTTTCTCGACACTGTTCATCGTCGACCAACGGCAATTTGCAGTTATCTACTCGCTCGGCGAGATCAAGGAAGTAGTCACCCAGCCAGGGCTCAAATTCAAGCTACCGCCGCCGTTGCAAAACGTGGTGTTCCTCGATCGGCGGATCCAGACTCTGGACAGCCCAACCGAAACGCGTCCAATCTTCACAGCAGAAAAGAAGAGCCTCGTTATCGACTGGCTTATCAAGTGGCGCATCATCGACGCTCGCCAGTTCATCCGGAACAACACGGCGGACATGCATAACCTCGAAATCCGCCTGAGTCCCATCGTCCAGGCGGCTTTCAATGAGGAAGTCACCAAGCGCACCGTGCGGGCCATGCTTGCCACTGAGCGCGAGAAGGTGATGCAGGACGTGCGCGGCCGTTTGGCTGACGAGGCGAAAGCTTTCGGTATCGAGATCGTCGATGTGCGAATCAAGCGCGTTGACTTCTCGGCCAACATCACTGATTCGATTTACCGTCGTATGGAGTCGGAGCGCAAGCGCGTCGCAAACGAGCTACGTTCAACGGGTGCGGCCGACAGCGAGAAGATCCGCGCAGATGCCGACCGTCAACGCGAAGTGATCGTCGCCGAGGCCTACCGTGACGCTCAGAAGGTGCAAGGTGAGGGTGATGCCAAGGCCTCAGCGCTCTTCGCCGATTCCTTCGGGCGCGACCCGCAATTCGCTGCGTTCTATCGGAGCTTGAGCGCCTACCGTGCGACGTTCCGAACCAAGGCTGACGTGTTGATCGTCGATCCGAACAGCGAATTCTTCAAGGTCATGCGTGGCAGCGCCGCGCCTGCACCGGCGCCAACGGCCGCTGGCAAGAAGTGATCGGGGCTCAGGATCTCCTGATCGGCGCTTTCGCGCTGATGCTCGTCATCGAAGGCCTATTGCCATTTTTCAGTCCTCGCTTGTGGCGTGCCGTTTTCGAGCGTGCCACTCGGCTGACCGATCCACAGCTTCGGTTCCTCGGGTTGTCGAGCATGCTGGCCGGTCTGGCGACGCTCTATGTGTTCTGGCATTGATTCGGGGTTGCTTGAAGCCGTTTGATCGGTGCGGCACCCCGGTACAATGCCGCTTTTAACCCCCCGGTAATTCCCCATGTCGTCTGCTTGGCTCTTGCCCGAGCACATTGCCGATGTCCTGCCCGCGCAGGCGAGACACATCGAAGAGTTGCGGCGAGGGTTGCTCGACGTGGCACGCGGCTACGGTTTCGAGTTGGTGATGCCGCCGCTCTTGGAGCATCTCGAATCTTTGCTGTCGGGTACGGGGCGCGAACTCGATCTCAAGACCTTCAAGCTGGTCGATCAACTGAGCGGGAGGACGCTCGGCGTTCGTGCCGACACGACTTCGCAGGTGGCACGCATTGACGCCCATCTGCTTAATCGCGAAGGGCTGGCGCGCCTTTGTTATTGCGGTCCGGTGCTGCTGACGCGTCCATCGGGTTTGTACGCGAGCCGCGAGCCATTGCAGTTCGGCGCCGAGACTTACGGACACGCGGGCCTGGAAGCCGATCTGGAAATTCAGGACCTCGCCCTTGATTGTCTTCGCAATGCGGGAATCATGAATGTGACCCTCGACCTGGGTCATGCTCGAATCTTGCGCGGCCTGCTGGACGGCCTCAAAGTGAATCGGGACCGTGAGGCATCGATCATTGCGGCGCTGGCTGGCAAAGACGCCGTCGGCATTGCCGAGCTTACTGCCGATTTGCCGGAAGCAACGCGCAAGGGCTTCGCGACCTTGCCTCGTCTGTATGGTGGAATGGAAGTGCTCGACGTCGCCGAACGCGAACTGCCCGCGCAGCCCTTGTTGCGCGCTGCGATCGCCGACCTGCGCTCACTCGCCGGCCGTGTTCATCAAACCCACCCGGAAGTCCGTGTAGGGTTCGACCTCGCGGACTTCGGTGGCTTCGCCTACTACACCGGCACACGCTTTGCCATCTACACCGATGGTTGCAGCGACGCCATCGCCCGCGGCGGACGATATGACGAGGTCGGGGCCGCCTTCGGGCGCAACCGCCCTGCGGTGGGCTTCAGTCTTGACCTGAAGGAGTTGGCGGCACTCTTGCCGACATACCGTATGCCAGCCGCCATTCGGGCTCCCTGGGGTGAATCCGACACCCTGCGATCTGCGGTGCGGCAATTGCGTGAACAAGGGGAAACCGTGGTCTGCATCCTGCCGGGCCACGAGCACGAAGGCCAGGAATTCGACTGCGATCGCGAACTGGTCGCCGCCGGCGACCAGTGGGTGGTGCGCGCGCTTTGACGCGGCGCCGTCCCGAACCCAAATTTTCATTCTGAATTTTGAGACAAGACATGCAAGCATCGAAGGCGGAGAAGGCTGGCCGCAACGTGGTCGTCGTGGGCACCCAATGGGGTGATGAAGGAAAAGGCAAGGTCGTGGACTGGCTGACCGATCATGCGCAGGGCGTGGTGCGCTTCCAGGGCGGTCACAACGCCGGGCACACGCTCGTCATCAAAGGTGTGAAGACGGCGCTGCAGCTTATTCCCTCGGGCATCATGCGCGACGGCGTGGCATGCTACATAGGTAACGGCGTGGTGGTCGATCCGACTCATCTGGTGGCGGAGATTGAGCGGTTGGAAGGCATCGGTGTAGAAGTGCGTTCGCGTCTGTTCGTCAGCGAATCGTGCCCGCTGATCCTTCCCTTTCACGTGGAAGTGGACAAGGCGCGCGAGGCACTGCGCGAGACCAGCGGTGCGGGCAAGATTGGCACGACCGGCAAGGGCATCGGCCCGGCCTACGAAGACAAGGTGGCGCGTCGTGCATTGCGGGTGCAAGACCTCAAGCATCCAGAGCGCTTTGCGAAGAAGCTGCGTGAGCTGCTTGATCTGCACAACTTTGCGCTTTCGGGCTACCTGCATTCCAAGCCGGTCGAATTCCAGCCGATCTTCGATCATGCGATGAGGGTGGCCGAGCAGCTCAAGCCCATGATGGCCGACGTCGGCTACATCTTGCACAACGCCAATCGTGCAGGCGCGAACATCCTCTTCGAGGGTGCGCAGGGCACCTTGCTCGACATCGATCACGGTACTTATCCGTACGTCACGTCGAGCAACTGCGTGGCTGGCAATGCCTCGGCGGGGGTCGGCGTCGGGCCTGACCATCTGCACTACATCCTGGGGATCACCAAGGCATACACGACGCGAGTGGGCAGTGGCCCGTTCCCGACTGAGCTGCCGATGGACGAGCCGGGTACCGTTGGCAATCACTTGTCGGTGGTAGGGCAGGAGCGTGGAACCGTCACAGGGCGCCCGCGTCGCTGCGGCTGGCTCGATGCTGCATTGCTCAAGCGCTCGATCATCATCAACGGCATTTCGGGTCTGTGCATCACCAAGCTCGATGTGCTCGATGGCTTGAAGGAGATCAAGGTCTGCGTCGGATATGAGCTCAACGGCAAGCGCGTCGATATCCTGCCCCTGGACGCGGACGACATCGTGGCCTGCAAGCCGATCTACGACACCTTCCCCGGTTGGGCGCAGACGACTGCCGGCATCACCGTGTGGGACCGGCTCGCATCGGGTCTCGGCTTCCTGCGCGACCGCGTGGTCGCCCGGGCGGTCGAGCCCGTGCTGCGCCGGCTCGAGCTGCGCACGCCGTCACTGGCCCAGACCGTGGGCAACCTGTCCGGCGGCAACCAGCAGAAGATCAGCGTCGCCAAATGGCTGGCGGCGGGCGTGCGCATCCTGATCGTCGACGAGCCCACCGTCGGCATCGACATCAAGACCAAGGTCTACCTGCACGAGCTGCTGCGCGCGCTGGCCGACCAGGGGACCACCATCCTGCTGATCACCAGCGACATGCCGGAGATGATCACGCTGGCCGACCGGATCGTCGTCATGGACGGCTACCGGATCAAGGGCGGCATCCGCAACGAC
>Ga0207678_10002557_pt1 | contig 16578 bp, 14 predicted proteins | sample KBSC63metaG_FD_184319 | JGI IMG/M metagenome (GOLD analysis project Ga0207678, IMG submission 184319) | Corn rhizosphere microbial communities from Kellogg Biological Station, Michigan, USA - KBS C6-3 metaG (SPAdes) (version 2) | ecosystem: Host-associated > Plants > Roots > Rhizosphere > Soil ...
GGCGCCGGCAACGCCGCCAATCTCACCGGCGCGGTGACCAACCCGTCCGGCACGCTGCAGATCGATACCACGGCACCCACTGTGGCCTCTGTGGTGGCCTCAGGCACCGGGATCACGGCCGGTGCGGGCAGCGTTGGGGCCGGGAGCGTGGTGACGCTGACGGTGAACCTGAGCGAGGCGGTGACGGTAGCCGGCGGCAAGCCGACGCTGACGCTGAACGACGGCGGCACGGCGACCTATACCGGCGGCTCGGGTACGAGTGCGCTGACCTTCAGCTACAAGGTAGCGGCTGGCGAGAACATCTCCGACCTCACGGTGACCGGGGTCAGCCTCAACGGAGCCACGGTCAAGGACGGCGCCGGCAATGCCGCCAACCTGGGCGGAGTGGCAACCAACCCGACCGGCACGCTTCAGGTCGACACCAGCGCCCACTTGACCCATGTCGGGAACAAGCACTTCTTGGCCAACAGTGCGGGGGTGGGACCGGCAATCTCGAGTGCCGGCGTGGCGATAACCGATACCCAAATGGGTGCCTGGACTTTCATCGCAGCGGTGCAGGTCGGCAGTGGGTACCAGGTAGCGCTGAAGGCTACGGGTGCGGATCAGTACACGGTCTGGAACACCGACGGCAACGGCAACGTGATCTCCAACGCGCTCGGAGGCGCCGTCTCAGGCTCCAGTTCGGCGCTGCAAGGGATTGAGGCGAGTTTCCAGCAGGATCTGAATGGCGATGGCACGATCGGCCTTGTCACGACAAGAGTCGAGTCATTGGGCGCAACCGCGCTGGATCAGGTTTCCAACTATTACCTGCTGAATCCTGTTGGCGGCGGGACTGGCCCTCAGCTGAAGTCCGGTGGTTCGGTCATCACGGTGGATCAGCTCGGCGGCTGGACCCTTATCGGCGCGGAAAAGACCACCAGCGGCTACGAGGTTGCGCTGAAGAGTGGGAATCAGTACACGGTCTGGAACACCGACAACAACGGCAACGTGATCTCCAATGCGGTCGGAGGCGCCGTCTCGGGCTCCAGTTCGGCGCTGCAAGGGATTGAGGCGAGTTTCCACCAGGATCTGAATGGCGATGGAATAATCCTGCTCTCCGGAAGCGGAAGCGTCATCGGTGCGAACAGCCTTGTGATCGGCAGTGGCGCAAGCGTGGAGCTCACGGGGGCCTATTCCGGGTCAGTCACCTTCGCAGGCGCGACGGGCACCCTCGTTATCGACAACTCTGCGAGCTTCCACGGCACGATCGGCGGGCAGCTTGTGAAGGGAGACGTCATCGACCTCGTCGACATTACAGCCGGTGCGGGTGCCACGCTCGGCTATACGGGCAACAACTCACCGGGTACACTGACGGTGAGCGATGGAAACCACTCGGTCAGCATCGCCCTCTCCGGCAATTACTCGTTGGGCAACTTCATCGCATCGAGCGATGGGCATGGTGGGACGTCGGTTGTCGATCCGCCGCTGCCCGGCCAATACGCAAGCGTCACGCCGGAAGATTCGAACGATGAGCCGGTCAATTCGTTCGCAGCCGTCGACGCGCTTGCAGAGCTGGATCAGCGGTTAGCGCTGTGGTCGCAACACATGGCATCGGCATTTGCTTCTTCGGGATGGGATGGTGCTCGCACTTCGATGGGCGGCTCCAGTCAATTCGGAGATCATTTGCTGCCGCAACTAGCTCAGGCTGTTACGGATCAGCAGCGCCCCGGAATGACGGCTTAGCTCCCTCAGAGGCCGGAATAGGATCTGTCCGGGCTGGCTACGAATTGCCCCCGGGCGCCTCGCCGCCGCCGTGGCCGGGCTCGGCTTTTGTCGCTTGGCGAACGATGCGGATATCCTTGTGCTCACCGGCATTTGGAGCAATGGTGACTGTCTTCGCCATGAGCACCTGACGTTGCGTATAGAATGCCCCGATTTTTGAAGACATTCCTCGGCCTTTTGGCGATTTTCGTCATTGTGTGCGCTGCCAGAGCCGACGCTGCGCCCTCGGAAAAGCGTCTGGCGCTCGTGGTCGGGAATGCATCCTACAAGGCCAAGCCTCTCACGACCGCGGTCAATGATGCCGCTCTGATCGCCCAAACCCTGCGGGCCGCGGGCTTTGATGTCATGGGCGCCCGAGACCTCGATGAAGATTTGCTGCGGCAGACTTTCCGAGATTTTGTCGACGCTGTCAGGAGCGCGGGACCGGGCGCGGTAGCTGCCGTGTATTTCGCTGGTTACGGGCTGCAGCTCGAAGGCGAGAACTATCTGCTTCCTATCGACGCGGATATTTCCGACGCTTCAGATGTGCCCCTCCGGGCTGTACGGCTGTCGGAGCAAACGCTCGCGCTCGCGGCGCTCGAGTCGAGGGCAACCTTCGTGATCCTGGATATGGCCCGCTCAAATCCATTTGTCCTGTCAGGTCGCCCGCCGGCTAGTGGTCTCGCCCTGGTCGAACCCGAAACCAACATGCTGATCGCTTTCAATGCCGCCCCGGGCACCGTCTCGCCCGATTACGGGAACGGCTACGGCCCCTATGCCAAGGCGCTTTCCGAGATGATCCGCGAGGGCGGCCTTGCTCCAGCCGATCTGTTTGATCGTGTGCGTCTGCGTGTCCACGAATTGACGAAAGGCGCACAGGTACCTTGGGATACTTCGGACATCGAAGCGCAATTCATGTTCCTCGAGCGCGGTCCTGGCGCGCCATCGCGGGCGGATTCACCCGAGCGGACTGCTCAGATGCGCTCCCGCCCGATGCGGAGCCTCGGTGCCCAGGACGCCTACATGGCGGCCTTGATGCGCGACACTTTCGACGGCTATGCAGATTTCGTTGCGGACTATTGGCGTGACCCCATGACGAAGCGCGTCCGCGCTCTCCTTGCGGTACGGCGCGAGGCCATTACTTGGCGACGGACTTGCCAAGCCAATGTAGCAGACGCCTACTGGTCTTACTTGTCGCGCTATCCAGGGGGCGCCCATGTTGCCGATGCGCGCCGCCGTCTCACGAGCTTGGGTGCCACGATCGCGCCGCCTTCCAAATTCGCAATGATGGAATACGACGTGCCCCCGCCATTGCCGGACGAACTGGAGTTTGTTGAAAGGACCGCACTGCTCCTCAATGATCCGGCATTCGCGTTCGAGGCGCCACAACCTGCGCCCGCTTACTTTCTGGAGCCGCCGCCGTCTGAATTGCTCGCCTTGGCGCCGCCAGATGCTCCTTCGGATGCATACAGTCTTCCGGCGCCAGGATTCGTGTCGTTACCCGTCTATGTCGACTTGCCGGCTAACGTACTGGCGCCGCCCAATTCGCCTGCTTTCAACAGCGTCGAAAAGGCACCGCTCCGCAACGCGATTGACCTTCCCACCGGAGCGAACGGCCCGTCCAAGGCCTCGGCGATTCTGCCGTCCAGCGCGAGCAACCTTATGGATAGCCCGCGCCTTCCATCCTCGGTGGCGACAAAGGCCGCTTCGGTCAGCGGCCGGTGGCCGCCACAGCCAATCGCCTCGAAGCCGCCGGCGCGGGAAGCGATCAAAGTGCCCACAACCCCCCCGCCGGCTGAGCTCGCTTCAACGCCGCTCTGGGCGGTCTACAAGCCGCCCACCCGAAAAGAGATGAACACGATAGGGGCTCCGACGGATCTCTGGGCGACCTACTATCTGATGGCGTGGGAAGCGATCAAAGCGCCTCCGGGCTTGAGGAAGCCTTGGCCGATCGACAACAGGACACTGGCAAATACGCCCGTCGCATCGCCCGCGCTCACCGCAAACGGTGAGGTGCCGGTCCCCGTGACCACAGCACTCGCGCCGTCGCAGCGCACCGCAACACTGTCGGCGACTGGCAGCATTCCGCTGCCGATTTCCCGACCCACAACGTCCGCGCTGCGCCCAACCCGCAAGCCACAAACACCGATTGCAGGCGCTGCTTCATCGCCGATAGAAGCTGGTCAAGCGCAGCAACCCGCGGCCCTGCGCAATAGGGTGGCGCCGTCGGTTCCCGTGGTGCGCCGTCCCAAGGTCGAGCCCGGAGTATCGCCGCCGAAGCCTTAGAGAAAACCATGTCCCGCGTGAACGGGATACAAATCTGCGGCTGAGGGAAATAGGCTGTCTTGACAGCGGAACGCACCAGCAGCGGTCGGCTCTTCAAAACTTTCCCTACTTACCTTTCCCGCAGGCTCTCCTGCTTATATTTCAACAGCGGTGACATCAGGTAGCCGATGATCCGTCGAGATCCGGTCTTGATCTCGGCGGTGACCGCCATGCCGGGCGAAAGGTTGACGATCTTGTCCTCGACTTGCATCTTCGAGCGGTCCACGGAGATCCGCGCCGCATAGGTCAATTCCTGGCCCTTGGGCTCGCTTGTGGCACCGGCCGGCTTGTCGTTCGATTTGTCGCTCGAAGCATCGCGCACGATCGAGTCCGATGAGATGCTCAATACCTTGCCGTGCAGCAGTCCGTATCTGGTGAAATCAAACGTATCGACCTTGATTTGCACTTCATCGCCGGCATGCACGAAACCGATGTCACGGTTGCTCACCATGGCTTCGATCTCCAGTTGACTGTCGCTCGGCACGATTACCATCAGGGCCTGCGCCGGCGTCACAACACCGCCGACCGTATATACGGCCAGCTGCTGAACCATGCCTGATACCGGCGCGGTCAGCTGTTGAAGCTTGGTGCGCTGTTCGGCCTTCGACAGATCGGCCGCCAAGCCAGCGGCTTTCCGCTTCGCCTCGGTCAATTCGCCAAATAGTGTTCGGCGATACTCGGCCCTGGTCTGGGCACGCGTTTCGGTGATCGCCGCAACCGCCGCCTGCGCTTCTTTCAAGTTGCTTTTCTTGACCAGGCGCTCCTGCTGGCTCTCCGTCAATTGCTGCAGCACCTCGTAATATTGCAACCGGGAGCCGTACTGATCGAGGCTTTTGCGGATATTGACGCGCTCCTCGATCGTCGGAATGACCGCGTCAAGCTTATTGATCGTGGCCGAGATGGTCGCCAGTTCAGCTTCCTTTTGAGCCTTTTGCCCGTCCAGTGCTGCTATTTTCGCTTTGTGCTCCGAGATTTGAGCCAACAGAAGATTTCGTTGGGTGGCGACCAGCGTCCGGTCCGCTCCCTCCGGAGCGCGGAATGCCGCAAGCGCATCGTCAGTATCGGTTAGCGCTGCATTTAGGCGAGCGATATCGAGTTGAGCGGATTGCAAGTCGCTCCGGATATGATTGAGCTCGCCTTCGTTGATGGTGGGGTCGAGCTCGATCAGTGTATCGCCGGCATTGACTATTTGTCCGTTCGTGACGCGTATGGCGCGCACAACACCGGTCTCGAAGGGTTGAATTACCTTGCTGCGGCCGGTCGGAATAATTTTTCCGGTTGCGGTAGCCACGATATCCACATGGCCCAAGGTCGCCCAAATCAAAGCCAGCAAGAACAACGCGATAATGGTCGCGCCTATTGCCCGACCGATCGGGGAGGGCGGCGTCTCGACGATTTCCAGCGCGGCCGGCAGGAACGCCAACTCTTCCCGCTCGCGCGGCTTGGGAGCTGCTGCTGGAAAGGGAACAACTTTCGCTTCCGCCTTCATGGATTTCGCCTAAAATTCAAGCAGTTAGCCCCTTCGTAAGCAAGCTCGATAAATCGGGCAATCATAGCGCCCCAATGCTGTCCAGAAGGCCAATTATAGCGGTTGTCGAGTGAATTTTCTGTCCTAATTGCGATTAAATCTTGAATATTGTGGGCCCGCCGCGGCGAGTCTCCCTTAATTCAGTCCAATAAGTTTAGAACTGTAGAATAGGATGCCGTCCATTGGGCGTGGTTAGCGGCAAAACGACAGGGTGTGAGAGCTGATATGACGACACATTCGGAAGTGCCCGGACGGAATGACCCAGGCCTTACCGCGCTGGTCATGCTGCTGCGTTTTCACGGCGCCGGCGCGGATCCCGCCCAAATTCGTCATCAGTGCGGAACTGCGGCCATCGGCATTCCCGACATGATTCGATGCGCAAAGGAATTCGGCCTCAAGGCGCGCGAAATGAAGACAAGCTGGCCGCGCCTGGCGACTACCCCTTTGCCTGCCATTGCGGCGCTCAAGGATGGCGGCTTTCTCCTGCTCGGCAAAGTGGGAGACGACAAGGTTGTCGTACAATCGACGAAAACGCCGCGCCCGGAATTGATGAGCAGGGCTGACCTGGAGGCGATTTGGGACGGACGTATCGTTCTGATGACCCGGCGCGCGAGCCTGACAGAATTGTCTCGTCGCTTCGATATCACATGGTTCGTGGGCGCGATTCACAAGTATCGTCAGCAATTGGCTGAGGTGCTCCTTGGATCCTTTTTTCTTCAGCTGTTTGCGCTCGCCTCGCCGCTGTTCTTTCAGGTGGTCATCGACAAGGTTCTGGTCCATCGCAGTATGGGCACGCTGGACGTGATGGTGATCGGGCTACTTGGGATAGCCCTGTTCGAAACCATTCTCGGGATCCTGCGGACTTATCTTTTTTCCCACGCCACCAATCGGATCGACGTAGAACTCGGCGCGCGGTTATTTCAGCATTTACTGGCATTGCCCACAGCCTATTTTCAGTCCCGCCGCGTCGGCGATTCCGTCGCACGCGTGCGTGAGCTTGAAAGCATCCGGAATTTCTTGACCAGTTCGGCGCTGACCCTGGTGATTGATCTGTTCTTCACCGTTGTCTTTCTAGGGGTCATGTTTCTTTACTCGCCGCTGCTTACCGGCATCGTCCTCGCCGGATTTCCTTTTTATGTGGGTATTTCGGCCGGGGTCACGCCGCAGTTTCGTCGGCTGCTGGACGAGAAGTTCAAGCGCGGCGCGGAGAACCAGGCCTTTCTCGTGGAAAGCGTCACTGGCGTAGAAACCCTTAAGGCGATGGCGGTCGAGCCGCAGATGCAGCGGCGCTGGGAAGAGCAACTCGCTGGCTATGTAGCGGCGAGCTTCCGGGTCTTACGGCTCGGCAACACCGCCAGCAATAGCGTGCAATTTGTCAGCAAGGTCGTTATGGCCGGCATCCTGTATTTCGGAGCCCGACTTGTCATCTCCGGCGATCTGACAGTGGGCGAGCTGGTCGCATTCAACATGCTGGCCGGCCGGGTAAGCCAGCCGGTGCTGCGGCTTGCCCAGATCTGGCAGGAGTTTCACCAGGCAAAGCTCTCGGTGGAGCGGCTCGGCGACATCCTCAATACGCCGCCGGAACCAAAGTTCAATCCGGCGCGCGCCGCACTGCCCGCGATACGCGGCGACGTCACGTTCGACCATGTTGTGTTTCGTTACCGCATAGACGGCCCGGAGGTGCTGCACGACGTCAGTTTCAGCGTGTCCGCCGGACAAGTCATTGGCATCGTCGGACCCTCGGGCTCCGGCAAGAGCACCGTGGCAAAGCTCGTGCAACGCCTCTACATTCCCGAGCGGGGCCGCGTGCTGGTCGATGGGGTCGACCTGGCTATGGTGGATACGTCATGGCTGCGCCGCCAGGTCGGCTCGGTGCTGCAGGAGAACGTACTCTTCAATCAGTCGATCCGGGACAATATCGCCTTGCCGGATCCATCTATGCCGATCGAGCAAGTCGTCGAAGCTGCGAAGCTCGCCGGCGCCCATGATTTCATATTGGAACTGCCGGAGGGGTATGACACGGTCGTGGGCGAGCGTGGTGCAAGCCTTTCAGGCGGACAGCGCCAACGCATCGCCATCGCCCGGGCGCTGGTGACTAATCCTCGCATTTTGATTTTCGACGAAGCCACCAGCGCGCTGGACTACGAGAGCGAGCGAATAATTCAGGAGAATATGCAACGCATCGCCCAAGGTCGCACCGTGTTCATTATCGCCCACCGCCTCTCGACCGTACGCCGAAGCAATAGAATCATAACCATTGATCGGGGCCGATTGGTCGAGGATGGAACACACGACGAGCTCATCAAGAAGGGCGGCCGCTATGCCACACTTCACCGGGTGCAGGCCGATATCCATGAAGTGCGTTAGAGTTGGTCCGGAAAGTTCGTGCAGGACTGCAGAGCGGAGCTGAAGCGGGAAGGCCAACTCGTCTGCGATGACAATCGTCCGGCCCTGGCTAGAAGCCCGCGACGGCGATTGCGGTCTGGCGATGTGAGTCCCGACCAGAATACGCTGGGGCCGCCCCCAAATTCCTTGAATCCTTGGACTAGCCGTATCTTGGGCGAGCCGTTAGCGCGCGGGGTGCCGAACCGGCGTTGAGGGCGCTGACCTTGATGATGCACCCGCCAGCAAACCGTGAATGCTCATCCCAATCAGGTAGCCGACCTGCATGCTGGTAGCGGCTATGACAGCCGTCACAACGATTGACCAGGCGGTGTAGGCGTTCGTGGCGCCAATTCCTACCGCAACCGTCAGCACAGTTGCGACCGCAGGTACCAAGACCATGATTTTGAAGCGCTGCGCGAGCGCCGCCCCGACCACAAAACTGACCGTTGAAAGTACAAGCACGTTTGGACTCCCTGACTTCAACGGCTTCGCTGCGGGTAGGTTGCTCCCGAATACGTTGATTCTTCGTGAAGGGGGTAGCCGATATACTACTGAGTCCGGTATCAAAATACCTGACCTCATCCCGGCAAATGACCTTGGCCGCCGTATTCCGACCGAATTCAGGCGCCGATCGGTATCCGGATCTCGGGCGGCTCTCTTGCGGGCACATTTCTCTGGTCGACGGCCGATTCGGCCGTTTGCCACTCAGAGCGGTGGTGGCTTGACTTCGTATCGGACAACCGATCGATGGGGGGCCGCCGCCGCATACCTGGGCGCTGCGGGTGTCTGCACGAGCGCGTGCTTCGCCGCGGTAGATACCTCGCCCCCGGTCGAAATCAGAAATTGACTAAATCGCGACCACCGGCCGTGACGCGGTCAAAAGTCGACCCGCCATGCCGCAGGCGATGGCGGGGATCGCGATCAGAACGGCCAACAGCGCCGGGAATGGCGGTGTTTCGGTTTCGGTGGTGCCGATTTCGTGGTCAGTGCTGCACCAGAGGATATGCGCGGGGGCGCGCGCTCGGCGTCGGCCAGTCCGCCGCCGCTCCGTGGTTATCCAGCAGCCATTCCTCGCCGGCGGTTTTTCCGCATTCAGCAATTCTCACCTCTTGCCGAAGGCGTTGAAGGTCGAAGTATTGCCTGGCGAGTGTTCCGAAGGATGGGGCCGATTTTGTCTCTCTCTTATGTTTCGCTCTTTGAAAGGCAGTATCGATTTGCTGGCTCATCTTAAACCTCTACTGACTGACTGAACAAAGTGAAGCAACCGCCGTGCCACTTAACGGCCGTTCGGCCCAGCCATGGGACTGGCGGCTGATCGTTAAGGTTCAAACCAGAAGCCCCGATCACGGAATTGTGTCTGGCTGCGAAAGCTATTTCTGCCCCGGCGAGGTTTGAGGGTGACCGCGGCAAGAACATGGACCAGGGGGTTACCTGAGCCAGCGCTGGGGGAGGGATCTTAAAAGAAATGAGCCGGCTATTTTACAACTCTGAGCTTTGCCCGCCGGCTTCCCGGAGAGCCTTGCGGTGGCCTCTCGAAGGTGACTCCCGCAACATTGTCCTCGCGCCAGATCGTTTTACAGACGTGAACAGTTTTGAAATTGTCGAAGCTAAAATCGAACGTGTCCGGCAATTCGTCAGCTTCGAAGGTAAGCTCAATACAAAGGCCGAAACCTGTAAGGTTGTGAACAGTGCAATGGTGCACGGCCTCATCTTGAACCAAGACCTTAGCGGGGTGGTACGTCCTGGTACGCTTTAATCGTCGGTTTTCCATCTGACGGTCCATTCGTTAAGGTCGGACTGCCGTAATCCAGCATCCAGTGCCCGATGCCCTTCCAATGCGACGCCAGGCAGCCCTTCACATATAGAAGCAGGAGTAGCCGAGCATTGTTGGCAATTCGCTACCTGGCTGATGGCTTTTCGCCGCATCATTTCAAATTAATGACCAAGACCGATAAAATCGAAGGCAAGGAAAGTCGCCTTCGTGCGGGTCAGGCCATCGGAAATCCGTCCTTAGCCCGTGGGCCAGGACCGCACCGCTTTCAGGTCAGGCTACTTTGGGTTGAACCAAGCCGCGACGTGCGCCTGGGACCGCTCGAGCTGAAACAAACACCAGCTCTCGGGTCGAGTGTGCTTGGTTGAAGAAGCTGGCAGGCTATCACGCGGTCGCGATATGCACCTTGGCGGACGCCCGCTGCCACAAGTTTGCTAGCAAACCTGTCTTAAGGTCGCTACGCCCTTTGCCGCCGGCTAGAACTGTTCTTCTTCGATTCCACAGTTCCAATCACGAATTCGTCGATCGTGTGACCAGTCTTGAGAGCAGCAGTCAGCCACCGTGGCTGTTTGCCACGCCCTGACCACGTCTCGGTAGGCTCGTTCGGATTTCGGTATTTTGGAAATACCCTCGGATATTTCCTTCGCTCCCGAGGCGCATCTCTCGCCTGACTGTCCGCCGACTCCGATTGACGCATTTCTTTCTCGCGACGAAGCTGCGCCAATCTCTTTTCAAGCTCACGTTTCTCCGACGTCAACCTGATGGAAAGAACCGCGCTAATTTCCTCGTGCAACTGCCACATTTCGTCAATGGACATGGCATCAAGGTTGAATTTCTTGCTCATCCGGCGGCCTTCAGGAGTGCTCGATTCGGCGGTAAATCATATAGACGTTATGCTGAGCCTTTCCAGTGCAAATATCGAAGAAGAGCGGCTTCAGGATCAGTGAATATATACCTAGATACCTATGATTGTATATTATACACAACGCATAAGGACCAACGGTTGAATCTCCTCAGCAACCCGATATTCAAACGGCAGCGGAGAAAGCTCGGTATCGCAAAGGCAAAGGCCAGCTTGCTCAGTAAGCATTCCGCTTCCGCAAGATCTCAAAAAACGTCTTGATCAAGATCTGGATGTCGAGCCAAAGACTCCAATTATTGATGTACCACAGATCAAGCTTTACACGCTCTGCGATATGTTCGATCGACGGCGTCTCGCCTCGCGCTCCGTTGCATTGTGCCCAACCAGTGATGCCCGGCTTGACGTGATGGCGAAAGGCGTAGTCGCTCAGAATACTTTCGAAATAGTTGTCGTGTGCCAGCGCATGTGGGCGCGGTCCAATCAGCGACATTTCACCCCTCAAAACATTCAGGATTTGGGGCAGCTCGTCGATACTTGCCGATCGCAGCAACCGTCCGATGGGTGTCACTCGCGCATCATCACGGGTCGCCTGTACAACGGCTGGTCCATTCTCCTGGACCGTCATGGTTCGAAATTTGAATATGACAAATTCCTTGCCGTTGAATCCCTTTCGGCTCTGCCGAAAGATTACCGGCCCCGGACCATCGAGTTTGATTGCGATAGCGGTAAGAACCATGAGAGGTAAGAAAAATACCAGGGCCAGAGCACCTACGAAGATGTCAATGATGCGCTTTACGAAACGTTGGGCGCCACTGAGGGGCGCGCACTGAATTTCGATGGCCAAGACGCGCTGACGCGCCGACGACCTGAAATTCGACAACGACCGAACCTGCGCATCCGGCAACAACCGCGCAGCGACGGGCAGAGCCTTGATTTGATCGCGGACGAACTCGATACGGCCAGTATCACCCCAAGGCAACGCGAGCAGGATCTCTCGGCAATTATGGCGCCGCACAAAATTAGCGACGGAATTGATAATCCGAGTGTCTGACGACAAACGCTTTAAAGGATCGTCTTCTCGGCTCAATGTGAAGTGGTTGACATCCCCTGCGCCAAAGAAGGCCAGCAAATCTCGGGACTCCAACGCCGCAATTTCATTGAAATCGCCGATCATGACAATATCGCGACGTCCGACGGCTCCCTTGGATATCGCAGCAGCCAAAGCAATCTTCGAGAGCTTGCGCACTCCGAGCAGGCCCACGGGGGCGAGGAAATAAAAGACTACGAAGGCACCGCGGGAATAGTCGACGCCAACCTTGAGAAGGAACGCAAAGAATGCCAGCATCAATCCTGTCGTGAACCAGCAGACCAGTATTTCGCGGATCTCGACCCGCGGCTTGGCACTATCCGGAAAGTCGTAGTAACCGCTCCCGCTCATTCGCAAAATGTAAATAAAACTTGCGAGCAAGCCGATAGCGCAATGCGGCAGGATATCGGGCATTGGATGGCCGACCGACAACTGGTAGGCAACGCCGCCCGCGATGCACGACAACACGATGATCAATGCATCAGCTATCGATAAAAAATAAGGAATCGCGTCGCTGGAAAAGCCCGCCCGTGGCTCGATCGAGAAATCCTCGAGCTGGACTAATTTATCGCGAATATCCGAGCCTACCGACATAACGAAACCGCCGATTTCATTTCAATATTTAATTTAAGGCGCCGGCTAATTAAATTACCTTCGATTTAATTGGCGCTAACATAAGCTTAAGAAACTTGCGATGCAACATTAATCTCTTGGGTATAAGCTTAAATTTTAGAAAATTAAATTAGGGCTGCCTGCGATGGCTGGGCAGCGGCGCACGCACCTGCCCTGACCCCACGTGGGAGAAGCGCTTGCTGGAAGGCAGGCAGAATTGTCGCATCCGTTCAGGGCTTGTTAACCGTGATAGGGTGATTTGGATTATTGCGCCGGATAACCGCGGCTTCCAATCGGACCGACACGATGTTTCAGCGTTTCATGCGGGCCAGCGCGCCCAACTTTTTTAAGCGTCGCCAGGCGGACCGAGAATTTAAGGCGCGTTCAGCCGATCGCGACGCTGAAACCGACCGGTCGCGGGTGGGCAGCATCCTTGCGGCGATCGAAAATGCACTCCATGCGGCCGAGCAGGAGCAGTCAGGCCTCAACGAGCGGGTTGAGGACGTCCTGGCGCGGGCCGCGGTGACGCTTGGAAATGGCACCGACGAATATCTGGAGCGCGATGCGCGCGACAGCCACCACCAGGACTTGTTTTCAGCCGAGATTTCAAACGGTCAACGTCGCCTCAAGGAACTGGCCGCGGCGATCCCGCATTTCAAGTTTCTGAAAACGGCCACGTTGAGTCGGTTTCCTGATTTCAAGCCGCCCCGCGCAGAGTAAGTAGTCTGCGTTCGGCACATTTGCCTCATCATTGGAGATCCACTTTAGAGGAAACTGCGCGATGACGGCCGGGCTGTTCCTCAGAATTTGTCGTCCTGATCGATAGAGGTCGGCACAGGAGGAATATGAAAAGGGCAGAGGCCTCCTGGTTGCAACGTTCTTCCTAAACGCCACCGTTGTGCGTGTGGCGGCCGATGCTTTCGTAGCGGAAGCCGTGCGCAATCACGTCTTGAGGCTGATAGATGTTGCGAAGATCAATAATGACCGGGCACGCCATCGCGCGCTTCAGGCGGTCCAAATCCAGGGCGCGGAACTGCTCCCACTCGGTTACGATTACCAATGCGTCGGCACCTTCCGCACAACTATAAGGACCGTCGCAGTAGCATATTTCCGATAACTCGGTCTTCGACTGCTCCATTCCTTCCGGATCGTACGCCCGTATTTTGGCCCCAAGGTCTTGAAGCGCGGTGATCAGCGGGATTGAGGGGGATTCTCGCATATCGTCGGTATTGGGCTTGAACGTTAGGCCGAGGACGCTGATCGTTCTACCCCGTAGCGTTCCGCCAAACACAGACGCGACTTTGCGCGCCATAGCGCGTTTGCGGTTTTCATTTACTGCAATTACCGCTTCGACAATGCGCATCGGGGCGTCGTGGTCTTGCGCGGTTTTGATCAACGCGCGGGTGTCTTTCGGAAAGCAGGATCCACCAAAGCCGGGCCCGGCATGAAGAAATTTCGAGCCAATGCGGTTGTCCAGTCCGATACCGCGCGCAATTTCCTGCACATCCGCGCCGACCTTCTCGGCTAGATCCGCGATTTCGTTTATAAACGTGATTTTGGTGGCAAGAAACGCATTCGCCGCGTATTTGATGAGTTCCGCAGTACGGCGACTCGTGAATACGAGAGGGGCCTTATTGAGGTAAAGCGGCCGGTAGATTTCAGAAATAAGTTTGCGGGCCCGTTCGTCATGCGTGCCAACTACGATGCGGTCAGGAATCTTGAAGTCGCGGATCGCCGCGCCTTCACGCAGGAACTCGGGGTTCGAGGCTACGGCGACATCGGCCGATGGGTTCGTTTCGCGAATAAGTCTTTCTACTTCGTCGCCTGTCCCCACCGGCACAGTCGACTTTGTTATCACGACGGTGAAGCCATCGACCGCCGTCGCTATTTCCCGCGATGCCGCGTACACGTAACTTAGATCGGCATGACCGTCGCCGCGGCGCGACGGCGTTCCGACAGCGATAAACACCGCGTCGGCCTCGCCTACCGGCCCTGCAAGGTCGGTATCAAAATCGAGCCGACCATTCTTAACGTTGTTCTGTACAAGCCGCTCGAGATCCGGTTCGAAAATCGGGATTTTACCACGTCGGAGCGCTGTGATCTTTGAAGCGTCTTTATCGATGCATGTGACTTGGTGACCGAAGTCAGCAAAACAAGCCCCGGACACTAGACCTACGTATCCGGCTCCGACAATCGCTATGCGCATTAACGGGACATTCCTTCAAGGTTGGATTCGCTCGACTTGCCCCGACCACCTGACTTTGTGATCTTGGCGCAGTGATCACCAAACGCTAACCTGTTCAACGCAAACTGGCAATAAGCTGACCCAGTAGTTAACTTGCTTGGCAAAGATCTTGGTCGCTGTCGACATTTCCACGTCGAACAATGCAGAGTCCGGGCAACAGATATTCCCGACCAGACTTTGGATTTGGACCCGGACACTGTGAAGACTGAAGCGGACTTCCGACACCTTTCGCTTGCCGTAACAGGGCGACGAACCCTTCACGAAGATTCGCTGGATGCGCTCGGGTCATAGGTGCTGACCTCTGAACCGAGCATCTTGTTCCGGAATTAACCTCCACCCTCAGCATCAAGCTTAACGGGCGAGTTTCATTGCAATGCCATGCGGCCTGGTTATTGATTTTGCACCGACAATGTCCCCGTTTCGGGGACCCTCGTAGCAAGCCGTAAGGAAATCATTCCAGGCCGACGGCTCTGTTCGACCAGAGGCAACACAACGGTTTTTCAGATGATTTCTGTACGTCGACCACCCACTTCAAAGTCTTCTACGCCGAAACGGCCTGTCGCGCCGGGCGATCTTGCCGAGCGATTCTTTCAGGTGCAGCGACTGCGCAAACAGGTGCATGAGCTCGAGCAGCTGGCTGCGAGGGACGATCAGCAGGCGTTCGCAGCCATGGGAGACCGGCGCGGAACCGAGCGTACAGAGTAACGATGTGAGGCTGAGTTCGAAACCCGCGTGGGCAGAAGTCTGGCACCTTTGGCGCGTCATCATGCCGAGGCGGTCGATTTCGGGCAAGCTGGTTTGGGGACAGGTGTGGAGGCGTTGGGATGGCAGGCGGTGGTCGTATAAGAAATTCGTCGCGCATGTAGAGGGCGAAGCGAGCATAGGGAACGCGACCGAGGCGTAAGGAATTCAGCCGTGCCGGTTTGCAAATAACGCCGAAGGCCGTTCTCGTAACTGACGCGCCAGACCGAACCGTGATGGTGTTGCCGGTGTCGGTGGTGTCGTAGCCATCGTTTCCATTCTGATCGCTGGCGGCACCAGAACAAGTAATGCCGGCATCATTGACAGTGAGCTGGGCGAACATGCGGCCGAGGCTGACTCGAGCCAGCGCTGGCAAGTCATGCTTTCAATCTACGTGCGCCACTTCGGTTGCGCTTGGCGCTTGTGTGTTTGGAGCTTGTCCGAACGCGAACCGACGGCGGCACGCGGACGTTCCATTGGTGGAGAAATCTTGCGGGCACGACTTCGATCCGGAACTCTTCCCATAGCGGCTTGTCGGGAGTGATCGAAATCAGATGCAGAAGACCGCCTGCCGCTAAAGCATCCTCCTCCTTTACTCCATCGTTCGCCATTGCGACCAAATGCTTCGCGAGAGAGGGCCGCGCGATCTCTTCAGAAATTTTTTCACTCTGAGCGGACAGGTAGTAGCGTTCCCAGGCCCGAATAAAGGATCGGGCGAGAATCTTGGGAAGATCGTCTTGGCGGGCAGACTCGAACATAGCGGGCCATGCTCTGATTAAAAGAAATTATATCTGTTCGCCGATTGGTACAAAATAGAGGTGAAAGGTGGGCCAGAATTCGTCGGGCCTCGGAATTTCAACCGTGACGTCCAAGAAAGTTGACCCCCTGCCATTTAGCCCATCCCACCCAAGGCGCGTCAATCGGTGATCCAACGCTTGCTCAGATCAGGGTGATGAAGACGATTTGTACCGGGCAGGTGAAGCGGTCTTCGATCCCGATCGACAGGAAACCCGCAGGGGCCGGCGGAAGCTGATGCGGGACCAATGACGACGGTCTGAATCTGAGCGCAGCACTCGGTACGTCAGAACACAAAATGGGCGCGGATCGCCGCGAAGGGACCACGCCTCTCGCTGCCGACCACGCTGCGGCTTCCCTCGCGGCCAACACACATGCCGCGGCTCGTGGCGGCATTCGAAGTATCCCGTCCGGCACGGGAGGGCAGCGCGCGCAGATGGCACAACCCAGGAACGACGAATAGCCGGGCGATGAGAGGGCGGGAATG
>Ga0207678_10002560_pt1 | contig 16566 bp, 13 predicted proteins | sample KBSC63metaG_FD_184319 | JGI IMG/M metagenome (GOLD analysis project Ga0207678, IMG submission 184319) | Corn rhizosphere microbial communities from Kellogg Biological Station, Michigan, USA - KBS C6-3 metaG (SPAdes) (version 2) | ecosystem: Host-associated > Plants > Roots > Rhizosphere > Soil ...
ACGAGGTACAGGCGGAGGTATACGCCGCGCACCGTCGTCGGGAGCAAGGTGATGTCCCAGCTCCAGACCTGGTTCGGGCCAGTCGCTCTGTGAATCGTGCATGCTCGGGTGACATGTGTTCGACTCTGGGCACGCTTCTTCGCCCGCAGCCCATATCGTCGCTGTACTCGATAAATGGTCGATTCCGACGCGAGATAAAGGCCTTCGTCCGCCAGCTGTGGCACCAGTTGTTTCGGCGACAGTCCGGCATACCGAGAGCTCGTCAGCACGCTCACGACTTGGCCTTCCTCCGCGGGGGAGAGTGCATTGTGCGGACGGTGATGGGGTCCGCGCAGCCCATCGCCGCGCTCTGGCTCATTTCGCCAACGCTCGATGGTCCGCATCGAGAGGCCCACGACGCGGCAGGCCTGCGCCAACCTTGCGCCATCCCCCTGTGCTTCCGCGATCGCCGACAGCATCATTTGTCGTTCTCCTCGCTCGTGTCGTCGTCCTCGGCCTCCTCGTAGAAGCTCGCCACTTTCTTTTTGAGAACGAGAAGGGCAGCGGCTTCCGCCAGCGCCTTCTCCTTTCGCGCTAGCTCGCGCTCCAGCTGTCGAATGCGCTTCGTCGTGGAGGCCGAGGCTCGGCCGCCCTCCTCGAGCGCCAGCCGCCAGCTCTCGAAGTCAGCCAGCCGCACCCCCTCACGTTCGAGGTAGGAACTCAGCTGTTCCCCCGTCAGCCCAGCTGCGCCAGCCATCGCGACAGATTTTGCTGGCGGACGCCTGTCTCCCGCGCCAGCTCCGAAGCACTAACTGCATTCTTCCCCGTGAGCCGCTGCACCATCTTCTGCTTGAAGGCCACCGAGTATGGCTTGGTCATCCTTCATTGGTTTCTCGCCCCGTGCGGATCTCAGATGACGCGACAACTACGCTGGCACAGGGGGCCAGATCGGACCCCGCTGTGCGCTATCCGGTAAATTTAGCGCCCAAATATTTCTGTGCTAAATCATGTTTGATGGCTTGCCGGCGGCAGCTCAGCTTTTCATTCCGTACCTGGGGCGGTCAGCGCCGGGGTGCGGGGCGTCCGCCGAATGGGGCCACGGCGGGGGTCGGGCATCTGCGCCGGCCGTCGCTTTCGCACCGGCATCCGGTGCACGTCACGTTGCGGATCGTCTCGGGTGTGCCTTCGCTGCGCGATGGGCGCGTGTTCGCGAGGGTGCGCGAGGCGCTTGCGGCTGGGCAGGAGCGGTTTGGCTTTCGGCTCGTGCATTTTTCGGTGCAGAGCAATCACTTGCATCTGATCGTGGAGGCGAAGGATCGGCGTTCGCTTTCGCTGGGGATGCAGGGGCTGTCGGTGCGGGTGGCGCGAGCCGTGAATCGGCGGCTGGCGCGCCGGGGTCGGCTGTTTGCCGATCGCTATCACGCGCGGGCGCTGAAGACGCCGCGCGCCGTGCACTTTGCGCTGCGTTACGTGTTGCTCAACGTGCGCAAGCACGCTCGCGCAGGTTCAGGTTCGAGCCGCACCGTTGCCTGGGGGGATACGCCCGCGGGGTTCGTCGACAGTCGTTCTTCGGCACCCTGGTTCGCTGGCTTTCAGCGGCCGGGTGAGCTCGCGTTTGGCGCGCTGCAGGCGCGTGCGGAGTGGTGCGCTTCCTCGGAGCTGGAGGCCCCGGTGGTTCCGGCGAAGACCTGGCTGCTGCTTCACGCGAGCGAGCGCCAGGGTGGGTTCGATGTCGACGATGTGCCGCCGGTTTGAGGTTGGGGCGGCGCAGCCGCCACCAACCTCGAGCCGGCGTCCTGGGTCGCTCAGCGGGCAGTCCTGGCGGGTCGCAGGGTCGTGGAGCACCGAGCCCAACCGCTCCAGAGCCACGCCGTTCGGCGCTCAGCGCCGTCTGCGCGCGCGTCGCGCCAGGGCCGCTCCGAGAACGACCAGGGGCGCGAGCACCGTGTGCTGTGACGTGGGTCGACGCGCGACGGTACAGCTCGCTGCGCTGTTGGCGGCGGTCGATCGTCGACCTTGTCGTTGTAGGGTGTCACTTCGACGGCGGTGCCTGTCACGGTGATGCCGTCTTCGCTGCAGGCAGCCGACGCGTCCCAGCTCAGCCGAAGTGATGGACGATCCGCGCCGCACAGCTCCGTGGGTTCGCCGAGGACGCCGTTGAGCGCGCGGCGCCGCAATTCGATGCAGTGTTGGCCATCGAGCAGTGTCTCGTCGACGATCGCGCTGGGGAATGGGCCGTGCAGTGTGAAGCGCTCGCTCCCAGTCCGAGAAGATGTCGAGTTTCATCCCCGTCTGCAGAGCCAGCAGTGTGCCTCCTCGCGCATGGACCGGCACGGCGCGCCTGCCCGCCGGTTGTGCCAAGGGCACCGCACAGTGTGCCACCGGGCAGTGGTGGCTTGAATGGCTCAGCTCTTTGCTCGTGGTTTGCGCGGCTTGGGCCGGCGCGTGATGGCGGCGAGCGAGCCGTCCCAGTCTTCCGGAGTGAGCAGCGTCTCCAGCTGTTGCAGCGGAGCAACGATGGACTGGGGCTGGCCGTGCAGCTCTGCCCAGGGGTCGCCGAGGCGTTCCACTCGTTGGGTCATGCCGCGCAGCGTGAAGCTTTGAGGCTGCGCATCCCCGCTCTCCAGCTCCGGCCACGTGCAGGGCGCGGAGACCGGCGCGCCGGGTCGGGGCCGCACCGCGTAGGCGGCCGCGAAGGTGGCACCGGGGCCGCTGCGGCCGGTGTCGATCAGGATGCGGCCAGCCCGTTCGGTCTTGAGGAATTCCTGGGTGAGCAGCGCGGGGTGGCGTTTGGCGAGCTGCGCGCCCACGCCGTGGGAGAAGCGCCAGAGCTGTTCGTAGCTGGTCTGGGCTTCGAGCGGGACGACGATGTGGAAGCCCTTGGAGCCGGAGGTCTTGACCCAGCTCGGTAGGCCGAGCTCCTCGAGCAGTGCGCGGACCGCGAGCGCCGCCGCGCGGAGCTCGCCCGGGTCTTCGCGCGAGGGGTCGAGGTCGAGCACGCACAGGTCCGGTTGATCCAGGGTCGGGTAGCGCGAGGACCAGACGTGGGGGGTGATGCAGTTCTGGTTGGCGAGCCACGCCAGGGAGCGGGCGTCGTCGATCAGCGGGTAGTGCACGGGGCCTTGTTTGTGCGGCACTTCGACGCGCTTCAGCCATTCGGGGAAGCCGCTCGCGACGTTCTTTTGCAGGAAGCCCTTGCGCTCGATGCCCGCGGGGAAGCGCTCCATGGTCACGGGGCGCCCCGTGAGGTGCGGGAGCATCAGCGGTGCTATCGCCTCGTAGTAGGCGGCCAGCTCGCCCTTGGTGATGCCATCCGCGGGGAACAGCAGCTTTTCTGGGTGTGTGATCATGGCGTCTCTCGCACGACGTCGCGGGCGCTCTTGTCTTCGCGCACTCCGACCAGGCGTGGATGGCGCAGCTTGCCGTGCGCGGTCCATTCCATGAAGGCGACCTGCACGACGAGCTCGGGGCGCGCCCAGTGCACGCGCTGGCGCGGCAGCCCCTGCGCGCGGGTGAACGGCGTCTCCGGTAGCTCGAGCGCGTCGAGGCGTTCGCGCAGCTGGAGCAGCAGGCGCGTGTCGAAGCCGGTACCGACCTTGCCCGCGAACACGAGGTCGTCCGCGTCGTAGTAGCCGACCAGCAGCGCTCCGAGACCGCGTCGCTTGCCCTCCGGCTCGGTGAAGCCGCCGACGACCAGCTCCTGCGACGCTTCGCACTTCATCTTGAGCCAGTGCGGTGAGCGCCGGTGCTCGTAGGCGGAGTCGCGGCGCTTGGCGATCACGCCCTCCCAGCCCTCGCGGCAGGCGCGCTCCCAGGGCGCAGGGTCGTCGACGCGCTGCACGAGGTGCAACGGCGGCGAGAGCGGTAGCCCGGCGAGCAGCTCCCGGCGCTGCTCCAGTGGCAGCGCCGTGACGTCGCGCCCGGCGAGCCAGAGCACATCGAACAGGTGGTAGCCGACCTCGCGAGCCCCGCCCCAGACGCCCAGCGCCTCGCCGTCGAGGATCACGTCCGGCACACTCAGCGCCGCGAGCGCCGCGACAAAGTCGGGGTAGTGGTGGTTCTGCTCCAGCTGATTGCGCGAGAGCAGGCGTACGGCGCTGCCCTGCTTGAAGGCGAGCAGGCGGATCCCATCCAGCTTGCGCTCGAAGATCCACTCCGGCCCGGTGAAGCGCTCGCGCGTCAGCGTGGCCGCCATCGGTTCGAGCCATTCGGGAAAAAGGCCGTCGGCCATGCGCCAGATTAGCTCGAGTGACACAGATGCGCGCCGTTCGGACGCGGTCCATTTCAGTATTCGGCGAAATACCCGAGGCAAAATACCGCTCTTTCTTCGCGCATGTTCAGAGGAACGGGGGAGCGCCGTTGACTCCAACGTGGGGGGGGACGGGGGTAAGATCCTGCTCGTCGACGACGAGCCGATGATCCGAGTGCTGGTGGCTCGACAATTGAGCCGGCTGGGCTTCACGCCTGTCGTGGCGGCGACGGCCGAGGAGGCGCTGGCGCTGTCCCAGAACGAGCGCTTCCGCGTGGTGATCACGGATCTGCAGATGGCCGGCATGGGCGGGATCGCGCTGCTCCAGCACCTGAGCCCGATGCAGCCCCAGGCGCGCTTTCTGGTGCTCACCGGGCGCGGCTTCGTCAACGAGGACATGCTGCCGCGGGGACATCGCATCCGGGTGTTCCAGAAGCCATGGAACGAGAGTGAGCTGGCCGACGCCGTGCGAGGTACGGATTGCGGCGCCATCTCGACCATTCCCCCGCCCCATTCGGTCTCGCACCGCCCGAAGACACATGTGCTCTTGATCGAAGCGGACGCCAGCGACGCGTTCGCGTTCAGCAGCGAGCTGGACCTCCGGCATCCGGGCGAGTTCTTGGCGACCGTCGCCTCCGATCTGGTGACGGCTCGACTCCTGATCGAACGCCAGTCGCCCGATGTCATCGCCTTCAACATCGAGCAACCGGATACGGCCGGGCTGCAGGCGATCGCTCGTCTGCAGAGCGACGCGCCGCAGCTGGGTGTGGTGGTGTTGACCTCCTCCGACGATCCGGAGTTCGCGCTGCAAGCGCTGCGCGCCGGCGCGCAGGACTGTCTGGTCAAGGGCCTGCCCGGCTGCGACGTGGGCCGCGCGCTGCGCCATGCGGAGGAGCGCAAGCGAGCCGAGCGCCGGCTCGCCGCCATCGCCTTTCACGATCCGTTGACCGGGCTCGCCAATCGTACGCTGTTCCGGCAGGCGCTGGCCCGCGCCGCCGCGTTCGCCAAGCGCTCGCATAGCCACTTCGGCGTGTTGGTGCTGGACCTCGATCGCTTCAAGTTCATCAACGACTCGCTGGGGCACGACGCGGGCGATGCCTACCTGCAGGAGGTCGCGCAGCGCCTGCAGGTGGCCGTGCGCGAGACCGACACCGTGGCGCGCCTGGGCGGCGACGAGTTTGCGGTGCTGGCGACGCCGCTCGCGCACGCCGAGGACATCGAGCCGCTGGCGGACCGCATGCTGAGCGAGCTGCGCCGTCCGCTGGAGCTGGCCGGCACTCGCATCCAGCCCACGGCCAGCATCGGCGCCGCCATCTTTCCCGACTCCGGCAAGGACAGCGACACGCTGCTCTCGGCCGCGGATGCCGCAATGTACGTGGTCAAGGAGAGCGGCCGGAACGGCGTGCACGTGCACGGGGTCGAGCTGACGCGCCGTGTGGCGCATCGCCTGAGGCTCGAGCAGCAGATCCGGCAAGCCGTCGAATCGAAGGAGTTCCGGCTGTTCTATCAGCCGCAGGTCTCGCTCACGGAGCACTTCTTGGCGGCCGAGGCGCTGTTGCGCTGGGCCCCCGCGGGCGAGCCCGTGGTCGAGGCGCACGAGTTCGTGACCATTCTCGAGGATAGCGGGCTGATCGTGGAGCTGGGCCCCTGGATCATCGAGACCGCCTGCCAGCAGTTGCGCGCTTGGCGCCGGGCGGGGCACTGGGTGGATCGGGTGGCGATCAACATCTCCGCGCGGCAGGTGATCAGCCGCGACTTTGTGCCGCGCCTGCTGCGGCTGACGCGCCAGGCGGAGCTGGAGTGCAGCTCCGTCGAGCTGGAGCTGACGGAGAGCACGCTGCTGCGCGATACGGACCAGATCCACGCGGTGCTCGCCGAGCTCGCCGCCCACGGCTATCGCCTGGCCCTCGACGACTTTGGTACCGGCTACTGCTCGCTCGCCTACTTGAAGAACTTCCCCATCAGCACGTTGAAGCTGGACCGCAGCTTCGTGCAGCCGCTCGCGACCGACCCTCATTGCCGCAACCTGGTGGGTGGCATCATCCAGCTCGCACATCGGCTCGGGCTACCGGTGGTGGCCGAGGGCGTCGAGAGCAGCGAGCAGCTGGAGCTGCTGCGCAACGACCAGTGCGGCTTGCTGCAAGGTTACCTGTTCGGCGCGGCGCTGCCGCCGGAGGAGTTCGCGCGCACGACGCAGCGCACCCCCTGGGCCGAGCAGGGCGGGGCAACCTCCGGGCTCGTCTCTCGTCGCGTGCCCCGGGCAGCGCCGCCGGTGCGGCCCCAGCTGCGCTCGGGAAAGAGCTGAGCGCCGCGCAACCACCAGCAGGGGTGAAACGACGGGCGCGCGAGCCGGACGTATGCGTGCCGTTCTCAGCCGAAGGCAAGCTCACTTTTCGGGCCCCGAAATGATACCGAAGCACCTGCGCTGGACACAGAACAACGAGCTTGCGGGCTCGAAGTCAGCGCGTGAGCCCGTCGCCGAACCCGTTCAGGTTCGCAACCTGACCAGCGAGCAGATCGGGGTTGTCTATCAGCCGATCGTGGATGCCCACTCGGGGGAGTTGTTCGCTCACGAGGTGCTCGTGCGGTGCACGGTGCCCGAGCTACAGCCACCACCGAAGCTGTTTCAGCAGGCCATCGACGAGCGTGCCTGCGGCAGATTGGGGCGTCTGATCCGGGAAAAGGCGGTCGCCTCCCTCTGGGGTGCGCCGCTGTTCCTCAACATCCATCCCGACGAGCTGAACGAGCGCTGGCTGGTGCGCCCCGATGATCCGATCGGATTCTGCCCGCAGCCGGTGTTTCTGGAGATCACGGAGACCGCGGCGTTCCAGAATCATGCCCTGTGCGACAGCGTCTTACGCGAAGTCTGCACGCGCACCGGCGCCCAGCTGGTGATCGATGACTTTGGCGCCGGGCACTCCAACCTGACTCGCCTGCTGGACCTCGACCCTGCGATCGTGAAGCTGGATCTGGCGCTGGTGCGCGATGTGCAGAGTTCGCCCAAGAAGCGCGCCGTGGTCCGCTCGGTGACGGCGCTCTGTCATGAATTGGGGGCGAAGGTCGTGGCCGAGGGGATCGAGAGCGAGCTGGAGCTGTCCTGCTTGCAAGGCCTGGGGGTCGACTACCTCCAGGGCTATCTGCTCGGGCGCCCGGCGAATCCGGCTCCGGCGATCACCTGGCCCGCGTCCGTGCCCCGCATGTCCGTGCCCAAGTCGGGGCCCGCGCAGCGGACGCGCGCCGTCACTCCGGAGCGGCCGCGAGCCGCAGTGCCGGCGGCCCCGGCCAGCGCCGAGGTACCGAAGCGGGCTGTGCCACCGCCCCGTCCTCGTGCGCTGAGGTAGCAACGCGGGGCGCGGCCCGAGAGGCGACTCACAGAGTGGCTTCCACATCCGTTCAAAGACGTTGACGCCCAGCTCCGGCAAGAGCCGGCACCGAACGCGGAACAGACCTTTCTGGCCAAGTTGCGCATGCTCCCCGATGAGAGGCCCCCCGGGCCCCAGCCATCGCACGTCTCCACGCTGGACGGGGACCATGTCGTTCCGCTGAGCAACGCCTATCGGGCCGGCGAAATCATCTCCGACAAGTACCGACTGGCGCGCCTGCTGGGCGAAGGCGGCATGGGCGTGGTGTGGCTCGCCCGCAACCTGGCGCTCGACTCCGACGTCGCGATCAAATTGCTCCGCGCGGGGGAGAAGACCGACAACCTCGCGCGGCGCATGCTGAGGGAGGCGCAGGCCGTGGCGCGCCTCGGGCACCCCGCCATCCTGCGCGTGTTCGACTTCGGGACGACGCACCGAGGCGACCCTTACATGGTGATGGAGGTGCTCGACGGCGAGGACCTGGCCCAGACGCTGGATCGCAACGGCCGGCTGAGCGCGATCAAGGCAGTGCGCAGCTTGCTCCCCATCCTGCATGCGCTCGCCACGGCGCATCAGAAGGGCATCGTCCATCGCGATCTCAAGCCAGAAAACATCTTTCTTTGCACCACCGACGGCGGCTACGTGCAGCCCAAGCTCGTGGACTTCGGGATCGTGCAGACCGGGGCGCCGGAGCTCGATCGACTGACGCACATGGGCACCGTGCTGGGCACTCCAGCCTATCTCTCGCCCCAGCAAGCGCGCGGCGAGGACGTCGATCAGCGCACCGACGTGTGGTCGGCCGCGGTCGTGCTCTACGAGATGATGACGTGCCGGCTGCCCTTCGATGGCGGCAACTACAACTCCTTGATGCGTTCGATCATCGAGGATGTGCCCGCGCCCATCATGAACTTCGGCACGGGCGACAACGAGCTCTGGGAGATCATCGAGCGCGGGCTCGCCAAGCGCGTCGCGGAGCGCTGGCCCAGCATGTCGGAGTTCGGTCGAGCTCTCGCCGAATGGCTGCTGGCGCGCGGAGAGAGCGCGGACATCTCCGGCGCCTCCTTGCGCGCCGCCTGGCAGCAGGGGCCGACCGCCGCCCGCGTGGAGGACCTGTACTCGGGGCACCCGGACAGCGCGCCTCGTGCGCGCGTTCCACCGGCGGATCAGGACGCGGACACGCAGCTCTTGCAGCTAGGCGCTACCGCCGCGAACCGCTCCACCGGCCGCGCGCAACGGCACTGGCTGCTGGCCAGCGCGGGCCTCGCCATGCTGGCGGGCAGCGTGTGCGTGGCCTGGAACCGCTCCGCCGAGTCGCGGCCGACGGGTCACGCGCTTCCAGCAGCTGCGGCACCCGCGCCCCGGGCTGTCACTGCGCAGAGCAGCGCCGTTGCTCTGCCGAGCGTGCGCGCGCAGGAGCCCCCAAACGCTGCGAAGCAGGAGTCTGCGCCGGCCGTGCCCCCCGTCGTGGCGGAGCCGAAGCCGCGCGCCGTACCTCAGCCGGCCTCTGCACCGCCGCCCACTCTGCGCCGGAGCGCGGCAGCACCGAGCCGGGCTCGCGCCAGCGCGCGCCCGCCAGCTCCGGCACCCACCGACGACCTCAAGACCACGCTCTGAGCCATGCGCGCACTCTTTCGTTGCTTTGCCCTGTGTGGAGTCCTCTCGAGCGCGCCCTGCCTCGCGGCGGATGCAACACCGCAGGACGGTCCGGCGCAGCCCCCGTCCAACCGGGAGCTGGCCCAGGGGCACTTCGCGCGCGGCATCGGGGAGTACCGCGCCAAGCGTTACAAGGATGCGATCGACGCCTTCCTGCTGGCGAACGATCTCTATCCGAGCGCCGCGATCTCCTTCAACATCGCGCGAGCCTACGAGAGCCTGCAATATCCCGCCGGCGCGCTGCGCTTCTATCGCGACTATCTGCGCCGGGATCCGGCCGCGGCCGACGCCGCGCAGATCTCCAAACGCGTCGACGAGCTCGAGGATCGCTTGCGCCAGCGCGGCGTGCAGCAGGTGACGATCCTCTCCAATCCGCCCGGCGCGACGCTCTCGGTCGATGGGCGCCCGGTGGGCATCACTCCGTGGACCGGCGAGGTTCTGCCTGGAGATCACGGCGTAGAGCTGGCGTTGCGCGGTTATCGGGGCCAGCTGGGGCACTTCGAGCTCTCGTCCCATCGCGCGGCGGAGCTCGAGTTTCAGCTCGATCCGGCGCCGGAGGAGCCCGCCAGCGCTCCGCTCCAGGAGCCCTCCACGAGCGCGGCTCCGGTCGCGCCGGCGCCCGTGAGCGCAACACCGCCGCCCGCGGCGCCCGCGCCGCTGCAGCCCCAGCCGCGTTCGACGTTCCTGACGGTCCTGCCCTGGGCCACGCTCGGAGCGGGCACGCTCGCCCTGGCGGGCGCGGGCTACTTCGAGCTCTCCAGCGCGAGCGACGAAGACCGCGCGCGGCGCGCGGCGACGCAAGCTCAGGCGCTCGACGCCATCGACGCCATGAAGAGCTCGCAGCTCACCGCGCGCGTGCTGGTGGGCGTCGGCGGCGCGCTCGCCGCCACCGGAGGCGTCTTGCTGTGGGTCAGCGCGGGTACGCCGGAGAAACCGAGCCAGGTGGCGCTGTCGTGCGGCGCGACGAGCTGCTCGGTGAAGGGGTCCTTCTGATGCAACGCGCTCGACTCGGCTCGCTGACGTTGCTCGCTTGCGCGCCGCTCTGGCTCGCCAGTGCTTGCAGCCGAACTTCGGAATACGAGCTGCTGGCGGGCAAGGCCTGTGCTTCCAGTGCGGACTGCATCGGCGGCTATGTGTGTGATGCCGCGGCGAGTGTCTGCGTACGGCCTGGTTACGCGCTGACCTCCGACGAGATCGGAGACGACCCGCTGGGCTCCGGGGGAGACGCGGCGACGAACACGGGCGGCGCGGGCGCATCTTCGGGCGGTGCGGGCGGCACCGCCGGCAGTGCTGGCGCGAGCGGCGGCACCGCCGGTGACGGCGCTCCGGATGCGGGCGGCACGGGCAGCTCCGACGCGGGCAGTCCCGCGAGCTGGAGAGTGATCTCGGCGCCCCCGCTCGGCTTCGTCGCGCGGCAGAAGGCCGCTTACGCAGTGGCCGGCGACAAGGTCTTCATCTGGGGCGGCGTGGACGCCCTGGGTTTGGATCTCAGCACAGGCGCCATCTACGATCTCACCCACGACACCTGGCAGCTCACTTCTGTCACCGGCAGCACGCCGCTCGGTCGCGTGCTCGCCAACGCCGCCTGGACCGGCTCTCAGTTCCTGGTCTGGGGCGGGCGCACGGACTTGGGAAACAGCGAATACAAGGACGGCGCCCTCTACGATCCACAGACGCAAACCTGGACCCCCACCGCCAACCTGCAGACGGCGCGCTCCGGCGCGCTGACGCTGGCCTACAGCGCGCAGGTGCTGGTCTGGGGCGGCTGGTCCAGGACCGGCACCGTACTGGACAAGGCCTCACGCTACTCCGTCGCCGGCGACAGCTGGACGCTCGCCACGGGAGACGTGCTGGGCAAGCGCGAGCACATCGGCTGGGCCACCAACGGCAGTCAGCTGTTCGTCGTCGGGGGTCGCAGCAACCTCGGCGCCTTGCTCGACACGGCGGCCGTGTACGAGATGGGCACGAACAGCTGGACCGCGCAGCCCACCTTGCCCAGCGCCCGCTTCGGCCTGTTTGGCGCGCACGACGGCACGCAATTCTGGGTCTGGGGCGGCCGCGATGACCAGCAGGCGCTGGGCAGTGGCATGGTGCTCGGCGCCAGCCAGTGGTCGGCGACGGCCTCCCAGGGCGAGCCGAGCGCGCGCTGGGCCCCGCAACGCCAGTCGGGTTGGACGTGCACCTTGCACGATGGCCGCTTCGCGCTCTCGGGCGGGCACGACTTCGCCGACGCTCCTCAGCACGACGGTGGCGTCTATGACCCCGCGACGGACAGCTGGGCCGCGATTCCGAGCGCCAGCCAGGACCACGAGTGGGGCGTGGGCGTGTGCGTCGACGGTGAGCTGCTCTTGTGGGGCGGTACCAACGGCGGATCAGTGACGGCCAGCGGCGAGCGCTGGGCTCCCTGAAACACCCTGCGGGCGGGACTCGGCTATAGTCCCGCCATGCCGAGTCAGGACCCATCGCCCGCCAGCGAGAGCAGCGAGGAGGGGCGCTCGTTCCTCCAGAGGAGGGTCGCCCTCTTCTGGAAAGTCATGTTCTTCGTGTGTCTCTTCGGCGTCTGCATCGGCGCCACCGGCGCGTTCGCCAAGCCGGGCCTGGACTTCGTGATCACGGTGGGCCTGGCCGTCGAGGCGGGGGTTGCCTGGTGGCTCTGCCGGGGCGCGCCGCGGTCGATTCGCTTCTCGCGCCGGGTCGAGGTCGGCGCCCTGCTGCTCAACGCGGCAGGCAGCGCGGTGCTCTTTCGCTATACGTTCGCGGGATTTGTCCGGGATCATGCGCTCGTGACGCAGGAGGGCGTGCTCATGGCCGACGCCTACGTCTCGATGCTCCAGCTCGGGGGCACGTCGATGATGGTCGCCCTGCGCGCCGCCTTCATCCCGTCGGCTCCGCTGCGCACCTTCCTGCTCACGGTGGCGGTGGCAGCGCCGATGATCCTCGGAACCTGCGTGCTCGTTCCGACGCCGCAGAACGGGCTGGCGCTGCGTGCGTTCGACGCGAGCCTGCTCTGGGTGCCGGGCAGCGCCTGCGTGATCTGGGTCTTCGTGTCCGTGACCTGCACCGTCATCTCGTGGGTCATCTTCGGCCTGCGCATCCAGGTGCGCGAAGCGCGCCGGCTCGGGCAATACGTGCTCGAGCAGAAGATCGGCGAAGGGGGCATGGGTGAGGTGTATCGCGCCTACCACGGCATGATGCGCCGGCCCTCGGCGCTCAAGCTGCTCCATCCCGATCGCTCGGGCGAGAACCGCTTGCGCCGCTTCGAGCGCGAGGTCCAGCTCACCGCGCGCCTGACCCACCCCAACACCATCACCATTTTTGACTACGGCCGCACTCTCGACGGCGTCTTCTACTACGCGATGGAGCTGCTGGACGGCGCGACACTGGAGCGCATCGTGGCCGTCGGCGGCGCACAGGAGCCCGGACGGGTGGTCCGGATCTTGTCGATGGCCTGCGGTGCGCTGAGCGAAGCGCACGCCATCGGACTGATCCATCGCGACATCAAGCCGGCCAACATCATGCTCTGCACGCAGGGCGGAGAGCGCGATGTGGTCAAGCTGCTCGACTTCGGTCTCGTCAAAGAGCTCGAGGTCGATCGGGAGATCAAGCTGACGGCCGCCGCTGCGCTCACCGGGACGCCACAGTACATGGCGCCGGAGTCGATCCGCGCCCCGGAGTTGGTCGACGCACGCACGGACCTGTACGCCCTGGGCGCCGTCGCCTACTTCCTGCTCGCGGGGACGGATGTGTTCGAGGGGCCCTCGGTCCTCGAGGTGTGCGGCCAGCACCTGCACCAGGCGCCGCAGCCGCTGTCGGCGCGCGGCGTCCAGGTCCCGGCCGAGCTGGAGGCGATCGTCCTCGCCTGTCTGGAGAAGGATCCCGCGCGCCGGCCACAGAGCGCGGCCGAGCTGCGGCGAGCGCTGGACGGGTGTGCCATCGCTCCCTGGGACGGCGAACGTGCCCGCCACTGGTGGCACGAGCACGGAGCCGAGCTGCAAAAGCACACGGCGCCGCCGCCGGGCTCACCCAAGACCATCGCCGTCGCGGTCGGAGCGCGCACGCCGACGGAGCTGGCGCCGGCGTGAGGCCTCAGAACAGCGGAGACAGCGCCGCGAACCAGTGGTCGGCGATCTTCTTCGACCCCAGGTCGTTCGGGTGCACGCCGTCACGGTTGTCGGCCACGGCGTCATAGCCGTCGTACTGGTCGACCACGCGGACCGGCGAATCCGCAGAGCTCTGCTGCGCCGCCCAGCTGGTGATCAGCGTGTTGAGCGCGGGTACGCCCGCCACGCAACCGGCGCAGGTGCAGCCGCCGCAGGTCGTGTCGGTGACGTTCATCGGAATGATCTGCGCCACCAGGATCACCACCTTGGGGTTGGCGGCGCGCAGCGCCTTCACGACCTCCGTGTAGCCGTTGATGATGTCCTGCGGGTTCTTGCCGTTCCACACGTCGTTGGTGCCGAAGTGCATCAGCGCGACGTCGGTGGGCTTGGCCAGGAAGGCTTGCTGCAGATCGCTGAGCGCCGGGCACGGATTCGGGTCGCAGGTGCGCGCCGTGGTCACGTTCGCGACGATCTCGGTGATCAGCGAGCTGGAGTAGCCCTGGTTGTCGCGATCGTAGCTGGCGGGCGCGCAGCCGTTGTCGCTGGTCAGCGTGCCGACGAAGTCGAAGCGGGCTGGGAAGCTCTCGTTCAGCTCGCTCCAGAGCGCGGCGCGCCAGCAGGTGGCGCGCGTGATCGAGTCGCCGATGGCCATGATCCGGATCATGCCGTTCTCGGTCGTGAGCTTACCGGGAGCAGTGGGTTCGGCCGGCGCCGGCAGCTGCTCGCCCGCGCCCATCTGCATGCCGTCGGGATTCAACGCGGGCGTGGGCATCTGCTCGCCGGAGCTCGGCGTGCCCGACATGACAGGCGTCGGCTGGCTCGTGCCATCGCCGGCCGGCGGCTGCTCATTGCCAGCGGCGGCGGGCGTGTTCTCCGCCGGACGTGCGCTCATCACCTGCCGCGTGCCAGCCGGCGCCGGTTGCCCGGCGTCTTCTCCACAGCCGAACAGCGCCGTGCAGAGCACCCCAAAAACAAATCTCGTTCGCATCGCGGTCACAGCGCCATTTCGCCGTGTGCCGCAGCGTTCGTCAATGCCGTGCTAGCTCGCCGCGCGCCCTCGACGCGCCGCTTCCGCGCGCTCCGAATCGGGACCATGTGCCGATCGCTCAGCACGCCAACCCGACTCCTCACGAATCTGCTCTGCCAGCGGCGCAGCAGAAAGCCATTGGATCCGGAACCATTCGCGCACGTCGCGCGGGCGCTCGCGCTGCTGCCAGTGGCGGAATTGGTAAGTCCCGAACCAGCGGTCCCAAATATCCACAGCGATGCCGTAGTTGTGCTTGCTCATGTGATGGCGGTGGTGCAGGTGATGCACGGGCGCCTTCATCCAGAACACGAGCTCCGGCCGCTCGTGTTGCACCTGGTGGGAGTAGGCCGCGAAAGCGAAGTACAGCAGCAGCCCGGCGCTGAAGCCCACGCCGATCGCGAGCGACGGGAGGAACGAGAGCGCGCAGAACGGCAGCGCCGGCGAAATGTAGTCGCGGAACTCGCCGAGCCAGCCCTGCCCCGTGCCGGCCATGTGATGCTCGCCGTGGCGGCGCCGCACCCAGCCGCGCCGGTGCATGGATCGATGGATCCAGTACTCCGAGAGCGAGCCCTCCAGCAGCGCGAACGCCGCCGCCAGGAATCCCACCCACGCCGGATGATGCCAGATCATGCTCGTAGAGAAACCTAGAGGACGGCGAGCGCGGCTCAGCCCGCGCGCGCGCTGCGCTCGACCTCGGCGTACCCCCAGTCCAGCCAGGGCGTCAACGCCTCGAGATCGGAGGCCTCCACCGTCGCCCCGCCCCAGATGCGCAAGCCGGGCGGCGCCTCCACGTAGGAGCCGATGTCGTGCGCCGCGCCCTTCTGATCGAGCAGTCCCGTGAGCCGCTTGACCGCCGCCGCGCGCCCCTCGACCGGCAACCTTTGAAACCAGTCGGCCACGATCTTCAAGCAGACCGAAGTGCAGGAGCGGGTCGCCGGATCCTGCGCCAGGAAGTCGACCCAGGGCGTCTTCTCCACCCAGCGGGCGATCACGCCCAGGTTGCGCCGCGAGCGCTCGATCGTGCCCGCGAGGCCACCGATGCTCTCGGCCCAGCGCAGGCTGTCGAGCGCGTCCTCCACGCACAGCATCGAGGGCGTATTGATGGTCGAGCCCTTGAAGACGTCTTCGTTCAGCTTGCCGTTCTTGGTGAGCCGGAAGATCTTGGGCAGCGGGCGCGGGGGCACGAAGCTCTCGAGCCGCTGCACCGCGCGCGGCGAGAGCGCCAGCATGCCGTGCGCCGCCTCGCCGCCCAGCACCTTCTGCCAGGACCAGGTGATGATATCGAGCTTGTGCCACGGCATTGGCATCGCAAACACCGCCGACGTGGCGTCGCAGATCGTGAGCCCCTTGCGGGCATCGCTGATCCAGTCGCCGTTCGGCACGCACACGCCCGAGGTCGTGCCGTTCCAGGTGAAGACCACGTCGCGATCGGTGTCGACCGCGCGCAGATCCGGCAGCGCGCCGTACTCCGCCTCGAAGCGCCGCACATCGGACAGCTTCAGCTGCTTCACCACGTCTGTCACCCAGGTGGCGCCAAAGCTCTCCCAGGCCAGCATGTCGGCGCCGCGCTCGCCCAGCACGGACCACAACATCATCTCCATCGCGCCCGTATCCGATGCCGGCACGATGCCCAGGCGATAGTCCGCCGGCAGCGCCAGCAGCGCGCGCGAACGATCGATCACCTCCGCGAGCCTGGCCTTGCCGGGCGCCGATCGATGCGAGCGTCCGACGAACGCGTTCGCGAGCACGGCCGGCGACCAACCGGGACGTTTCACGCAGGGGCCAGAAGAGAACGAAGTACGAGACGGCTTGATGGCAGGTTCTTGCATGGCGGAAACATTTGCCGGCGGCCGCTCTCGAGCGGGAGCGGCACGGCGCCCGCGATGACTAGCACGCGGCTCGAGCCGAGACATCCAGCGCTTTGCGCTAGCGGTCCAGCGGCCGCCAGGCCTAGGCTGACCGTGTCTAGCAACCCCAGCCTTCCAGGTGGTGCATGAGCAGCTCCGAACAGTTTCCCTCTTCCGCGGAGCTGTCCCTGTCGGGGACAGCTGAATCTGCTGCGACAGGGACAGACCCCGCGGCATCCCCCGGCACGCCGCCGCAGGGCACGCCGGAGGAAGAGGAGATCCGGATCGCGAAGGAGTGGCTCGCCAACGTCTACGTCGGCGACAAGGTGCCTCAGCTCACGCTGCGCGCGGT
>Ga0207678_10002561_pt1 | contig 16565 bp, 14 predicted proteins | sample KBSC63metaG_FD_184319 | JGI IMG/M metagenome (GOLD analysis project Ga0207678, IMG submission 184319) | Corn rhizosphere microbial communities from Kellogg Biological Station, Michigan, USA - KBS C6-3 metaG (SPAdes) (version 2) | ecosystem: Host-associated > Plants > Roots > Rhizosphere > Soil ...
CCACCTTGCGGGTCCAGCCGAGCCGCTCGGTGAGCCGGCGCTCGTACCACTGCTCCAGCCGCTGCTCCATGCCGAAGGATTTCACGACCTCGGCGCAGCTCGTCGCCTGATGCACCACCGAGAACTCCGCCGCGCGCGCGGTGAGCTCTCCTGCCGAGCGCTGCCGCGCGTCGTCCCGGACCCGGCGCAGCACGAAGATGCGCAGCAGATCGATGCCGAGCGCGAGCCCGCCGAGCACAGGATCGTAGGCCAGCATCAAGCCCGCCAGGGCCAATACGAACAGGCCCTCGAACACGCCGAGCGCGGTCTTGGTCAGCAAGTCGCCCAGGCCGGCGTGCGAGTAGACACGCTGCAACAGATCCGAGCGGCTTCGCCCGCCCACGAACTCCAGCGGCAGGCGCAGCAGACGGCGACCCAGCTGGTCGGTGAGGGTCGAGCGCAGCAGCGTCTGTAGGTTGGAGAGGGTGGTCTGGAACAACCAGCCCAGCACCAGGCTGGCCAGGGTCGCGACTAGCAGCACGGCGAGCACGGGCAGCAGCCATTCGTGGCGCAGCGGTCGGATCACCTCATCGATCAGCAGCTGATTGAGCGCCGGTGCCACCACGCCCAGCAGCTCGCTACAGGCGCCGGCCAGCATCACGAACGCCAGCGCTCGCTTGCGCTCGCTCAGGTTGGTCCAGTAGCGCCGAATGCTCTCGGACTTGCGCGCTCGTTTGCTGAACTTGGGACCGGGCGCGAGCTGCAAGGCGACACCCGAGAAGCAGCGATTGAGCTGCTCCAGGTCGGCTTGAATGCGGCCGGTGGCCGGATCGACGATGATGGCGTGGTCGTTCGCGAAACGCTCGAACACCACGAAATGGTTCATGTTCCAGTGCAGGATCAGCGGCGTCTTCACGGCCGCGAGCTGCTCCAAGGTCAGCTTCAGGCCGCGGCCCATCATGCCGAGGCCCTTGGCGGCCTGCAGGATCTGCAGCGCCGAGTTTCCGTCGCGAGAGGTGCCGCAGTGACTGCGGAGCTCGTCCAGTGGGATCGATGCCCCGTGCAGGTCGAGGATCATGGCGAGGCACGCCACGCCACATTCGGCGGCCTCTAGCTGCTGAATTGCACGGATTTTCTTTGCCATCACCAGCCCAGCCACTTGCGAGTAAATTCGAAGATCAAGCCCAACACACGCTGATGGCGGCGGTGCAAGCGCACCAGCACGCGCTCACCCGAGCGCAGGTGAGGCGCCATCTTTTCGTGGTTCGCATCGTCCAGCAGCTCCAGCTCGACGCGCACGTAGGAACCCGGAGTTGCCTCGCCGAACGCGGCGGCCATCTCTTCGACCTTGGCGACGTCGGCGGAGATGCGCTTGACCTGCGCCTTTGCCATGCCGAACTCGTTCACCGGCAGCGACTCGATCTCCACGTTGGCCTGGCTACCCACGCTCACGAACGACACCTCGCGCGAGGGCAAAAAGGCAACGATCGAGCGCGGCACGTCCTGCGGAACAATCTGCGCGATCACGCGCCCGGGCTGCACCACCGCCCCCGGCGTGACCAGCAGCGACTCCACGCGACCGGCGGCCGGCGAGCGCACCTCGGTCAGCGCCAGCAGCGACTTGGCCTCCTCCACGGCGGCCACGGCATGGCTGAGCGAGGACTTGCGATCCAGCGCGCGCTGCTTCCACTCGCGCCGACGATCGGCGAGCGAGAGATTCAACTCGGCCAGCTGGGAGCCGACCAGCGCGATTTGCTCCGCGGCAGCCTGCACAGATTCTTCGCCGGACAGCTCGTCGTTGCCGCTCGCGACGCCGCTCTCGCGCATGGTGCGCAGATTGGTCAGCTGCTGAGAGCGCTGGCGCAGCTGACTTTGGTGGATGCTGCCCCGGCGCGAGAGCGCCGTGCGCTGATGTTCTACCGCTGTCGTGGTCTGTTGCAGGAGCGAGGCGTCAGCTGCATCGGCTTCATCCGTGTCGTGGCGCAGCGCGGCGAGCTCCTTCTCGCGCAGCGTGAGCGTGGCCCGCAGCTGCGTCTCTTCCAGTCGCGCGACGATCTGATCGGCCGCGACCTCGTCGCCCGCCTGCACCAGGATTTCCGTCACCGCGCCGGACAGCACCGACTCCACGGAGCGCAGCCCATTGGGCGCCCGCAGCGCGCCGGGTGCTCGCACGGTCACCTCGACACTGAGCAGACCGGCACCGAGGAACAGAGCGGCCACCAGCGACAGCAGCAGCGCGAGCACGCCCCAGGAACCGGCCTTGGGCTCGGCCGCGTCGACGAGCGGCGCGGCGACACCATCGCGCGCTTCGAGCGCGGCCTGGCGGAACAGGTCGCGGCGCTCGGGGACTCCCGCTTCGGGCGCTGCCGGCTGCGGTGGGACGCTCTTGGGCGCCGGTGCGGCCTCGGCGGGGCGCGGCGCGGAAGAGGGCTTCTTCTCCTCACGCCGCGAGCCGGGCTGCGTGTGGCGGGAGGGCTCGGCGTGCCGCGACGGCTCGGCATGCTCGGAGGGCTCGGAACGCCGGGAGGGCTCACGCCGGGAGGGCAGAGTGTGCTGCGACGGTTCCACGCGCCGGGACGGCTCCACGCTGCGCGGTCGAGCCAGCGGCTGCAGGGCGATGACGGGGTGCAGCGGTAGCGGCGCGCCGGCGCTGCCGGGGCGCGCCGGCTGGCTCCCCGGCACCTCCATGCCCGTGTCGATCGGCACGAGCCGCAGCGAGGGAGCTCGGGCAACGGCCAGAGCGGCGGCCGCGCCACCGAGGACCGTGCCCAGCGCGGGGGCGGAGAGTCGTTCGCGCGCACCGGTTACATCCACACAGCGACCCACGCTGACGTGCTGCTCGCCGCTTCGTTGACCTGTTGACCCATCCCGCGCCACGGGGCGCGCCCCGAGCAAAATCGTGCGGTCCTCGCGGCCGCCGCCATTGGACGTGTTCACGCCCTCTCCATCGGCCGGCGCCGCGGGCAGTTGCGGCCATGAACCACGCAACTGGCGGCCCGGGGCGACCGATGAGGGGGGACTGGCGCTAGCTGGCGCGGGCGCGCCGGGAGCTTGCCTCGCCGGCCTCGTGCACTCGCCGCTCGCGCGGCTCGATCTCGAGCGACGTCAGGCGCTGCCGGATCACGTCGAGAGCTTCGTCGCTGCTGTCGATGCCGATCACGCGCCGGCCCAGACGCATGCCCACGACCAGCGTGGTACCGCTGCCCGCGTATGGATCGAGCACCAGATCGTCCGGACCCGAGCAGCTGGTGATCAGACGCTCCAGCAACGCTTCTGGCTTTTGCGTGGGGTAGCCGGTGCGCTCGCGCGCGACAGGGCCGATGATGCCGATCTCCCAGACGTCTCCGAGCGGCGCTCCAGGGCTCTCCGCTGCTGTCCGGCTGGAATGCGTGCGCACTCCGGAGGAGCCGACCACGGCCCGTTGCCGCTGCGTGCCCCAGGTCGCGACGGTGGACGCCGCCAGTGGCTCGTACATCTGGCAGAAGCGCGGCTCCACACGCGGATTCTTGACGAAGCGCAGCAGCACGTCGTGCACGCGCTGAAAATTCTTGGTCTTGGATGGCCAGCGCCGATAGCGCCAGATGATCTCGCTGGCGAAGCATCGAGGGCCAAAGACCTCGTCACAGACGATTTTCGCGTAATGGCTCGTCTTTGGATCCACGTGCAACACCAGCGACCCGTGCTCGGCGAGTAGCTCCCGGCAGGACGCGACCCGATCGCGCAGCGCTTGCAGATACGCCGGCAAGCTCTCCCAGTGGTCGTCGAAAGCGGGCGCTGTCGAGCGCAGGATCTTGCCGCGTCCTTCGCGCCTGCGCGTCACGCGCACGTGCGTCTTGCCGGTGAAAAAGGGCGGGTCCAGGTACGCGAGCGTGACCTGCCCCGCGCGCTCTCGCTCCAGGGCGCGCAAGGCGCTGACGTTCTCGCCGCAGATCAGCTCGCAGCGGGCGTTGCCGGCGCGCATCAACTCCAGCGCGGCCGTGGGGGCTTCCGGTGATTCCTGCTTGCCCGGCCAGCTCAGCCGGATCTGCGAAGCATCGCTGACCGCCATCTCCCGTGATCCTAGGGCTCGTGAGCGAAATGGCCAACTTCCGAGCCTTTGCGGGCTCCCGGCGACTGGAGCCGGAGGCGGCTTTGCACTACATACAGCGCGTGGCCCGCGCGACCCCCGATCGAGTGCCTCGAGCGCGCGAGCTGTTGTTGTTGGCCGCGCTTTCGTTCAGCAGCTTGCAGGCCTGCGCTCGCCAGGCGAGCGACGACACACCGGAGCGCGCGGTGCAGGAGTTCATCGAACGCATGCAGCGTGTGCACGGCGACGCCTCGAAGTCGAAAGCAGCAGTTGAGCTCCTGGCGGCCTCCGCGCGCGCCAATCTGGAGGAGCGCGCCAGGCGCGCCAGCGCCACCTCGGGTCGCAGCGTCACTCCTGAAGAGATGCTCGCGCCATCGCGCTTCTACCTCAGTTTTCAACCTCGCAGCTGGAGCACGGAGCGAGGCGCCGATTGGGCCGTGGTCACCGCCGAAGGGGACTCGCCGAACGAGCGCAAACAGATCCGCTGCGTGCTCGAGCACGGGCGCTGGAAGGTCGTGCTGGAGCTGCCGGAGCTACCGCCGCTCGAACGCCGCGGCTCGACGGGCTGAGGGCAGCGTCGCGCTGCCAGCGGTTCTACGCACCGCGGAGTGCCAGAGAGACGACAAACCGGGACCAGCTCATGTGGCTACTGGTCCCGGTGTGCTCGGCGCTGTCTGCGCCAGATGGGCTGTCCGCGCGCCCCTGAACCGGCACTCCGCTCTTCCTGTGGAATCTGCGTCCGCAGATTCTGCTCCCGCCGGGTCTGGCCAGCGGCTCAGGGACGCGGATCGAGCCGGTCCGAATCGTCAGTTCGAAAAGAAAATCGCTTCGATCTCGTCGCGTACCTGCTGCTCGGTCTGCTCGCGGGCGATCGCAATTTCCTTCACGATCAGCGAACGAGCGGTATCGAGCATGCGGCGCTCACCAAACGAGAGCTGCTTGCTGGCCTTGAGCCGGTACAAATCGCGCAACACCTCGGCGACGTCGTAGATCGAGCCCGTCTTGATCTTGTCCATGAAGCCGCGGTAGCGACGGTTCCAGGTCTGGGTGTCAAAGCCGATCGTGCGCTCTTTCAGAATGTCGAAGATCTCGCGGATCTCCTGTTCGCTGATCACCTGACGCAGGCCGACCGCATTGGCATTCGACACGGGCACCATGATCTTGCGATCCGTGTCCAAAATCCGCAGGACGTAAAATCGCTGGCGCGATCCGGCGATGTCGCGTTCGTCAATACTGATGACTTCAGCAACTCCCTGGGCCGGGTAGACTGCTTTGTCACCGACTTTGAACTCAACTTCTGCGCTTGCCTGCATGTTTTCTCCTTGTCGCGGTCCTCGCGGATGCGAGGAAACGCGCGCTTTTCGCAATTGCTCGGCACGTTTTGACAACGTGCTTTCGCGCGGGCTGCGGGGTATCCCCGCAAAAACTTGAGCTTCACCACAACGAACTAGGTGAAGAAACTATTCCTTGGGAGACCGTCCCTCAGGCTGGCTCGCCCCGTCGAAGCGGACCGCGTCCAACGATGACTCAGCCAGCGATAACCCGAGTGCTCGCGCCGTCGTCCAGTATCGACGCTGCCGTGTTTCATCTGTTCGCCACCAGCGTTCTTTGCGCTGCTGCACGCGGTAGCTTCGGCGCCATTCGATGCAGCCGCACGCAATTCCAGCGCGCAGGCCGTCATCGACGAACATTCCATCGCGAGCGCTCCAACCGACGTAGAAAAGCGTCCGGACCATTCCTTCTGAGACAGGGCCTTCGGGGACCGGGAGAGTTCCGGCCGAGGCGGCAGCGGTCTTTCATTGGTGATCGACACGCTTCTTCTGCTCTCCCCCCACACCACGAATTGAGATTTGTACGTAGTGCACAGGTCACCGCTCGGCGCGGCACTGTAGTGAGATGGCACGGGCATGTCAACGTTGTCCCGCAGCGGGTGCTCGATGTCAGACCACTGGCTGGAGGTAATTTCACCTCTGCAACCGTTTCGGAGCGATGTTGGGCGGAGCGGCCGACCCTGTTTCGTTCTTGTTGAAGAGGTCATGTTTGTTGCGGATCGCTGCTCCTGGGCAGCTCCGGGACAGCTAGCGCTCGAAGGGCGCAAACCCTCGAGGAGGAAGCCCGAGCCGAGGTTCTGCGCGCGGCGAATGATGAGGCTCGAGGCGCTGGATTGCGGCGACTGGCTGCGGGGGATTCGCTGCCGGTGAATGGGCTGCCGGCAAAACTGCTGCCGGCAAATTTGGCTGGGACCCTGCAGAAAGACTCGGGTCGCGAGGGGTTTTCCCTTGGAAGGAGTCGCTGAGGACGCCTCCTCACCATCGGCGTGGATGGGCAAGTTTTCGGGCTCAAATTGCGCTACGGCGTGGGGTACACCGCAACCACGTCTTGAATGGTAGCAGATCCGCGAGACCGGTCGAGGACAGCGCCGGCTTTCATCGGAACAGAGCGCTCGATTCTAACGCAGAAAGCACTCTTTCGGCTCGTTTACCGTAGCAGACGCAAACATCCACGATCCATTGGATCGCATGCGTGCGCCACTCGCTGCAGCGCATTCTGCTGGGTTTGAGCGCATCGCCGGTGCCAGGCAACGTGCTCGCGGCCCGCTTGCTGGGGCTTCTCGCTGCGAGTTGCCGGCGCCTGCAGAGGTGTTGCGGGCCGTGCAAGCAGCACGGTCAGGGGCCGCCGCCGCGGCCCCATCCACGCGCTGCTCACTTGCTCGCGAGGCTGTTCAAGTTGAGCATCTCTTCGACGTTGGGCAGCACGACGAGCTCGACGCGGCGATTCTGCTCCCGCCCTTCCTCGGTATCGTTGCTGGCGACCGGGTCGGTGTCGGCGTAGCCCGCTGCGCTCCAGTGCGTACGCTCCAGGCCACCGCCCTGTCCCTTGTCGCTCGGACCCGTCAGGTAGGCGAGCACCGAGCGCGCGCGCATTGCCGAGAGTCCCCAGTTGTCCTTGTAGGGGCTCGAGGTGAGCGGCTTGCTATCCGTGTGACCTGCCACCTGGAATTCGCGCTGCGAGAGGTCCGCGTCGCTGCGCAGCACGGTCGCCACTTGACCCAGGATCTCGAGCCCAGAGGCCTTGAGGGTGTCCTTGCCGGAGTCGAATAGCACGCTGCCCGGCAGCTGGATCAGCATGCGATTGTCTCGCACCTGCACCTTCAGGCCCAGCTCGGTCAGCTTCTTGAGCTTCTCCCGCAGCGTCTCGAAGCGTTGACGCACCTGCTCCAGCTGCTCGGCGCGCTGGCGGTATTCGGCGTTCGCCTGCTTCTGCTGCTCGAGATCCTGCGTCAGGTTGTCGAGGCTCACCCCTCGCTCCTGAAACTGTCGCTTGACGCCTTCGAGCTCCTGATTCGCGGTCGCGTTATCGGCGGCACACTTGGCGTTCGCCTTCTGCTCCGCGGCGAGCTGCTGAGTCAGCGCGCTGTTCTCGCGAACCTTCTGATCCCACTCCTCCTGGGAGTACCCGCAGGCCGCAAGCTGAAAAAAGAGACCTCCGGTGAGGATTGCTGTGCTGATTTTCGCTGACGCTAGCATTTGTCGCCTCCCGCATTTTTTGCCTGTTGTGGAGCCTGCCGAGAAAGCTCTGCTTTCGCTCGTTCTCGCGGCCTCGTCCAGCGCTGCCCAGGCACGCCCGTTCCGCATGTTTTACGGGCTTTGGCCGCGTTCGTTCAGTACTGTGCATCCGGTTCTTCTGCTTGCCAGTCGGCCTGGGTCCGTCGAGGGATCTCTTACTAGACAACTGCCTAGCCCGCAAATGTTGCAGAGTCTTAATCGCGGGGATCGGGGCCTTTCGAGGCCGGCCATTGCATTTTTTTCGTTGACAGGTCGCAATAGGTGGCAATATACGTCTTGCAACATACCTCGGTTCGTTCGGAGGAATTCACCGAACCTTGGTTCGCAGGAGGACTGCTCATGGCCGCAAAGAAGTCAGGTAAGAAAGCTGGTAAGAGAACCGCTAAGAAGCGGGCCGGTAAGAAGGCCGGTAAGCGCGCCGCCAAGAAGGGCGGAAAGAAGCGCGCTGGCAAGAAGAAGCGTGCTGGCAAGAAGAAGCGCGCTGGCAAGAAGAAGCGCGCCGCGGTTGCACCGCCGGCGATGTAATCCGAGCTTCTTCACTCAGTTCGAGTGGCCAAGCGCCTCGGCGCCAGCAGACAACGTCTGGCGCCGAGGGTCGCCACCTCTCACGAGGTGAGCGCCCGACGGGCCCTCGAACTGAAGCTGCCCAACCGGGGCGCCCCTTGCCGAAGCGGGCGATGAGCAATCTTCGGCAAGGCCTCTCGGGCCCGTAAAGGGGGGTGTTGGGTTTCGGCGCTGGGGGATGGCGTGCGGCGCATCGATCGAGCGACGCCGATGGTTCAGCGCAGATCGATCGAAGCTTGCCGAGCGAGGCGCCCGCTCAAGGCTGGCGTGGCGGGTTGAAGTTGAAGGGATAGTTCACCTTCGACTCCAGGCCACGAGAAGACGGGGGGAATTTCAAGCCGCGCACCACGTCGACGGCGCAGGAGTCGAGCTCCGGTACATGGATCTCGCTCTCCGACCAGTTGACCTCGGCGCTCTTTACGCTGCCGTCGGGGTTGATGACGAATGCCACGACGACATCGCCGTGGATGCCCGGGTTGTTCTTCAGCGCTGCCTCGTAGCAGGCCCGCACCTTGTCGCGGTTTGCAGCGAGGACTGCCTGAATTTCCTCTTTGCCGCGCGCATCCCGCGGCCCGGGTTCCCCCGCTGCAGGGGCTGCCGCTGCACTCTCGGCTGGGGCCACCGCCGGCGGCGCCGGGCTGGTAGGTGCATCCGCCGGCGCTGGTGCGGGTTCGCTCGCGGGGCTCGGTGCTTGCGCTGGCTGGCTGGGGCCGCAGGCGAACGCGCACAGCAGCAAGCCGACGCCGAGTCTGCCGGCGACGCTGGGCGTTGAAGTCGGACCACGAAGCTCGGAAGGCGACATCACCGGGGTATCGTAGGCGCGCCCGTTCGGAAGGTCCATTTCTGGGCAGTCCCGACCGCCAGGCCCCCCCAGGTGCAAGCCCGGGCCCTACCGTTTTTGCGCCTCCAACGCTCGACCCCGGCCGGGGGATGCATTACTGCGCCTGCATGACCGTTCCCTTTGCACCAAGGTTCCATCGCCGCTCCGCGAGCGCGCGCGCCACGCCCTGCCAGCGCAGGGGCGCTGGCTGGGCCGTGCTGCTCGTGTTCCTGAGCGTCGCCTGCGGCGCCGCGCTGGGAGCGGGGGAAGAAGCCTCCTGGCCCGAAGCGACCCGCAAGTGGTACGAGAGAGCGCGCGCCAGCTTCGAGTCGCTCGACATCCACGACGCACAGCTCTCGATCCAGAACGTGCTGCAGCAGGAGCGCGACAGCCCCGCCGCGCATACGCTCGCCGCCAGCATCGCGCTGTCGCAGCTCCAATATGACGACGCGCTGGCGTTGCTCGCGGGGCAGAACTCGCCTGAAGCGCGCGGTCTGCGCGCGCGCGCGCTCTGGTATTCGGGGCAACTGTCGAAAGCGGCAGATGAGCTCGATCGCCTGCTGGAAGACCCCGATGTCAAGGATCCCTGGGCGGAGGGCGTGGTGCAGCTGGCCCGTACCGGCGAGGGACGCGATCCATTTCACGTGACAGGCGCACTGCTCGCGGTCGTCGACATGCCGCGCGTGCCTCTGCCGACGCTGATCGTGCCGCTGGAGCTGAATGGCGAGCCCGTGCTCGCGATGGTCGCGACGGGCACGCCCGAGGTCGTGATCGATTCGACCCAGCACAAGCCGGGCTGGGTATCGCTGCGCTTCGATCGCCGGCTGGAGGTCAAGGACGTGCCGGCGCTGAACCGCGACCTGAGCAGCCTCTCGCGCCGGCTCGGCGCTCCGATCAAGCTGCTGCTGGGCGTGAATCTGCTGCGCCGCTTGAACGTCACCTTCGACTTCTATGCGAGCCAGTTCGTGGTGCGCACGTTTGCGCCGCCACCGCCGCCCGGCGGCACCTCGCTGGAGATCAGCTACATCAAGGGCGGTGGCATGGTCACCAGGAGCCGCTTCGGCACAGACGCCAAGGCGCCCAGCGCCGTGTTTCTGGTGGACACAGGCGTCCTGTTCCCGATGGCGGTCGCGCCCAGCGGCTGGCAGAAAGCCGGCGTGGACCCGAACAGCTTCGAGCCGCTGCCCGGAGATCCCAAGTTGAAGCAGGGACGCTTGCCGCACCTGACGCTCGGCTCCTTCGACTTGCCGCGCGTACCGGCGATGTCGGGGTTGCCGCTGGACGAGCTCGAGCAATCGGGCGGCGTGCGCCTGGACGGCGTGATCGGCGGCGCACTGCTCGCGGAGTTCCGCGCTAGCCTGGTCGACGAGGGCCGCACGATGTGGCTCGAGGAGATGCCGGTGCCTGCGGAAGAATCACCGGCGGAAGAGTCCGCACCGGCCGCTTCCAGCGCGCCCAGTGTTCCCAGCGCTCCCAGTGTTCCCAACGCTCCGCCGCGCGCCGCCCGCTGAGCGACCCCCGTCATGACGATCTCGCGTGTCGCCCTGTACGCCGGTAGCTTCGACCCACCGACGAACGGACATCTCGATCTGGTAGAGCGTGCGGCGGAGCTATTTCCGCGAGTGATCGTCGCCATCGGTCGCAACACCGCCCGCCAGCCGCTGTTCGACATCCAGGAGCGGCTCGCGCTGCTGCGGAGCGTGTGCGCGGGGTTCGCCAACGTGAGCGTCGATCAGTTCGACGGCTTGCTGGTCGACTACGCGCGGCAGGCCGGAGCGCGCGTGATCGTGCGCGGCCTGCGCGCGCAGACGGACTTCGAGTACGAGCTGCAGATCGCGCACGCCAACGCCGATCTCGCTCCCGAGCTCGACACGGTGTTCCTGCCGACGCGCACCCGCTACGGCTTCGTCTCCGCATCGCTGGTGCGCGAGATCGCGCGCCACCGCGGCGACGTGACCCGCTACGTGCCGCCGGTCGTGGCCGACGCGCTGCACGCGAAGTTCGCCGCGCCCTGAGGCATCAGGGCTGTGCCGAGCTGGCGGCGGCGCCACCCTCGCCGTCACCCGGATAGCTCGCAAAGGGCGTGGGCATGAACAACAACACGAACAACGCCAGGCAGCCGATCGCCACGCGGCGCCGGAGCGGGCTGAGCGGCGCGCCTTCGCAGGGGGGATGATCGTAGCCCGAGAAGCGCCCCATGAGGTGCAACAGCCCGAACCACACCAGCCACGTCATTGAATTGCCGATCGCGACATCCAGCGGCATCGCGCTGCGCCCCAGCAGCACGGGGCCGACGAAGCTGACGAGGTTGTAGAGAAAAAAGCCGAACACGCCCCAGTGCACCCTGCGCGCGATGCGATTCTGCGACGACCCGAGCAGCGCGAAGGCGATGTGCCCGCCGTCGAGCTGCCCCCAGGGCACCAGGTTGATCATGGTCACGAACAGCCCGACCCAGCCTGCCATCGCCGTCGGGTGCAGCACCACGTCGTAGCCGTCCGGTATGTGCCCCGAGACCAGGCGCTTGAGCAGCCAGTAGAGCAGGCTTTGCCCCTCCTGCAGGTACGCTCCCGTCAGCTGAGGTTGCACCGGCGACAGCGACAGGCCCAGACAGAGCACGGGGATCGCCACCGCCAGCCCAGCTAGCGGCCCCGCGGCGCCTACGTCGAGCAGCGCATTGCGGCCGCGGATCGGCGGCATGGTGATGACGGCGCCCAGCGTGCCGAACGGGCTCAGCTTCCAGAGCGGCAGGAAGTAGGGGAGGGAGGCGGCCACGCCGTGGCGCCGAGCCGCGATGTAGTGACCGAACTCGTGACAGGTGAGGATGAGCATGAGCGGCAGCGCGTACACCCAGCCGCGCAGCAGCTCAGCCAGCGACGCCGGCTCCCTCCCGCCAACGTAGGCGGCTCCGGTCCAGAGCACCGTGAAACACGTGGCCAGGAACAGCAGCACCGGGATCAACAGCGCGCGGCCGCGCGGTGGGGGTAGGCCCCCGTCAGACGGATTGTGCGCCATGAGACTCGAGCAACTTCTTGAGCTGCCCCGCGAGCCGTTCCAGCTGGCCCCTCAGGTCGGCCTCGATCACGCCCAGCTCGGTTTCCACCCGTAGCTGCCCGCGCCCGAGCCGCGCATCCTCCTCGATACCGATGCTGTCCAGCAACTCGCCGAGGCCGATCAGCCCGGCCCGCAGCTCCATCGCGTCCGCCGGATGGGCCACGATCACGGCCTGCCGGGCGCCGGCGGCCTCTTTTAGTGCCTGCCGCGCCAGGGCGCGCACGCGCTCAGGACTCTGCTGAAGCTCCTCGCCCAGCAGGCGCTCCGCGAGCAGCGTGGCGAAGCCGATGCTGCGGTCCAGCACGCTTCGCGAGAGCTCCGCCTGCCGCTTGCGCAGCTCCAGGGTCTCTCCGACCACCAGGCACAGCGCGTCGGCGCGCGCGCGCGCCTGCTGCTGTAAGATCAGATCGTCCGCCTCGGCCCGCGCATGCGTCAGGATTTGCCTGGCCTCCGCGCGAGCTTCGAGCAGCAGCGCGTCGGCGCGCTCTCGAGCGTCTGCCACCAGCTTGGGTAAGATCGCTCCCCGACCGAGCGGGGAGCGCGCCGAAGCAGCGGCCTGCTGCGCCGGGCGCGGCTTGGCCTGCGCGGCCTCCGCGCACGGGATCACGCGCCCCGGACGTAGCGTCACCTGAGCCTCTGAGTGCTCAGTGAACGCATGAGCCGACCCACCTCCGCCGCCAGCACTCGCGCGCGCTGGGCTTGCACGCCGTGGCTGAGCTGCTCCATCACCTCGAGCGAGAACGCGTTCGCCTGCGGCTCGTCCGCGGGTAAGCCCTCCAGGAGCGCCCGCCCGCGCTTGCCCAGCAGGTAGTTGGTGGCACAGAAGGCGCGCACAAAAGCGCGCAGGTGCCGCCCGCGCGACACCGGAGCTTCGCTGAGCGGCGCCTCCGAGAGCGGCGCCTCCGAGAGCGGCAGCTCGGAAACGGGACGCTCCTCCACCGGGATCAGCCGGTCACGCCGAGGTTGCGGCGCAAACGCTCCTGAGCGTTCTCCAGGTTGGCCTGGAACTTCTCCCCGGTGATGGTCTCGATCGCATCCAGGTAACGCTGCGAGGCCATGATGCGCACGTCATCCGGCACGTGCGGCACCGGACCGTCTCCCGTGAAGCCCTGCTGGCCCAGGTAGCGGCGCACGTTGTCCTTGTCGAAGCTCTCCGGCGTCTCGCCGGCGCGGAGGCGCTCCTCGTACGACTTGCTGAGCCAGTAGCGGGAGGAGTCCGGCGTGTGGATCTCGTCGATCACGACAATCCGCCCGTCCTTGGTCTTGCCGAACTCGTACTTGGTATCCACCAGGATCAAGCCGCGCTCGGCGCACACGCGCTGGCCGAACGCGAACAGCTGCATCGCCATCTGCGCGGCAGTGTCGAAATCGCTCGCGGGCATGCCCGTCAGCTTCAGGATCTCCTCGCGCGACGCCGACACGTCGTGGTCGCCGTGCGCCGCCTTGGTGCTGGGCGTCAGCAGCGGCTCGGGCAAGCGCTGGTGCTTCTTCATTCCATCGGCGAGCTTGTGGCCACAGAACGTGCGCGCGCCCTTCTCGTAATGCACCAGGATGCTGGTCGAGGTGGTGCCCGTCAGATATCCGCGCACCACCATCTCCACCGGCAGCGGCGAGCACTCATGGGCGCGCAGGGCGTTGGGATCCGGTACCGAGATGACGTGGTTCGGTACCAGATGGCGGGTGCGTTCGAACCACCAGGCCGCGATGTAGTTCAGCATCTGGCCCTTGAGGGGCAGTACGCCGACGTTGCGATCGAACGCGCTGATGCGATCGCTCACGATCAGGGTGCGTACCCCGTCCGCTCCGCTGTAGTTATCCCGTACCTTGCCTCGGTACAGTTTACCGAGCGACCCGAAGTCGGTCTGCTCGAGGGGATGTTTCAGGGCCTGTTCGAATACCTCGCGTTGCATCTCGAAGCGACGCAGCATATGGATTTGTCGCCCCGGGGCAAGTTGGGATCGCCGTCCTACCCATCGGCCCGTCAATGGTTTTGCGGTTCGACCCAATGGCCGCTCCATTTCCGACAGCCCCACTTTCGTCGTTTGCTTCTCGCTATTGATGACTGACTTTCCCAGGTCCGCTCGCGAGTGACTCGTATGGCCCAACAGGTCGTGTTTTCGACGCCTCGCAAGCTGCCGCACCCTTCGGAGGTGCCGGGCAAGGTCGCTGTGCTCGACATCGCCTTCGCGGGCCAGGGGCGCAGCACTGGCTTCGACAAGGTCACGCTGCCCTTCATCCAGGCGCTGGGCCCGAGGCTACGGGTCTGGGTGGATCATCACGATCACGACGAGCACGTGCGCTTTGCGGCGGATCCGCGCTTCGTGCTGGCCACAAAGGCGCAGCACGGCGCCTGTCCCGAAATGATCGATCCGGCGCTGGTCGAGCGCATCGGTCCGATCGACACGATCGTCTGTCACACCGACTTTGACGGTCTGGCCAGCGCCGCCAAGTGGATGCGCGGCGGAGTGGAGCCCTACCCGGGCTGCGACGCGGACGCGCGGGCCATCGACACCCGCCTCGGTCAACCGAGTCGCACCGCGGACCGCATCGATCAAGCCTTGCGAGCGCGCCCGCGCGACATGGGGTTGTTCGGGCTGGTCGTGCGTCATCTCGGGGCGGGCCTGGCGGATGCGGCGCTGTGGGAGCCGATCGATGCCGCGGGCGCGGAGTGGCGCGCGATCGAGACGGAGACGCGGCGGCTGGCGAAGCGCTATCAACGGCTGCCCGCCGGCGTGGCATTCCTGGAGGTCGACAAGAGCGACGGCCGCTTCGACAAGACGCTGCTGCTGTTGCTCGGGCAGGAGCGCGAGGCGGTGAGTGTGGTCGCCGAGCGCGATACGGTGAGCGTCGCCGCGCGCTTCGACAGCGGCCTCAACTTCGTCAAGCTGCTCGGGCTCGCCGGCGGCATGCCCACGCGGGTGGCCGTGCCGCGCAGTCGACTGCCCGAGTTGTTGAGCGCGCTCGGGGTGGACGGCGCGGCGCTCGACTATCGGTGAGCTCACGGCTTATGTCCATCGGCGCTGGCTGGCTGCTCGTTGCGAGCGCGCGCTGCGCCGCCGGTGTGCTGGCGTGCGCCGGGCTCGGGCTCTGGGCTCCGCCTGCGCAGGCAGCGCCGAGCGCTGCGGCGGCCCCTGCTGCGCCAGCGGGCCGCAGCGCGAGCGTGCCTGGGAGCGCAGATCAGAAGCCACTGCAAGTCGAGCTCGCCGCTGACGCCCTCTGGTTTGCCGTGTGCGTGCAGCCGGGCTGCTCCGCCCGAGCCGGCAAGTCGATCGAGCTGCCGCCCGAGGCGCGCGGCGCCGCCGGTGCGGTGCTGGAAGTGCTGGAGCTGGCCCCGGAGCGCCATCTGGCGCACGTGCTCGTGCCGCTGCCCGGCGCCGGCACTGCCTGGGAGGCTTTGCTCGCGGCGCCCGTACAGGGCAGCGAACCGCTGCTGCTCTTCGCCGGTGTGACCGGTGCGGTCCGCGGAGAAGACGGCCAGCGCGAGGGCGATCGCTTGTGGATCCGCGAGGGCGACAACAAGGGCCGGCGCGTGTTGCTCGGCCGCGTGCGCGAGGACGTGGAGTTGTGCGGGCGCCCGACGATCCTGGAGCCGCGCTTGCTGGATCGAGAGCTCGAGCTGCGGCCGGCGAAGGTGCAACAGCTCACACTCGAAGAGCGGCGCGGCGCGCCCGTGCTCGACGCGCGACGCCGTGAGCGGCCCACCAGCGGGGGCAATGCGCTGCGCGCCTTGGCCGCCAGCAGCGCGCTCGGCAATCCCGCGTTCGCGACCGATGGCAGCACGGCTACCGGCTGGTCCGAGGGGCGCGGCGGCGACGGTCGCGGTGAGTTCGTCACCTTCCGGCAGCTGTCGGGCTCGAAGCTCGTGGCGCTCGAGTTCTCGTTCCGTCCCGACGGGGACGCGGCCCCCGCAGATGGCGCCGCCCCGCGATCGATCTGGGTGGCCACGCGCAGCAGCGTCTTGCGCGTCGATTTCCCCGAGGACGGCTGGCGCCAGCAGGGCGCCTGGTACCGCGTCGATCTGCCCGCGCCGATCAGCGAGGACTGCCTGGCGATCGTGCTGGAGAGCAGCTACGCGACGCGCCCGGAGAGCAGCGTCACACTCGCCGAGGTGCGCGGGGTGAGCGAGCTGCAAGGCCTGGATCCGACCGCGCTCGTGGCCCGTCTCTCGACGCCGGGGGATGCCGGAGCAGCGGTCGTGCCGGCGCTCTTGCAGCTGGGCCGCGCGGGGGTCGATGCGGTTGTCGGCGCCTTCAGCGCGCTCGACTCCACAGGGCGGCTGCGCGCGCTCGACGTGCTCGAAGGCGGGCCCTGTGAGGTGGTGGGCGGCGCTTACGTGGAGCTGCTCAGCGACGAAGACGCGCGCCTGCGCCGCCGCGCCGAGCAGCGCTTGCAGAGCTGTGGCGGCGCGGTTGATGAGCCCTTGCGGCAGGCGTTTGACCGGTCGAGTGGGGAAGGCGGCGTACGGCTCGCGGCGGCGCTCGCAGAGCTCTCGCCGGCGCTGGCCGTCGAGCTGCTCGGG
>Ga0207678_10002564_pt1 | contig 16556 bp, 21 predicted proteins | sample KBSC63metaG_FD_184319 | JGI IMG/M metagenome (GOLD analysis project Ga0207678, IMG submission 184319) | Corn rhizosphere microbial communities from Kellogg Biological Station, Michigan, USA - KBS C6-3 metaG (SPAdes) (version 2) | ecosystem: Host-associated > Plants > Roots > Rhizosphere > Soil ...
GAGTTTCCGCTGCAGCGTCGGTGCGCGGAGGATCCACTCGCGCTCGGGGAGCACGCCCATTAGCTCCGAGTTCGCGTGCATCTCGACGAACTTCCGCAGGCGCGCGCGGTACTCGTCCGGCATCCAGTCGGTCGCTTCGACCTGGCCGCCGGACTGCACGTACTCGAGGAACTTCTGCTCGCGCTGCTCCATCGGAAGCCTCCCAACCGAACGATCGTTAGGGTGCCAGTCTAGTGGCTCTCGGCACGGTCGGCCTGCTGCATCCCGGCGAGATGGGCGCCGCAGTCGGCGCCGTCCTGCGCGGGCAGGGCGTCCGCGTCGTCTGGGCGTCGGAAGGTCGCAGCGAGGAGACCCGCGCCCGCGCCGAGGCCGCCGGGCTGGAGGATGCCGGCTCGGTCGTCGAGGTCGCCCGCAGTGACGTCGTCTTCTCGATCTGCCCGCCGCACGCCGCCCTGGAAGTCGCCCGCTCGGCCGAGTTCGCGGGCGTCTACGTCGACGCGAACGCGGTCTCGCCGGCCACCGCCCGGGAGGTCGCCGAGGCCGTCGGCGAGTTCGTCGACGGCGGGATCGTCGGCTCGCCGCCGCGCGAGCCGGGAACCGCGAGGCTCTACCTCTCGGGCGACCGCGCCAGCGAGGTCGCCGAGCTCTTCGCCGGCTCGGCGCTCGACGCGCGGGTCGTCTCGAACGCGTCCGCAGTCAAGATGGCCTACGCGGCCTGGACGAAGGGAACGGCCGCGATGCTGCTCGCGATCCGGGAGCTCGCTCGGCGCGAAGGCGTCGAGGACACGCTGCTCGCGGAGTGGGACCTCTCCGTGCCGGAGCTGCGCGAGCGCTACGAGCGCGCGCGGCGGTCCGCGGAGGCGAAGGGCTGGCGCTGGGTCGGGGAGATGGAGGAGATCGCCGCCACCTTCGAGGCGGACGGGCTTCCGGGCGGCTTCCACCGCGCGGCCGCGGAGGTGTACCGCAGCCGATGAGCGCCCGGCGCGAAGAGCTCACCCGCCAGGCCGCGCGGCTGTTCGCGCAGAAGGGCTACCACGGCACCTCGATCGGCGAGATCGCCGAGGCGCTCGGCGTGCAGAAGGGCTCGCTCTACGCGCACATCGAGTCGAAGCAGGATCTGCTCTACGAGACGATGCGCGAGGGCGCCCGCGCGTTCCACGCCGGGTTGGACGGGATCGACGACTTGCTTCCGGCGACGGAAAAGATCCGGCTCGCGCTGCGTTCGCACCTGCGCGTCGTCGCCGACCAGCTCGACGTCGCGACCGTGTTCGTGCAGGAGTGGCGGTACCTCGAGGGCGAGCGGCGGGACGAGATCCTCGCCGAGCGGCGCCGCTACGAAGAGCGGATCCGCGCGCTCTTTCGCGAGGGACGCGAGCTCGGCGAGCTGCGCAGCGACCTCGACGACGCGACCGCCGCGCTGCTCGCGCTGTCGGCCTCGAACTGGGCCTACACGTGGCTCCGGCCCGGCCGCGACACCGACGAGCTGGCCGATCACTTTTACGATCTGCTGTTGAACGGCATGCGCGGCTACGCGACGCCGGACTGACCGAACGGCAGGCGGCTGTGCTCGTGCCAGCAGCCGCCGTGATCCTCGACGAACACGCTCGCCTCGCGGACGCGCGTGCCGATTGGCAGCTGCAGCTCCACGTCGGCGGCGATCCGGTCGAACAGTGCCGAGTCCGTGGACTCGGCGATCGTCAGGTGCGGGACGATCGTCTCGTGCGCCCCGCCGTACGGCGGCTGGTCGGGCCATTCGCGCTCGATCGCGTGTGTGAGCGCGACGAACGGTTCGGCTGGGTCGGGCTCGAGGTAGAGGATCTCCGGCCAGCGGGCGGTTCGCGTGAACGTCAGGTCGAAGGCGGAGGTGCCGGAAACGAGCCCTGCAAGCCGTCCCTCGACCTCCCCGAGGCGCTCGGGCTCGACGAACGGGAACAGGATCGTGACGTGCGCCGGAATCCCGGCCGGCGCGTCGAAGGTGTATTGCAGCCGCCACTCGCCGACGACCGGTTCCGCCTCCGGCACCTGAACGAGGACGGCCGATCTCATGGCCCGCGCCGTTCGTACGTGATCGCCTCCAGCTGCCGGCCGTCGGGGTCGCGGAAGAAGAGGCCGGTTGCAATCCCGTGGTCGCGCTCGCTCCACTCGACTCCGGCCTCGTCGAGGCGCCGCTTGATCGCGTGGCACTCCTCCTCGTCGACCCGGATCGCGACGTGGTCGCCCGGCCCGCCGCGCTCGTGGAAGGCGAAGCCGCCGCTTCCGACGTACGCCATCACGGGATGGCCCTCCGCGCGCACGATCCGCGCGCCGAGCACCGACTCGTAGAACGCGGCCGCGCGGTCGGGATCGTCGCTCTCGAAGGCCGCGTGGTCGAGGCGTGGCATGCTCGGCCAGCTTATGGATCTCGCGCTGATCGTGAACCCGTATGCGAGCGCGGTCACCGAGCCGCGGGTGCGGGCGGTCGAGGTGGAGCTCGGCCGTGTTGCCGAGGTGAAGACCCTGCTGACGGAGCGGCCGGGCCACGGGGTCGAGCTGGCACGCGAGGCGGAGGCCGACGCGATCGTCGTCTTCTCCGGCGACGGCGGCTTCAACGAGGTCCTGAACGGCGTGCGCGACTCACAACCGCTCGGGCTGCTACCCGGCGGGGGGACGAACGTGATGGCCCGCGCGCTCGGCCTCTCGCGCGATCCGGAGGCGGCGGCACGGGAGGTGGCGGATGCGCTGGCGGCAGGCACGACGCGCACGATCTCCGTCGGCCGCGTCAACGGCCGGCGCTTCGGGTTCAACGCGGGCGTCGGCTTCGACGCCGAGCTCGTGCGCCGCGTGGACGCGCTCGGGCGGCGCGAGGACGGCCGCCGCCCCGGGGACCGCGCCTTCATCGCCGCGGCGACACGCCTCGTGGCCGGACGGCACGCCCGCTTCGAGCCGGCGCTCGAGGTGCAGGGGGTTGGCCGCGCGGCGTTCGCGCTCGTCGCGAACTGCGACCCCTACTCGTACGCGGGACGGTTCGCGCTGCACGTCGCGCCCGAGGCGCGCTTCGAGCTCGGCCTCGATCTGGTCGCGCCGCGCGAGGTTCGCGGGGCGGCGATCGCGCGTCTGTTCGGCTACGTCGTGCGCGGCCGCGGACAGAAGCGCGCAGTTGACGTCCTATATGAACATGACGTCGACCGGATCGAGATCGTCTGCGACCGGCCGCTGCCGCTCCAGGCGGACGGCGAGGACCTCGGCGACGTCGAGAGCGCGGTTTTCGAAGCCGAGCGCGGAGCCGTGTCAGTGCTCATCTAGGGTTCGGCCATGACCGGGCGGAGGCTTGTGCTGTCGGGTGCCGGCCTCTTGGCGCTGCTGGCGGTGGTCGCCGTCGCGAGCCGGGCGCACAAGCCCGGCGGGGGTAGGAGCGGGGGCGGCGCGAAGGTGCCACCGGTGCTGCTCGAGTACCTCGGTGTCCTCGCACTGGTGGTGATCCTGGTTGGCGGGGCGGTCGCAGTGTTCGCGCTTGCGGACAACCGGCGCAGGAGGGCGATCGCGGGCCAGACCGGCTGGCGGCGCTCGCTCGGCGGGGTCGCATTCGCGATGCTCGCCTTGCTGGCCGCCCTCCTGCTGTCGCGTCACGTGCACCGCCACAACGCCGCTCCGTTGTTCGGCGCCTTCGGGCCCACCGGAGTGGCCAAAGGAGTAACTGGCAGCGCCGCCGCGCGGGCGGCCCACCAGCAGCAGACGGAGTCCGACTGGCTCGGCGCGGTCATCCTCGGCTCGATCCTGATCGGGCTCGCCGCGGCGATCGCGAGCGCCGCCGCGTACCGGCGCTCGCACGGCAGCCTGCTCGAGGAGGAAGCCGCGCTCGCCGCGGCGCTCGACGCCGTCCTCGCCGACACGCTCGAGGATCTCTACGCCGAGCGCGACCCGCGCACGGCCGTGATCAATGCCTACGGCCGCATGGAGCAGACCTTCGCGGCCTACCGGGTCCCGCGGGAGGAAGCGGAGACGTCGCTCGAGTACGTCGAGCGCGCGCTCGACCGCCTGAACGTGAGCGGGTGGGCCGTACGCCGTCTGACGCGACTCTTCGAGCGCGCGAAGTACAGCTCGCACGAGGTCGACGCGACGATGAAGGAGGACGCGATCGAGACGCTCGCCAGCGTGCGCGCCGAGCTCGAGGCCGACGAGCACGAGGCGGTCGCGTGAAGCGGCTGGCGATCGGCTGGGGCGCATTCACCCTGCTCGCGACGATCGCGCTGCTGCTCGCCAGGCTGTTCGAGCCCGGGCGCTTCGAGCTCGAGCTGGACATCTTCGTCCTCGCCGTCGGCGGCGTCTTGCTCTTCAACGTCGTGATCTTGATCCGCGAGGCGTATCCGCTCGAGCAGCCGGTCACCCAGCTCGCCCGCGGGCTCGAGCGCGACGACCCGGAGCTGCAGCGCCTGCCGGAGCTGGAGCGGGTCGAGCGTGAGCTGACGATGGCGACAGCGACCTCGTTCGACTTGCACACGCGCTTCCGCCCGCTGGCCCGCGACATCGCGACGTCCCGGCTCGCGGCGCGGGGCCGGAAGCTCGAGGAGAGCGAGGACGAGCTGGGCGAGGAGCTCTGGGCGCTCGTGCGCCCCGACTGTCCCATTCCGACCGACCGTCACGGCGCCGGCATCTCGCGGGAGAGCGTGCAGCGGATCGTCGACCGGCTGGAGAGCCTGTGAACGTCGAGGAGCTCGCCCGCCGCGCCGAGGCCGTGCTCGACGAGGTGGAGCGCGCGGTCGTGGGCAAGCGCGACGCGCTCGAGCTCGTCCTGCTCGGGATGCTCGCCGACGGCCACGTCCTGATCGAGGACTTCCCCGGCCTGGCGAAGACGCTCACCGCCCGCGCGTTCTCGCAGGTGACGAGCATCGGCTTCACGCGCATTCAGTTCACGCCCGACCTGATGCCGTCGGACGTGACCGGCTCCTCGATCTTCAACCAGCGCGAGGCCGACTTCGAGTTCCGGCCGGGCCCGATCTTCACGAACCTCCTCCTCGCCGACGAGATCAACCGCGCCCCGCCGAAGACGCAGGCGGCGCTGCTGGAGGCGATGCAGGAGCGGCAGGTGACGATCGAGGGCACGACGTACCCGCTCGCGCCGCCGTTCCTCGTGCTGGCGACGCAGAACCCGATCGAGTACGAGGGGACCTACCCGCTGCCCGAGGCGCAGCTCGACCGCTTCCTGCTGCGGGTCGGCGTCGGCTACCCCGACCGCGACGAGGAGTGGGAGGTGCTCGAGCGCCGCCTCGAGCGCCAGGTGGACGAGGTCGAGCTCAGGGCCGTCGTCGACCGCGAGGAGCTGCTCGAGATGCAGCGCGCCGTCGAGGACGTGCACGTCGACCGCAGCGTCGGGATCTACATGGTCGACGTGGTCGGTGCGACCCGCACGGCGAACGGCGTCCAGGTCGGCGCCAGCCCACGCGGCTCGCTCGCGCTGCTCAAGCTCTCCCGGTGCCGCGCCGCCGTGCGCGGGCGCGACTACGTGATCCCGGACGACGTGAAGGCGGTCGCGATCCCGGCGCTCGCGCACCGGCTTTCCCTGCGGCCCGAGCTCTGGGTGCAGCGCCTGCGACCGGACGACATCGTCGCCGCGCTGCTCGACGAGGTGCCGACGCCGAAGGCCCAGCCCTCGCCCGAGCCCGCCGCCGAGTGACCAGAGCGGCGACTTCGAAGCTCGGCGCCTACGCGGGGCTGGCCGGAGTGGGCCTGGTAGCGGCGCTCGTGCTCGGCCGCGCGGAGCTGGCGGTGCTGGCGGCGCCGTTCGCGCTTGTCCTCTTCCTTGGGCTCGCGCTCTCCGAGGCGCCCGACGTGCGGGTCGACCTCGAGATCGACCGCGAGCGGCAGGTCGAGGGGGAAGAGGTCAGCGCCTCGCTCGAGGTGCGCACACGCATGCCGGTCGCGCGGCTCGAGCTACTGCTGTCACTGCCCGACGGGCTCGAGAGCGATGCTCCGAACCCGGTGCTGCTTGCGCTCGACCTGGACGAGCGGCGCGAGCTCGAGGTGCCGCTGCGCTGCACGCACTGGGGCGCCTACCTCGTCGGCCAGGTCTTCGTGCGTGTGCAGGACCGCTTCGGACTGCTCGCCTACGAGCGCTCGTACGACTTGCGCCGGCCGCTGAAGGTCTACCCGCGCGGCGAGTCACTCGACAAGCTCCTGCGCCCGCTGCAGACGCTTTCGTTCTCCGGCAGCCAGACCACCGGGACGCGCGGCGAGGGGATCGAGTTCGCCGACCTGCGGCCGTTCGTGCCCGGCGACCGGATCCGGCGGATCAACTGGCGCGCCACCGCCCGCCGCGGCGAGCCCTGGGTGAACGAGACGCACCCGGAGCGGAACACGGACGTCGTCATCTTCCTCGACACGTTCGCCGAAGCCCGCAGCGGCGCCGGCAGCACGCTCGACCTCGCCGTGCAGGCCGCAGGCTCGCTCGCCGCGCATTACGTCCGCGACAAGGACCGCGTCGGGCTCGTCGCGTTCGGCGGTGTGCTCAACTGGCTGACCGTCTCCGGCGGCGTCACCCAGCTCTACCGCATCCTCGACTCGCTGCTCGACGCCGAGATCTTCCTCAGCTACGCGTGGAAGGAGATCGAGATCCTGCCACCGCGGACGCTGCCCCCGCACGCGCTCGTGGTCGCGCTGACGCCGCTCCTGGACGAGCGCTCGGTGCGCGCGCTCCTCGACCTGCGTGCGCGGGGGTTCGACCTCGCGGTGGTCGAGATCTCGCCGGTCCCGTTCGTCGAGCCGGGGACGGACGAGCTCGACCGGCTCGCCTACCGGCTCTGGCTGATGCGGCGCGACGCGCTGCGCGCCTCCTACCTGCGGGTCGGCGTGCCGGTCGTCGAGTGGCGGCAGGGCGACCCACTGCAGGCCGCGTTGGAGGAGGTGAGGACATTCAGGCGCCACGCCCGCGTGACGCGCGTCTAGCGACCGGGCTCGGCGCGCTGCTCGTCGCCGGAGCGGTCGCGGCGGCGACGGTGCTGCGCGCGAGCCCTGGAGTCCACCGTGGAGTACTGCTCGCCGTCGGCGCGCCGGTGCTGGTGGTCCTGCTCGTCGGCCTGGCGCTCCGCTGGAGCGCCGCGCTCACCGGCGCGATCATCCTGCTCGGGGCGCAGCAGGCCGTGCGGCTGGCGCTCGGGAACGACGTGCTCGACGAGTGGGCGCCGCTCGTCGGCGGGGCGCTGTTGCTCTGCGCCGAACTCGCGTGGTGGTCGATCGAGCAGCGCATCCCGGCGTGGTCGCAGCCGGGCCTCGCGCTGCGACGCCTGGCGGGCTCGGTGTTGATGTGTTTGCTCGGCGCCGGGGTCGGCGCGGCGATGCTGGTCGCGGCCGGAAGCTCGCTCAGCGGCGGCGTGCCGCTCGAGTTGGCCGGGATCCTCGCTGCCACAGGCGCGGTCGCCGTGCTCGCGTGGGTGGCGCGGCGCGGGGTCGGGTAGATTCGCGGCGATGGCAGCCCTATGGGCTCTGGAGTCACGCGACCTGCGGCGCGTGATCGGCGACGGGGAGGCCGTTCCGGACGGCGAGGTCGAAGGGCTCTCCGAGGCGGACCTGCTCGAGCTGCACCGGCAGCTCGTCCTGCTGCGCACCTACGACGAGCGCTCGGTCGTCTACCACCGCCAGGGCCGGATCGGCACCTACGCGATCTTCTGGGGACACGAGGCGATGCAGGTCGGCTCGACCTACGCGCTCGAGCGCGAGGACTGGATCTTCCCGAGCTACCGCGAGTCCGCGATCGGCTTGCTGCGTGGGCTGCCTGCCTCGACGATCCTTTCGTGGTGGCGCGGCCACCCGGTCGGCTGGTGGAACCCACAGGACTGGAACGTCGCCTCGATCTGCGTCCCGATCGGCACGCACGTGCCGCACGCCGCGGGGCTCGCGTGGGGCAAGAAGCTGCGCGGGGAGCGTGCGTGCGCGATCGCGTACTTCGGCGACGGCGCGACCTCCGAGGGCGCCTTCCACGAGGGCGCGAACTTCGCGGCCGTGATGCGCGCGCCGGTGATCCTCTTCTGCAACAACAATCAGTGGGCGATCTCGACTCCGCTCTCGGCGCAGACCGCGGCAGAGACGCTCGCCGACAAGGCCGCCGGCTACGGGATTCCCGGCGTCCGCGTCGACGGGGCCGACGTGCTCGCGGTCTACGAGGCGACGCGCGAGGCGGTCGAGCGGGCGCGGGCGGGAGAGGGGCCGACGCTGATCGAGGCGGTGACGTACCGCTCAGCCCCGCACGCGACCGCCGACGACCCGAGCGCGTACATCGACCTCGAACGGGTCGAGGAGGAGCGGCAGCGCGAGTGCGTCGGCCGCTACGAGGCCTACCTGCGCCGGCTCGGGCTGCTCTCGGACGAGGCCGCCGAGGCCGTGCGTGCGGACGCGGTCCAGTTGATGCGCGACGGGATCGCCGCGGCCGAGGCCGAACCGCCGGCGGATCCGTCGCTGCTCTTCTCGCACGCGTTCGCCGAGCCCCCCGCGTCGTTCGAGACCGACCTCGCCGAGCTGCGGAGGATTCTTGGCTGAGCTGACGCTCGTCGAGGCGATCAACGACGGCTTCCACGTCGAGCTCGAGCGCGACCCGGACGTGATGGTGCTGGGCGAGGACGTCGGCCGCGCCGGCGGCGTCTTCCGCGCCACGGCAGGCCTGCGTGATCGCTTCGGCGAGAACCGCTGCGTCGACACGCCGCTGGCCGAGGCCGGGATTCTCGGCAGCGCCGTCGGCCTCTGCATGGCGGGCTGGCGGCCGGTCTGCGAGATGCAGTACGACGCGTTCTCGTACCCGTGCCTCGACCAGCTGATCACACATGTCGGGCGGTACCGCTGGCGGACGGGCGGCGCGATGGCGTTCCCGCTCGTCGTGCGCATGCCCTACGGCGGCGGCGTCCGCGCGCCCGAGCTGCACGACGACTCGCCGGAGGCGTACTACGTCCACACGCCCGGCGTGAAGGTGGCGATCCCGTCGACACCGGCCGACGCGAAGGGGCTGCTCGCCGCCGCGATCCGCGACCCCGATCCAGTCGTCGTGCTGGAGCCGAAGCTCCACTACCGCACCATGCGCGGCGATGTGCCGGAAGGCGAGCACGTCGTCCCGCTCGGGAAGGCCCGGACGGTCCGCGAGGGCGACGACCTGACGTTCGTCGCGTACGGCTCGATGGTGCCGCTGGCCGAGCAGGCCGCCGACGCGCTCGACGCGTCCGTCGAGATCCTCGACATCAGGACGCTGAAGCCGCTCGACGAGGACGCGCTGCTCGCCGCCGCGGCCAAGACGGGCCGGGTCGTGATCGTGCAAGAGGCGCCGCGCACGGCAGGCTACGGTGCCGAGCTGGCGGCGATCCTCGCCGAGAAGGCGATGCTCGACCTGCGCGCGCCGGTCGTGCGCGTGACCGGTTACGACGTGCCGTATCCGTACTGGCAGATCGAGGACGCGTACATGCCGTCGGTCGAGCGCGTCGTGGACGCGGCGCGGAAACTGCTCGAGTTCTGATTCGCACGCCGCCGTACCGAATCGAGACCGAGCGCCTCGTGGTGCGCTGCTGGGAGCCTCGCGACGCGCCGTTGCTCAAGGAGGCGGTCGACTCGTCGCTCGATCACCTGCGCCCGTGGATGCCGTGGGCTCACGCGGAGCCGCAGCCGCTCCCCGCGAAGGTCGACCTGCTTCGGACCTTCCGCGGCCAGTTCGACCTCGGGCAGGAATACGTCTACGCGATCTTCTCGGCCGACGAGTCCGAGGTCGTCGGGGGCACCGGCCTGCACAGGCGGTCGTTCGAGGGCGTGCTCGAGATCGGCTACTGGATCCGCGCGAGCCGCGCCGGCCACGGCCTGGGCACCGAGGCGACGGCGGCCGTGGCGCGCGTCGGTTTCGAGGTCGCGGGCGCCGCGCGGATCGAGATCCGCGTCGCCCGCGAGAACGCGGCGTCGCTCGCGATCCCGCGGAAGCTTGGCTTCGTCGAGGAAGGCACGTTGCGGCGCTTCTTGCACGGCCCCGACGGCACACCGCTCCAGCGCGACGCCGTCGTGTTCGCCTTGCTGCGCGAGGAGCTGGCGGGATCGCCGGTGGCACGCGCCGAGCTGCGCGCCTTCGACGCCGCTGGCGAAGAGGTCCTATAGGTGAGTGAGCGGCTTCGGCTCTGGCTGGAGCGAGCCGGGGCCGGGTATCGAATGCGTGACGCCGCGACCGGGGAGCCCGTGCCCTGGGAGGATCCGCGCGTCCGCGTCGTCGCGGTCGCCGGTGTGTCGTTCCGCCCGGGCGCCGTCGAGGACGCCTCGTTCGACCCGGGCCGGCGGCTCGCACTCGTCGCGGAGCCCGGCAACGAGCACGATCCGAACGCGGTCGGGATCTGGAACGAGCAGCGGTCGCTGCAGGCGGGCTACGTGCCGCGCGAGGTCGCGCCGGACTTGGACGGCGACGAGCAGGCAGTCTCTTTGTGGCGAGTCGAGGGCGGCCTGCGGGTGCTGCTCGTCCCGGCCGACGCGTGGGTCGGGACGCCGCGCTAGATTCCGCCAGCCGTGGCGTACGAGTTCAAGCTTCCGGATCTCGGCGAGGGCCTGACCGAGGGCGAGATCGCTCGCTGGCTCGTTGCCGAGGGGCAGGAGATCGCCGAGGACGATCCGCTCGTCGAGGTGCAGACCGACAAGACGACGGTCGAGATCCCGTCGCCGGCCGCCGGCAAGGTCGCTCGGATCCTGGTCGAGGAGGGCGCAGTCGTCCCGGTCGGGACGGTGCTCGTCGTGATCGGTGAGGACGGAGCCGCACCCGCCGCGGAGCAGCCGGCAGCCGAACCGGCCGCGTCCGTTCCGGCCACGACCCAGGGACAGTCCCCGGGCCCTGGCCAACCGGGACGCGTCCGCGCGACGCCGCTCGTTCGGCGCATGGCCGAGGAGCTCGGAGTCGACGTTGCGTCCGTCGAGGCGACGGGGCCGCAAGGCCGCGTCACCGAGGAGGACGTGCGCCGCGCGGCCGCGTCCCGGGGACTGTCCCCGGGACAGGGCCAGGAAGGACGGCGCGAGCCGCGGCGTGGGGTGCGCCGACTCGTCGCCGAACACATGACCCGCGCGCACCGCGAGGTGCCGCCGGTCACGTGGGTCGAGGAGTGCGACTTCGGCAACGTCGAGCTGAAGCGCCTCGTTCCGACCGTGCTGAAGGCCGTCGCCGAGGGCCTGAAGGCGTTTCCGGAGCTGAACGCCCGGCTCGACGGCGACGAGATCGTCTACGTCGGACGCTACGACCTGGGCATCGCGGTGCAGACCGACCAGGGCCTCGTCGTGCCGGTCGTGCGCGGCTGCGATGAGCGCAGCATCGACGAGCTCACCGGCGAGCTTGCGCGGCTAGCCGAGGCAGCCCGCTCAGGAGACCTGAAGCCCGAAGAGCTCCGCGGCTCGACGTTCACGGTCACGAGTGCCGGCAAGCTCGGCGGCCTGCTGACGACGCCGATCGTCAACCACCCCGAGGTCGCGATCCTCAGCGTCGGCCGGATCGCCGACCGCCCGGTCGTCCGCGACGGCGAGATCGCGATCCGGCCGGTCGGCACGATCGCGATCACGTTCGACCACCGCGTCCTCGACGGCGCCCGCGCGGCCGAGTTCGGGCTCGACGTGATTCGGCGCCTGCAAGACGGGTAAGGAGGAGCCCGGCGGCGAGGGTCCACCGGGCTCCGTCAGTGGAGGGCAGCGCCCTCCGAACCTAGAGCTGGCCGCGCATCGCGCCCAGCGGATGCTTCGCGTTGTGCACGTTCACGTAGAAGCCAGCCGGGCTCTTCAGGATCGACCTGACGAGCGCCTTCGAGGCGGTCGTGCAGCCCTGCCGCTTGTAGCCGGCGCCGAGCGGGACGACGATGTTCCCGGAGACCCCGCGCTTGCCCTTGTGGATGTGAGCCTGATTCGGCTTGCCGTCGATATGGCCGAGCTTGAACTCCCAGCAGACCCTGCCGGTCTTCGCGTTCAGCGTCAGCTCGACCGTGCCCTTGTTCGACGCGGGCGCGGCCGGCGACTCGTTCGGCCCCTTGAGCGCGATCTCGAACTTCGTCGCGCTCGCCGCGGCGCTCGCCATGACGACGCCGACCAGTGCCAGCAGCGAGACCACGAGTCCTATGCCTGCTCTGCGCATGCTTCTCCTCTCCTCTGGAGCGGATACGCGACTGCTAGGCGGACCGGTTTTCTACGCGACCAGGTGCGGCTCGAGCATGCGCTCGATCCTGGGCGCGCTCGCACGGCCCACGAGGCGGTCGACGACGCGCTTGTCCTTCACGAGCGCGAGCGTCGGCACGGTCTCGACGCCGAACCGCTCCGCGAGCTCGGGGCGCTCGTCGACGTCGATCGTCGTGACTCGCAGCCGGTCGCGCTCCTTGCGCGCGAGGTGCGCCATCAGGCTCTCCATCCGGCGCGCCGGCCCGGAGTGGGTGGCGCCGAAGAAGACGAGGAGGGGGCGAGGGTCGTCGGCCAAGGCAGACACCTTTTTTCCCTGCACAGGGCGGATCTAAACCCGGGGGCGCCCGCCTGTCTACACTCAGCCGCGGAATGTGGGAGGCGTATCGGATCGGCCTGTCGCTCGGCCTCGGCCTCGGGATCGGGTCCCTGCTCTCGGCACTCGCGGCCCCGACCCGAAGCACGCTTGCGGCCGTCGTCACGCTTGTGGCCGCGGCGCTCGGCGCGGGCGTCGGCTGGCTGATCGGCGGCTGGCACGAGGCGGTGGCGGGCGGAGTCGGCGGCGCCCTCGGCGCGCTTGTCGTGGCCGGGCTCGTGGCGGGGACGCTGCGGCGCGGCGGCACGCGCGGCGGAACGGCACTGCTCGTCGGCCTTGCCTCGGTCGGGATCGCGGCGCTCGCGCTGATCCCGTTCGTCGGCTTCCTCGAGGCCGTGGCGCTGCCCGCGCTCGCGGGCCGGGCGCGGCGCCGGCAGCCGGAGCGGTACGCCGGCCTGCGCAGCCTCGCGCGTGACTGACAAGAAGCTGATCCTGGTCGTGATCGACGGCCTCACGCCGGAGGTGTTCGAGGACGCCGTCGAGACCGAGTACGCACCCGCGCTGGCGTTTCTCGCGCGGAACGGCAGCTATCGCCGCGGCACGTCGACGTTCCCGTCGCTGACGCCGGTCTGCCTCAGCTCGATCGCGACCGGCGCGCACCCGGACGTGCATCGCATCCCGCACCTCGTCTGGTGGAACCGGGACGAGCGGCGCCTCGTCGAGTACGGCTCGTCGTTCGCGGCGATTCGCGCGGCCGGCACGCGCCGGTCGTTCCTCGACGCTGTCTTCAACATGAACGAGCAGCACCTCGGGCGCGACGCGGTCACCCTCTACGAGGGGCTCGAGGACGCGGGGCTGACGACGGCGGCGGTGAACATCACCTGCTACCGCGGCCGCACGCCGCACCTGCCGCTCGTGCCGGGGTTCACGCGGCCGGCGTTCGGGCCGAAGGAGTTCTTCTTCTACAGCCTGTTCGAGTCGGAGGTGACCGGCGCGCCGGTTGCGGTGTTCGGCCGCTCGACCGGCTCGATCGACGCCTACGCCGCCTACGTGGGCCGCTGGCTGGTCACGCGCGACGGCTTCGACCTGCTGGTCTACTACCTGCCCGACTACGACTTCGCCTCGCACGCACGCGGCCCGGGCGGAACGCAGGAGGCGCTCGCGCGCAGCGACGCCGCGGTCGGCGCGCTGATCGAGGCCGGCGGCGGGCCGGACGAGTTCCTCGAGCGGTACGCGGTCGTCGTCTGCTCCGACCACGGCCAGACGCTCGTCGAGCGGGCGGTCTCGCTCGAGGCGTCGTTCGCGGACGTGGACGGCGTGCTCGTGACGGCTTCGAATCGGGCCGGGATGGTCTATTGCCTCGACGGCTGTCGCGAGGACGTGGACGAGCTCGCCCGGCGGCTCGACGGCTCGCCGGCGGCGGAGGTCGTGCTCTACCGCGACGGCGACGAGGCGGTCGCCCGGCGCGGCCGCGAGGAGCTTCGCTTCGCGCCCGCCGACGGCGCGTGGCGGACGAGCGGCGACCCGACGCTGCTCGACCAGCCGGACGCGCTCGAGCGCTGCTGGGCCGCGCTCGCGAACCCGAACGCCGGCGAGCTGATCGTCTCGCCGCCGCTCGGCGTCGAGCTGACCGACCTGGCCGGCCGCAGCCACCTCGGCGGCGGCAGTCACGGCTCGCTGGAGGCAGGCGACTCGCTGGTGCCGATCCTGACGGTCGGGCTCGACGCCGAGCCTCGCCGGATCGTCGACCTCGCCCCGCTCGCGTTCGAGCACTTCGGCGTGCAGCGGCCGGCGTACGCACGTGCCGCCTGACCGGCGGCAGATGGTCGAGCGCCAGCTCCGCGGGCGGGACATCCGGGACGAGCGCGTGCTCGAGGCGATGGCGACCGTGCCCCGGGAACTGTTCGTGCCGGAGGCGGTGCGCCGGCGTGCCTACCGCGACGCCGCACTGCCGATCGGCCAGGGCCAGACGATCTCGCAGCCGTACATGGTCGCGCGCATCGCCGAGGCGCTCGCGCTGCGCCCCGGTGAGCTCGTGCTCGACGTCGGCACCGGCTCCGGCTACCAGGCGGCGGTGCTGGCGGAGCTCGGCGCGGACGTGGTCACGATCGAGCGGCTCCCCGAGCTCGCCGAGCAGGCCCGGGCCAACCTCGCGGCAGCCGGCTACCGACAGGTCGAGGTGCGAGTCGGCGACGGCACGCTCGGCGTTCCCGACCGCGCGCCGTTCGACGCGATCGCCGTCGCGGCCGCCGCGCCGGCGTTCCCCGAGACGCTCTACGAGCAGCTCCGCCCGCGCGGGCGCCTCGTCGTGCCCGTCGGCGGGCCACGTGCGCAGCGGCTCGAGGTGATCGTGCGCAGCCCCGAGGGCCCGGCCGTGGTGCATTCCGTCCCGTGCCGGTTCGTGCCGCTGGTCGGCGAGGAGGGCTTCGCTGGCTAGCCGCGCGCGCGGGCTGCCACCTCGCCTGCGCAAGAAGCGCCGTTGAGCGGGTACGCTCGCCGGCCGATGGCTCTTTCGCCCGCCACCACCCTCGCCCGCACGCGCGCGAGACAGGCGCTGAGCAGCCCGCGCAACTGGAAGCAACTCGCGAAGTTCTCGCTCGTCGGCCTGAGCGGCTACGTGATCAACCTCGTGGTCTACACGGCGCTGCTGCGCGGGGCCGGCTGGCACTACACGGCGGCGGCGACTGTTTCGTTCCTCGCCGCGGTGACGAACAACTACACGTGGAACCGGCTCTGGACCTTTCACGACCAGCGCGGGCACGTCGGCTGGCAGGGCCTCCGCTTCCTGGTCGTCGCCCTCGTCGCGTACGTCGCGAACCTGGTGCTGCTCTCGGCCTTCATCGAGCTGGGCATGGACAAGGTGACCTCCCAGGCGATCGCGGTCGTCCTCGTCACCCCCCTCAACTTCGTCGGCAACAAGCTCTGGTCGTTCAGAGTCCGCCGCTAGGCTGAGCCGATGTGGCGCGTCCTCGCCGCAGCCGCGATCGGGCTGATCCTGGCGGGACCGGCGGTCGCGGGCGGCAAGCCGCTCGGGCCGCCCGACCAGCGGCTGACCAAGGCGGCCGTGACGAAGATCTTCCTGCAGGACGAGAAGGTCTCGGACTGGCTGGCCCACTACCCGCGGAACGGCCGGCAGGTCGAGGCGAGCTACGACAAGGAGCGGCACGTCTGGACGATCAGGGTCTGGTGGGGGACCGCGGGCGAGATCGCCACCGGCAAAGTGGACGACACGAGCGGAGCCGTCACCGAGGCCTGGACCGGCCCGCAGGTCGCGTGGAAGATGGCGCGCGGCTACCCCGGAGCGTTCGGCGGCAAGGAGATCAACAGCACGTCCGTCTGGCTCGGCTTCTGCGTGCTCTTCCTGCTCGGGCTGGGCGACCTGCGCCGTCCGCTCTCGCTGCGCAACCTCGACCTGCTCGCGCTGCTCTCGTTCAGCGTCTCGCTCTGGTACTTCAACAAGGGTCACATCTTCACGAGTGCGCCGCTCGTCTACCCGCCGCTGCTCTACCTCCTGGGCCGGATGGCCTGGAGCGCCTGGCGCGGCCGGCTCGCGACCGGCGCCGTGCCGGTCTGGCCGGTCTGGGCGCTCGCGGCGGCGACGGTCTTCGCCGCAGGCTTCCGCATCGGGCTGAACACGCAGTCCTCGAACGTGATCGACGTCGGCTACTCGGGCGTGGTCGGCGCGAACCGGATCGCGAACGGCGTCGTCCCGTACGGGAACTTCCCGGTCGAGCTCGGCAAGCCGTGCGGCCCCGCAGACGCCGACGGCGAGATCCGCAACCGCATCCAGCGCGACGGCCGCTGCGAGTCGGCGAACCCGCAGGGCGACACCTACGGGCCGGTCGCGTACGAGGCCTACCTCCCAGGCTTCCTCGCGCTCGGGTGGACCGGGAAGTGGGACGACTTACCCGCCGCGCACTTCTCGTCGATCGGGTTCGACCTGCTCTGCATCCTCGGCCTGGCGCTCTACCCACAGCTGATTTTGAAGCGCACCGACGGCTCAGTTCAGGCGAGAATCAATGCGATCGAGGAACCAGCTCCTGAAGCACATCTGGCCGCACATCGACTCGAAGGACCGCCTGCCGTAGTCCGAGTCATTTCTCACGATGGCGAGCCT
>Ga0207678_10002571_pt1 | contig 16541 bp, 14 predicted proteins | sample KBSC63metaG_FD_184319 | JGI IMG/M metagenome (GOLD analysis project Ga0207678, IMG submission 184319) | Corn rhizosphere microbial communities from Kellogg Biological Station, Michigan, USA - KBS C6-3 metaG (SPAdes) (version 2) | ecosystem: Host-associated > Plants > Roots > Rhizosphere > Soil ...
AACAATTCCAGATGAAGTGAACCGTTGCCAAGCAGCCGGTCTCGAACTTCGTAGATCATGCGGCCAGGTCGATAGCGCGCGATCACTCGATCGGCCTGAAAGAGCCACTTGGCGGCGTTGTTGCCGGTGATGCCCAGTCGGAGATTCCCGCCATGGCCAGGCACATAAAGCGAAAACTCCGGTAGATCGCCTGCATCCACGCGAAAGGCATTGTTCGGACCATAGAGCGGGCGATTGAAGAATTCTTTGCCATTCGTAATGACGAAGTCACCATTCTCCGGAACATATCGAAGAGGCCGTGCCGTATTGCTTTCGAGCAGCGGCCGAACGCCGCCGGAGATCACTTCGGGCGAATCACCGGCTGAACGTACTTGGTTCGCGTGTGCGCCCTGCGCAAGAAGCTGTTGCCAAGGTCCGGCAGAAAGTGCGGTAGCAGCGGCAGAGCGAGCAAGAAACTTGCGACGGGTCCAGGCAGAAAACGTGGTCATCGAAAAAGGATATATGAGCTTCCACGATGGATTTGGCTATACAGGCAAGACTTCGAAGGACCTGAAGGCGCATTAGTTTTTTCACATCAGCGCAGGCTACTCTTCGGGCAGAGACTTCACAAAATTAATTTTCCAGATTCTGCTGCCGTTTTCGCCAGCATCTGTTCCACTTCTTGAAGTGTTGGCATTGAGGGCTGAGCGCCACTTCGGGTGACGGAAAGGGCTGCTGCAGCCGTAGCGAAGCGAGCGCTCTCACGCACAGTTTTACCGAGCATAAGGCCCGCGGCGAAAGCGCCATTGAAGGCATCGCCGGCAGCGGTCGTATCGATTGCGTTTACTGGGATCGCATCGAGTTGCTCTTCCATTCCATCGACTGCCACGTATGCGCCACGCGAACCCATCTTCAGCAGAATGCCTGTAGGCCCCTGTGCCAACAGCCAACGTGCCGTAACGTCGGGAGCAGTTTCCGGTCCACAACCAGGGTCACCACCAGCGTAAAAGGCAGCTTCAGTTTCGTTTGGCGTAAACCAACTCACTCGTTTCAAGAGGCCCGAAGGAAGATTCTGAGCGGGAGCCGGGTCCAGCATCAACGGAACGTTTTCTCGAAAGCAGACTTCGGCGAGGTACTCAATGGTTTCTATCGGGATCTCTAATTGAGTGAGCACCAGACCGGCTTTGCGAATTAAATTTACATGTCGATCAACGTAAGCGGGTGAGACATGCGCATTCGCTCCGGGCGTGACGACGATGCAATTTTCACCGTTGCGTGCGACCAGGATGACTGCTGTGCCGGAAGCTCCTTCGATCTGTTCGACACCGGCGAGACCTACTCCCGCAGTCTGTAGATGCGTCCGCAGTTGCTCGCCAGGAAGATCCGAACCAATTTTTCCAATCATCTCGACCGGATATCCTAACCGAGCAACGGCAACGGCCTGATTGGCCCCCTTGCCGCCAGGATGGATCTGGAACTGATTCCCATGGATTGTCTCTCCGGCAACCGGAATGTGATCCGCTGTCGTGACGAAGTCCAGATTGACACTTCCTACTACGACGATTGGCTTCTGGCAGGTCAGCATCTTTCTCCTTAAGAATTCCTCCTATCTATATATATGTAGCTTGACCGATTGGAACCTGGGCAACCTGGGCTGATCCGGCGAAATAAATAATAGCCGGCATCGAATTAGCCACCTAAATTGGCGGCTCTATCCCTTCAGTCCACTGCAAAGACTGCTGAAAGGGTAAGTCCCCCTCCCCCGTACTTAAGTCCTAAAGTCTTCAAAAGAAATCACCTAAGTCCGGACTTCCAGGTGGGACCGCACTTAAATGCGAAAGCCCGGCAAGGTGCCGGGCTCTTATTTCTCTGACTTAATTGTAGCAGGGCTGTCAAGAGTTTAAACCAGGGGAGGGTCGAATTATTGAGAAGGAACAGCAGATTCCTGCGCTTCGCTGCGGAATGGAAAAAAGGTAACAGGATGGAAATGAATATGGCTGCGGGATGGAAGTGCAAAAGAATCGCGCGAGGTTGAAAGCGGAAAAACTATGGAATAGAAGAAGGTTCGAACGTCAGCGCTCATACGGAGATTTGGAGGTTCGGTCGTATGCTTTTCCGAATTTATTTGTATGAGCCGCGGTTCCGCTGGGCATAGAGGGAATATTCAATATGCCTAGATCGACGGTCCGCATAGAAATATGCACGGGGCGGTCCAGACTTTCGAGGACCGGTTGCGGCACACCCTCGACCCAGAGATGGAGTATGTAATTGCCCGCAGGAATATTTTGAAGCGCAAATGAGTCATTTTCATCCGCAATTGCATAGAGAGGAGTGGAGAGAGCCAGTACGACGGCGCTCATCTCCGGATGGATATTGCAAAAGATGTAAGAGACGCCTTCCCGTGTGAATGTGACCGACTTGCTGGAACCAGCTTCATAGAGGCCGAGGTCGAAGCGCTTGCCATCGAAGAGTGAGAAGACATTGTGGAAGAAGGGATCGGTATTGGGGAACTGGACGGCAGCGCCTACCGGTATGACCTGCAGGTGAGGGATGAACGTGCGATTCTTTTGCAGCAGGGTGTAGTGGCCGTGAGGCTGGAACGAAAGAGCGGGCGTTCCCTCTGCAGGTTCCAGCCAGACGACAGCGGGCACAGTATGATGCTTTGCCGATTGAGGCGAGCTAATGCGAAGGCGTAACTGCCCAACGGTATCTGGCGAAGAATGGCTCTGGGCGCGCAACATCCCTGACGCCAGGACAGCACCGCAGAGCAGCCAGTTGCCGAAAAACTTTCTTTTCATCAGAACTTATATCCCGCGGCGACGCCGATGATATTGCTCCCAGCCGAGAAGCCAGTAACAGGGAAACTCTCCAGATGACGATACTCCAGAGAAAAGAGCAGATAAGCGCTTGGACTATAAATCACGTTGCCGGTGTAGGTCCGGTTTCTGGCGAGATTCTGATACATCGTCCCTGCCGGAACAACATACCTACGCAATTCGCGAGCAAATACATTGTCTATTCCGAAGGCGGCGTTGAATTCCAGCCGCTCATTGAGCTTTTCCTTCAGCTGCGCCCATCCTCCTACGTCATCGAGCGGGCGGAAGTAATATTCACCCGAAGCGGTATCGAAACGATAGGCGATGTCTTTATAAGCTCCGCCTCCTAGACCGCCCAGCGCCGCTCCACGATAGAAGCTCCCGGTTAATTCCAAACCCGCGGGTAGAAGCCATTTCCCATCGAGAGTGCCAGCCCAGGAATTAAAGCGGCGGCCAAAGGGGCTGAGATGCGGAGCGAAATACCCACCAAACCCAAGGTGGCTCCCCTCATCCTTCTTCGATCCCAGTAGGGCGATGCGGGCTTCGGTTCCGGGCCATCGGCTCTTTTCTGCGGTTGTGGGTCGCGTTCCTGTTGTGGCCGCATAGGAATTGATGGGCGAGAGAGGAGCATCGCCGACGTCGACGAGCGCTGCCTGGAGACGAAGGTAGTGTGAGCCTGCTATCCCAAAATCCCGGCTGACGCCGAGTTGCGGATTCCATGTCCATAGATTTCCGGACCAGGCAAGCGCCGGTTCGGCGACAGCTGTCAACGAAGTTGGACTGTCCGGGCTAAAGATCGGACGGTCCAGAGAGAAGTAAGCTTCGGCTTGCTTCCATTGCAAACCTGCATGTGCGGTTCGGAGCCGCAGCAGCATAGAACTGGCGTTGTAATAGCCTGTGTAGTTTGGCAGCGATGTGTTCGACTGGGGGCTGCCGTCGAAATCGACACTCAGGTCTGCGAAGCTTTGCGCGCCAAACAAGTGCGGGCCGCGCGCATCAAAGCCGAGCACGGTCTGCCGCACAGAAGCCCCCGTGCTGCCAGGGCCGGAAAGCGCTAATGTCGGTGTCGCCGGCATATCGACATGCTTTGTATTGACAAAGCCATTCAACAGCAACAGGCCAGTTATCTTAACCGGATATTTCGATTCGGTTTCTACTTTGATCTGCTCGTGAGTCGCAATCTCGGACTCCTGTACCGCCTGACGTTCCCGAAGATCGTCAATCGCTGCATTCGTGGCCGAAGGTGCGGTTTGAGACACAGAAGAGGAGGAGCCGGGAGTGGAAGCGGCGGATGTTGGCGCTGTTGTTGACGATCCGCTCTGCGCCATCTGGCGTTGCAGTGCGTTCAGTTGCTCACGCATTTCATTGAGTTGCTGCTGTGATTGTTCCAACTGGGCCTGGGTACGCGCCATGGATTCAGTCAGCTTCTGAATTTGGCTCGACAGGCTCTCCTGGTTGGGGGCCTGAGCGGAAAGGAACGAGGAGATTCCGCAGGACATCAGGAGCAATGGCAGAATCCACCATGCGTTCAGAAGGAGAACTCGATGATGCCGTTTGGCTCTAACTCCGCAAATTCTCATGTTCGCTGACCTGATCGTGTGGGTTTGCCTCCGGCAGGCCCGTTGTATCCCAGGGTTGAAGTTCGCGCGCTATCTTCATCTGAAAGATCGTTTCGCCGGGACGGCTGCTGAGGAGAATGACTTCTCCTCCATGTTCCGCAGCAATGCAATGAGCAAGTGTGAGGCCGAGGCCTGTTCCCTTCTGCTTGCCCTCGCTTACAAAAGGTTCAAAAAGGCTGTTGCGAATGCCTTCTGGAACGCCGTCACCATTATCCATGACACTCACAACAACATGCTTCTCCTCGGTTTTGAGAGTTATTACTATACTGGGCGGTCTTCTGGCGGCCCGAACAGCCTGACAGGCGTTGAGCAATAGATTGCAAACAGCTCGCTCAATTTGTTTTCCATCGACGATGACCGCCGTCTCCGCAGGATTGCTACAACGCGCGACCAATGAGATGCCTTCTGCGTCAGGATGCGCGCGCACCAGCGCCACCGCGCGTTCGAGCAGCCTTGACATCAACTCCGGCGATCTCCTCATACTGGGACCCGTCCGGCTGAAGATAAGCAGAGACTCGATCATGTCCGTCGTGCCGTGCACAGCTGCGCGAATGTCCGCGAAGATCTCTGTGCGTTCCTTTTCCGAGAGCCGATGGGATGCGAGGAACTCTGAATTGGCATAAATCGCGGCGAGATAGTGGCGCAGATCATGAGAGACCGAGCTTGCCATTCGACCGATGGTAGCCAGCCGCTCCGATTCGAGCAATGCCCGGTTCGCCTGCTGAATTTCCTTTCGCATACTCGCAAACGCGGTGCTTAGCTGACGCACCTCCTGCGGACCATACCGGGGAATGCGGCGCCTTCCATCGCCTTCGCCAAAGGCGGTAACACTCATCGAAAGCTCTTCGAGGGGACGAGTTACAAGACGGGAAAGAGTTATCATCAGCACGGTGCCGGACAGAAGCGCCAGAAGCCCAGCGCTCAGGACCATTCTGTCGATGCGCGTGATTGAACGCTCTGCCGGCTCGAAGGATTTCAAGACGACCAGTTGCAATGGCGAGGTAGCATCCGAGGAAAGATCTTCCGTTGCGACAAGAAACCGCGTATTTCCGAACTTCAACGTTGAAGGCGAACGAGGCGTGCCGGAGGAGACGACGGGCTGTTTGAGCAGGCTTGTCTGTCCCGAGGAATCGAGCGTGCTTGCTACAACTTTGCCGCCGCTGAGAAAAGTCGCCTCCACACCGGTTGGCTGGCTGATCTGCCGCACTGTGCGCTCGGTTGAAATTCCGCTGACAACATATCCCAGCAAGGTGCCGTCTTCGTCATTGCCAAAGTAGAGCGGGCGCAGCGAACAGACGTAGAGCCCGCGGCCGTCGATAAGATAATGTTTGCCTGGGGAAGCCAGTAACGTTTTCAGCCCCTGGCGAAGAGCAGGGGTCGCGGACGCTCCTTTAATATAGACGGCCACAAGCCGTCCATTCGGATCCGCAAGCGCAAACAGGTCGTTTCCGCTCAATTGCCAGAATTCGACAGCTCCATCCTGAATAGTGAGGTCATCACCACTGGTCATCAAAGCCTTTAGGGTGGGAAGCTCCGCCAGGAGAGAATTCTCCCGTTCCAGCGCGATCATTCGCTCAGCCTCAAGATTATGGAAGGTGATGACGGAATGGGCGAGGTCCTGAGAGAGCTCGCTGGTTACCTCTTCACGCAGCCGGTGACGAATCAGCAGCAGGCAGACGCCTGTGACAATGGCAATTACCAGCGCCATAGCAACAACAAGCAAAACATGCGTTCGGATGCCCTGTTTTACGCGTATACCCGCTACTTCCATGACGCCCTCACCAGGCCGCTCATCGACGTTTTGAATCATGGGACAAATTTGTATCCTGCACCATAGATCGTGAGTAGATGTTTTGGATTGGCTGGGTCCGGTTCGAGCTTTTGCCGCAGCTTCATAATCTGATTGTCGACAGTCCGCGTCGTTGGATAGGAGTTATATCCCCAAACTTCATTAAGCAAAAGCTCGCGCGTCAAGACTCGATCCACATTGTCAGTAAAGAACTTCAGCAGCTTGAACTCGTGAGCAGTAAGAACGACGGGAACGCCGCCACGGCGAGCATTCATGCTCTTGAAATCAATCTCGCAATCGGCGAAACGAAATACAGGCGAACTGACAGGTTTGCGCTGCCTCCGAATGGCCGCTTGAACGCGGGCGGTAAGCTCTCGCGGACTAAAAGGTTTAGTAACATAATCATCGGCGCCTAATTCAAGGAGCAGTACCTTGTCGACTACTTCGCTGATGGCACTCAAGACGATGATGGGAGTTTCACTCGATATGTTCTTGAAGGTCTGACAAAGTTCGCGTCCGGAGATCCGCGGAAGGATTAGATCCAGAACGACCGCAAGCGGCCGCTCGCGGCGGAATAGTTCAAGTCCGGTTTGACCATCACCAGCGATGACCACGGCATAATGCTCTTGAATGAAGATTCGCCGAAGCACCTTTTGCATTCGCGGATCGTCTTCAATGACAAGGATGGTACCGAGACTCGCCACGGGGGCTGTATCGAGGTCCACCCCATCTTCCATAAAATCGGTATCGATGACCATGATTTTCGGCCCTCTTCCTTCTATTCTGGTCGAGAATACGCTCCAATTACCTGTGACTGTCAAGAAATTACAATCGAATGACATTTCAGCCGCAAAGACAAGATGGAACAGGGCCTTAACGGGTCAGTGGGTATACATGTCCGGCTCCCCCTGGCTGCCGGCGGGCGGCAAATGGCGCAGGAATACGACGATTGACCAGAGCTCATCGTCACTCAGGATTTGCTTCGACCCGGGCATACCTGAGGGGCGCATTCCATTGTCCAGAATCCACTTTAGCTGACCATCTGTGTATCGCTGCACGTCGCGAGAGGCGAGGGACGGGACCGGAGGCGACATGCGATCAGCGAAAGGCACGCCCGTGTTCTGACCGTCCAACCCATGGCACGCAACGCAAAAATGTAAGAATGCTTCCTTCCCCTCGGTGCGGACTTCAGGAGTATCAGGCATTGGATTCTTCTGGTACTTGTTCCCGATCAAAATGCGGTGTTTCACCGAAGTGATGATTCTTGTCTCCAGTTTTCCGGGAGGATCGGCTTTGCAGCCCGCAAGCGCTGCCAGAGCAATTGCCGCGATCATCACTAAGGGACGATGCATATTTACTCCACGACGTGCAACGTCAACATCATTCCACCATGACCAGCACCGCAAAAGACTGCGCAATGTCCGACGAAATCGCCGGTCTTTTCCGGAGTGAATGGCAGTTCCGCCGTTCCACCTTTGGGAATTTTGAGACTAAGATTCAGTTCGCGGAAACGTAGCCCGTGCGCCACATCCTTGCTTGTCAGGACGAGCACTACGGGCTCTCCCTTTTTCAAGGTAATTTCGGCAGGATCGAATGCAAAACGCTGTGCGGAAATTTCAATTCTTCGAGGTGTGTCCTGAGCCCGAATCGCGCGAGCGGAAAACATCGCAGCCGTCACGATCCCGGCTAACAGAATCAATAGCATGAATCTTTTCTTCATTGAACTCTCCCAGAATATTCGCTACGGCAACTTGAGAACCGACTTGACATGAAGCCACTCTAGCTACCGTTATCTACCGCCTCTATTTACCGTAATGACTCTGTAGAAATGACTTGTCATTCGCCGGTTAATCAATTGTCACGATTTTGTTGAAACCCGCAGAGTGCACACACTTGACACAATAGAATCTCGCGAATCCTCGCAACATCAGGGTAGGGGCGCGACATCGCCAGGGGTGCACACCGACTTTTGATGTACTTCGTCCATTGCCGCGCTTCTAACGCGTGTGTTTTTAAGCGCACCAGGATATTGCCTTAGCTTCAACATCTGGAGCGTTATCTTCCAGAGGAATACAGGATTGTTTCGCAAATAACGCTTCCATAGATGTCTGGGATCCTGTGCGAGCCGATGCAGCCACTGCAGCCCCGAACGCTTGACCCATTCAGGGGAATCGTGAATGCGCCCAGTATGATAATCGAAAGCTGCGCCTACACCCACTAACAAGGGTGTCTGAAGGCGATTGAGATATTGCAACATGAATCTTTCCTGCTTGGGAGTACTTAGTCCTACCCACACGACATGCGGTTTAGATCCCTGTATCTGGTTCACAATTTCTTCTTCTTCTTCGGTAGTAAGAATTCTGAAAGGAGGTGTGTACGTCCCGACTACTTGCAAGCCTGGGAACCTCCTCTGAAGCGCTTCCTTTAATTCCTCCGCTACACCCGGTTTGCCGCCATAAAGAAAATGACGATAGCCTCGCTCGATCGAAAGCTGGCACATAGCACTCATAAAGTCCGGCCCATAGACACGATCCATTTCGCGAAAGCCCTGAAGGCGGCCAACCCACGTCAACGGCATCCCGTCGGGAACATTAAGGAAGGCGTGATTGAGGATGCGGCGAAACTCGGAGTTCGATTGTGCCTCCATCACTCCATGTACTCCAGTAACACAGATGTAGTTTTTGTTTCCGCTCGCGATTGACTGGTCAGCTAGTTCGACCGCCTGCTTCAGGTTGATGGCGGAAACTTTTATGCCGAGTACGTCGGCGTATGAATGGACGGACGCAGAATTACTCAAAGGAGCTTCCACGAATGGAGCATCGTTGACTTTCATACACCACCCCGCATTGCAAAGAGCAATGTATGAATCAGAATGGCAACATCCATAGAGAGCGAGCGGTTTCGGATGTAGTAAAGGTCGTAGTGGACGTTCTCATGGATTGAAAACACTCTGGCGGCGCTTAGTTGCCACAGGCCAGTGATTCCGGGGGTAACCTGAAGCCTTTGCCTCTGCTGGGAGTTGTAGCTCTCCACAATAAAGGGCATTTCAGGCCGCGGCCCCACCAGCGACATATCTCCTAGAAAAACATTCAAGAGCTGAGGCAGTTCATCCAGACTATTTCGCCTGAGAAATCTTCCGACTCTGGTGATTCGCGGGTCGCACGATTGTCTTGGAGAGAGTTCATATGGAGGCACGTTCGTATGCATCGAACGAAACTTATAAATATTGAAGAGTTCTCCATTTCGGCCTACCCGCTTTTGAACGAACAGTGCGGGTCCCGGGGAGTCCAACCATATGAGCAGTGCAATCAGAAGGAACAGTGGAGCCAATAACACGAGGAGAAGAGAGGACAGGACCAGGTCCGCCGCTCGTTTCGCAATGGAATCGTGCCTGGATACCGCGGGCGCAATGAAAGAAGTAAGCAGGAAGTCATCAACATCCGCCGGCCCGGTTCTCTGGCATCCCTGTATAGCGAGGTCCGGAATAACAACAATCGACAATCCCGCCTGTTCCGCAGCATGTGTAACGGCCATCAGCTTCTCTGGCGAGATATTTGGAATAGCCACTATCAACAGGTTGCACTGAGAGGATTTAAGCAATGCCGGTGTGACCGGACCATGTTGCACCAAGACCGAAAGGCAGCGCCGGTATCCCATCTCAAACATGTAGGCCCCAGCAGTCGCAGGATCATCATCGATGACGGCGACGGGGCGAAGTCCTAACCGCGGTGAATAAAGGAGCTTCGAAACCACGCGTGATCCTGTGTCCCCTGCTCCATAGACAACTACGCGATCTATGCCGTAGCTTTTGGCATGCAAAGTGAGAATCGCCAGAGACAACATCTTTTTTTGAAGCGACAGCAGGAGCGGAGTGAGAAAGAATGCAATGAGAAATGTTGCACGGGAAATGTTTAACTTTAGAAGAAAGCAGAATGGGAGAAGGAAGAACAGCGCCTGGGCTGGAATGCGAAGCGCACGCTCCGTCTCTCGAATCTGGAGCAAACTTCCAATTCCTTGATAAGCGCCATCCGCTTGCAACAGAAGGACACTGAAGAGACCGAACAAGATACTGACAGAAGCCAGCTCGGGATATTGAATTTGGTTACCGATACGCAGCGAACGGCACATCAAGCACGCAGCAGATATTGAAGATGCGCACGTAAGGAAGTCTACTGAAATTTCCGAGAGAGTTGTGACGCGCCGAAACAACTCTCTGGAGATCGTCTGCCTCTCTTTTCGGGAGGTTGTGAGAGGTTCAACATAGAGACTCGACGCAAAGGAATCAGGTGCGGCCATATTCTTTCCCTCCGCACTGGATCAGTGGCTCAGCTACGCTTGTTTGCTTACGTTGTAAAAGGCTGGAATATAAGGAGAAATACATGGCGGCCGCCTGGTGAGGTTCTAGTCCTACCGGAGAAGCTTTCCCACCACGGGGAACTTTGAGCGCATGTTGTAACGCGATTAACAGCGATTCGCTACTGCCATCCTCCGGATCGAAGAATATGCAGCGTGCGGCACCGATCGAACGAAATGCGGGAATGGCTGAACACACGACGCGGCATCCGGCGTTCAGGGCTTCTGCAACCGGCAGTCCAAAGCCTTCTGTCAGGGACGGCGCAACAACAACTTGGCAATTCGCGTATAGAGACAAAAGCAGTGTGTCCGAGATGCCCTTCAGCAAGACGACAGAGTGTGCGAGGTCGCGTTTCGCGATTACCCGATACAAATGCGGCGTCTCAGGACCTTCTGCCCCGACCACGACCAGCCTTGTATTCGCCGGGACGATGTTTCGATCAAGTGCGAGGCGAAGTGATCGAAACAAGAGAGGAAGATTCTTATTCGCGCGATGCTGTGCAACACAAAGAAAAAATGGGGAGTCGCGAAGATAGATCGGCAAAGCGGCAGGTCGCAATTCATGTGAAAGATAGATCGAGTTAGGAACAACGGCTGTCTTTTCCGAGGCCATTGCGGGGAGGAGTTCACGAACGCGTGTCCTGGTCTCTTCAGAGACGCAGGCGGCTACATCGACATTGCGCAAGCAAAGCCTAAGTACGGCGCGATTGAGCCACGCGCGTCTTCCGAAGTTCTGCGGAATCTCGAATGGATAGAGGTCATGGAGACTCACAATGACCGGCGCGTCATATGCGGACCGGATAATAGGTATTGGATACGCGATGTGGACGATATCCGCATGACACTCCCGCGCCACTGCAGGCAGATCACGCAAATACCAGAGGTTCCGCGCAATCGACCGATTGCTTATTGCGACACCTCGAATCTTGAGCCTGTCGCTGTGAAGGCCGAAGGCATCGCGAAAGTAGTCTGCCTGCCAGTCGCCGGTGAGAATGGTTATCTTGTGCACCGACGGAAGTGCAAGCATGCCGCGCACGATGTTCGCTGCGTGGCGGCAGATCCCCGTAGGGGATGTTGCGGCAGATACAGAGGCGATCAGCAGATGCATGGGGCTTTCTCCTCTCTCAACGAAGCGGACGCTCGCGTCCGATGATGCTGTCTGGCAGGTAATAACCGCGAAGAAGTTTCTCGGTATAGCGAGCGACTGGCGCCGCGGTTTGCATCACGCCGAAACAGAGAGCGCGCAAGGCCTTGTTGTTAATTCCGAGCGCTATTGGTGAATACTTCCGCATCGCCATGCGTGTCTCTGCGAGTTGTCGCGCTCCAGCGGCACAGGTCTTGCTTGCCGGGTGAAGCCGAAAGTCTGCAAGCAGTGAGTGAATATGCTTGAAGCGAAATCTCTTGTTGGTCAGGCGCACAAAGAATTCATAGTCCATCGCAAACTGGAGAGATTCGTCGAAGAAATTACCTTCATCAAATACTCTGCGCCGGAAGAAGGTGGAGGTCGACGGGATAGACGAGATGCGATGGTAAAAGAGGACCAGACGACTGAACTCAATTTCGCGCCGCACGCGCAAATGGTTCCCGTATTCGTCCATAAAGGTGAAGTCCCCATAAATGACGTCAATGTCCGGATTTTGCGCAAAGGCTTTTGTAACCGTCTCCAGGCATCCTGCGCGGTAACGGTCATCGGAGTTCAACCAGCCGATGACGTCTCCTGTGGAGAGACGAATGCCTTTATTTAATGCATGTGTACAGCCATCATCGCGCTCCGAAATCCAATGCAGATGCTTCCATTCGGGTCCGACTTTGGTTTGTAAGAGCGCAATAGTTCCGTCAGTAGAAAGACCGTCGACCACGATATGTTCCACATCGGCATAGTTTTGAATACGAACGCTTTCGAGCGTCTCATCGAGGTAGGCGCCCTGATTAAATGAGGGGGTCACGACGGATATTCTGCTCATGATGCGATTGCCTCCGACTGGGGTTGCGCCAGCACAATGGCGAGCGCGGCGAAGAGCCATAGGGGGATAGTAAGACCGAAGTTCACCGATTCCGCCAAGCCATGGACAATTGCGAAGAGCACTACGACCGAGACGAGCCTGCCGTATGAAGCCGCTGCAGAATTTACGCCGGATCTCCTCGTTGCAGATCGTTTTGCAGCTGATATCAGAGCGAGATAAAGTCCGGTGGTGACAGCGATACCTAACAAGCCATACTCAAAAAACTCCTGCAGGAGTTCGTTGTGCGCATGCCACGGTTCGAAACTCCCAAACGCGGGGATAAGTGCGCGGAAGGAGTAGAAGCCGTGCCCGATCCATGGCTTTTCGATTGCCATGAAGAAAGCCATCGCCCAGATCGCAGTTCGACCAGTAAGCGTCTCGGCCTGGGTGCCGCTTCCCGTGGTCGTATAGATCTCAAGGTACGACTCCAGCAGAGTCATAAATGCGACAAGAATGACGAGAGCTACAGCGGCAATTTGAATTTTGAGCCGCCGCGAGATCCGCTGTTCACGTAGCAGGTAGAACGACTCTGCGACAAAGAATGCAACGATGGACGTCTTGCTGATAGTTCGCAGCAGAGTTAATCCAAGTGCCAGACACGCCCATCTCCACACTCGTTCTTTGAGAGCGAGATGCTGCGCGAGGAAAAAGCCAAGCGCAGAGTACATGCCAATCATATTGGGGTGAAGGAACTCGTAGTCCCCAATTCGAAGGTCAGGCAGGGGAGGGGCCATCCACGCGACGGCACCTACAAATAGCATTCCCATGGCAAAGCCTTTGAACAGGGCATTGGCTCGATCCGTTACGTCTGGCGACTTTACCAGCAGGAAGACGGTTGCAACTTCTATCACCATCCCTGACCACAGGGCACCCGCGTCCATTATTGACTCGGCGCCCGTCCAAAGCAGGCTCACTCCCGACATCAGGAGGTACGCCAGCAGCCATTTCACAGTGCGAATGGCGAAGAGAGACCGAATCGAGAATTGATCGTCTCCCAACGTGTAGATCAATGAAGCCGCCAGAATAAGAGCGCTGCACGCCAGAATTGTGATGGAACCTGCACGTGGATTTCCCTGAAAAGCGATATAAGTAAGCGCAAGCCGAAAGGCGAAGAAGAAGCCAGTGAGCAACTGAAGCGGCGTTCGGAATGACCGACTACTTGTGACGTCAGTGTTGAGATGGAGAAGATGAGTGGACGCTGTCATAAAGCCCTCTGCATGGCGATGGCTTGGCCCGGAGCATCTTGCGCTATCCGGAGCGCATTTCGTAGAGGGATGTAGATGATGCAGACGATTGGACCAAAGAGCAGGCGTCCTGCCGCGGCACCGGCGATGCCAAACCGAGGAGCAAGAAGTGTGATGGCGACAAGCATCACCGCTGCGCCCACGGTATTAACAAATACCAGCAGCTTGATTCGGCCCATTGCCATCAGCATGTAAAAGCCGGTTACATTCAGTCCGAGCAACGCAAAACCGCATGCTGTGATGGAAAGCGTCAGACTCGCGTGCGCTGCGAAATTTGGGTCCAACCAGTAAGAAAGGATGTAGCGGCTGCCAAAGATGACCGGAAAAGCAAGAATCGCAACAAGTGCAATATTTGCTGCAAACGCCGCTGCAAACTTTTGTCTCAGGGCTGTGTTGCTGAGCACACGCAGTCGGGAGGCGAGATATGGGAAGAGGACTTGCAAGCCTGCGGCAGCGATGCCATGAATCGGCATCGCTGCCTGTACACAAATGCTGTAATAAGCCAGCGCATGCGTACCGAGCAGATATCCCACAAGGAAGCGGTCGGCTTGTCCAGTGAATAGCCCGACCAAGCCCTGGAGCCAGCTAAAGGCGCCGAAGCTGAAGAGTTCTTTCATGGAAGCGGGATGCAAGCTCGGCAATAAGCTATGGATCGCGAGATGCCGCCAGACTGTAAATGCCTGCAGGACGACGCTGATGAGTGCAACCAGCAACGTTGAGAGCATAATGGCAACGGTTCCGCGCCCAAGCGCTGCAATTATTACGGCTGCGCCTATGGTCACAATGCGTGTTGCGATGGTGAAGCGAGCGGCGATGTCATAGCGCTCAAAGGCCCGTTGGGCGCAGATGAAGACGCTCTCAACGACCTTTACCACGAGCAGAACGCAACCGATCTCCAGTGCGTGTTGATAACTTATCTGCAACGATGCGCTCACATTCGGCAGGTGCGCGACCAGGGGTGGAATAAATAGTGCAAGTAACGTGGCGACGGTGATGCCCAACACGAGATTGATTCCGAGCAGGGTCCGGATAATACGTTCAGTCCCGGCATGGTCGTGATTGCCACGATAGGTAGAGATATATTTCAAAGCGGCGTCGCCAAAACCTGCGGAGAGAAGAAAGCCGCTGGTCACGGTCGCGCTCGCAAGAACCCAGATTGCATATTGTTCGACGCCAAGGTGATGTAACAGAAACGGAGCAGAACACAGCATCAGCGCCGGCAAGGATATGTAATCCGCAATGCCGTACGTGGCATTTGAGATATGAACACTGCGCAATCGGGTGATGAAGATCATAGATCGACCTCATTGGGAGCGCTGCCGACATTGCGCGTTACGAAGATGTGCGCAAGCTTTTTGAGATCATCGCCGTCATCGAGCTCGTGCCAGTTTCTGCGCAATAACATTGCGAACGACGTAATCAAGAGGACAATGCATGTTCCAGCCAGCATGAAGATAAGCCGCGGCGGGAAGGACTTCTTTTCTGGCCAGCCTGCAGCATCAATCGTGTTGACTGTTGGAATTTCTTTCGCTTCCTCAATGCGCGCGGTTTCGTACTCTGCGGAAAGAAACTCATAGACGGCTTCCTGAACCTTAACGCGACGATAGATATTTGCATAACGCACGCCGAGTTCGGGCAGCCGCCGCAAGGGCGGATAGAGTTCATCTTTGCCAAGCGCTACAGGATCATTTGCATCCGCGGGCGAGCCGCCCATCTTACCGAGCTCGCGTTGTAGGACGCCGATACGTTCTCGTGCAGCTTTCACGCGCACATTGTCGTCGCCATAGATTTGCTTGAGTGACTCTAGTTCGGTTTCACCGAAGATCATCTCTGCCTGCAATTTCGCGCCGGCATCGACCGTTGCCCTGGTCTGTTCCCTTATGTCAATGGTTGAGGTGCTGCTTGAGAACTGGCTGAGCTGCTCTTCCGCGGCATTAAGCTCCTTCAATACGGATGCCTGGCGCTGTTCAATAAATTGCCGCTCTCGCCGCGCCGAAGAAGTGCTAACCCGGGACAGCAGCTTATTCAATTCATCGACATAACCGCGGGCCAAATCCTGTGCACGCTTCCGATCGGTATCAGTAACGACAATTGTGATGACGCCGCTCTTCTTGTTTTCTGTGATCTTCGTTCGGGCATTGAGCTTCTTCAGCGTGTCCTTCATGTATCTGGTCCTGTAGACCTGCTGTAAATGAAAGCGATCCGCGAGATCTCCCGTAACGGTTCCGCTGCGAAGAAGATCAATATAGAGCTCGCCGCTGTTTTTTCCTCCAAGCAGTCCGCTGGCAAGCAGCCCCAAACCTCCTCCCGCAGCACCTCCGGCGCGTCCTGCAAGTGCGGCCAACAGCGCTGGTCCGCTACCCTGCTGATCTGGCGGCATGAGGCTGGTTGAGGACTGATAATGTTTTGGAATTGTGAATGCAACAATCGTACTGACGAGAAGAGCGATCATTCCAACCCGCTGGAGCGTTCTGCGGCGGTCCCACAGATAAAGCAGGTTTCTAGCCCAGGCTGCCTTGGGTGGGGCGATTCGATCCGCAGGAGCAGATATGGAGGAGGCGATCATGGTCACTCTCTCCGTAAGTTCATCAGCGCACTATCTTCCGTATCTTGCGAACCGGGGTGGCTGGCGATCTGGATGACTGTTATGAACATGAGGCGCCTGGAAGTAAGTGTTGGAATGCATCTCGTCTATATGGCAGCAATCGCAGCAGTGATGGCGATCGATGAAGCTAGTT
>Ga0207678_10002572_pt1 | contig 16540 bp, 13 predicted proteins | sample KBSC63metaG_FD_184319 | JGI IMG/M metagenome (GOLD analysis project Ga0207678, IMG submission 184319) | Corn rhizosphere microbial communities from Kellogg Biological Station, Michigan, USA - KBS C6-3 metaG (SPAdes) (version 2) | ecosystem: Host-associated > Plants > Roots > Rhizosphere > Soil ...
CGGCGGAACCGCCCAAGCTGATCTGACGGCGGCGCTGCAGAATATTTTCAATCACCCGAACGTCGGTCCCTTCATCTCCAAGCAGCTCATCAAGCGCCTGGTGACGAGCAATCCGAGCCCCGAATACGTCGGCCGCGTGGCCGCCGCATTTGCCGATAACGGGAGCGGCGTGCGTGGCGACCTGAAAGCCGTAGTGGCGGCCATACTGCTTGACCCCGAGGCGCGCCGCGGCGACGATCCGGCGCAGGCGCTGCCCAGCGACGGGAAGCTCAAAGAGCCCGTCCTGTTCATCACCAACCTGCTGCGCGCCATGAACGGCGTGTCGGACGGCGCGTCACTGTCGGACCGCGCTTCGGACATGAAGCAGCCGCCGTTCTTCTCGCCGACGGTCTTCAACTTCTACCATCCCGACCACGTGATCGAAGGCACCACGCTGGTGGGCCCAGAGTTCGAGATTTTCGATACCAGCACCGACATCTTCCGCATCAATTTTGTGAACACCCTGGTTTACGGATCGGTGAGCGGTACCACCACCGTGGATCTCTCGGGATACGTGCCGCTGGCGGCCAATCCCGATCAACTGGTCACGGCGGTCGCAGCCGTGATGCTGCACGGCCAGGTGTCAGACAGCATGCGCAGCACTCTGGTCACGACGCTTTCCGGAATTCCCGACAATACCCGGCGCACCCGGGCCGCCTTCTATCTGATGGGGAGCTCATCGCAGTTCCAGGTCGAACACTAAAGGGGAGAACAGCCATGGCATTTTCACGACGAGACTTTCTGAAGAGGAGCTGCTGCAGCGCGGCTGCGGGATTCGCCGCCGCCAGTTTCAACCGTTTCGGCATGGTGAACGCACTGGCCCAGAGTTCCCAGGACTACAAAGCCCTGGTCTGCGTCTTCCTGTTCGGCGGCAACGACAGTAATAACATGGTTGTCCCCTTGAGCAGCGCTGGTTACAGCTCATACCAGCAGGCCCGCTCGGTGCTGGCCCTGCCGCAGGCGAGTCTGCTGCCCATCGCTCCGCCCAGTGCGGGTTCGTTTGGGTTCCATCCCAGATTCCCCGAGATGCAGGCCCTGTTTAATCAGAAGCATCTGGCGGTGCTGGCCAACGTAGGCACGCTGGTCCGTCCCACCACCCGCACTCAAATTCAGCAGAGACAAAGCCAGCTCCCGCGAAACCTCTTCTCCCACGAAGACCAGCAGGCGCAAATGCAGACCGCAACCCTCACTGCCGGCAACGGCGATACGGGATGGGCGGGGAGAACGGCGGACCGGATTCAATCCATCTACGGAGCGAACTTCCCCATTATTATTTCGCTGGCCGGAGCCAATATCTTTTGCGAGGGTTTGTCCGCCCGCGCCATTCAGTCCAGCGGCGACCCCACGAGGCTGCTCTCCGGCTTCGGCACTTCGGCGGAGTCTCAGAGCCGGATGGCGGCGTTGCAGAACTTGCTGACATTCGACACCGGCTTGTCCTTGATTCAGGCGGCCAGCAGCACTACGACCAATGCCCTGCAGGACAGCAAGGCGCTGGCGGATGCCCTGGCGGCCAAGCCGGCCATGGCCACGGTCTTTCCCAACAGTGGTCTGGGCAATCAGCTGAAACAGGTGGCGCAGATTATCTCGGTGCGCGGGACGCTGGGATTGCAGCGCCAGATTTTCTTCGTTTCGATTGGCGGCTTCGACACCCACAGCGATCAGTTGACGGCGCAGAACAGCCTCTTCCTTCAGCTAAGCCAGGCCATGAATGCCTTCTATCAGGCTACGGTCGAAATCGGTGCGGCCTCGCAGGTGACCAGCTTTACGCTGTCGGATTTCAGCCGGACCTACGCTCCGGACAGCACGTCTGGAACCGACCACGCCTGGGGCGGGCACCACCTGATCATGGGCGGGGCGGTCAAAGGCGGTGATTTCTACGGTACCTTCCCCACCCTGGCGCTGGCGGGTCCTGACGACTCGAGCGATGAAGGACGCTGGATTCCCACGACCTCCCTCGATCAGTACGCGGGAACACTGGCCAATTGGTTCGGGGTTCCGACGGCAGATTTACCGGCCATCTTCCCCAATCTGCCGAACTTCTCGAACCAGTTAGTGCCGTTCATCGCGTAGTGGGTGAGGCCGGTGAGAGACCAGGCAAGAAAAAAGCCAGGCACCGGACACCCACTGCACACGCAAGAGCTCGTTACCGTTGCTTCCTTCCGGACCTGGCGGGGTTGGCGAGAATGCGTCGCGCGGGGCCTATGCCTGACCGCTTTTGATTCTAACATCCAGTCGTCGGTCGTCAGTCTTCAGTCGTCGGCAGAATCTGGTTTTTCTGAGAACTGACAACTCTTGACTGACCACTAGAATAAAGAACTCATAAGAATCAGTCGTCACCAGATTCCAGTTTTGCTGAAGACTGACGACTGATGACCGACGACCGACGTTACGCTCGGTACTCTTCCATTCCTCGCTGCCATGGCTAACAATAGGGTCATGGCTACCGCCAGCCAACTACGACCCCCGACCACCCGGCTGGCGACTGCCCTCCAGCGTTACTTCGAGATCGCCCTATATCTTTTGGTGTTTACGGGCTTTGGGACCCTGGTCGCCACCGGGGGATTAAGCATCGTCACGGCGCTGCTGGTCACGGCGGCGCTTTTGGTTCGGGGGTACATGCTGCTGGCGAGGCGTCCCTGGCTGATTCCGGAAAGCTGGACTGCCTGGCTTACGCTGGGCTATGTGGCGTTCTATCTGGCCGACTATTTTCTGATTTCCGGGGGATTTCTCGACGCCACCGTCCATCTGGTTCTGTTCGTGATGGTGGTGCGCTTATTCTCGGCGCGGCGCGATCGCGATTTCTATTTTCTCTCGGTCATCGCCTTTCTGATGGTGCTCTCGGCCGCCCTGCTCACGGTGGACAGCGTTTTCCTGCTGTCCTTTGCCGTTTTCATGCTGACTGCGGTGGTCAGCTTCATCCTGATGGAGATGCGCCATATCTCAGCCAAGGCCGGAGTCAACTGGCGGCAGTCCGGCATGGAGATGACCTACCGCAACATGGCTGGGTCGCTGGCTGTGGCCTCACCCATCCTGGTGCTTTGTATTCTGCTGGGTGCCGCGGGAATTTTCTTCCTCCTGCCCCGCGCCTCTGCCGGCTATCTGGGGGCGTATGCGCCCGGCGGCGAAATTACGACGGGTTTCAGCGACCGCGTCGAACTGGGACGCATCGGCGAGATCCAGCAGTCCGCATCGGTAGTCATGCACATCCGAATTGATGGAGATGACCGGGGCAGCTTCGACCTGAAATGGCGCGGAGTCGCGCTCAGCCATTTCGACGGCCGCTCCTGGTCAAACAACCGGGACGAGCGCCCGCTGTTTCCCCGGCTGGATGGCCTTTTCGTATTGCCGCCGCGTGCCGGTGGGCACAGTAGCTCGCCCCGTCCAATCCACTACCGGGTGGTCATGGAGCCGGTAGGAATGAACGTCTTCTTCCTCGCCGCCACTCCAGAAAGTCTGGAAGGCAACTACGGACACGTGGCCATCGACGATGGCGGAGGGGTCTTCAATCTGGATCCTGAGCATCCGGTCAACCGCTACCAGGCGACTTCTGACATCGCTCAAACTTCGGCCAGCAGCCTGCGCAGAGCCGGACAAGCATATCCGCCGGAAGTACTCTCCAGCTACCTCGGCCTGCCCGCGCTGGACAGTCGCATTCCCGAACTCGCCAGGAAAATCACCGCTTCGGCCGACAACGACTACGACCGGGCGGCGGCCCTGGAGACTTACCTTCGCACCCACTTCGGTTATAGCCTGCAACTCTCGCGCACCGTGCCGCACGATCCCCTGGCCAATTTTCTTTTCGAGCGCAGGCAGGGACACTGCGAATACTTCGCCTCCTCGATGGCGGTGATGCTGAGGATCCTGGGAATTCCGTCGCGCGTGGTCAACGGATTTCGTACCGGCGAGTTCAACGATCTGACCTCGCAATACGTGGTGCGCGCCAGCAATGCCCACTCTTGGGTGGAGGCCTACTTCCCGGGCCACGGTTGGGTGGCTTTCGACCCCACTCCGGGGGCATCGATCGCGGCCACTACGGGCTGGAGCCGGATATCCATGTACGCCGATGCCATGGCCTCGTTCTGGCGGGAGTGGATCGTCAACTACGACGTGGTCCACCAACAGGCCCTGGCGGTCAGCGCCGGCAGCCGCAGCCGCTACTGGTTTTCAGTCTTGCGGCGCTGGTGGCACCGTCAGTATGAGCTTCTAATGGCGGCGGCCCGTCGCAGCGGGACTGAAGTGGCCGGATCTCCTTTACGCTGGGGCCTGGGAGGAATACTGACGGCTGCCTTGCTTCTGCTTGCCTTCAGGCTGCCCCGGCTCCTGCTGGCTCTGGAAAAATTTAAGCTGGCGGCACGGCCAGAGCGGTCGCCTCGCAGGGCAGCCACGATGTGGTACGAGCGCATGACCGAGAGTGTGGCCCGCCGGGGCTGGCGCAAATCGCCGACCCAGACTCCCGACGAGTTCGTCGCCCGGATTGACGATGCCCGGGTCCGCCAGAGAGTCGCGGAATTTACCCGGCATTATCAAAGCGCGCGCTTCGATGATTCCGTCGAAGACGTGCTGCGCCTGCCCGAGTTGTATGAGGAAATTTCAGGAAGTCAGCGCCGCTGACTCATTCATTCGCGGTTGAGTCTCTTTGCGGAAAAACCGATCGTCAGCAAATTCCTCAGAAATGGTAAACAACACCGGCGCCGACAAAGATATTATGCTGGCGGCTTTTTCCGATATCCACGTTCAGCTGGGGCACGCCGGCGTAGAAGTCGCGTGCCTCTCCGCGCAGGCTGAGGCGGCTAAACAATTTGACATCGAGTCCCACGCCGATCTGAAAGATTGCGGTCGCACTACCGGTATCGCCGGGATTGGTCCCGCCGAACTCCAGCGTGGAATTCTCCTTGAAGTAGCCAAAGCCTCCGCCGGCACTTACCCACGGCGAGATACCGCTGTCCGGAAACAGGTTGGCGCGCAGTGAAGGCGTAACGATGAAGGACTTGTAATCCCGGGGAACCAGGTTCACGGGGTAGTGGACGTTTTCGTCGAAGTTGACTACGAGCGGCACCTCCGCCGTCAGCCCCACAATGCCCAGGTCCAGAAGCCGCCGTCCATAGTTGGCTTCCACGCTCCAGCCGGCCCCCGAAGTGAGCAGAGCACCGGGGGTGCTGGTGTTAATGGAAGCATGGTCGCTGACGAAGGTACGGCCGATCAGTCCCGAGAGCTCATTCTTTTCCTGAGCACTGGCCGCCGAGATCAGGCCCGCCAGCAACACCAGAACCGCAACGGAAAATAGTGTGCGTGCCATTCCACCCCCGCGATGTTCCCTGAAAGATTGTGCCTAAGGTTAGCACGCGCCACGCGCGCTTGATGGAGGAAAGAGATGCCTCGTTTGATGCCGCCTCCGACTTCGGGAAACAATCCAGCAAGAATGTTAAAATCAATAGATTGCATGCCCACGAAAACCCCATCTGTAGCCATTCAGGACACGGTCGAAAGCGTCACTCCGGCGCCTTCAAGCCCTACCCGCGTGGGCTTCGTTAGCCTGGGCTGTCCCAAGAACCTGGTGGACAGCGAAGTGATGATGGGTCTTCTGCAACAGGCCGGGGCCGAACTGGTCTCGGGCGCTGAAGACGCCGACGTTATCGTGGTCAACACCTGCTCGTTCATCGCCAGCGCCCAGCAGGAATCGGTCAACACCATTCTCGAAATGGCGAAGCACAAAAGCACGGGGCGCGCCCGGAAACTGGTGGTCGCGGGCTGCCTGGTGGAACGGTTTCGCAACGATATCCGTCAGAACATCCCAGAAGTCGATGCGGTGGTCGGAACCGGCGAACTGGAAGGAATACTCGCAGCCGCAGGCGTTGCTCCCGCCCCGCCGGTTGACTCTCCCTTCAGGATTCTCCAGTCGCGCGCCGAAGGCGATGCCCGTGCGGAGCAAGGACGTTTCTCGCGCGAGAGCTGGGACGGAGCCATCGCCGACTTACCCAACTATCTGTATGACGAAGCCACACCCCGCGTGCTGGCGACGCCACGCCATACTGCGTACATCAAGATTGCCGAGGGCTGCGATCATCCCTGCACTTTTTGCATCATCCCGCAACTGCGCGGGCAGTTCCGGTCGCGGCGTTTCGAGTCCGTAATCGCCGAGGCGGAACGGTTGGCCCGCTCCGGGGTGCGCGAGATCACCCTTATCGGCCAGGACACCACCTGCTATGGCGAGGACTTCGGCCTGAAAGACGGCCTCGCACTGCTGCTGGAAAAGCTGGCGGGAATAGAAGACTTGCGCTGGGTGCGCTTTCTTTACGCCTATCCCAACAAGATTACTGGCCGGCTGCTTGAAACCATCGCTGCCCATGAAAAGATCTGTTCCTACATCGATGTGCCGCTGCAGCACGCATCGCCGGGCGTACTGAAACGCATGAAACGAGGCGCCGGGGGCGATATCTTCCTCCGCTCGATCGAGAAAATGCGCCGCACGATTCCGGGAGTCACACTGCGGACATCATTCATCGTGGGTTTCCCGGGGGAATCCGAAACTGAGTTTGAAGAACTTTGTCAGTTCGTGCGCGACTCGGAGTTTGACTGGATGGGCGCCTTCGGTTACTCCGATCAGGAAGGCGCGGCAGCGTTCTCCCAGGAGAAGAAGTTGCCGGAGCGCGAGATTGAGCGCCGCCGCAAACACCTGATGGGAATCCAGCGCAAAATCAGTAAACGGAAAAAGAAGACCCTGGTGGGCCGGGAGTTTGATCTGGTGCTCGAAGGCGTCTCCGACGAGAGCGATCTGCTGCTCGAAGGCCGGACGCCGATGCACGCGCCCGAAATTGACGGCAAGGTCTTCGTCAATGACGTTCCTGACGGGCTGGAGCCTAAGATGGGCGAGTTCTATCGCTGCCAGATCACCGAGGCCCACGACTACGACCTCGTCGCCAGGATCTTGTAGGAACGCATGGCTCGCAAGCTCAAGTTGAAGTGTCCCATCTGCAAGAAGCCGGTCACCAGCCAGGATGCGGATTTCCCTTTCTGCGGCGAGCGCTGCCGCCTGATTGATCTGGGCAAGTGGGCGAGCGGCGCGTATGTGATCTCGTCGCCGGTACAGGATACGGGTGAAGACCCTTCCGGAGAATCGGATGAAGATTACTGAGGGTGGGCGGGACGCCCACCCGACAGCCGGCGAGACGCCGGCGCTACAAAAACCGGGCAACTCCGAGCGTAGCGCCGGCGTCCCGCCGGCTGTCGCGGGGGCGTCCCGCCCGCGCTTCGGCGAGGTAAAGATTCGAGACCGCGGCCGCCTTCCGCACTGGGAAAAAGAGAGCGCCACTTATTTCATCACGTTCAGGCTGCATGATTCCCTGCCCAGGGAAGTTTTGGAACGCATCGAATCCGAACGGGAAAGCGTAGTCAAGACCGCAAAGCAGCTTGACCGTGAGGTAAGCCCGAGTGAACGAAAAAAGATCCAACAGCTCTCGACGAAGGTCATCGAGCGATACCTGGACAACGGGGCAGGAGACTGCCATCTCAGGCTTCCTGCCATTGCTGGGATCGTAGCCGACACTCTGCGCCACTTTGACGACAAGCGTTATCGGCTCTTCGCCTGGTGCATCATGCCCAACCATGTGCACGTTGTCGTGCGCGTATTTCCCGGCCACCCGCTGGCGGAGGTCATCCACTCATGGAAATCGTTTAGCGCAAAGCGGGCCAACGATCTGCTGAGTTGCAGTGGCGGATTCTGGCAACGGGAATACTACGATCACCTGATCAGGAACGAGAGTGAATTCGAGCGGGCTGTGAGGTATGTGGCGGAGAATCCAGAAAGGGCTGGTTTGGGGAATTGGCGGTGGGTGTGGGTGGGTGGGCGGGACGCCCACCCGACAGCCGGCGAGACGCCGGCGCTACAAAAACCGGGGCCTTCTTCTTGACGATGGACAATGCTTCCGAACGCAGCGGCGGCATCTCGCCGGGTGGAGCGGACGCGTCCCGCCCGCGCGCGCCGATCTGGGCCACTCTGGTCGCGACGTTTTTCGGAATCGGAAATCTGCGTCCTGGACCGGGCACATGGGGTTCGGCTGCGACCGTCCTTTGGTGGTGGCTTCTGGCGCGCTCGATCGTGCCCGGCTGGCAGCCCTGGGCGGCAATCCTCCTGGCTCTGGCGGCGATTCTGGCTGGAATTCCCGCAGCCACCCGAGTGGCCCGGGCCAGCGGCCGGAAAGACCCGCAGTTTGTGGTGATCGATGAAGTCGCTGGCCAACTCATCACGCTGATTGCGGCGCCGATCGCGTGGCAATCTCTTCTGCTCGGCTTTATACTTTTCAGAGGATTCGATATCGTCAAGCCGTGGCCGGTGCGCCGCCTCGAACGCCTCCCCGAGGGAGTGGGTATCGTGGTCGATGATGTGGCCGCCGGTCTTTACGGACTGGCTGTGATGCAGGTCGCGCTGCATTTCGGCTTGCTGCCGCGATAGCGGGACGCCGCATCTTAAGAAGCTGGACTCCATGGGAATCTCCGACCGTCTGCTGGGCAAGAAGAACGTCAACGGCCACCCCCACATCGAGGCGGTGCATCCCAGCGCAGCCTTGCCCGGCGGTGAAGTGCGCATCGTGGGCCGCGGCCTGCGACCTCACGAATTGCGCCGGCCGCAGGTCCGCTTTGGCGAGATCGAGGGCGCGGTGGTCATCAGTGCGGACGATTTTCTGGTCGCCCGCGTACCCTCCGGAGCTTCTTCCGGCGCTGTCGTAGTGTCCACCAACGACCTGTCGAGTAACCCGCATCAGATTAAAGTCGCCGCTCCGATTGCCGAGAACCTGCATCCGGTGACCAATCCCGCGCTCGATGCCGAAGGCAATATTTACGTCACTTTTTCCGGATCACGGGGCCAGAAAGTCCCCGTGGCTATTTTCAAAATCGACACCAACTACAACTTGAAACCTTTCCTGGCGGAGATGACCAACGCTACGGCGATCGCTTTTGATCGCGCCGGCCAGATGTACGTCTCCTCGCGCTTTGACGGGACGGTATACCGGGTCGCGCCCAACGGCACCATGTCCACCTATGCGGAAGGAATGGGCGTGGCCACTGGAATCGCGTTCGATCCCGCCGAAAATCTCTATGTCGGCGATCGTAGCGGGACGGTTTTCAAGATCGGCAAAGACCGCCAGATTTTTGTCTTCGCCACGCTCGAGCCCAGCGTCTCCGCCTATCACCTGGCCTTCGGCCCGCACGGAGACCTCTTTGTCACCGGACCCACAACCTCCAGTTTCGATTCCGTGTACAAGATCGACTCGCACGGCAGCGTCTCAACCTTCTACCGTGGTCTGGGTCGTCCGCAAGGCCTGGCCTTCGATATCGACGGCAATCTATATGTGGCTGCTTCTCTCGCCGGGAAGCGCGGCATTGTGAAGATCACGCCTGACGCCCAGGCCTCGCTCGAAGTGGCCGGGCCGGGACTGGTTGGCCTCGCCTTCGCGCCCGGCCGCTCTGCTGTGTTGGCTACTACCGGCGCCGTGCATCATCTTTCGTGGGGAGTGCAAGGAGCGCCGCTGGTGCCGGAATAGCTTCTGGCTTCTGGCTTCTGGCTTCTGGCTTCTGGCTTCTGGCTTCTGGCTTCTGGCTCTTAGCTTCTTGCTTCTTGCTCTTAGCTCTCAGTGCATCCTCCTTCAGTCGTAGGCCTGTCGGTCTTGGCTGACACCTGCCGACCGACGACAAACGACCGATGACTGACAGCTGACTTCCTGCAAGGCGGCCGGGCTTTGCCCGGCTGGACAGCCGGGGCGGCTGTCCCCACGTGTTTTTTCTGAAGACCGACGACCGACGACTGACGACTGCTTTCATTTACACTCTTAGCCGTGAATGCCGAGATTATCGCCATTGGCTCGGAGCTTCTGACTCCCTTCCGTCAGGATACGAATTCTCTCTACCTCACGGAAAAGCTCAACCTGCTGGGCGTCGAGGTGATTTTCAAGACAATCGTCGGGGACAACCGCGAACATCTGACAGGTGCAGCCAGCCTGGCTCTGTCCCGCGCCGGAATTGTGATTTTCATGGGCGGCCTGGGACCCACCGAAGACGACCTGACGCGTGAAGCCGTGGCCGACGCGTTAGGACTGGAATTGCGCCGCGACCCTGAAATTGTTGCCGGCCTGGAACGCCGCTTCGCCGCGCGAGGCTGGAAGAACATGTCCTCTAACAATCTCAAACAGGCGGACGTGATTGCCGGGGCGGTGGTCCTGCCTAACGCTAACGGCAGCGCGCCCGGGCAGTGGATTAGCGGCCGGTACGAGGGAGAAGAAAAAATCATCATGCTCCTGCCGGGCCCACCGCAAGAACTGCAGGCGCTGTTCGACGAGCAGTGCATGGACCGGCTGCGGGCCAAGCTGCCGCCGCAATTCATTGCTACCCGGGTCTTGAAAATCGCCATGATGGCGGAGTCGGAATGCGATTCGCGGGTCGCACCCATCTACAAACGCTGTGCCGACGTGCAGACTACGATCCTGGCCGGGGCCGGCGAGATCCAGCTGCATCTGAAAACCCGGGCGGCATCGCTCGCGGCGGCCCAAGAGCGGGTGGACCGGCTGGCGGAAGAGGTTGAAGAGGAACTGGACGACAATGTTTTTTCCGACAACGGAGATTCGCTTGAACGGATCGTCGGATATTTCATGCAGATGCGCAACGCCACGCTGGCGGTGGCCGAATCCTGCACTGGCGGGTTGCTGGCAGAGCGCATCACTTCGGTCAGCGGCAGCTCGCGTTACTTCCTGGGCGGAGCCGTGGTGTACTCCAACCAGTTGAAGACGGCTTACGCAGATGTTTCCGCGGAGTTGATCGAAAAGCACGGCGCGGTCAGCGGCGAAGTGGCGGCCGCGCTGGCCGAGGGCATTCGCAAGCGCTGCGGCTCAACGCTGGGAATCGGGATTACAGGCGTGGCAGGCCCGGCGGGTGGCACGCCGGAGAAGCCAGTGGGCCTCGTCTTTCTCGCCCTGGCCAGTGAAAAGGGGACCGAGGTAGCGGAGAGAAATTTCTCCGGCGATCGTAATCGCATCCGATGGTTCGCCAGCCAGCTGGCGTTGGACATGATCAGAAGAAAACTGATGTAGGGCAGTCGTCAGTCTTCAGTCGTCGGTCGTCAGCAAAGCGGCCGGGCTTTGCCCGGCTGGACAGCCGGGGGCGGCTGTCGCCACGTGTTTTTTCTGAAGACCGACGACCGACGACTGCTATGCGCGTTTTTGTTGCGCTCGATATCGACGATGCCATCCGCGCGCGCCTGGAGCAGTTTCTGGACGGGGTGCGCGGGTTTGCGCCCGAGGCACGATGGGTGCGTCCTGAGTCGATGCATGTGACGCTCAAGTTCATCGGGGAAAAATCCTCCGAGGCGGTGGATGAGATCAAGCAGGCCCTGGGTGGCGTCCGGGCTGGCGGCTTCGAGATTTCATTTCGCGGTCACGGATTCTTTCCGACCGCGAAAGCGCCGCGGGTGTTCTGGATCGGCATTGCGGCCAGCCCGCAACTGGCCGCTTTGGCAAAGTCGGTGGATGAGGCTGCCGCCGGCCTCGGCGTTCCGCGGGAAGAACACGCGTTCAGCCCGCACCTTACTTTGGCTCGTGGTGGCGGTCATCGCGGGTCCGGCGCGCCTCACCGGCTCAAAGGTGACGCCTCTAACCCGGTGTTTCAGCGCTTGCAGGAGAAATTGGCCGCGATGCGGTCGCTCGAGTTTGGTACGATGACCGCCCGTGAGTTCTTCCTGTACCAGAGCCAGCCGATGCGGGGAGGCGCGCGGTACACGAGGATTGCGCGCTTTGGGTTGGAGTAGCGCCGGGTTGCGTGTGTTGTTGTGTGTGGCCGCGGGCGACTCGGGCGGGCTCCAGCGCGGCAGATCGCTGGCACCCCATAAACTTCACCAGGTCCCGATTCATTAGCAGCGGTCACGGCAGTTCGCGGGCGAGTCGCCCCCGGCCACACGATCCGGCGCTACCAAATCGATGAGTATTCTTCTCACCGCCGCTTTCAGTTATCTTTTGGGATCGATTCCCTTTGGCTTTATCCTGGTGCGCATTTTTCGCGGACAGGACGTCCGGCTGACCGGCAGCGGCAACATCGGCGCCACCAACGTGGCGCGCTCTTCCCCCGCCCTGGGTCTGCTGACACTCGTTCTTGACGCGTCAAAAGGGCTGGCCGCGGTGGCGATTACTCGCGCATTTCTTCCCGGCGACAACCTACTGGCCGGCTGGGCTGCACTTTTCGCAATCGTGGGACACATGTTTCCAATCTGGCTGAAGTTTCGCGGAGGCAAGGGCGTGGCCACGGCGTTGGGATCTTTCGTGCTGCTTGCGCCCAAAGCCTTGCTCCTGGCATTGGCGGTTTTTGTCGCGGTGGTGCTGGTGTTTCGTCAAGTCTCTCTCGGCTCCATGCTGGCGGTTGCGCTCTTTCCTCTTTTCGCATGGCTGGTGCAGGGCCAGGGCCAGGCGCCGGATCTGTTCATCTTGATGGGGGTCGCGTCCGTGCTCATCATCGCCAGGCACCACCAGAACATCCGCCGGCTTCTGGCCGGGACTGAACCGCGCTTTCAATGGAGACGGGGATGAGCCGGATTGCGGTCATCGGCGCGGGCGCGTGGGGCACAGGTCTGGCTATCGTGCTGGGCCGCGGAGGCCGTCACCAGGTGCGCCTCTGGGCACACGAAAAGGAAGTCCGTGATTCGATCCTGGCCCGTCGCGAGAATGAACTTTTCCTCCCCGGGGTATCTATCCCTGCGACGGTGTTGCCTACCGGCAGTCTGCAGGAAGCTTTGGACGGCGCGGAGATAGTGGTCAGCGTCATGCCTTCGCAACATTGCCGTCATTTATTCCAACAGATGTTCCCGTTCCTCAAGCCCGAGCTTCTCTTCGTGAGCGCAACCAAAGGGTTGGAGGAGGAGACGCTTCTGCGGATGACCGAAGTGGCCGCGCAGGTCATCGAATTGAGATGTGGGTTCGCGCCGCGCATCGGAGCGCTGAGCGGGCCGTCGTTTGCCAAGGAAGTGGCGCGGGGCGACCCTACCGCCATCACGGTGGCCTCGAAGGATTCTGCGCTGGCGGAAACGGTGCAGCGCGAATTCAGCGATCCGCGCTTCCGGCTGTACACCCACGACGATGTGGTCGGAGTTGAACTCGGGGGAGCCCTGAAAAACGTTATCGCCATCGCGGCTGGAGTGTGCGACGGACTGGGATTGGGCCACAATTCCATTGCTGCTCTCATCACGCGCGGCCTGGCTGAGATCACGCGCCTGGCTGTCGCCTGCGGCGGCCGCCAGGAAACCATGGCCGGGCTCGCCGGCCTGGGCGACCTGGTGCTCACCTGCACCGGCGGACTCTCACGCAACCGCAGCGTAGGCGTCGAATTGGGCCGTGGCCGCAAATTGCCGGACATCATCGCCGGCATGCATGGGGCGGTCGCGGAAGGTGTCTTCACCACCCAGGCTGCGGTCGGGCTGGCCCGGGCTCATGGCGTCGAAATGCCGATCACCGGGCAGATGGATGCCATTCTGCATCGTGACAAGCCACCTGCGGAAGCGATCCACGAACTGATGACGCGCAGCGTGAAGCGCGAGATAGCCTAGCTGTCAGCTATCAGCTGTCAGCTAACGCTTCTGGCTACCAGCTTCTGGCCTCCACCTTCTGCCCGTCGGTTGCTCCACAGTGGTGTCCTATTGGGGACGCTCTGATGGCAGTCCATCTTTATTGTTTACAACGATTTAGGGATTCACCCTGAGGCTCTGCCGCGGGAATTTTACTGGCACTTTGGTAATAGACAATGGCCTTCGGTCTTGACCTTGTGACCGGCCTCTCCCGTTAAAATTCCAGGAGGTTGCTGTAGCCGCCAGCGGTGGGCAAGAGGCGGGGCCGGGCCACTTTGTCTTGAAACTACCCCTTCCATCACGCGTTCCGATTTTGTACGTCATCCTGAGTGTGCTCGCGCTCATCAGCGTGGTGCCGATGTATTTTTATTCGGAGCACGTGGAGGCAATCAACCGGGAACGCCTGATCACGAACGAGCGTCTGCTGCAGAATACGGTAACGCGCTCCCTGGCCGACGACATGTCACAGCACCAGGAATCGCTGCGCATGATGCTGGCCAACCTGTCTTCCGCGCTGCAAGTAGCCAGCGGCGGGGACATTACCGCGGAGCACGTAGAGGCGCCCGAACTGCGTGCCCTGCTGGAGCACTTTGTTTCTTCGTCCGCTGACCTGGCTTACGCCACCCTGGTGAACTCGGAGTCCAAGGGAATTTCCGCGGGCCGCATCGCTCCCGACGCGTTTCTGCAACGCGACCTGGTACGGGCCTATGACGCCGCCCGCGAAGGCCGCGCCTATAGCGGCCAGGCACTGGTCGTGGGCAGTGGAAAGTCGGCCCGCACCGTAATGCTGGTCAGCACTCCGGTGATGTATGGCGGACGCTTTCTGGGAATGATTGGAGCGGTGGAAGACCTGCAGTTTTTGATCCGCCGTCTGCAGGAAGTCAATCGCGGCGGGCTCACACCTTATGTGGTGGACAGTGAGGGCCGGCTGGTGGCCGGCGCTACCCCCGACTACGCCACTGGCCAGGACTTGACCAACTCGGAGATCGTGCGCAACTTCCTGGAGCAGGGCGGCCGGTCTCAGCTGGTGGCGGCCACCCGGGAATTCAGCGTCACCCAGGGCAAGAAGAGCACTAAGATGCTCGGCACCTACAGCCCGGTCGGCAACCTGGACTGGGCCGTGATCGTGCAAAAGCCACGTGACGAGGCGTACCGCGGCGTGTACGAGATGCAGCGCAGCGCCCGCCTGCTGGCGATGCTGGCCATTCTGTTGAGTGTGGGCATCAGCATTTTTGCCGCCCGCCGCATCACCAATCCGCTGGAGATTCTCACTGCCTCCAGCCGCGCCATCGCTCGCGGCGATTTCTCGCAACGAGTCAAGCTCAGGAGCCGCACCGAGATCGGAGAACTGGCCTCGACCTTCAACACCATGTCTGACGAGCTCGAGCATTTCGTGCTCGACCTCAAACGGGCGGCCACGGAAAATCGCGACCTGTTCATGAGTTCCATTCAGATGCTGGCGGGCGCGGTTGACGAAAAGGACCCGTACACTCGCGGACACTCCGACCGCGTGACCCGCTATTCGATGATGATCGCGCGCGAAATGGGTCACCCCGAGGAATTTCTGGAGATCGTGCGCGTGTCGGCCCAGCTGCATGACGTGGGCAAGATTGGCATTGAAGATCGCATCCTCAAAAAGCCGGGAGCGCTTACCCCGGAAGAATTCGAAATCATGAAGACCCACACCACCAAAGGCGCCAACATTCTGCGTCCGGTGGCCCAGTTGAAAGATATGATTCCGGGGATCGAGCTGCACCACGAATCGCTCGACGGACGCGGCTATCCGCGAGGCCTGCAGGATGCGGAGATTCCCCTGCTGCCGCGCATCATTGCGGTCGCCGACACCTTTGACGCTCTAACCACCAACCGTCCTTATCAGCAGGCGCACGATCCTGAAGCTGCATTGCGCATCATCCACAATCTTTCCGGCAAACGGCTTGATCCCACCGCGGTCGCCGCTCTGACTGCGATTTACAAGCGCGGCGAAATTCGCATCCAGGCACCGGTCGTGGCCGTCCCCAACGCTCCGCCTCAGCCGGCTCAAACTTCGGTGACGCCCTCGTCTGCTCCCGAGGCGCGCGCCGCCGTGGCCGCTGCGGAATTCTCAGGACGATAGCTTTCCGCATGTTCGCAGCCAGGAGCTCTTAACCGCAAAGGCCGCGAAGAACGCAAAGAACTGAACCCCCGTCACCCCTTTGCGTCCTTTGCGGTTATCTTTGCGGCCTTTGCGGTCAAGAGCTCTTTGATCTTGAAGCCGCGACGAACACAGCCTCCCGCCCGCTATAATTGATTTAGCACTCCCAGCTTCCCGAAAATTTCATGATTCAGACTCTCTTTGGCAGCCTCGACGAGCAGCAGAAACCCAGCTTCCTTGATCGCATGAAGGAAGCGGTGACCCGCACCCGGGAAAATCTCAGCGAACGCATCGAAGAGGTGGTCTCCTTCGGCAAGGAGATCGACCGGAACACGCTGGATGACCTGGAGGCGACGCTTCTAGGAGCTGACCTGGGCACGACCACCACCCACGAAGTCCTGGAGAAGCTTCGCGAGAAAGCTGATCGCAAGCAGATCGGAAACGTGGATGAACTCAAGCGGCTGCTGAAAGAAGAGATTCTAGCCATCCTGAACACCGCCGATTCTCAACCAGTGGCCCGTGTGGACGGAACTCCCGAGGTAATTCTGGTGGTGGGCGTGAACGGTACAGGCAAGACCACGACCATCGGCAAACTGGCCCAGGTGTTGCGCTCGGAGGGCAAAACGGTGCTGTTGTGTGCGGCGGATACTTTTCGCGCCGCGGCCATCGAGCAGCTCGAAGTCTGGGGACAGCGGACGGGGACCGAAGTCATTCGCACCAAGGCGGGCGGAGATCCTTCGGCGGTGCTTTACGATGCGCTGCAGGCCGCGTCG